>Ga0209210_1001312_pt1 | contig 21286 bp, 17 predicted proteins | sample RifGroA1_FD_183991 | JGI IMG/M metagenome (GOLD analysis project Ga0209210, IMG submission 183991) | Contaminated groundwater microbial communities from Rifle, Colorado, USA - Rifle Groundwater A1 (SPAdes) (version 2) | ecosystem: Environmental > Aquatic > Deep subsurface > Groundwater >...
ACAAACAGGGCCAACCGGAGCAACGGGAGCCACCGGAGCTACCGGACAAACAGGGCCAACCGGAGCAACGGGAACAACCGGAGCTACCGGATCCACCGGAAGCACAGGTCAGGAGGGTCCAACCGGATCTTCCGGCAGTAATGGCCCAACGGGTGCAACGGGGGCTACCGGAGCAACCGGACAATCCGGCCAAACCGGACCGACGGGCGCTAGCGGAGCCACGGGAGCAACGGGAGCCACGGGAAGCACCGGTCAGGAAGGACCAAGTGGCGCTACAGGCGCTACCGGAGCCACAGGCGCAACCGGTGCAACGGGAAAAACAGGACAGGAAGGGCCAACGGGTGCAACAGGCGCTACCGGTGCAACGGGAGTTACCGGCCAAACTGGCCAGACAGGGCCGACAGGTGCTACCGGCGCTACCGGTGCAACGGGAGCTACTGGAGCTACTGGAGATACCGGGCAAACAGGACCAACCGGAGCAACGGGAGCTACAGGCGCTACCGGAGTTACCGGCCAGACAGGGCCGACAGGTGCTACCGGCGCTACCGGAGTTACCGGCGCAACGGGAAATACGGGACAGACAGGGCCAACCGGAGCAACGGGAGCTACAGGAGCTACCGGGAATACCGGGCAAACAGGACCAACCGGAGCTTCCGGCAGTAACGGCCCCACAGGTTCAACTGGCGCTACCGGCGCTACGGGCGTTACAGGCGCAACCGGTGAAACCGGTCAAACCGGCCCGACGGGCGCTACAGGCGCTACCGGTGCTACAGGAGCTACCGGGAATACCGGGCAAACAGGACCAACCGGAGCTTCCGGCAGTAACGGCCCCACAGGTTCAACTGGAGCAACGGGCTCTACCGGATCAACTGGCGCTACCGGTGACAGCGGCCCAACCGGATCTACCGGCCTCATGGGCGCAAACGGCGAACCAATTATGACACAGGCAAATAATCTCCTCTTCCCCTATCCTGTTGTTGATAGGAGTATTGCTCTTGGAAGTACGGTTGGCCCGGGAGAATCGACAACCGCTACAACAAGCGCCCTTATATATCTTAACGGAAGTACCACAGGAAACAACGGATATTCATGGTTAAACAGTGGCAATGTCGGTATCGGAACAACCGCTCCAGATGCAAGATTGTCAGTACAAACAAGCGGAACAACGGATATTTTGAATTTATTTGAAACTGGCGGAACAGAAGTGTTTACTGTATTAGAGAGCGGCAAAGTCGGTATCGGGACGACGAATCCAACAGTTCCACTCACTGTTAATGGTCAAATAAACGGCACCATACTTAGTGCATCAAGTTATTTTATTACTGGTAGTATGGTTCTATCCAGTAACCAATTATACTGGTCTGGTAGTGAGAGAGGCACAATCGGTAAGGATACTTCTACCGCACTTGGAGCAACTCCCTGGATTATTGCCTCAGGCGATGCTGCAACCTATACAGACGGTTATATAGTTTTCAAAACTGCTGGAACAGAGAAAGTGAGAATTAATAGTAGCGGTTACGTCGGTATCGGGACGACGAATCCCACACACCTCATTGAACTTGCAGGAGGAGCGTACTCTGACGGAACTGGTGATTGGGTTGCGGGATCGGACCTGGCTCTTAAAAAAGATATTGTACCGCTGGAAAAATATGGACTCAAGGAGGTATTGGAGCTCAATCCAGTCACATATATCCATAAACAGGATACGCAAGGAAAAACGCAGCTTGGATTTATTGCACAAGATGTAAAACCAATCATACCGGAAGTCGTAGAAGGCACGGAGGGAAGCTACAGCATTGCGTACAGCAGGTTTGTGCCGGTATTAGTCAATGCCATCAAAGAACTCTCCTCTTCTGTAAGCAGTCAACAAACGCAGATTACATCTTTCTCAGAAAATCTTCAGAAAGTTTTAAAAGCAAATGTCATTTCCGCTAATAGAATATCCACAGACTCATTAACAATTGCCGGTATTAACATCCGTGATTACATTTCAGATGTTGTAAGAAGTGTCCAACCTCCTCTATCCCCCATTCCCGAAATTCCGGAACTGAAAACTGATGTCATCACCCCGTTAGGATCAGACAGTATTGATTTATTACTTACTGATAAAAACAATATTAATCCTGATAGTAATGATATTATCTCTCCCCTCCCCGCGGTACGAATTAAAAACAGCGATGAAGAAGTTGTCACATCATTTGACACATATGGAAACATATCCACCATGGGTAATTTCTCCACACCAGCTACCGTATCGGCCCAAACAGTTCTTACTACGAACATTAAAACAGACCGGATTCAGGCTGACTCTGTTGACGCTTCAACTATTCAAACTTATAATCTGAATGCCCAACAAATATCAACGGATGACCTGATAAGCCAGAATGCAACAATTGCAGGTACTCTCCGGGCAGACCGCATCAGAACCAGTTTCGGAGATTTGGATGAAACGCTCTCGGGTGTTGAGTCATCTATGTCATCTGTTATGATAAAACTGGGTGAAGTTGAATCGCAAACCAGAGCAAATCAACTCTTAGAAACACCAGCTCAGACTCCGCCTCCGGATCTTTATTCGGAACTTTCAGCTACCACAGCAGCCATTCTTGAATCTATTTTTGCATCTCCTCCTGAAACACCGGTTGCTGTTGACCTTTCCGGAAAACAGCTGACGATTGATTCAGTGAAACTTTTCGGCAATATAACGGCATTGGGCGGGGCAACCCTTGGGGAAACGATGATTGCAGGGTCCCTCATGGTGGACGCAACCGTGCTAATAGATGTAAGCGGCATTCAGTCCCTCGGTATGCCCTTGGCATTCCAAAAATCCAAACTCTTCGGCATTGACTTTATGGACGGCTCCATGGTGATTGACGAAAAAGGCAATGTCACGATTGCCCAAGATCTTTTGGTACAAGGAGCGGTACACACAACTACCCTGTCGCCTCTTTCAGACGACTTGACTATTAATTTATCCCGCACCCAAATAACGGCAACGGATTCAGCAGGAGATGTTAGCTATCAAGAAGAAGCAACCGGATCTGCTTCTTCTTTTGGAAAACTCCTTGTGAAAGGCATCGACGGCCAAACCGTCGCTTCTTTTGACAGCGCCGGAGGCGCTACAGTTTCCGGCACGCTATCCGCCAAAGATTTGCTAACCCAAAAACTATCCGTTGTGAGGGATTTCGGTACCGAAGAACCGACAGAAAACACCGCGTCAGTGGGTGAAAGCATTCTCCCTCGGGGGAAACTCTCTGTTATGATCCCGACGTCCCAGGTTACCGGCAATTCACTGATTTTCATTACCCCGACTACGCCGACGGACAACATACTCTCTGTCACGGAAACCCAAGACGGCCTGTTTACCGTTTCCGTCACCACCCCCTCCCTCACCGACATCACGTTTAACTGGTGGGTCATCAATTAGAAAAATGTGCCTGCGTAAAACCTAGCTTCGCAAGGCCAGGCCTTGCGAAGCTAACTATTTTCTATATACTCAAAAGTATGCCTGCCAAGCATCGACTGAAAATCTACGAAGAAAATGCGTATTATCATCTCTATAACCGCGGAGTAAATAAACAGCTTATATTTCAGGATGATCAGGACTTCGGCGTATTTCTCTCCTATTTAAAAAACTACCTTGAAATGAAAGATGAAAAAGCGCTTCAGCGTGTCATAGCTAACCCAACAGCATCTTGGAGAGAAAAAGATCAGGCAATAAAACTTCTCCGGCTCAATAACTTTTTCGGCACAATCACTCTTGTCTCGCACTGTCTCATGCCAAATCATTTTCATTTTCTGATTCGACAAACAGACGCTGATGCGATCGACCGATTCATGAATTCTCTCTGCACCCGCTATACTATGTATTTCAATAAAAAATACAAACGCATAGGTCCCCTTTTTCAAAGTGTCTATAAAGCGGTTATGGTTACGACGGACGAACAGCTTAAGCATCTGACGCGATATATTCATCGCAATCCAATACATAAAGGTTCATATAAAGAAATCCCGTCACGGATACTCGCGACATATCAATATTCTTCATATCCGGAATTCCTCGGTCTTCGAACCACAGAATGGATCCATGCAGAAAAGATACTTGCTTATTTTGGAAATAACACACAGTCATATCAGTCGTTTGTTGAAGATATGGATATTGAAGAGGACACAATTCTCTTTACTCGCTCATTAGTTCTTGATTGACAATCTAGCTTCGCAAGGCCTGGCCTTGCGAAGCTAACCCTGGTTGAGGCTTTCCACAAATTCCGCATTGGATGCGGTTTTGGAGAGACGCTCGATCATCATCGCGGTCTGCTCGTCGTCAGAAAGCAAAGCAAGCATATGCCGGAGCGTGACGATCTTTTTCATTGCTTCCTCTCCGATCATAAGCTCATCATGGCGGGTGCCGGACGTGGCAATATCAATGGCCGGAAAAATTCTCCGCTCCTGGAGTTTGCGGGACAGATGGAGCTCCATATTGCCGGTGCCTTTAAACTCTTCATAAATAAGGTCATCCATGCGGCTTCCGGTATCAATAAGACACGTACCAATGACGGTCAAAGATCCATTGGTTTTGGGTAATCCTGAGCCCGTCGAAGGACTTTCTCCAGCTTCCAGCGTTGCCTCGATACACCGGGCTGCTCCTAAAAATTTCTTCGCCGGATACAAGGCTGCCGGATCAAATCCGCCGGAGAGGGTCCTCCCTGAAGGATTCACAACGAGGTTGTACGCCCGTGCCAGCCTGGTGATAGAATCCAGAAGTATCACAACATCTTTCCCGATTTCCACCAGCCGTTTGGCGCGGTCCAATGCTACTTCCGCTACCCGCACCTGCTCGGACGGCGACTGGTCAAAGTTGCTGGACAGGACTTCTCCTTTGATATTGCGGGTAAGATCCGTTACCTCTTCCGGCCGCTCACCGATGAGAGCTGCCATGAGGTGGACGTTTGGGTAATTGGCAGAGATGCCGGAGGCAATTTCCTTAAGAATCGTAGTTTTCCCTGCTTTCGGAGGAGAAACAATGAGCCCCCTCTGCCCAAACCCGATCGGAGAAAGGAGGTCGATGATCCTTGTCGAAAGCGGCAGCTGCCCCGTCTCGAGTTTCAGGTGAACACTGGGATATATAGGGATGAGGTCATCAAATCGCGGACGGTCCGTCATGCCTTCCGCCTCAAGCCCGTTAATTTTTTCAACTTTGAGAAGCCCCCAGTACCGTTCGTTGTCTTTCGGAGGCCTTGCTTGTCCTGTCACCTCATCCCCGTTTCTCAGAAGAAATCTCCGGATTTGTGATTGGGATATGTACACATCCCGGTCTGACGGAGTAAATTTAGGACGCAAAAATCCGTGTCCCTCCGGCATGATATCCAGAATCCCTTTCACGGTTTCGGTTGGTACGGCGATGTCCTGCACTACGCCGTTTTCCCCTTGGGAAAAATCCCGTTGAGGACGTCTATACCCTCGGTCATACCCGCTTCCGTATCCCCGTACCGGTCCCCGGTATCCGCCCGGGCTTCCATCCTGGTATCCGCTTGGTCTGGTGTACCGCTGATAACTGCGGGGTCCATATCCTTGATCTCGCGGTTCTGAATAGGAAAAAGACGGTGTTGGTGAGGGAGATGCTGGAGGTGTTGGGGTGATTTCCGGTCTTTGAATCATGGGTTCAACCTTTTTTTCAGGAGGCAACACGGAGCCGGATGAAACTGGCCCGCCGATCAAAGCATCAACGGACAATTCCTCTGCCTTTGTCGGAGGTACTTCAATAATTGGCCCGCCTAGACCCGGGGAGGCAGGCCCCGATTGAATCGGGGATGATTTCTTTTCTTCTGTTGTTTTCGTTGACTTTTCAGCTGATGGCGTCCCTGATTTCACAGAAGCCGATCGTTTTGTCGTAGCTCTGTAGGCCATATATGAGTTATGCTTGCCCTTCGTATCCGCCAGATGGCGGAGAAGAATGGAATTATGAATTTTCTCTGGCGTTCCAATTGAATCCGTTATGTGATGTGCATCATCCTATCCAAAAAAACATAGCGTTAAATGATGGAAAGTATCATGGAATCATCAAGTTTCAAACGAGGAAACGCAAGGTATGGCTTATATTGTACGTACCTTCCCTCTTGTTTGTCAATAGCCAACTTCGGAACTCCTTCCGACCTCATACACGACCGTATCCCCGGATCGGAATGCAACGGTTCCCAGAGATGTCATGCGCTCTTCATTCAACTGTGTATATTTTTCCCGTTCCAGTTTGCCTACAACGATGTAGCGGACATTATACGTTTCCAGAATCGACCGCACCTCATCTAAATCAGGAGACTCGTACACTTTTGCGACCTCTTCCCGCCGAGGTGCCACCACGTCATAGCTTCCCCGCCACAGCCACTCGTGGACTGCCCACCCGACAATCGTAGGCACGCCGGAAAATGCGGAAATATGGTTGTAATCCGTATAACTCTCCCCATCCGCTTCGACAATGGAAAAATTCTGAATTCTGAATTCTGAATTCTGAATTCGATTACGAAGCCACATAATTGCTTCGTAATCATAAGGGTACTCTTCTTCCAGCCACTTCAATCCGTAAATACTCTGGTATGTCCGTAATTCTCCGAAATATGATCTGACGGAAAACCATGGATAGATGGAAACAAGAAAAAGCTGAGGAATAAGTAAAATGAAAAAAAGTATTCTGACTTTTTTATATTTGATATGTATATTGAATATTTTATTTTTTATATTTAATATTGGATTATCTCGTTGAAAAATGAAATGGACAATAACATATGCGGAAATTATGGACCAAAGGATAAACGCCTCATATCCCAGCTTAAACATCGTGTTTGAGCGGAAGTGCGCCGGATAGATATCTTTGACATAAAAAAATTCAGGAATGACGATAAGTACCAAACCATAGAGAAAGAACACTTTCAGTATTCGGTGAATAATCCCATTATACTGCTCTTTTTTCCATATTTGTCTGATAAACAGCCATGCACCGGTATACCAAAAAAATCCCCAGAGAAGCTCCATCATCCAGAGGGGTGATTTCTGGCATTTGTCCACTCCTTCAAAAATGAACGGCCCGATTTTTGTGTTGGCAAGAAATCCCGGCGGACAATTAACCCCGATTCCCGCAGCAAACGAGTTGAAATGCCATAAAAACGGCAAGGCGGTTACACATAGCGTGCTTATAACAACAATGATTGGGATAAAAATAGTTGAAAACGCTCGACGTGCTTTTTGGTCATTAAAAATTGAGTTTTGATTGAAAATTCCTTTTGTTGTAACGAGCAATGCGAGGAACAACAAAAGGTATATCGGCCCATCCAAAGCGTTGGTCATAAGAAGGATTCCGAGAAGAAAGCCGTAGAAGACAATATGAAATTGAGAATTGAGAATTGAGAATTGAGAATGTATTTGATATTTTCCATTTTCCTGCCGCGACTGGCAAAACAACGTAATGAGTAACCCTATGGCCAACAAAACAAATGGGATAGAAAGGACGTGTCCATGCACATCAGAGACCACAAATGAGTAGCTGGGAAATTCATGAATGGTAAACGGAATAAAGCGGGTGGCATTCGCATACCAATATATAAGCATCCCCTCCCTAACCTTAGAAAAAAATTCTGTCCGATTCCATAGAATAGTCCAAAACGGCACGACATTATCTCCTAAATACCCTTTTGTGAATGCATAGATAGTCTGCATGTTTCCGGCCAAGGTGACAAGAAAGGCAGTCAAAAGACCACCGATAAGCGTCTTTATATGTCCTATCCGTCCTATGTGTCCTATCCTAACAATCTGCACACCAATGCTGAACGACATCGTAAGCGTCAGTGCAAACAGTGTCGCCAGCATGAGGTTAAACGTAACGGATAAATCCAACCCTGAAAGCTTTGTAAGAACCGCAGTAACCAGGTGTCCGAAAAAGTAATAGTTAATCGATCCTCCTTGCCACCACATGTCAGGAGCCGGAAAGTATGTGCTATTAAACAATGACTGCATAAACCCGTAGTCCATAAATTTCTCCAGTCCCCGGATACTCGGTTCATGCGCCTTCACCCAGCTCCAAAAAAGGAGCGCCCCGAAAAAGACAACCTCCTCCAACAAGATGCATAAAATTAGCTTCGCAAGGCCTCGCCTTGCGAAGCTAAAAAATATATTCCCCGTCTTACCTGTCCGCCGAAGCTTTAGCGAAGGCGGATTCGTCCTATCCGTCCAATGTGTCCTATCAGACAATAGAATCCCTAATACAAACAGAATAATCATCGCTTCTATAACGTTAAAAAAGGTGAAAGGTAACACGTGGAGCGTCCCGAACAGAAAAACTATATAGGACACCACCGCCATCCCGACAGCTTTACTAAAGAAGTACCCACGATCAAACCAGCCCCGCCTCGACGTCTCCGGCGAGGCGGGCCATCCGCTGGCCGGCGGACTAAATAATTTTTTTGTCAGTGGAAATGCAGCTGCACCGACCAAAAACAGCGCTGACCACCATTGGAGGACAAGCTGTATATCTCCTATTGGCATATATGAGCTATTCTAACATCCCTGCGTTTTTTCCATAAGATGTACGTAATGAAAAATTGAAGAACCAATAAATAACTCGGCGTGTTACTCTGTTTGAAGAGAAAGTTGTGTAGCTATAAAAAAAGCAGTAAGGGCTTCCACAGCATCCGCACCCAAATCTTCAGCGATATGATTGATCGCACGTAATTTTGGTAAAAATTCTTCCGGTGGTGTGTTTTGTTAAAATGATGCGGAGAAAGCCCGAAATCCGTCCTGAAAAGTTGGATTATTTACCACTGCCGCTACCCGTTGGACAGCTCGTCTTTCTCCCTCCGGATCATTACCAAACATCAATCCTCCAGGCTGCAATTCTTGAACATACTTCTGAATGGCCTCAAGTGGTACTTCCTTCGGAAGCTCTCCGTTACTCATATAGCCAGTATCCTATATTATTTGAGCGGAAAAATCAATAGTTCAGCCCATTGCGATAATACAAATCAAAATTATCACATCACGTCTGCTTTCAAACACATCTGATCTCTCATCAGACATACATTGATCTGATACAATAAATTCGTTCTATGAAGAAACAAAAACTTTCTCTCTATAGCATAATTGCTTTCGCACTACTCGTTCTTTTTGCACTCTCGTTCTCTTCATGGCTCATGTTCCATACCTTCTCCTACGATCAAAACTCCCAATCCATAGAAATTGCCGCCAAATGCTGGAGTGATTTCGGCGCGCACATCCCCCTCATCCGCTCATTTTCCATGGGCGGAAATTTTGACCGTATCATCCATTTCAAACTTCCCGAATATCCGATTTTCCCGGGCGAACCCATCCGATACCATTTCATTTTTTATATGATCGTGGGGCTTGTGGAAAAAATGGGAATACGCATTGACTGGGCGCTCAACATTCCTTCCATTATTGGTTTTGCTTCTCTTCTTATGTGTATTTTTTATGTTGCTGTGGTGCTATTCAACAATAGAACGATTTCGCGATTTCGCGATTATGCTATAGGGCTGTTAAGCATTCTCTTTTTCCTTTTCAACGGCACTCTCTCGTTCCTCCCGTTTTTCCATAAACATCCGATTTCCGATTTCACACCGCTTGATATTGTGTTCAACAAAACGTTCCCTTCCTTCGGCCCATGGGACGGTGGACTCGTATCTGCATTCTGGAACCTCAATATCTACACCAATCAACGGCATCTGTCTGCAGGATTTGGCTTGGGCCTGGGATTCATCGCGCTTCTTCTCTATCTGGAAAAAAAACCGTTGAAGCACCAACTGCCATATCTTTTCATCTCGGTTCCCTTACTTTCCATCCTGCCGTACTTTCACCAACCCATGCTTCTTATTCTTGGAATTTTTATGATATGGTATTTTTTGGTATTTGCCAACCTCCGGATTTTTTTACTGCTCACCGGACTTCTTGCGGAAGCTCCCATCATTCTCCAGCTTTTTTCCTATACAAAAGATGCGTCCTCTGTTGCCTGGTACCCGGGCTACCTCATCCACGGCAACCTAACCCCCCTCTCATTTCTGACGTACTGGTTCCACAACCTAGGAGTCCACCTGATTCTCATCCCCATCGGCTTCCTGATAGCGCCGTTGAAAGTAAAAAAAATCGTATTCCCGGTCTTCATCCTCTTTGTGGCCGCGAACCTTTTCAAATTTTCCGTTGAAATTGCCGCTAATCACAAATTTTTCAACTTCTTCATGATTTTCGGAAATATGCTATCGGCATATGTCATTATGCGATTATGGACGGTGGTACCAAAAATGGAACAGTCGCGCGTAGGGGGACCCCCGTCGAGCGCCTGCAGTCCCGCAGTGTGCAACGATGTCACGGATAAAAATAATACAGATAGTAATGTGGTCGAAAGACTGATGAAATCTATTTTTGGCTATGCGGGACGAGGACGTCGGACGGGGGAAGACGCGCGACATAAACGTGCGAGCAGCGGAGCAAGAAAATTTTATCACCCCGTGCGATATTTTCTACAATGCATGGCGATAACCATCATCTTCTCCCTCACCCTCTCGGGCATCATCGACTTTTTTCCCGTGTTCAATGACCGGAAGATCCCGATTGTGGATATCCCGCGAAATGAAATCGCTTTGTGGATTGCCCAAAATACTCCCAACGACGCGGTATTCCTCAATACCCGCTATCTCTATGATCCCGCGTCCATCGCCGGACGGAGCATATTCCTCGGCTGGCCGTATTTCCCATGGTCAGCAGGCTACAAGGAAAACAGGATACTGATTATGAAAAAAATGTATGAAAGCAAAAATCCGAACGTCTTTTGTCCGCTCCTGAAAAAATACCGCATCTCCTATATCACGGTTGAGGCGGTGTCTGATAATCCGGATATGCCGACTATTGATCCTTTGTATTTCCGCTCTCTCGCCACCCCGCAATACGAAAATGCGGGTCATACGTACCTGATTTTCTCAACTTCTTCCGTATGCAAAAAAACAGAATAAAAACCGTACTCTCTGTCATACTTGCCGTATGTTGCCTGGCTGCGGTATCCGTTGATGTATATCAGCAATCCGTCAGTCTCCGGACGCTCGGTGCATGGATAGTATTACTGGGTTCATTTTTTTTCATTACGCGTGGCTTACTGCATAAACAACCCGCATCTCATCATGTTTCATGTGTTACAAAAAAAGAAAAAATTATTCTCCTTTTATTGGGAATTGAAACGCTCGTCAGCCTTTGGTGGTTCGGCATTCAACCCACCCATTTCCATTATGATGAATTCATTACCGCTACCACCTCCTATACGCTCCCGATATTCCAAAAAATAAACTGGTTTGGCGTATTTCCGAATATTGACGAGTGGGTATGCCAATTCCCGATTCTTTTCCATATCCTGCAGTATCCGTTTATACGCGTATTTCCGACGGTCATGGGTGTACGGATGTCTACGTGGCCGTATACGGTGGGCACGGTATGTATCGTCTATCTGATGACCCGTCATATCACAAAAAGGAAAGTTCTGGCATTCTTTGCTGCAAATGCTTTTATCTTCATTGCCCCGCAGCAATACATCGGAAGTTTGGGATTACACTTTCATGCAGGCATATTCTTTTTTATGCTCAGTATCTACAGCTTCATGAAGATCTCGGATGAGCAACGCCCCCTAGACGTATTTGTACTGGGGATATCCGCCGCATGCTGTTATTTAGGGTATACCGCAGCCTATATTATCGCTCCGCTTCTCATAATGATGGGAGTAATCAGGATGCTCCTGAAACCGAAAAAAAAACTCCTCATAGCGTACGCAATTGCTTCCATAATCGCACTATTTGCAGTAACACCATGGATTATCTATGCAGTACGGTATAACAATTTCTTTCTTCAACGGATTAATCAAATAAACGTATTTACCGGCACCTGGATAGAATCCCAAAATAAAGTGACGATACAAAACATCACTACATTGCTCCCGACAAGAATTCTCACCATACTCTCCTCGTTTCTCCGGGACAATAAATCCGGCGTCGGCGAATATTTTTTCGGATCCATGGCTCTCCTTGATCCGTTTTCAGTCATTCTTTTGTGCAGCGGAGTGGTATATTTTATGATTCTCATCGTTAGGAAAAAATTCAATGCATTCGTACTGGTAACCAGCATGGTGCTCCTTTTTATAACCAGCACGGTACTGACGCAAAACCCTACCCCGTTTCATCGATTAAGCATAGATTTTCCGTTTGTCGGTATCTGTATCGGATGCGGTATGGGAACCATGTATATCCTTTGGAGTAAATATTCCACATTGCGGACAGTCGGATATGCCATAAGCATACTTTTACTCATAGCATATATTTTTGTAAATACATATAGGGCGGGTATAATGGTAGAGAATGATAAAACATTGCGAAATATGGAAAGTCTTTCAATAGCATGGTATGTGAAGGCCTACACACATCCCGGCGATAGCGTACAGATTATCGCATTTCCTCAATATCATCTTGGAAAAGAGCTATTTTTCCGTACAAACGGTACAATACGCTATATCACTGATCGCACTATTGAGGTTATGGATATGCCCGAACCTCAACTTATTATTGTGCAGTATCCTAACAATGAAACACTGTCAGCCGTTAAAAAACGGTATCCGAATGCTGCCCGGTTATACGATCCATTTACATTACACAATCATGCCGTATTTATTAATCAATAATATCTTTTATTTATTTGTTGCTATATATTTATGAACATCGCTGTCATCTTGCTTCACTTCGCGAATCGAAGCGGGCGGCGGCGGGCTTGCCTCGCCGGATACCGGCTGGTATCCTGCCTCGCCGAAGAATTAAGTATCTGTTTTTCTGCTAATACGTAATTAACTCCAATGCACGTGCATCGTTGACATTACGCATAAAATATCGCTATTCAAACACAAAACAACCGCGTGATACAATCCGGGTATGAACATTGCTATCATCGGAGGCGGGCTCACCGGTCTGACTGCCGCATATGAACTGCTCAAATATGGACACCAGGTAACAGTGTTTGAAAAAGAAAAAACCCTTGGAGGCCTGGCTGGAGGCTTCAAACCCGCCTCGCGTCGAGGAGCGGACGCGAGCTCGCCTCGCGTCGAAGCGGGTCGAGGCGGGATGCCAAACTGGACGTGGTCGTTGGAATTGTTTTACCACCATTTTTTTACCAATGATTCCGCGCTTATTTCCTTAGCAAAAGAATTAGGGTTGGAAAAAGACATGCTGATCCTGCGGCCGATCACCTCAACGCTCTGTCAGAAGACTGAAGACAGGAAACAGAAGGCGGAAGACGGAAAAGATGATTTCAAACAAATGAGTGGCGTGCGTTTGGGGATCCCCGTCGAGCGCCCGCAGTCCCGCAACCTGCTACGACAATCGTTATATAACCTCGGCAAGGTATTTATGTGGTCAGAAGACAAAGAAAACACCTTTGAGGAACGCGGGGCGAGGACGTCGGACGGGGAAAGGCGCACGACAGCCCGCCTGCCGACGAGGCAGGAACCCGCTTGTATTCAATACCAACTTGACTCCCCAATGAACCTCCTCACCTTCCCCCTCCTTTCCCCCTTCGACAAGCTCAGGACTGCTGCGCTTCTTGCATTTTGCAAAATAAATCCGTTTTGGCAGCCGTTGGAAAAAATCACCGCGGAGCGGTTTTTCAAAATAATCGGTGGATCCCGTGCATGGAATATACTATGGCAACCTTTAATGGAAGGAAAATTCGGCACGTATGCCAACGGCGTTCCGGCTTCCTGGCTTTGGGCTCGGTTCCACAAGCGGACGATGAGATTGGGGTATTTCCGCGAAGGGTTCCAGACATTTATTGACCGTCTCGCAGAAGCAATTAAAAAACGAGGAGGGACAATCTTAACAAAATATCAAATATCAAATATCAAATATCAAAAAAATTTCAAATTTCAAATTTCAAATTTCAAATTCGACCACGTATTGATTACCACTCCCTCCTCAACCGCGATAAAACTCATACAATTTCCCAAGCTATATGAGCAAAAACTCAAAGCCATCCCCCATCTGTTGGCCCAGACCCTCATCCTTGAAACAGACAAGCCAATCTTGGAAAAAACGTATTGGCTCAATATAGCCGACTCCTCATTCCCTTTTGTAGCTGTCGTTGCGCACACCAACATGGTTGATAAAAAATATTACGGAAACCGCCACATCACCTATATCGGCAATTACCTTCCCGATCGCCATCCGTATCTCTCCCTGACCAAACACCAACTCCTGAAGGTATTTACTCCATATATTCAAATTCTAAATTCTTCATTTAATTCTGAATTCAAAATTCTGAATTCTGAATTATTTTCCGCTCCCAACGCCCAGCCCGTCCACACCCTCAATTATTCCCAAAAAGCACCGAACATTAAAACACCTATTGAAGGAATTTATTTGGCTAACCTTGATTCAATATATCCATGGGATCGCGGTACAAATTACGCAGTGGAACTGGGAAAAAGAGCTGCATCTCTCATTGCGCAAAATCTAGCTTCGCAAGGGGACGCCTTGCGAAGCTAAAATGCTCGGAGTATACTCATCATATATGCAGGGCATATCTCATATTGAAAATGAACATCCTCTTCCTCCGGGCGCATACGTATTTGAGCCAGAAAAACCAGATCCTACTGCTGTTGATAGACTGTTCGAAGAATTAAGTTGGATTGCAGATCCACAGACACTTTCAGTTGTTTGGGTTGCCCGGGAACGCCATGCTATAGAGCATGGTCTCCCCTTTCGGGCGCCACAACAATCGTTTATCTCACGGTTATTTAAAGCTCTTTCTTTTGAGATGTAGTCGTGATTCCTGAAACTTTTTGCATAACTATTTTTATGACGTCACCAGACCTCCTCCGTATCGGTTGTCATGATAAAGCAGGGTGTCCCCCGGTTGTAATCTGTATAATCGAAATAATGACATGCCCGAATGTGATTCTCTTCCCGATAGCTCTTCCCCTACGATTCCCCCCGAAGATCAATCCCGTCAAGGAAAACCGCCGGGTACCGATAATATAAAAAGACAAAGACCAATAGGAGAACCTACAGCTATTCGAGGTACCGGTACAATTCGGATGTAAGAAGTAAAAAACCGCACGTCGTGTTTTTGCATAACTATTTGATTTTTCCTGCCTGCCCGCTTCGCCGGAAACGTCAAATCGAGGCGAGCCGGCGAGGCAGGGATATATACTATATAATTTTACTTATATAGGTCCCCTGCTATTTGACAACTCCTTAATCCAGCGTTACAATCTGTTGACTATAAGTTTAAATTAAAAATGATATGCCAAAATGTAAAGACTGTCTGCATTGTTACGACCCCAACTCACAACTCACCTACTGTATGAGTTTGAAGCCGGACAGACCAAATTTCCCGATTAGACCGAATCAATCTCCTCTTGAAAACATAAAAAGAGTTCGTCCGGATTTAGTACTGGTATATGAAACTCAACCAGACGTTTGTGGATTTGTTCCGCGAGTTACGGTAATCCCGCCAGAACAAATATAGCGGGATATTTATATATGGGAAAAATAACAGCTGAAACAAAATGTGGAGAGTGCTTCCACTGTATGACAGTTGGGGACATAAATTTAAATGCACCTGACAGAACTGGTTTTATGTGTGTTTCCGAATTTGGACCTAATGGAGCTGTAGACCCGGCACTAACCCCCGCAGAAAATTTTCGAAGTGATTGGCAATTTACTTTGGCTGAAAAAATTGAAAATGGAGAGCATTCTTGTGGTTTCAGAACTCCGGAAGAACAACAACGATGGAGAAGTAGCGGATTTAAGGCTTGAGATATTTAAATTGCGAGTGTGTGACTTTTCTGGGGGATAATTTGTTGCCCCAGTACAACACTTCCTTTCTCGCGAGGTTTACATCCTCGCCTCGAAAGAGCGTGTGTACGGGGTAAAGGCAGGTTTATAAATAAAAATTGCGTCGGGTGTGATTTTTCTGGGGAATAGTTTGTTGGGCAGGCGAACTATTTCCCATTGAGATCATTTCAGACGCAATTTTTGCGTATACCGCTTGACAATAGAAATAGATGGGTATTAAATAGGTACCATATGAGTACATCCATGACACTCGACAAAACAGACTTTATCAAATTCAACGTCTCTCCCACGTTTAAAAAACTCGTGGCAAAACAGGCAAAAAAGGCCGGACTGACGCTTTCTGAACTCGGCCGCATGTTGTTTGGCTGGTATGCTCACGGCCTCATCCATAAGCCAACGCTCGAAGAACTTGCAAAAGAAGCCAAACGCGACTATGAAGAAGGACGCGGCGTCACACTATCTTCAGCAAAAGACATAAAAAAATATTTCAACTCGCTATAACACCTGATATTCATGCCCAAAATCTATCTTAATCCGAAATTTCACGGAACGTGTAAACAATTTGTTCGAAGAAACAGTGCGCGAAAACGTCACGTATATAAAACTCTTCTCTGTTTTAGAAACAACCCGTCTTATCCGTCACTTCACATAGAAAAACTTTCACATTCTGATATCTGGACTATCCGACTGGATAAGGGGAATCGATTATTCTTTTTTTGGAATAAAACGAAAGACACAGCCATATTCTTCTTTGTAGGTCATCACGACGCGTATAAAACAATCGGGAAGAAATGACATATGTTCTTCATGAAAAACGATGCCTGCCCGCCGATAATGCGCCTCGCGACGTGTACGCCTGTCCGCCTCTGGCGGAAATAGTACTGACCTGCCTGCCGGTAGGCAGGAAAGCCACGAGGCAAATAAAGGTGGGTGGAATAATGAAGATATAATCCGCTAAAGAAGATGTTTCAGCTTCAAAAAAAAATTTGACAGACTATTCACGTCATTGCTATTGTTACCACTAAGGTATTTGCACCCGCTTGATGGGTACGATACTCAAAAGAAAAAGCATTACTATACGTAGCGATCCCAAACCAACACATGCTAGCGGTAGTGATGCTTTTTTAATGCAGCATTTAACGAGTCTTCGAGTTTTAATGCTGCATATCCCGCAAATACGCTCTTGTGAGGCACGGCTGTAAGCCCTGCGAGCAAGTAAGTATTGTGGGATAATGGCAAGATCTACACGCTATTATTCTTTGCAATACTTCTCTCTCTCCTCCCACCCTTTCCTGAATTTTCCCTGAAATTTACAAAGTAAACACCGGAATGCTCAGCCCTTTCTTTTTCAAGGACTGAAACTGCGCTTTTGCTTCGTCCTCAAAGCGCAATCGCTCTCGGGTCATGGGAGATATCCGCTTGATTCGGACGTCTCCCGCGTCGTTTCCGCCGGTTGGCGGATGTCCCAAACCAATTTTTGCCAGCAGTAGTTGTAATCCCATGATTCTATTTAAAAGACTTTTTTTGGTCTTGTCAAGTCCTATAGCATTTTGCTACTACATTATAGGATTATCTTATAGTTATTTAGGCTCATTTTCCCTCATAAAATCGCTCTATTTCGATTTTGGTAAAAAATTGTGGATAACTTATGGAAAATGGTAAAGAATCTAATACCGGGGACGGCATGTGTGAAGTAAATCACAAAAAATGTACTCTATGACTATACAAATAAAACGACTCACTCCTTACAAATCTCTTTACCCGGGGATATCCCATATCCCTTCATCATGAAGAAACCGCTTCTCCCCATGTAAAGGCCATAAGATATGAACTTCATTTCCATTGATATAGCAAGTAACTCCATTGCTCTGTTCAGCATTCTTCATCGTTACACTATTCACCTGACCAAATACCGGATCTTCAAATGCTGGTCCCTCATCATTCGGTGGGGAAAAACTCACTTCCAGCTCTGTCGGAAATTCCGGAGACCAAACCCCTTGGGCTATACTTTCTCTTATCCTCAATATTCTCCCCTGTGCTTCTTCGCCTGGGCAAAATGGACATTCGCGTGTGCAAAGAGCCATACTGTCTCACCTCCTTTTTCCATAAAAAAACCGGCTTAATCATGATTTCTTGGCCGGTAATAACTATGTTCAACGTCGCAGTAGTATGAACGTGTATTCGTTTCCCGATACTACCTAAGGGTGTTGAACATCAAGGCGATGTGAGAAACTTAAAAAGGAGGATAACAAAAATAAAACGTGCTGTCAATATGCTCTTTATTTCTCTTTACTTCAACCTCGCAAAAAACAGCTGTCCTCCGGGGCTCTGGTGGACTTTGGTGATAACGGCAACGACCTCCTGCCCTACCCGCTCTTTTGTATCCTCGACAACGACCATCGTGCCGTCTGTCAGGTATCCCACTCCTTGCATACGCTCTTTCCCGGGATGGGTAATTTTGACAGCCAGCTCTTCACCGGGTATCAGAGCAAGTTTGAGGGCCTGGGATAAATCATTGATATTGAGCACTCTGACTCCGTGAGCCCGCGCGACCTGGGCCAGGTTAAAATCAACCGTGAGGACCGGTGTGCTCCAGAGTTTTGCCAACCGGACCAGCTTCTGGTCCACCTCTTTCTCATCAACGTCAGCCGGCGATACGACTGTGGTAACCCTCGGATTGACCCGCTGGCGCTTGAGGCTGTTGACCACATCCAACCCCCTTCTGCCTTTGGCGCGCCTTAAAGAGTCATCGCTGTCTGCTATGTGCTGGAGTTCGCCCAATACCGATTGGAGAACAACAAACGTACCGCTGAAAAAACCGGAATTGACAATCGGGACGATCCGTCCGTCTATGAAAACGCTGGTGTCCACCAAAATCGGATAGTCGCCTGTGGGTTTTTCTTCTGTTTTTTCCTGTTTTTTCGGCTCCCGCTGGAACGGATTCCCCTGGAAGGGTTTTGCCGTCATCCTCCCGAATGCTGCCAGATTTTTGACGATCTCGCGGGCAAGAGCTTTGGTAAAGGCAGGGGTTGTGGCAACCACCGGCTTGACTACCGGTTTTTCCGCAGTCTTTACCGCTGACTCTTTCCCCTGCTTTGGTACGGAATTATTCCTCATCTCCCTCATTGTACCATGAAAAATCATGAAAATACTTAAAGAAGACTCATGTCAGGCAAGCGCGTTTAACTTCTCAATAATCCACATCCTGGCAAGTGTGGAAGAATTGATGCCTTTAGCGCGGGCAAAACGGGAAAGCCGCTCCTTGACGCTCCGTTGCAAGCGTACCGTCATCACGTCTTCTTTTTCCGACTCAAGAAGAGGAAGTTTCATAAGCGGAACTTTCCCAAGAAGCGATGTGTCATGTGTATCCCAAAAATCCGCCTCTTCATCAAGAGTTTTAAACGGTGGAATTGGTTTTGGGCGATATAACGACTTAGTTTTCACAGTAATCCCTCCTTTCTTTCTTACTCATAACGCGTGCTGATATGACATATGGTCTTGGTTGTTTTGCATAAGACACAACGACGGTAATAAGTCTTCCTTTACCTGTTTTTCCATATATTGACTGCCGAAATAAGTACGAATCAGATCTTCCAAACTCATTTTGATATGCTTCTTCAACTTCTTTCTTTAAAACGCCGTGTTTTTGAATATGTTTCTCATTCCACACATCCCATACCAAGGCAGTCTTCCTTTTCATAGAACAACTACAATGTAATACAAAAGAATACATTTGTCAATAATGAGATCCTCATGGCGTAGCCAAACTTAACACCTGTGCTGAAGTGAGTGGGGTTGAAGAAGGAGAACACAAGGTCATTATTGCGTACCGGAACTATCAGGGTGAACAAACGGTCTACTTTACCGGAGATGTGAAGGAATTTGATATCAACATAACGATTCAACCGAAAAATCTCTTCCTCTCGCCTCTTGTTTTGAGCGTTATAGGATTTCTTGCGCTCATCATCGTCGTCCTTGGAACAATGCTGGTTAAAGCAAAAAGAGCGTAATGTCCTTACTCCGGAATTGACTTTAAGGCTAGTGTTGTTTTGTAAAACGCCTCGAGGGTGGCCAATGCCTTCGCTCGATCATGCGGCAGACTGATTTTCCTGCTCTCCTTCCCCATCTTGGTGCGAAGCGTTCGGTCAGAAGCAAGGAGATCCATTTTTTTAGCAAGAGTTTTGAAATCACCCGCCGGCACTGTGTACCCATTCACCCCGTCGTGGCAAAGCTCGGGAAGTGCTCCTTTGTTGCAGGCAAGGACAGGAAGTCCGCAGGCAATAGCTTCCAGGGTCACGATCGATTGTGTCTCATACGGGCTCATGATGACAAAGCAATCGGATGTTTGGTACATTTTTATGACCGACGGTCCTGTGAGGAGACCAAGCCACGAAATTTTCTCTGAAACTCCCCGTTCGCGGGCAAGCGCATGCAATGATTCTTCAGTATTGCCTTTCCCAACGATAATCAAACGGATAGACGGCTTGGTTTTTCCTAGCGCCCGGATGATGACATCAATATGCTTATCCGTATCCACGCGTCCAAGGTAGAGAAACCGCACCTCATGTGAACCGCGGCTCTTTTGATATGCATTCAACTGTTTTTTGTCCAATGGTCGGTAGATAGTCGTGTCTACTCCATTGGAAACCGGGACAATAGGCCGGGTAATGCCTATCGAATGAAGGCTTTTCCGAAACGTAGATGTAGGCACCATGATCATGGACGTGGCGTTGTAGAAAAGGCGTTCGTAGGTCAAAAGAAACCAAACAATGATGTGTTTAAAATATCGGACAGCAATAATCCGCATGATCTGTTCCGGATCTGTATGAAGCGCTGCAAATACAGGTATTCCCCGCACCTTTGCAATCATGAGCGCACACCAGCCTATAGCACCCGGCTCCTGGATATGGACAAGATCAACATGATCCTTTTTTAAAATCCTAAGGAGCTCCGGTATGGGAAGCGGAATCGGAGAAAATGTCTTTTCGTGGAAAAATGGGTCTATAAAAGCTGGAACACGCAGGATTTGGAGGTTCGGTTCTCTTGGAACATCGTCTTTTCCTGTTGGACGGGGTGCGACAATCGTCACTTGATGACCTCTCCGGGCCATGAACCGCGCGATATTGTCTGTTGACGTTGACACTCCCGCTATAAACGGCAAATACGTTTCCGTCGTAATGACGATATTCATATGTCCTACGTTGACGGCCTTAAAAAATTCAAGGCTAAGCCTTGGATTCAATTATTACATACTCAAAAGTACTATAGCCGCCAGAGAAAAAAGTATACCGATCATTTTAACAAGTGTCAGATTCTCCCGTAAAAAGATAACTGCTAAAAGCACTGTCAGCGCCGGATAAAGAGAAGTCAATGGGACAACCACAGAGGCATCCTTCTTTGCCATAAGGTAA
>Ga0209210_1001313_pt1 | contig 21271 bp, 21 predicted proteins | sample RifGroA1_FD_183991 | JGI IMG/M metagenome (GOLD analysis project Ga0209210, IMG submission 183991) | Contaminated groundwater microbial communities from Rifle, Colorado, USA - Rifle Groundwater A1 (SPAdes) (version 2) | ecosystem: Environmental > Aquatic > Deep subsurface > Groundwater >...
TAGATTTTTGACATAAGCTGCATGATGTTTGCCATGATGAATCTCCATCGTTTGCGTATCGATATATGGCTCTAAGGCGTCAGTTGAATATGGCAATTCCGGCAGGTTAAACATTCTTTATATATTCTACTCGCTTGCCAGAAAAATTGGGGGTGTAGATTTGAAATCTGAGTAGCGCCACCAAGTAGGAGTGAACTTGAGAAAGATAGCAGTGGCATCAAAATGTTTTTCGTCGTCTGGATATTTAGCTAAAATGATACTTTTGGCAGGTTTGTCTTCGACTTTTTCTAATTGGCCGTCCATTTGTACAGTTACCCATTCTTCTTCGCTAATGCCTACTGTGATCGAGGCTTTGATGTTTCCGGAACTTAAATTGGAAGCTTTTTTGGAGGTAGAGCGGGTAGAAAGATAGATTGATCCATCTTGGTGAGCGAAATGCATAGTAGCGGTATGGGGAAATCCATCCGAAAGCATAACTGCTAGGACACAAACTTTCTCATTGGTCAAAAAACCTACTATCTTTTGGTCCATATCTTTATTTTACTACTTCGCACAAATAAATGAGCTTGTTGTCTTTGAAATCATAGTAACGGGTAGGGTCGCGGCCGGTAGGATTGGTTTTGATTAAATGACTGTCGCGGCGAATTTCTACTCCGCCAGTGGTATCTAGTCCATAAAGCAGAATCTGGCCAGTTTTAACGTCGATGATGGCGTGCCGGTCACAACTTTGGCCACACATGTTTCCTGAAACTACATAATAATTGCCACCAAAGTTAACTGCCGCTCCAGTGGCAGCCAGAATCTGGGCAGACATTTCTTTGGCCATAGTATTGGACTCTAAATCTACGGATCTAATTTTCCCGGGATAGACTTGAGAGACCGGATAGCTAGAAAAGTCGGGAATACGGTTGCAGGCTACAAATTGCTGTGGCGCAGGCCAGGAAGATTTGGAGAACTTAGAAAAAACTATTAACCCAGAAACCACAGCTATAAAGATAAATCCAATTTTAAGCAGATCTTTGTCCATGTATCTTTTTATTGTACAACTTTAGTTTGGAAAGTGACACTTCTTGTATTTTTTGCCGCTTTTGCACCAGCAAGGATCATTGCGGCCTAAGTTTTTGTGCTCATTGGAGGCACCAGCACGGGTCAGGGATTGCATAGCGGAGAGAAAATCATTATTTTGAGAAGTGGGTTTAGCGACTTCTGGTTTGACTTCAACTGCTTTTTGCAATGGTGCCGGAGGCTGAGCTCCCACCTGAATTCTAAACAGCCGCTTCGCAAGTTCAGAATCTATTTGGGTCATGAGTCTTTCAAACATGGAGAAGGCTTCGCCTTTATATTCAACTAAGGGGTCACGTTGACCATAGCCGCGCAGACCTATACCTTCACGCAAATCTTCTACAGCGTCTAAATGATCAATCCACAGAGTATCTATTGAAGACAGATATGCATACTTGATAATTTCTTTCCAGACTTCTTCGCCTACTTGAGTTTTTCTTTGTATGACAGCGTCAGTGATAATTTGATTGATTGAAGCGATTATTTCGCTGGCTGTACCTGATTTTTTGAACTGATTGGTAATTTCTTTTTGAGAAGCATCGTCGAAAGGAACAATTTCTACAAGTGAAGTAACGATCGGTAAGACTTCGGATTCGACGACACCGCGAGGAGCATATGTGCGCACGATATTAGATAAGAGAGACTGGACACTAGAAATAACTTCACCTTCGGTAATTTGACCGGAGAGAACGCGTTTTCTTAAACCGTAGACAATTTCCCGTTGTTTGTTCATAACGTCGTCGTATTCGACCACGTGTTTTCGGGCGTCAAAATTGAAACCCTCAACTTTAACTTGGGCTTGTTCAATAGCCCGGCTGACCATGCCGTGCTCGATAGGTTCGTCTTCAGGAATTTTGAGCATGGTCATGACTTTGGCTACCTGATCTCCACCGAAAATGCGCATAATGTCGTCGTCTAGGGCCAAGTAAAATCTGGTGGAACCGGGATCTCCCTGACGGCCGGAACGGCCTCTCAACTGATTGTCTATACGCCGGGATTCGTGGCGCTCGGTACCAATGACATGTAGACCTCCGGCCTTGAGAACTTCGTCATGGTCTTTTTGCCATTTGGCCAATTCCCGTTTGGCGTGGGATTGAGGAACAGTACCGCCTAAAACCACATCTACACCCCGGCCAGCAATATTGGTAGCGATAGTTACAGCAGATTTACGGCCGGCCTCAGCAATAATTTGGGCTTCCCGTTCGTGGTTTTTAGCGTTTAAAATTTCATGGGGAACGCCTTTTCTCTTAAGTAGTTCTGAAACTACCTCATTTTTTTCAATGGAAGTTGTACCCACCAGTACCGGCTGACCCCGCTTGTGACAGTCGGCAATTTCTTCAGCTAGGGCAGAGTATTTGGCCCGGGTGGTTTTGTAAACAATATCAGCATTGTCAATTCTTATCATGGGCCGGTGAGTGGGGATGACTACCACATCAAGTTTGTAGATCTTTTTAAATTCTTCGGCTTCCGTGGCGGCTGTTCCGGTCATACCTGCCAGTTTTTCATACAACCTAAAGTAGTTTTGGAAAGAAATGGTAGCCAAAGTTTTAGACTCTTGCTGAATGGTAACGCTTTCTTTAGCTTCAACAGCTTGATGAATACCTTCGGACCAGCGGCGGCCGGGCATGAGCCGGCCGGTGAATTCGTCGACGATGACGACTTGGTTTTCGCGGATGACATAATGCCGGTCACGTAAAAAGAGGGTCCTGGCCTTGAGAGCGTTCTCTAAATGATGGACAGTTTCAAAATCTTTTTCATACAAATTTTCAATGCCTAAAAGTTTTTCGGTCTTTTTAAGACCGTGTTCAGTAAGATTGGCTGTTCTGTGTTTTTCGTCGATAACATAATCAGTATCCGGAGAAAGTTTGTCTACCAACTTGGCAAATTCGTAGTATTTTTGGGTAGGTTCGGTATCGGGGGCAGAAATAATCAGCGGGGTGCGGGCCTCGTCGATAAGAATGGAATCAACTTCATCTACGATGGCAAAGTGGTGGCTGCGTTGAACCATCTCCGGCAGTGAGCCCACCATGTTGTCCCGCAGGTAATCAAAACCAAACTCATTATTGGTGCCATAGGTGATATCTGCGGCGTAGGCCTCTTTTCTGGAGACGGGACGGAGGTGAGACAGACGGACATCACCATGGGTCTGATCGGAGTATTTAGGATCAAAAATAAAAGATTGCTCGTGAATGATAACGCCTACAGATAAGCCCAGAAGATGGAAAGTGGGACCGTTCCAGCCGGCGTCACGCCGGGCAAGATAATCATTGACAGTAACCAAATGGGCTCCCCGGCCAGTCAGAGCACTTAGATACAAAGCGGGAACGGCTGAGAGAGTCTTACCTTCTCCGGTTCTTTGCTCGGCTATTTTGCCTTCATGAAAGGCGGCTGCTGCCATGAGTTGGACGTCAAAATGACGCAGTCCCAGGCTTCGGTCTGAAGCCTCGCGGACCAGGGCAAACGCCTCTGGAAGAAGCTGGTCTAAAGTCTCACCTTCAGAAAGACGGTTTTTGAAATCTGCAGTTTTGGCGGCAAAATCCTCGTCTTTTTTGATTTTCTTATACTTGTCTGTGAACGAATTAACTTCATTCACCCGAGTTTTAAGATGATCTATCTCTTTTTGATTGAGATCGAGAAATTTAGAAAGAAACTTAAACATGCTTGGCTATTATAACTAAATTAGTCAGAACTCGCACTAATTCTATCTTTATAAAAATAACTTTGAGTTTATTTACTAATTCTTCTGCTTTTTGGCGTTTTGGATCATCGTAAAAAAGATGATTAATTATAACCGTCTTACCTACCTGTCTTAACTTACTTAAAAATTTAGGGGTATATAAAAATTCTGGACAAGTGTCGCCGAGATATAAATCTACGAGTAGAAAATCAAATTGGTCTTTGGTCTTGAGCAAATAGTCTTTAGCATTAATATTTAGTATTTTGAGATTTGGGATCTGGTCAAGGTTAAAATATTTGCGGCCCATTTTGAGCATCAAGGGATCAATTTCCACACCAATAATGCGGACGGGTTGGGGAATTAGCTTAGCCACTGTTCCGGTAGCTAAGCCAAGAATTAACCAGGATTTATTCTTTTGGCCGTATTTTTTAATTATCGGTTTCCAAATATCAGCTACGACTCCCCCACTTTGAGTTAGATTTCCAGTAGCGACATATTTGTATCCAAAACCTTGGCGGACTTCTATATCTCCGCTGTATTTGGACTTAAATTTACTGATAACTTTTGGCTTGAAGATGGAAAAGTCGGGCATAGGTATTATCCTGCTTCATTAATTGCTCATGGCTTCCGGATTCAGAGATAGTGCCTTTTTCCAAGACAAGTATTTTGTCTGCCCGCCGGACAGTGCTAAAACGATGGGAAATAAAAACTAAGATTTTCTCTTTCCCCAGCTTGAGAACTTGATTGAAAATTTCTTCTTCTGCTTGGGGATCAACATTGCTGGTGGGTTCATCTAAAACTAAAATCTGAGAATTTTTGATAAGGGTGCGGGCTAAACCAATTCTTTGCCATTGACCAAATGAAGGAGAAACACCTTTTTCGTAATGACGGGACAAGGGATTTTTATATTTGAGAGGAAGTGACTGAATCCACTGGTCTATATCGGTCATTTTGGCATATTTGCGAATTTCTGTCAGATTATCAACCTTGGCAATGTTGCCATAGCCAATACTTTCTTGGGCGGTCATGTCATAACCCTCCAGATCTTGGAAAAGAACGCTGATATTTTTCCAATAATCATTTCTTTTGTATTTGTTTACAGGTAGCCCATCGACAGTAATCTTGCCCTTTGTTGGTTCGTAAAAACCGGCTAATAATTTCACTAACGTCGTTTTTCCCGCTCCATTTTCTCCCACTAAAGCGATGTTTTCGGCAGCATTGATAAAGAAATTTACATCCTTAAGAATCCAGTTTTCCGACTCGGGGTATTTAAACCAAACGTGGCTAAATTGGATGCCGGTTGTGACTTTTTTGGGAAATGGTTTACCGTGGGCCGGATTTTTACTCGGTTGAAGATTGAGAAACCACACCAGATCCACCATGTACAAATAATTTTCGTAAAATTGCAAGATTGCTCCAACCAAGCCGCTCAAGCTTTCTCTGAAATTGGCAATGGCTCTAATATAGGCCTGAGCTGAACCAATGGTAATTTTTTGGGTAATAGCCAAAAAGGCAAAATAGACATCCAGGGCAAAGGAAAAAATATCTTGAGGAATGACAACCAGAGTTCTGGCCACAAGCCTTTCTTTGCCAAGATTGATCCAGGAAGTGATGATTTCTTTTTGAACAAGAGCCATTTTGTGGGTTAAATATTTGGCGATATTGAGAAGACGTAATTCAAGATAACTTCTGGTTCGCACCAGATAGTAACTGAGCATGCCCCAAATTCTGTATTTGGTTTTTAGATCATCGCTGATTTTGTATCTCTTTTTGATAAGTTTGGCGTCGATGATAAATTGGGGGATGAGAAAAGCTATTGAAAATAAAACGATGATGGGCTGAAAGAAAATAAAAATGGCTAAGGAAGAAACGATACCGCTGATGTAACGGGGAAACTCGGCAAATGACGAGACGAGTCTCCAAGCCCGATCTCCCCCCTCGCGTTCAATTTTTCCATACCGGTCTTTAAATTTAGGGTCCTCTACGACTGATACGTCAATTTGGGAATATTTCAGTCCTAACAGTTCATCAAGTTTGGCATTCAGACCCCGGGAAAGAGAGTCGTCGTAAGTACCAATTATTCTGCCGGCAATGCCTTTAAACGTGCTGATGGTAAATCGACCAATAACTATCCAGATGATGGTTTGCAGGGCGGGACGAAGATTGGATACGCCGATAGATTTGACCAGTGTATCGAGAAACACCATGTCTAAATAAAGAGTGGGCAAGATAGTGGCACTATTGAGGATGTTTAAGATAGTTGTCCAGATGAGAGCGTTGCGGTCAGTTTGCCAAAGCAGTCCTCCGGTCTTTTTTAAAACAAACCAGACCTGACTTAGGGGTGAAAGTTCAATTTGGGGAAGCTTAAATTTGATTGGCATGCTCAATTTTGTCTTTGCCCATATATGGGCGGAGAACTTCGGGGATGGTGACTGACCCGTCTGCATTCTGATAATTTTCGTATATGGCGATGGGGGCGCGGGAAAGGGCTAAAACAGTGCCATTGAGGGTATGCACGAATTCATTCTTGCCATCTACTTTAGTTTTAATATTAAGCCTCCGGGATTGAAAATCGGTGGTATTTGAAGTACTAGTGACTTCGCGGTATTTATCCTGTGAGGGCATCCAGGCTTCAATATCATATTTGCGAGAAGCGGCATTACCAAGATCACCAGTAGCCATTTTGATAACCTGGTATGGGATTTTAAGATCCTGCCAGAATTCTTCTTCAATGGCCAATAATTTATCGTGCCAGACTTCTGACTGACTGGGTAAACAAAAAACTACCATTTCTACTTTGCGGAACTCGTGCACCCGCAGAATACCCCGGACATCTTTGCCATATGAGCCTGCTTCGGTTCTGTAACAATATGAGAAACCGGCATATAGAAAAGGAAGTTTGAGTAATACTTCGTCGGTATGCATACCAATCAGAGAAATTTCGGCGGTGGCTATTAAATCTAAATCTTCACCTTCAATGTGATAGATCTGCCGTTCTTTGTCGCTTCTGGCTTGAAAACCGCAGCCAACAATATTTTTCTCTTTAACGACGTTGGGAGTGATGACTGGAGTAAATCCGTGTTTTGCAAGTTTGACAAAAGCAAAATTGATAAGGGCAAATTCAAGTAATGCACCATCACCCTTCATGTAATAAAAGCCTGATTGGGCAATTTTGGTACCCCGTTCAAGATCAATTGTGTCAGTTATCTTTCCCAGATCAACATGGTCGCGAACAGAAAAATCAAACTTGGGAACCTTGCCAACGGTTTTTATTACTTCGTTGTCTGCGGCAGTCCCGACTTTGACATCAGGAGCAGAAGGATTGGGAATTTTGAGCATCAAAGCAGTAAATTGTGTATCTAATTCTTGTAATTTGTCTTCGGCTTCTTTAAGTTTGATTTTTAAATCTTTACCTTTGGCTATGTCGTCTTTCCCCAGCTTATTCCGGTCTGCACGCAATGTCTCTACCTCTTGAATTACTTGACGGCGCTGATCATCTACTTTTAGAAGTTCGTCCACAACTTGGCCATCAAAACCCTTCGCTGTGGTTGCGCTTTTTACATCTTCGGCATGGTCTCTGACAAATTTAATGTCCAACATATGAATATTGTATACTTCCGCCCTAAGAGGTGCCAGCTGAAGTGAGTGCTCAATTTGGATTTCCTAAAGCTCGATAGTTGGAAGCTATCTATTAGCGCTTTTAACCCCCGTCAATGGGACCTAATGTACTATACATTGAGAATATCGTATCACAAGCCAATTTCTGATGCAATAGATTGCATGGCTTCCAGGGCAATACTCACAAATTCTTCTAATTTAATGCCTAGTTTTTCTTCGCACATGGCAATGTCTTCCCGCTTGACGCCGGCGGCAAAAGCTTTCTGGGGGAATTTCTTTAAGACTGATTCGATAGACACGTCGGATAAATGCTTAGATGGCTGAACCAGGGCGCAGGCAACGATTAATCCGGTAAGCTCGTCGCAGCAGAAGAGGGCCCACTGCATTTGGGTTTGAGCAAGCTTTCCCTGATGAAACCAGCCATGGGATTCGATGCCTTCTAGAAGTTCTGTATCGGTTTCGCCAAGTTCGCGCACCCAGTTAGCCATGAGTTTGGCGTGGTTTGCGGGATCTTCTTTGGTAAACTCATAATCGCCGTCGTGCAAAAGTCCTACAATGCCCCATTTCTCTGCATCGGCTTCGAAGTGCTTCGCTAACGCCCGCATGACGACTTCTACTGACAAGCTGTGCCGGCGCAGATTTTGATTCTGCATTTTGGAGCACAATAGATCCCATGCCTGTTGTCTAGTGATCATTTTTCCGGGCGGAGAGTGGGAAAGAGAATAACTTCTTTGAGTAACCAAGTGTTGGTGAAAAACATCACCAGGCGGTCCATGCCGATGCCGATGCCACCCATGGGAGGCATGCCGTATTCCATAGCTTCCAGAAAATCTTCGTCTACTTGCTGGGCTTCCGATTTGTCTTTGCGGGCCATTTTAATATCAATTTCAAAGCGCTGACGCTGGACCTGGGGGTCGGTCAGCTCTGACCAACCGTCGCAGATTTCCCGACCGCCAATGTAGCCCTCGAATCTTTCTGTCCACCCTTCGCGGGTGCGGTGAGGTTTGGACAAGGGACTCACGTCTGCCGGATAATCAATGACCCAGATGGGATCAATTAGATCTTTAGATACTAATTTGTCGAATATTTCAAAAATTAATTGGCCTTTAGTTTCGCCTCTAATTAATTCAAGCCCACGTTTTTGACAAAAATCTGCTAGTTTTTTCTCATCAAGTTTCTCGACATCCAAGTCCAATTTTTGGGCGATGAGATCAGACATGGTAATGCGAGGCCAGGCGTGACCGATTTCGACAGTCTGATCACCGACCTGAACTTGGGTCTTGGCAAAAATCTTTGCTGCCAAGTGCTTAAACAAACCTTCCGTAACATCCATAACCCGGTGGTAATCGGCGTAGGCTTCGTACCACTCGATCATGGTAAATTCCGGGTTGTGAGAGTGATCAATGCCTTCGTTTCTGAAATCCCGGCCAATTTCGTAAACTTTGTCGTAGCCGCCAACTACCAGACGTTTGAGATATAGTTCAAAGGCAATGCGCAAATAAAAATCGGTGTCCAGGGCTTGCATATGGGTGGTGAAAGGCCGGGCGTTGGCCCCGCCATAAAGGGGATGAAAAATTGGCGTTTCTACTTCCTTAAACCCGAGTTTGTCTAAATAATTTCTGGTTTCTTTGAAAACAGTGGTACGCACATCAAACCGGCGGCTGATATCCGGGTTGAGGAGCAAGTCCAGGTATCTTTTGCGATAGCGTTCCTCGATATCTTTGAGACCATGCCAGCTGTCGGGCATGGGGCGGAGAGATTTGGAGAGCAGTTCGAATTTAGCTACGTCGATGGTAATTTCACCAGCGGTAGTTTTGATAACCTGACCGGAAACAGCCAGAAAATCCCCCACATCAAAAAGTTTGAGCATTTCAAAATCTTTTTCTAGAGTTTTTTTCTGAAAAAGCAGCTGAATTTGACCGGAAGAATCTTTGAGATCGGCAAAAGTAACATTGCCGTGTTCCCGCCATCTCCAGAGACGGCCGGCAACAGCCAATGTTTTACCTTCTTGGTCACGGGCTTTTAAAATTGCCGTCAGAGTAAAAGAAGATTTAGGGGGATATGGGTCAATGCCTAATTCACGGAGTTTGGCCAGTTTTTCCAAACGAATGTGACGAATGTCATCCAAACGGGAAGTGCTCATGCCCCAAGTTTAACTGATGGAGACTACTGTGTAAACCAATTTACCAGCCGGAGCGGCCACTTCGGCTTTGTCACCAATCTTTTTACCCACCAAGGCTTGGCCAAGTGGTGAGGAGTGGGAGATCTTGTACTGTTTGGGATCGGCTTCCCATTCACCAACGATATGAAAGACGGCGTCATGGGAGTTGACCTTGACAGTAACTGCGTGACCGATCTCTATTTTGCCATTTTGAGAAGGCTTAACTACCTGAGCGGTTTTGATTAAATCTTCTAGTTCAGAAATACGGCCGTCCATGAAAGTCAGGTCTTCCCGGGCTGATTGGTAGTCGGAGTTTTCGGATAGATCACCCATGGATCTGGCCAACGCCAAACGCTCGACCAAAGCAGGCCGACGTACTTCCTGAATTTGAGACAATTCGGACCTTAATTGGTCTAAACCTGCCTGGGTGAAAAGCATCTGTCGATTGATCATTGGATTGTTCATGGAGAACAGTTTTTTGATAAAAAAAGTGCCGAGTTTTCTGCTCGGTACTTGGGTATCATACCCCCCCTAAAACGGCTTGTCAATCCAGTGACCCCGGTGGGATTTGAACCCACGATTTCCAGGATGAGAACCTGGCGTCCTAGGCCAGCTAGACGACGGGGCCAATATGCTAATTTTACCAGAAAGACTAGGCCGAGGCGGTGAGGGAGGAATGGGAACGGAGGATGTGTTCGGAAAACCTGGTTTTGATTTTGGGCATGCGCAGAACTAATTTGAGAGCTTCGTCGAGATGAGAGACAAAGAAAAATTCCATATCTTTTTTGACATTGGCAGGTACGTCTTCAACCAAATCTTTTTTGTTTTCTCTGGGAAGAATAACTCTTTTGATCCCGGCCCGGTGAGCAGCAATAATTTTTTCTTTGACGCCGCCAATTTCTAGAACTCGACCTCTAAGCGTAATTTCCCCAGTCATGGCGGTATCACGGCGAACCGGAATCTTGGTAAAAGCGGAGATCAGGGCAGTGGTTAGAGCAATACCCGCTGACGGACCGTCTTTGGGAGTAGCCCCTTCGGGAACATGCAGATGGACGTCAATTTTTTTGTAAAAATCATCTTTGAGTCCCAGCTTTTGCCACCGACTTCGAATATATGAATAGGCTGCCTGGGCGGATTCTTTCATAACATCGCCTAGTTGACCGGTAAGTTTGAGTTCTCCTTTACCGGGCATGAGGGCCACTTCAATAAATAAGATGTCTCCACCAACTTCGGTCCAGGCCAGACCCGTGGACATACCTACTTCATCCTGCTTTTCAGCCAGGGTCTCCGGGAAACGGTATTGGCCTAAATATTTTTTGACGTCAGTTAACCCCAAAGAATGAGAGATTTTCTTTTTCTCGGCTAGTCCGCGGGCTAGTTTTCGGGCAATTTTAGCTAGATTTCTTTCTACGTCACGGACACCGGCTTCTCTGGTGTAGCGGCGGATAATTTCCCGGACGGCCTCGTTGGCAATCTTGAGAGATTTAGGAAGCCCTGCTCCTTGCACTTGCTTGGACCACAAATAATTTTGGGCAATATTTAATTTCTCTTCCAGGGTGTAACCCGGGAAAGTAATGATTTCTAAGCGGTCTCTTAGGGCTGGAGGAATAGTATCCAGCATATTGGCGGTGGCCACAAACATGACTTGGGACAGATCAAACGGCACTTCTAGATAATGATCTGAAAATTGGTTGTTTTGTTCCGGGTCTAAAGCTTCGAGAAGGGCTGAAGATGGATCGCCCCGGTAATCGGCCCCTATTTTGTCGATTTCATCGAGCATAAAGACGGGGTTTCTAGTGCCGGCATTTTTGATGCCTTGAATGATGCGTCCGGGCATAGCCCCAACGTAGGTTCGGCGGTGACCTCTAATTTCGGCCTCATCGCGGATACCACCCAGGGAAACCCGGACAAACTTCCGGCCCAAAGATTTAGCTATGGAGCGGCCGATGGAAGTTTTTCCCACACCCGGAGGGCCGACAAAACATAAGATCGTCGGTGACTGTCCTTGGCCTTTAGTCTTTTGCTGTTGGCGAAGTTTCATGACAGCCAGATATTCCACAATTCTTTCTTTTACTTTCTTCAAACCATAATGATCGGCATCTAGAACATGAGAGGCTTGTTTGATGGAAACATGGTTGGGGCTGGTAGTTGACCAGGGCATATCTGACAGCCATTCCAAATAAGTTCTTACATAATTGCCTTCGGGATTGGCTGGGTTCATTTGAGAAAGTCTGGTGAGTTCTTTTTCAGCCTTTTTTCTGATATCTGTAGGCATTTTGGCTTTTTTGATCTTGTGGCGTAAATCCGACAGATCGTCGTCTTCGTCTTCTTCATCGGAGCTACCCATCTTTTTGAGCTCATCCTGAATAGTACGTTTTCTCTCGCGCAATATCTGCTCGCGCATATTTTTTTCAAACTTGGCTTGGGTCTTGGAAGAAATAGACCGCTCCAGTTCCATGACTTTTATTTCATGAACGAGATGCTGGAGAACTTTTTCCAGCCGGGCGTTGACAGAAAGCATTTCTAAAAGTTCTTGTTTGCCGGCAGTATTAATTTCCAGAGAGTTGGCGACTTGATCGGACAACTCGGAAGCAGGAACACCGGCCATAAGACGCATAAAAACTAGAAAGTCCATGGATTTGCCCAGATCAAAAGATTTTTTGTATTCGACAATAATTTGCTTGGCCAGGGCAATTTGAACATCGTTTTGCACCTGGGATTCAGGAAGAGTCTCGGCGCTGGCAGTAAAAAACGGATCTGCAGAAACGATGGGGCCAACCCTGACCCGGCTGATCCCTTTGACCAAAGCCAACAGCTCATTTCCAGCGGGGAGAACTTGTTCGACCAGACACAGAGTGCCTACTTGATATAAATCTTTGGAGTCAGGATCGGCAACCGGATCACGCTGGGCTACAAAAATGACTTCTTTGTCTCCGGCGAAAGCGGCCTGGAGGGCGGCATTTGATCTGGATCTGCCGAAAGTAAGGACTGGTTCGGTATGAGGAAAGACTACTCCTTCACGCAAGGCAATAACTGGATAAACTTTTGAGGGTGAAACATCTTCCATTCTTAGCAGTCTAGCATTTAGAGTGATAGTCTGTCAAGAAGTTTGTGGACGTGGAGACGATGAGTAATCCAAGCGACAACGCTACCAATGGCGGCACCGCCTAAAATGTCTTGGGGATAGTGAACTCCGCCCAAAATCCGGCTGATGCCTATAGCTAAACTGATAATAATGAGGGGTATGCCCCATTTATATTTATGCAGATACAGGGAAACAGAAATAGCGAAAGCGGCGGCGGTGTGGTTGCTGGGAAACGAGCCGTCAGAAAAATTGCCCACCAGCGGAGTAAAGCCATTAGCGACGTAAGGGCGGGGAACAGCAAAAAAATCTTTGAGAAATTTACCAATTAACCAAGCTGCAAGAGCGGCTATAAAGGCGTGCAGAACCCATTCCCGCTTTTTCTTGACCCACAAAACCGGCAAGAGAGCAAACAAGAAAAAAATGGCGTAATCAGCGAAGAAAATGATGACGTTATTCATGAACGACGACGCGGGTACCGGGATTGTCTGCGTCGGAACGGATGGCCCACTTACCGTCTGGAACTTGAGGGTCGGCCCAGTAAAATAACTTTTCGGCGATGGGAGTGGGGGCGTTAACGCAACCATGACTCATGGGCCGGCCGAAATTTTGGTGCCAGTAGGTGCCGTGGATACCAATATCTTTGTCGAAAAACATGGTGTAAGGGACGTTGGGTAAATAATAATAAGTCCCGGTACCCCGGACCCCCCCTTCCATTTTAGTAGCTCTGATTTTGTACCAAATGGCGTACTCTCCAATCCGGGTTTTGCCAAACAGTCCCGAGGAAATGGGGCTTTCGAGAAAAATTTCACTGCCTTGGTGGGCAATTATTTTTTGATCCGAGAGGTCAATTTCAATCCACTTGTCTCCACCCGTAGAGGATCCTAAAACTTGACGGTCTTTTTCCGAGATGGTTTGGGCCAGGGTAGTTTGGGGAGCAATGGGCTGGTTTTGCCAAAAAGCTACGGTCTGAGTGGGATCAATGCCTTCTTGAGATAGATTTGCCGGGCAACCAGCGACGGCTTTGGAACTGGAGACAGATAAAAAGGTGAGACGAACAACGCCAACTGCCAGAGCAGAGCCCACAATGAGAAGCATTATGGGTTTAGTTAACTGCATGACCTAATCTACTACGCCGTACCCTGTTTTGGCAATAGTGGATTTGAGAATTTCCGAATTTATTTTTGAATCGTCATATTCTACAACTGTTTCCTGTTTGGCATAATTAGTTTGGGCATTTTTTACTCCTGGAATATCTTCTAGATCAAGATCTATATTTAATGCACAAGCCGTGCAGTGCATGCCCGAGATTTTGAAAGTTTGTTTGGTCATTAATTAACAACGTTTATTGTTCCGGTATACATACCCATGCCACAGGCAAAAGAAATGAGACCGGTTTTGGTAGGGGTAAAACTAACTGTTTCTGATCCAGATGGAGATAAGACTTTGGTAATATCGAGTGAGGGAATAGTAAAAACTGATGCACAGGAATATGTACCTTGGGTGACCAGATTTAAATTTACGGGTTGATTTACTTTAACGGAAAAATTGTGAGGATAATAACCGTTGTTGGAGACGTTTATAGTGACGTCGTTGGTGGGAGCTGATGCAACGGCTGAAGTCAAAAATGTCTGTTTAAAGGCCCAGACCCAGTGATCAAAAGAATATTTAGACCCGGATAAGACCAACGCCCCATTTATGGAAGTAAGAGCAATAAAGATAACCAGTAAAGCCGCGGCTTTGAAAAACTTGGCTCTAAATGACTCGGAAAATCTGGTGGTTAACCAACCGATGATTAAAAAAAGCGGGGAAGTTCCCAGAACAAAAGCGAACATGATTAAGGCTCCTGACCAGGGGTTGCCGGAAGAAATGGCTAAGACTTCCATGGCTTGGGTGACTCCGCAAGGAATAAGGACAGTAAAGACGCCTAAAAGGGCCGGAGCAAATACAGAAGGGTTTTTGGTCTGACCGCGCAAAAGCCGGCCTACCCACTTGGGAGGCTGAATGACAAAATAGCGGAAGATAGGATGTAAATCCAGCATGGAGCCGGCTAGACCTAACATGAGAACTGCAGCGATGACCTGGAACCAAATACGCATCGTTGTGGTGAGCTGAAAAATGGAACCAAAGTAGCCTAGAAGAGCTCCCAAAAAGGTGTAGGCCACAAGTTTGCTAGCTAAAAACAGCAGTGTGGGAACTGCGTTGTGGAGTTTGTCCTTAGACTCGGCTGTGGTTGCCAAAGTGGCGGCCAGCAATCCTCCCTGGACGGCTAGGCAGGAAAGTCCCCCTGTAGTTAGACCTGTGAGAAAAATAATCCAGTAATTCATATTAGGGCAACTGACAACCACTAATTTTTGATAACCCTAAGAGTCCTTGTTCTCCGGAATATTTTTGGCCAGAGGCGTCAATCCAAGTGGGGTAACCTTCAATACCAGCGTCTAAACATTTCTTGGTTTCTTGAGTGCATTCAACGTAGGGCACGTATTGAATTGAACTGCCAAAGAGTTTCTTTTCATTTTGGCAATGGGGACACCAGTAGGCTCCGTACATGGTCAGTTTTTTTTCAGCAAGACACTGGGCGAACTGATCATAAGTTTTTGTTTCTTTAGGAGGGCGAGTGAGAAAGAAGGCTGCTCCCACAGTGGAAACAATAATGGCAACGATAGCTAAAATTAATTTCATTCCTTGCAGCAATCAATTAACTGAGTGGTGAGATCTTCGACAGACATGACTTTTTCGATCTTTTTGACATCTTTGAGATTTAAGAGCTTGAGACGGATAGCCCAGAAAAGAGAATAGACTTTGTAAGCTTGATCAAAAGCTTCTTTGGCCTGATCTGCCTTACCGTCGGTTTGATATTTGGTGCCTACTTCAATAAGGCGCATGGTTGTGGAGAGTAAATGCTTGGAAATGCACCAGGTCTCGCCTTCATTAACAGGAATCATTTTGGCTAAAAGGGTTTTACGAATGTCCCTGGTCTGTTTCAAGAGATCGAAATAATCTGACTTGCCGGTTTTCTCGGCCGAAAAGTAAAAGTGCTCTTCCAGGCTGATGAGATTCATGACCGCAATACTTAGGTCTTCTTCTAAAGACAAATCAAAATTACCGCTGGCCTGCAACTTTTTAACTTTTTCTACCAGTTGTCGAAATTTACTTTCATCCATACAGCTACAAGTTTACTTCATTTTATACTCCACATCCACCCCCACCTGATTGCTGCACTGGTTCGACTTTGGTCAAAATTTGGCGGTAACCGGAACTACTGGAATAAGTTTGACCCAAAATTTCTTTGGGGTCAGCTTTGGCCCAACTGGTGCCTTGGCTGTCTAAGTATTTGGCAATGGTTAGATAAGTATCAGGGAACCAATATGAGTTGACCACTAAAGCAAATTTGTACATATCAGATTCGGAAACTCCTTGAGAGGCCATGAGCTCGAGAAGTCCTAACATGGCCATGCCGTGATTGCAGTCTGGAAAATAAGTGGAATTATCACAGCAGGGGCGGTAGATATTCTTTGAGACCCGCTCCACAATAGCTTGCTGGTCGGGAGTGAGAACTACCCAATTGTATTTGGAGTAATACTTCATAGCATCGCCTACGGCAATCGTCCAGCCGCCAGTGGAAGCGAAATTGGCAACTCCACCATACTGTTTGTCGACCATGGGACCTGTATCTAGAATGGGGTTTTTATTGGCCAGACCAAAAGCCCACAGAGAATTAAGAACTGCCTGGGCGTTTTGGGCAGAAATAGTGATCCGGCCAGAATCGGTAATGGGAGTAAATTTAGAAGAATCAATAACACCGGTTGTAACCAGTTTGTCTCCTAAATCGCCCCAGGTGAAAGGTAACTGGACTCCGGCTTCGGGAAGAACTATCTTGGTGTAATCCACGGGAGCGGGGGTGGGCTTGGTAAGAAGCTGGGCCAGAAGCGGACGGCTGGACCCTAAAGCAAAAGATCCGGCGGCTACAATTATGAGTATAGGGATAAATTGCTTCAAGGGTATTTTCATAAGAAAAGGATGGCTATGCCTAAGGCAAGTAAAATGATGTTGCCGACCAGTTCCATGCGCCAAACGTTGTGTTTGCGCCAGACTTTAATTTGATCGTGAAGTTGGCGCTGGGAGGCAAAAACTAAAATGATAAGAAGCGGGAGGACAAAAATAAGGTTGTATAAAATCAAGTAGCCAAATCCAGAGACCCAAGTAGCTTTATCATGCAGCAGACCCAAAATCATCAGGTATGGACCGCCAGTGCAGGGAAATTCACATAGGCCAACTATTACCCCCAAGACGAAGGCGGCCGGAAGTGTAGCTTTGTGCATGTATTTGGCCAGATCTGCGTGGACAAAAGAAGGGATTTTGAGCTTGAGGGGGAATTTCGGGAAAAATTGATTGATGAGGTTAATGCTGCCCCAAACTATAAGCAGGATGGCTCCGATTCTGGCCATAAAATGCGGAGTGTTGAATAGATGCAGAACCTGAAGCATACCAAGACCTATGGAGAGATAGACCAGAAAAATCCCCAAAACGTAAATGCCGCCGATTTTAAGAATCTCGCTGCGGCTTCTGCCTAAGTTGAACAAAAAGGCGACGGTGAGAAAAAGAATGGAAAAAGCGCAAGGATTGATACTATCTATAAGAGAGGCGATCATGACCAGAGGCAGAAGCCAGGTTCCTCCCTGGCTAATAGACCACAGGAAGCTTGTTCCCCAGGGGGAGAACTTGAAAAAAAGCAAAACCCCAAGGAGGACCAAGACGGTGATAATGAGTAATTTAAGGCGTGACATTGGCTGAAAAATTAAAAAGTAACGGGGCTTGGCCATTGAGCTCGGCGGTAACAGTGCGACTAATTTTACCCACTCCGGCCGGGCCGTGGGCTGCCGGATCAAATATAACTTCTACCTGGGCAGTCTGACCAGGGGCAATTTCGGCAGCAATCTTGGGAATGGATACATGGCCGGGCATGCCAAATGGGCCCCAGGTTTTATTTTCGGTAGTGAGAACGCCTTTAGTACACATGCAGGAAGAAAATAATTTAGTCACAACAGCGGGAACCGAGTCGGAATTAGTAACCGTAAACTTATAGCTGACTAGGCCTTTTTTCATAGAAATCGTGCCAAAGTCGTAGAAAGTCTGGGTTGTGGTGAGCTGACCGGTACTGGCTGAGGCGACTGCGGGAGCAGCAGGCTGGGGCTGGGAGAACCAAAAAGCCGCGCCAAAAAGTAAAGCGAAACTTAAAACAATTCCTATGAGGAGGGCCTTAGAGCTCATGAAAGGCGGGCTCTTTTAAGTAATAAAGAATTGCCCACAACAGATACGGAGGAAAAAGCCATAGCTCCAGCGGCCAAAATAGGACTTAAAACACCAAAGGCTGCAGCAGGGATAAGGACTACGTTGTAGATAAAGGCCCAGAAAAGGTTAGTTTTGATGGTGCGCAGAGTGGATCTGGAAAGCCGGAGAGCCAGGGGAATAGAGTGTAAGTCTTTATTAACCAGGGTAATACCGGCGGCTTCGATGGCTACATCGGTACCGGTGGCCATGGCAATACCTATATTGGCCGCTGAAAGCGCGGGGGCATCATTAATGCCGTCCCCGACCATAGCCACAACATGACCTTCTGACTGAAGCTGTCTTATGGCGGCAGCTTTGTCCTGGGGCCGGACTTGGGCAAAGAAACGGCTGATGCCGGCAGTTTTAGCGATGGCGGCGGCAGTAGTAGGATTGTCTCCGGTAATAAGCGAGGTACCAATTTTTTGCCGGGTAAGCTGGCTGATGGCATTGGTGGCTGTGGGACGGAGAGTGTCGGCGATAGCGATAACGCCTAGAATTTTTTTACCAATTGCCAAAACTACTACTGTTTTACCCTGCTTTTCAAGTTTGGCGACGTCAGCGGGGACGGAAGAGAAAAGTGAGGGGGTGCCCAGAGTGTATTTAATCTTGGAAATTGTGCCCTCTACACCTTTGCCAGCCAGGTTTTTAAAACCGGTAACCGGTAAAGCTTTAAGAGCAGTTTTGGCTCCGGCGGCAACAATGGCGGAAGCCAAGGGGTGCTCGGAATTGGCATCCAGGCTGGCAGCAATCTGTAAAATTTTGGCTCCCCCCACAATATCAGTAACAACCGGCTTGCCTTCGGTAAGAGTGCCGGTTTTGTCGAAAACTACGTGACTGACTTTGTAGGCAATTTCCAGGTTCTCGGCGTCTTTGATAAGGATGCCTTTTTGAGCTGCTAAACCAGTACCTACTACCAGGGCCGTGGGGGTAGCCAGTCCTAAAGCGCAGGGACAGGCAATGATCAAAACCGCAATAGCGTTGAGCATGGCCGGTAAGTAACCGGTGGTAATATACCAGCCGGCAAAAGTAGCTACAGCGATCATGAGAACGGCGGGGACGAAATAACTGGAAATGACATCGGCTAACTTTTGAATCGGAGCCCGGGAGGCTTGAGCTTGTTCAACCAATTTAATAATTTGGGCCAACATGGTAGCTGAGCCAACTTTGGCAGCCGAAAGAATGATGGCCCCGCTGGTGTTGAGAGTGCCACCAATGACTAAATCTCCCGTATGTTTGTAGACGGGAATACTTTCTCCGGTAACCATGGACTCATCAATGCTGGTTTCACCGGAAACTACTTTACCGTCAACCGGGACTTTTTCTCCCGGACGGAGGCGGATGTGATCTCCTACTTGAACCTCGGAAATGGGTAAGTCAATTTCTTGACCATCGCGAAGTACCCGGGCAGTTTTGGGCTGAAGCTGAATGAGTTTTTTAATTGCCTCGGAAGTCTTGCCTTTGGCCCGGGCTTCCAGCCATTTGCCCAATATAATCAGGGCAATGATGGTCATACTGGTGTCGAAATACGGCATGCCAGATATTTGGCCAAAAGTAACAGCAACGGAATAGATATAGGCTACAGTGGTACCTAAAACGATCAGGGTGTCCATGTTGGCAGCCCGGTGCTTGAGACTATTCCAGGTGGAGCGGTAAAAATCCCAAGCCACCCAAAACTGAACTAGGGTCGCCAGAACTAATTGGAAAGGAAGAGACTGGAGTAGGGCGGGAGCAGTGGAAGAAATGGCAGGCAGACTTCCCCATAAGGCCAGAGCGGCAAAAACAGCGGAAATAACAAATTTCATAAACAAGATATTGATTTGCCGGTCTTTGTCTTGGGAAGTGGTGGAATAGCCGAGACTGGAAATAATCTGGGAAATTTTTTCCAGAGTAATTTGGGCGGAATCGAACTTAATTTGAGCTTTTTCAGTAGCGTAGTTGACGTTGGCGGAAGATACCCCGGGGGTACGGCGCAAGACTTTACTAATGGTAGCGGCACAGCTGGCGCAGTGCATGCCGGAAATATTTACTGAACAATTAACGGGCGATGATTTGGCCATGATACATATTCATGCCGCAATGGAAGCTGTAGCGGCCGGGGGAAGTAACTGTAAATGTAACTGTAACTGGGGTATTTAAAGGCAATGTTTTTTTGATTTTCAGATCGGGGATGACAAATTCTTCCTGACAATCGGTGGGGTCGGTCCGGGTAAGGGTGATTTTTACCGGTTGACCAACGGGAATGGTTACGGATTCCGGAGAATAGCCGCCCGATACGGTGATTTTGATGTCAGTAGAAATCTCGGAGGTGTTTTCTTTTTTACCCAAAAAGAACCAGTAAATAAAACCTATCAGACCCAGACTGCTGGCAACTACTATAATTTTATCCACGCCGGCCTTCCAAAACTTTCATGACTTCGTCAATAACTTCATTAGTCTTACCTTGGCGGATTTGATCGGCTACGCAAGTTTTGAGATGATTTTCCAAAACTATTTTGTCGGTTTCTGATAGAGCAGCCTGGACGGCTTGGGACTGGTGAATTATCTCCGGGCAATACGCGTCTTCTTCGACTAAAGAGATAACTTTGGCCAAGTGACCCTTAGCGATTTTTAAACGGTGTAAAATAGAATCCTTAATGGCTTTCACAAACACTATCATATACCCCCCCCAGGGGGACGTCAACCCCCAAAAAGTTGAGGTGTTTTGGGATGTGGAGACAAAAATGTTTTTTGACGAGGCGGGATCGTGGGATCCGGCAGATTTGGGAGTATCCGTAATATCGGTACTGGTTAGAGATATAAATGGCAAGAAAATGCGAAGTTTCTGGGAAAAAGATTTCGATCAAATGTGGAAAGTGTTTAGAGAGGCAGACCGGGTAATTGGGTTTAACACTTTGGGTTTTGATATCTTGGCCATGAAACCGTATGCCCCGGCAGATTTTGCCGCACTTCCCCACTTCGACATATTAGATAAGTTAAAACTGGCAAATTTTGGTAAAGGAGCTTCGTTAAACGCTATAGCCAAAGATACTCTAGGCACTGAAAAAATAGATTCCGGGGCCAACGCGATAACTTATTGGAAAAAAGGTGATGCAGAAAGCCTGGCGCTTTTGCAAAAATACTGTGAGGCAGATGTAGCCATAACTTGCGATATTTATGATTTCGCCCTGAAAAATAAATACTTAAAGTTTACCGATAAATGGAACAATGCCAGACAGGTAACGGTAGACTTTTCGTATCCAGATGACGGAGTAACAGCTAAACAATCAAGCTTGTTTTAGTTGTTTTTTGAGAAGCTCTAAAGTATTCTTCTTGGCTTCTTCTTGGCTTTGACTCATAGCGT
>Ga0209210_1001318_pt1 | contig 21179 bp, 15 predicted proteins | sample RifGroA1_FD_183991 | JGI IMG/M metagenome (GOLD analysis project Ga0209210, IMG submission 183991) | Contaminated groundwater microbial communities from Rifle, Colorado, USA - Rifle Groundwater A1 (SPAdes) (version 2) | ecosystem: Environmental > Aquatic > Deep subsurface > Groundwater >...
TTAATATTTTACGATGAAACAATTTAACGGAATTTTTTTGACGGTAATAGTTCCATTTTATAACGAAGAGGAGAATCTTCCGATTCTTCATAGAGAGCTTTTGGAAACTTTGGAAAAGCTGGATTATAAAAGTGAGGTTATTTATATTAATGACGGAAGCTCCGATGATTCGGTGAGCTTACTGAAGGAGGCGATAAATAAGAGGAAATCCGGCAGAGTCAGTGTCAAACTGATTGCGTTTAAGCGAAATTTCGGACAAACTGCTGCTGTAACAGCTGGAATTGAGTACTCTGAAGGGAAATTGGTATCTTTTTTGGACTCAGATTTGCAAAATGACCCACAAGACATTCCCAGATTTTTAGATGAGATGAAAGAGGGTTATGACGCAGTTTTTGGTTGGAGGAAAGAAAGAAAAGACGCGACAATCAGGAGCTTATTATCGAGAATTGCCAATAAAATTGTGAAAATAGTTTTTGCGTATCCTTTCCATGACGTTGGATGTTCAGCAAGAATTGTTAAGAGAGAATTTTTAGTAAACCTGCAACTTTATGGAGAGCTACATCGGATTATGCCCGTTCTGATTTATTTAAAAGGGGCAAAGATTGGAGAAATAATCGTTAAACATCGGGAAAGATACAAAGGCGAATCGAAGTACGGATTTGAAAGAATAATAAAAACTGTAGTCGATATCATAACCGTCAAGTTTTTAAGTTCATACGGAACAAGGCCGGCGTATGTTTTTGGAACCTTTGGTCTTGGGAGTTTATTTATTAGTGGCTTGGCGCTAATTGGGTCTGCCTACAAAAAAATATTTTTAGGAGTTTTTGTGCATAGGGATCCTTTATTTTTAATTGCAATATTTTTTGGTCTGGTAGGAATTCAGTTTATCATGATGGGTCTTTTGGCGGAGCTTCAGGTTCGAACCTATTTTGAATCTCAAGGTAAACCGATATATGAAGTTAAAAATATAGAAAAATATTAATGTGTGGGATTGCAGGATACGTTGATTTTACCTCGAATACTAATCCATCAATCATAAAAAAAATGACTGATGAGATTATCCACCGTGGACCGGATTCTTCCGGGGAGTATCTAAGCAATGGCAATATCGCGGGGCTTGGAATTAGACGCCTGAGCATCATTGATCTTAAAACAGGCGATCAGCCGATAAAGAATGAAGACGGTAGCGTAATTGTTGTTTTTAACGGCGAGATTTACGGTTATAAGCACCTAAGAGAAGATCTTCTCAAAAAGGGACACAAATTAAAAACCAAAAGTGATACGGAAGTACTGGTTCATTTGTACGAGGAGTACGGAGAGGATATGCCCAAGTTTCTAAACGGCATGTTTGCCTTTGCCATATGGGATGAAAAGAAGCAGAAACTTTTTATTGCCAGGGATAGAGCCGGTATAAAGCCGCTCTACTATTCGAATTTTGACGGCATTTTCGCGTTCGGCTCGGAACCCAAAACGGTACTTTTGCATCCTAAGTTTCCAAAGACTCTCGATTCTGACGCACTTTCGACATATATGTATTTCGGCTACTTACCGACGGAAATGTCTATGTTCAAAAACGTTTTTAAGCTTCTTCCGGGACATAGTCTAACTCTGGCAAAATCTGGGTTGAAAATCAAAAAGTATTGGAATATGGCTTTTGATAAATTCTCGGATGCCAATCTTGATGAGCTTTTGGATAGGGCGGTAACAGATCAATTAATAGCAGATGTGCCTGTAGGAGTTTTTTTGAGCGGGGGACTGGATTCCAGTCTTATTTCCTATTACATTACAAAACACCAAAGAAAAATGAAGTCCTTTTCGATATCGTTTGAGCAGAAAAGCTACGATGAGTCGGATTATTCTTTTGCGGTTGCCAAGCATTTGGGAATAGAGCACTTTGTTGAGGAATTGAAGGTTGCGGAGATACCTAAGTTATTTAAAAAAATTTCTGAAAAATTAGACGAGCCTTTGGCGGATACTTCTTTAATTCCGACTTACAAAGTAAGTGAGTTTGCAAGGAAACATGTAACGGTTGCGCTTTCCGGAGACGGGGGCGACGAACTTTTCGGGGGTTATCCGACACATCGGGCGCATATAATTGCAGACTTTTTTAAACATTTCCCTCAAAGAGTGCTGAATATGGGAATTAAAATGTTTTCGCTTTTGCCGGTCTCTTATGAAAATTACCCGTTGAGTCATGTTGGCAGAACTTTCCTGCGGGGAGTTAAGAAGGAACCTTTGGAAAGGCAGATTTTTTGGATGCACACTTTCTTTTTGGACAATGGAATGCTTGTTAAAAAACCGAGCCTGGATTTTAAAAAATACCTTCCTAAACTTGATGATTTCGACTCCGTTAAAAGCGCCATGATAGCCGATTTTTTTACTTACCTCGCGGATGATTTATTGGTAAAAACCGACCGCGCTTCGATGTTTAATTCGCTCGAAGTCCGGGTACCCTTTCTTGATAATGACGTAATTGATTTTGCGTTCTCGCAGGACTCGCGAAAACACGTAAGTTTATTTGAAACAAAAAAAATGCTCAGAAATCTTGCCCGTAGGTATTTACCGAAAGACGTCGCGAATCGGCCCAAAAAAGGTTTCGGGATGCCTGTCGGGAAATGGTTAAGAAAGGACTTGAAGGATTTTGGAAAAGATACGCTTTCTTACAATAAACTTTACGATTTCCTGGATAAAAAGCAAGTTATGGATTTGTGGGAAAAACATCAGAAGGGTGCAGAAAATAATGGTGGTGCTTTATGGCAACTAGTCATGTTTTCAGGTTGGTTAAAGCACTACACTTGAGTTAGAATAATTTTGTGAAGATAAAATTAGTTGTACCGAAAACCGTACTACCTTATTTAATAATTGCGGCCGCCGCGTTTTTAAGAATTTGGAGACTGGATAAGTTTCCTTTAGAGCTTTTTGGTGACGAGATAGATGCCGGAATACAGGCTTATTCTATATTGAAGACGGGAAAAGATATTTTTTCTAACCAATATCCCGTTATTTTTCATTCATTCTCTGAGTACAGACTTCCTTTACAGATCTATTCAATGGTGGGGACGATAGGACTTTTTGGATTGACTGAGATGGGAGTAAGACTGGCTAGTGTTACTTTCGGCATTTTGTCCGTAGTTGGAATATATTTTCTTGTCAAGGAGCTTATAAACCAAAAGATCGCCTTTATTACGGCATTATTTCTTTCGATTTCTCCCTGGCACCTGCAGTTTTCGAGACAAGCCAACGATTCGGGTTTCATCCTGCCGTTCGTGATATTTGGATTATGGTTATTCATTAAAGGATTGAGAAAATATAGGTACATGTTGATATCCTCGGTACTTTTCTCATTATCGTTTTACGCATATGCTACATCGGTGCTTTTTACACCGTTTTTAGTATTGTTTTTGCTCTTTATATACAGAAGAACATTTATAAAATATGGCATAAAGAAAATTGCTCTCTTGGGAGTGGTTACTTTCTTGGTTTTAACGCCATATTTAAGCGCGAGCATAAAGGGATCGACGACAGGAAGATTTAGTTACATATCCGTTTTTAACGACGAAAATATTAAAAAAGATTCTACCGGAAAATTACTGATATCGACCTCTCCCATTTCCAGACTTTTTTATAACAATAAGTCTTTAGTTTTATCGAAAATATTCACAAATTATTTAAGTTCGTATTCTACTAATTTTTTACTAACGTTGGGAGATCCTGATCTTAGAAATTCCGTCGGGGCGATGGGAGAAGTGTATTATTTCGATTTGGTCTTTATCATCATTGGTATATTTTATTTATTAACGAAATATTACGGAAAAAACAAAAAAATAATGATAATGTTTATCTGGCTTCTGATAAGCCCCGTTCCATCCTCTTTAACTTCCGACGGCGGAAGCCATTCCGGGAGGCTTATTTTGATGCTACCGCCTTTGATGATATTCTCTGCTGTCGGGTTTTATCGATTAATTTACAGGTCAGGGAAAATTTTGAAAAAGTTAGCTATTGCGGGAATAATTTTTACTATGCTTATAAATATAATTTATTATTTTAATCAATACTACGTTATTTGGCCTCGCGAGAGCTGGAGATTTTGGCAGGTGGGTTATAAAGAAATGTTTAGCTATGTCAAAAGCATAGAGGGGGATTTCGAAAGAGTATATTTCAATAACACTTATGAGCCGGCTTTGCCTCGTTTCCTATTTTGGTATAGATATGACCCTCAGTTGTTTCATCAAGAGTTTAAGGATGATAAGCATATACCCGATATCGTAGCGGGTTTTAACGGATTCAGGCTCGGAGATAAATATTATTTTGGGCAGATACAAAAGCCGGTTGAAAACCTAGCAAAGGAGGGAAGTTTGATAGTAGCCTCTGCACGGGACGATATTACGAACCCGAAAATATTTGAAAATCCCAACCTGAAACTTTTAGAGGTTTTTTATTCACCAACCGGAACTCCGATTTTTTATGTTTTCACAGGAGTTAACGTTGATCAACCAATTAATGAAAAATAATTCACTACTGTTTTTAATATTAGTTATCGCGTTTTTTTTGAGATTCGTTGGTATTTCAGAATATCCAATTGGTTTTACACAGGATGAGGCCGGACTTGGGTATGAAGCATACTCTTTACTTTTGACCGGTAAAGATAGTTGGGGAAACTCGTTTCCTCTGACACTGCGCTCTTTTGGTGATTTTAAGCTTCCGCTTTATTCTTATTTAACAATTCTACCTGTTTATTTTTTTGGATTAAACGAGTTTTCGGTGAGATTTACAGGAGCCATCTTCGGAACCTTAGCTATAGTCGCTACGTTTCTCTTAGTTGATAAGTTATCGGGGCAAAAAAGGGCTTCACTTATTTCAGCGCTTTTGTTGGCGATATCGCCTTGGCACATCTCTCTATCTCGAGGGGCATTTGAAGCCAATTTGACCACCTTTTTTATGCCGCTTGGCATTTGGGCTTTTCTTAAAGGTTTGAAGTCTTCAAAGTGGATGATTTTATCTTCCTTCCTCTTCGGACTCAATTTTTATTCCTACCATTCAGCTCGAGTATTGGCACCAATAATAATTGTTCTTTTGATTTTGTATTCGAGAACATCTGGAAATAATAATTTAATCAATAAAAGTACGTTATGGAAGTCGGTTATGAGATTTAAAATTGCAATTGTTATTTTAGTCACACTTTTTTTAGGTAGTTTAGGAACATTATTTCAAGGCGCGGCAACTCGCGGACTTGACGTAACACTAATAAATCCAACGGATAAGTGGAAGTATATGTCCCAAAGAAGATTTGAGGCTATAAAACAAGGGGTTCCCACTGAGGTTGCAAGAATATTTTCAAACAAGGTTACATATATTGCCGATAATTTTGTTGGTAATTATCTTTCTTATATTTCACCCGTCTTTTTATTTTCTCAGGGGGCGTCAGATGACGGTTATGGGATGATTCCCGGAAGAGGAGTTTTATATTTAATCGAGATTTTATTTTTAACTTTTTTCCTGATCCAACTGATTAAAGATCAAAAACCATACCTGATTTTCATTTTTTTGTGGATTATACTTGCTCCGATCCCGGCTGCAATAAGCAAGGCAACCGGTTTTTCGGCAACAAGAGCTGCTGTAATGATGCCCGCCATTCAAATTGCCTCTGCTTACGGATTTAGTTTTCTCCTTTTGTTTTTAGAGAATTCTTTTAGGAATAAATATTTTAGTTTGGCTTTAAAGATATTTTTTTTAGGGATACTATTTACATCCTTAGCATTTTTTTTAGAGGATTACCTTTTCCACGCCCCCATTCATGCTTCGGAATCGATGCAGTATGGAAGGGGGGAACTGGTAAATTATGTTTCGGGGATTGAAGACAAGTATGACAAAATTTTTATGAGTAGAACTATGTCGGTGCCTCACGTATGGGTCGCTTTTTATAAAAAATGGAACCCGAAAGATCTTCAGTTAGAATCGATTAAATGGTTAAAGTATGAAGAGGAAGGACAGCAGTATCTTGATCAAATAAGTCAGTATAGTTTGGGTAAGTATACTTTCGGGAGCATTGATCTAGGAAGCCTCCAAAAGGAAAATGCTTTGATAGTAGGTACCCCAGAAGAATTTCCCAATAATGCTTCCGTCCTTTCGAAATTTTATTATCTAAACGGGGAAGAAGCATTTTATGTTGTTGAAAGCAAATCGCCCTAACCCCTTCGGATTTTGAGAAGAAGAAATTGTGACGTAGTGTATATTAAATAAAATGAAAAGATTATTTTTAACATCAAGTCTAAGAAGAGTAATTAAAGATTCGGTCAAACACATTAAGGACCACAGGGATATGAGCTTAGTTTTTATAACTACCGCATCGGAAGTTGAAGGCGGAAATAAGCAATGGATGAAAGATGATAGAGATGCTTTAGTTGAAGTGGGTTTTAAAGTTGTTGATTACACGATTACAGGTAAGAATGAACAACAGATAAAAAATGACTTGAATAAGTTTAATGTAATTTGTTTTTCCGGCGGTAATACTTTATATCTCCTTGAAAAAATACAGGAGAGTAATTGTATAGAAGTTATCAGAGATTTTGTTTTGGATGGGAAAATATATTTTGGTATTTCAGCGGGTTCGGAAATTGCTGCTACTAATGTTTATTCGGTCTATACACCCGATGATGTAAAAAAAGCATCTAACCTAAAAGGATATAAAGGACTGGGATTGGTGGATTTTATTATTTTTCCTCATTGGGGTAAAAAAGATTTTGAGAGTGTCTATTTCAACTTTCGATTAAAACACGCTTATACCACAAACGATAAAATAATTCTTTTAACAAACTATCAATACGTTCGAGTTGAAGGGGATATGTATAAAATTGAGGAGGTAGAAAAATGATTAAGTTTGTGTATTTTGATGTCGGGGGAGTTGCAATCAAAGATTTTAGCGGGACTAAAAAATGGCAAGTCTTTAAGAAATTAATAAGTGTAAAGGAGAAAGATAATAAAGAATTTGACCAACTTTATGATGAATACGAGAAAGAGGAGTTAAATTTGACACGACACGTTGATACTCTTATTCCCATTTTTGCTAAAAAGTTTGGAATAAATTTCCCCCCTGGTTTTTCAATGTTTAAATATTTTATTGAACATTTCGAGGAAAACCACTCACTTTGGCCGATTCTGAAAAGGATTAAAAAGACTTGCGGTATAGGTCTTCTTACTAATATGTATATAGGGATGTTGGACGATATTAAAAATAAACGTTTACTTCCTCCTATTGAATGGGATGTAATTATTGATTCCACGAGAGTGGGTTTGCAAAAGCCCAATCCAAAAATATATGAACTTGCACAGAAGCAATGCGGAGTGGATAACGAAGAAATTTTATTTGTTGATAATAGTCAGAAAAATATTGATGCTGCAAAGATATTGGGTTGGCAAACTTTTTATTATGATTCATCAAATTATAAAGAATCCTGCAGGAAATTAAATCAATTCTTTGATAACATTTTGAAAAATTGACTTACTTTACATAATCTTTCTCGTCTTCTTCTTATTAAAGTTGTAAAATATTAATAAATGACTAAGAAACAAATTTTTGTATTGGCAGCTTTTACATATCTTTTTCTTGCACCTTTCACATATCATCCGGATATAAAAACGATTTTTTACCAGTCACAGTTTTTAAGCCAGGGGATTTTTAATATTTATTCTTTTTTTGCTGCTAACCCCGGAAAGGCATTTTTAGGACCTTTTGTATATCCTCCACTCGCCTTTTTTACTTTTGGATTATTATTTATCCCGGTAAAGATGATAGCAGGTTCAGGATTTGTTGACTGGTTAGGAATGGGAAATGATGCAGTAGGAGTAACTCATATATTTCAATACCTTTTTGTACTTAAACTTCCGGTTATCATCGCCCATTTTATAACAGCGTTTGTAATGATGAAATTTATTGATGGAGAAAAAAAGCAGAAGATTGCACTTTCTTTGTGGTTTTTTAATCCAATCAGTTTATACACAGTAGGATTTATGGGTCAGATTGACAGTTTTGCGGTTCTACTCACGGTTTTGGCACTATTATTAGCGAAGAAAAAATCAATTTATGCAACGGTTCTTTTGGGATTAGGAGCTGCATTTAAGACTTATCCACTCTTAGTATTACCTTTCTTAGCGATTTATTCGGGAAAGACCTGGAGTAAGAAACTTCTGTCTTTTGCTTTGGGATTTGGTACATATCTACTATTTATTCTCCCTTTTATTACAACACCTGCCTTTTACTCATCAACTTTTGTCTCCGGATTGTCCCAACGCCTTTTTGAACTAAAATTGTACCTTGGTTTTGGAGAAAATATACTAATTGTTCCTGCACTTTTAATAATATTGTTTTTATTTGCGGTATCAAAAAGGATAGAAAATATAAACCAGCTTTCCAATTTCTTTCTCGCAGTTTTTTTTGTAACCGTTACATCAGTTCATTTTCATCCGCAATGGGCGTTATGGTTTTTACCCTTTTTAATAATTTCATTTATTTATAATGCCAAAGATTCCAGTGTGTGGATAGCTTTAACTTTACTGTTTTTAGGCTGGCTTGGAAACATTCTTCTCTTTGACGATAAATTTTTAAGCTGGGGGATCCTCTCGCCAATTGACCCCGGAATTTTGTTTTTACCAACGCTTTCGGAACTACTGCATAGATTCTTTGACCCACTTTTACTTCAGAGTATCTTTCATACGATTATGTTGGCAAGCGGAGTTTATTTAGTTTCAAAAAGTTTCAAGGAGAACGAATAATGAAAAGACTTCTCATTTTTGTTGCGTCAGTAATTTGTCTTTTTATAATTACGAGCCTTTTTGTAACAGTTTTTCTTGTCAGAAATAGGCTGGATACTCAATATTTTGGGGAAAGGTTTGTAAAAGTTGATAAACCTTTTAAATTTAGATTTACTCCAATTCACGATAATATAAATATTCTAATAATTCCTCTTAAGAATCCCGGTTTAATCAATAAAAGTGAATTTAGTCTGAGAATTTATTCGGATGGCAATAATATTAGAGAAATAAATTTTTCCGGATATAATGTAGGTGACCCAAGTGATGTAAAATTTCAGTTCGAGCCAATAACCAACTCTAAAGACAAAAATTTGGACGTAGAAATAATTTCAAATGATTACCAAAACCCCATTCTTATTAATACGGATATAAATGGACCATCTTTCAGAGCATATTACCGAAGTATCAATAAAAAGGAAATTATCGGTGAGTGGGTGAATGCTTGGGGGAAAAGATATATAAATAACATTCCCTTTTTTGTTAGTTGGTTATTTTTATTAACAATAACTGGCTGGTTAATCATTTAGTTTCAACTATTCGTCCCATAAAATCCCCGTTTTTGTCGTAAATATCCTTGAGTATTTTTGCATTCTTAGCTGTTGCAACGTCTTTCTCGGGAAGGTTATATTCACTTCCTATGAAGAGAGTTTTTTTGAGATTTCTATCCTCCGGCCAATAAATTTTTCTAAAGACGTAGTTACCGAAATTGAAGTTTTTTCTTGGTTTTTCAACAGCGTCGGGTGAGCCCAAATCTTTATGGTAACGTTCTGGAGAATATTTGCCGTAAAATAGGACGAAAATGTGGGGTTGTGCGTGCCCTGTTTCGAAAATTATTTTGTCATACTTATCCTGAATCGGCGCAACATAGCCCATTATTTCTCTAAAGCCGTATTGCCAGTTGCCTTTTTGTACATAAGGTAGATACAAAAATAAAGTTGTAGCCAGATTTCCGAGATTATTCAGAAGCACGATTGAAAAGATCGTAATATTTGTAAACAGAATAATTTTCCCTTTTTTTCTAAGAAAGATGAGGAAGTTGTATGCTCCCAGGCCGATCAGTATTGAATACATTGAAAAAATCAATAGAACCCTGGTTGGTAAGAACCAGTTCCATGTGATTATGGCAGGGAAAGGTGCTAAAAGAATTAGGGATATAAAGGTTCTTGGTTTGAATTTATTTTTTGCAAGATAAACAATTCCCGACAAGAAGAAAATAAACTCAATAGTATAAAAAGGGCCAAAACCGGGGATTTGTTGATTTGGTTCGTTTGTTCCTCTAACAAAAAGATTTGTGGGAGAAAAGTATGCGAAGTATCTTCCGATAATGTTTTTTCCGAAAATGTAAAACTGATAAATAAAAGAAACAGGGTTGGGAGTTTCATTAAATTCGACTGCTTTGAGTATGCTCGTAGTCTGAAACCTTACCAACCCCCCACCCGACTTGATTATGAATAAAAAAGAAGTAAGGAAAAGAGAAATAAAGATTAGGAGAGGGAACAATCGGCTTTTTGCTTTTAATATTGTTTTATTGATGTAAAGATAGTAAAAAGTGAGTGGTAATAAAAGTGCTCTATAGGCATGGTAAGAGTAAGCTGAAAGAAATAGTAGAAAGAAAGATATATATAAACATTTCTGCTTTTGTTTAGCTTTTAGTGCAAAAAAGATTGACCAAAGTAAGAATGCTAATCCTAAATTAGCCTCAAACGCTACTCTTGAGAAATGGACCGACCAGGGTTCAATCGCCATGAAAAAAGCGGCAAATAGACCGACGTTTTTATTAAAAAGAAAGGAAGCGACTAAATAGATTGCGATTATCGAAGAAATCCCAGCCAGTGCCGAAGGCAATCTGACCGAATATTCGTTCAGGCCAAAAAGTGCTATAAAGGGAACTGTAACATATGGATAAAGCGGGGGTTTATAGTCGTCAAAAGACCTGAAGGTTACTGGTAGCTTAAACCCGTACTCATCTTTTCCGGTTTTAAGTAGAGAATAAGCGTTATAGCCAAGAGCAGCTTCATCCCAATTTAAAGAAGGTGGAGATTTGTCAAGCCAGAATAACCTCAAACCTGCTCCGAGAACGATAATTAAAAGTAACATGAATGATATTAGCTTATTGTTCATTGTTTACTTGTAACCATCCATAGATTTTTGCCGTAATGGTAAACCAGCTCATCTGGTGCAGTGATTTCATTGATTAAAGTAAGATTTGGTGGGAGCGATAAACCATTTGGATTTTCTCCGGGTTTAGTGAACTCGCCCGGTAGTCCTATAAATAAAGTGTTTTCTGATACATTTTCTTGGGGAAAACTGATAGGTCTAAATTCGAGCCTCTCTAGTTTTTCAGGGGGTGTATCCAAATAAAATGCCGCCATAAGATTTGTCGGGCCAATTCTATCTGTAACTACAATTTTTGAAAAGTTGTCTTTTTCGCTGCTTATCGACTTTGCAATTTCTTTATAAAAATACAAATCTGACGTTTGGTAAGAGAATTTATTTAAATATATTAGTTTGTATTGTTCATAAATTGTCAGAATAATTAAGACCAGGAGTGTTACTGAAAATGCTTTAAAAACTGTTTTAGGTAAGGCCTTTGAGATTTTTAAGATTTGATGCAGACCGTAAATTTCCAAAAAAAGTAGAAATGGGACAACTAAAAATCCGGTTGTTAATAAATCTCTTTTTTCAAAAAAAAGTGAAGGTAAAAGCAATAACGGAATTAATATTATTAAGGTTTTGTATCTATTTTTTTGAGTCAGGAAAGCATACAAGCCTAGGAACAATAGAGGAATTTCCCAAAAATATCCCAGAGGTAGATTACCTTTTGGAAGTATGCCCGAAAGCGAGGTGATGTCATATGATATCGAAGGGTAGGCAAATTGCTCAAAATCAAAAAATGAAACCGTTTTTTTAAATGTTTTTTCAAAAGCCAGGAAAGGTTTATTGTAAATAAATTTCCTTACGTAATTAGGAAGAATAAACTGCCTGTTTGAAGCGAGAAAGTCGATCTTTTGTCTATCATTAATTTCATCGGCTAACTTTTTAGGGGTAATTTGATTGATAAAAGTATTTTCCAAAGTAAAAATTCTAATATGGTTAAAGTTTTTAATGATGTAGACACCGAGAATTGCGAACAATATTAAAGTAAAAAAGAGAACGTACTGTCGAAAAGTTTTCCTAAAGAATAAAAATATAAAAATTGGAAAAATAAATGATACGATCAATCCCGGCCAAGAGCTGAAAGCAAAAAGCAGCATACTTATTTCAAGAAGGATCCAGTGTTTTTTATTATCAGAGTCTTCAGTAATTTTTATTAGTATAATTATTGCCAAGCAAAAGAAAATAAGTGAGAGAGTTTCGGGTAAATGAAAAAGAATTAAGGATTGTAGCCAGGGTGATATTACAATAATTAACGCAAGGTAGATAAAAATTAGTTTTTCTTTCAGAATTTTACCCGCCATTTTTTGCATTAATAACCACATAGTTAATAAGAGAAATAAACCTGCCAAAAGTTGAGGAATTCTCGCCTGATAAATTGTATTATTAGACAACGAGAAGGGGATGAGATAAAACGTTGGTACTGGGAAAAGTGAATTTCCATTAGTGTTTATGGTTTTTGCTGAAAGATATCTTTCAGCTTCGTCTATCGAAAGAGGGATCTGGTTTTTTGATATTAATAAAAACTGGAATAATGTAAATGAGGAGAAGACTATCAAGATAAGCTTTGATTTTTTCATCTTTTCCTAAATTATACAGGCTATGAGTAAAAGGTTAAAAATTATTTTTATAATTGCATTTGTTTTTAGGTTGGTTCTGGCGCCGTTGATTCAACACCCAGACGTTATTGATAACCTAAATTGGGGCAGAAACCTGCGGGTTGACGGGTTAAGGGGTTTTTACCAAAGAGATATTCCTGATGCGGGACCTCCAAACTATCCCCCTTTGTATTATTACATTAATCTTACTAATCAACTTTTTTATGAGAATGTTAAGGAAGTTTTATGGAAAATTAATTTAAACGTACCCGCTTTCCCTTCAAATTTATATCTCTGGTTTGAATCAAAATCAGGAAATATATTTTTTAATAAGTTACCTGCGATATTTGCCGATGTCGGTATTTCATTTTTGATATATAGAATTGTTAAGGAATTTAAAGACCAAAAGAGGGGAGAGATGTCGGCGGCGCTTTTTTTGTTTCTGCCTCCTTCTTGGTATTTGTCAGCCGTTTGGGGTCAGACAGACAGTTTGTACATCTTTTTTATTCTCGCGAGCTTTTTAGCTCTTGTAAAAAAGAAATGGACCGAACTTGGGATTTTATATTTGTTGTCTTTTCTAATTAAACCGACTGCGGTGATCGTATTGCCACTTTTTATTTTTATTTATTTCAAAAACTTTAGTTTTAGAAACTTTGTTTACACCTCATTATTATCGCTTTTTTTACTCACTATGCTTGCCATTCCCTTTTTGGATGAAGTTAATATCAGGAACATTTTAGACCTTTATAAAAATAATATAAGAGAAGTTACCGGCTATCTGACTGCCAACTCTTTTAATTTGTGGAGTTTGGTGTATGGTCTTTCTCCAATTTCAGACTCCACTAAAATTTTGGGAATTCCCGCATTTCGCTTGGGGGAAATCCTGTATCTTATTCTTACTTCCTTTGTCATTTTCAAAGTTAAGGTAAAGGACCACAAGTCTATTCTTTACTCTTTTTTAATCCTATCATTAGGGGCATTTCTTATTCTTACCAAAATGCATGAGAGATATTATTTTTTAACCTTTATTTTTTTAGCACTTCTTTCCGGAGTAGACAAGAAATTAAGGAAAATTTATTATCTTTGTTCACTTCTTTTTTTCATAAATCTTTATCATTTTTGGTGGATGCCAAAGTTTGCATTCCTGATTGATATACTTTCGCAAAATCTTGTGGAAAAGTTACTGGCAATCCTTAATATCTTGTTATTCTTTAGCCTTTTAAAGTATTACGTCGGTATTCCCAAGGCTATTAACCGGGAAAACTTGTATAATAAGTTTAAATGGATAAGAAACTCTTTATAATTGTCGTTTTGGCTTTTTTTCTTCGCTTCTACCTACTTTCAGTAATACCGGTTGGATTTAATCCCGATGAAGCATCTTTTGGGTATGACGCGTATTCAATCTTAAAAACCGGCAAAGATCAATGGGGGTATTCTTGGCCTTTAGTACTGGAGTCGTTTGGAGATTTCAAATCACCTTTATATACGTATCTGGCAATGCCTTCCGTAGCTATGTTTGATCTGAGTAAATTCAGCGTCCGTCTTCCAAATGCCTTACTTGGGACGGCAGCGGTTTATATAACCTATCTTTTGGTTACTGTGCTGCAAAAGGATATTAAAAACCGATCACCGATCACAGATAATAGATCACTTGCAAGCATAGCTGCGCTACTTCTTGCGATCTCCCCCTGGCATATCATGATGAGTAGGGGTGCATTTGAAGCAAATCTAACAACATTTTTATTGCCTTTGGGAATTTACTTATTTTTGAAGGGTTTACTGAAACCAAAATTTTTTATAGGCGCCTCTATTATCTTCGGTTTAAATATTTTTACTTATCATGCAGCTAAACTGGTGACCCCCGTTGTCTTGGTATCACTTATAATAGTCTTTCTTAAAGATTTGAAAAAGTTTAAAAGGAAGGAAATCGTATTCCCGGTCATAATTTTATCACTTTTTCTAACAGTATTTGCCTACACTTTATTTCAGGGATCTTCTACAAGGGCACTTGACGTTATTATTTTTAAGAGTTCGTTGGGTGCGTCCGCCAGTGAGAGGTTAAATGATACCTTGAGTGGCATGCCAGATTTTCTGGCGAGGTTACTACACAATAAATTTCAGGTTAGCGTTCTAAGGTTGGCAAATAACTACCTTCAGTATTTTTCCCCGCTATTTTTATTTTCTCAAGGTCCTGCCGAAGGAACTTACGGAATGATTCCGGGTAGAGGAGTACTTTATTGGTTTGAATTACCATTTCTTATCGGTGCTTTGGCCTTTATTTTGGAAAGAAGATTGAACCGCTATTTTTTACCATTTTTGGTGTGGTTATTGGTTGCACCTATTCCTGCCGCACTTTCAACTGGTCCAGGATACGCTGCCAATAGGGGGGTAGTAATTCTACCCGTATTACAAATATTTTTAGCTGTAGGTTTTGTAAAGTGTCTCTCTTTTTTAAACAATGGTTTTTTAAAAAGCTACAAAAGACTTATTTCAATCCCATTTTTATTTTTTTCAGCATATTTATTTGTAATGTTTTTGGACGATTACTTTATTCAGTCTCCTTATAAAACAGCAAAGGCCAGAAATTATGGAAATCTGGAAGTGGCATATTGGTTAAATGAAAATGCTGCGGATAAGGATGAAATTGTAGTGAGTACGAAGTTATCTGAACCACACATCTATATTGCCTTTGCCAAAAAATGGGACCCAAAGTCGTATCAGGAAGCAACAAGCGCTTGGAGATATCAGGAATTGGGATTGGGCTGGCTTGATCAAATGCCGGAATATAAATTGGGAAATTATATTTTTAGGCCAATAAATTGGGTTTCCGAGGATAAAGACAGATTTCTTGTAGGTAAACCAGAAGAGTTTCCTGAGAACTTAAGCCAAAAAATAATAGTAAGTTACCCCAATAATGATCCAGCAATTTATGTAGTTACACCACAAAAGCATGAATATGCGAAGACTTATTAACTTTCTCAATAAAAATTACATCCTTGTAATAATCGTTCTTTTTGCGGCAGGTTTAAGGTTTGTGAAAATAGCCCAAATTCCGCCGTCTCTTAATTGGGATGAGGTAAGTCATGGCTATAACGCATATTCGATTTTGAAAAGCGGACGCGATGAATGGGATAAGAGTTTTCCGATCATTTTTAAAGCTTACGGGGATTATAAGCTTCCCGTATATATTTACATAACCGTAATTTCAGAATTTCTCTTCGGACTAAATGCCTTTGCGGTTCGTCTTCCCTCCGTACTTGCTGGAATCGGTACGGTTATTTTTACTTATTTATTTGTGAAAGAATTATTTGTATATCGCGGAAATACGTTGACCAATACGCAGAATGACGCTGAAAGGGTAGCGCTTCTCTCTTCTCTATTGGCGGTAGTTGAACCCTGGAGCCTTTTTTTATCACGGGGCGCATTTGAAGCGAATATAGCCTTATTTTTCATTGTTGCCGGTGTATATTTTTTCTTTAGGAGTTTTCGTTCTTCCAACTTCCTACTTCTAACATCTTTCTTATTTGGTCTATCCGTTTGGACGTATAACTCTGCCCGCATTTTTGTTCCGCTTCTAATTGTGACACTTGTTTTATTATTTAAAAAGGAGCTTTTAGGTGTTTTCAAAGAGAATCGACAACTTACATCTTATATCTTACTTCTTACATCTTTGTTTTTTCTTACTATGTTTTATCAGTTATTAAATCCTATCGGACAAGCACGTTATGGTAGGGTCGCAATAATCGATGACGGTGCAATTGCTCAGATAATCGAGGCAAGGCAGAATTCTTCTTTTGGTCCCTTACTCACGCGTTTGATCTACAACAGGCCGACATATTTTACTCAAAGATTTATTGAAAATTGGGGATCGCATTTTACCTGCAGTTTTTTATTTTTCAGAGGAGGGAGCCATTACCAGTTCAGTGTTCCCGGTCATGGGCTTTTGTATCTTGTAAACCTTCCATTTTTCTTTTCGGGGCTTTTAATTTTGCTCAAAAGAGTGCTTAAAAGGGATAAAGCCTCATTTTTTTTATTATCTTGGCTAATCTTGGCGCCAGTTCCGTCATCTTTGACTCGCGAAGCACCACATGTTCTGCGTTCAATAGTAATGCTTCCCATACCGATGGTTTTGTCAGCAGTGGGCCTTGTTGCGGTTGTTAATTGGTTGAATAAAATCAGAATTTTTAAGAACAAATATAAAATATTATATTTAATATATTTTGTTTTTTTGGCGGGTTTCGTTGAAAACTATTTAAATATCTACTTCAATGATTATAAGAGAATCTTTTCCTGGAGTTGGCAGTATGGATATAGGCAGGTAGTAGATTATATAAAACTGGATTATGATAAATACGACAAAATAATAGTTACTAAGAAGTATGGTGAACCGCACGAGTTTTTACTTTTCTTTTTGTCGTGGGATCCTGGAGAATATAGAAATGACCCCAATTTAATACGCTTCAATCAATCAAACTGGTTTTGGGTTGATAGATTTGACAAATTTTATTTTGTTAACGACTGGAATGTTCCGAAAGAGGAATGGCAGAGTTTTAAGTTAGAGAGTGGAACGAGCTTCAACTGCATAGGACAGAAATGCTTACTTATTACAAGTCCCGAAAACTCTCCAAAAACTTGGTCAAAGTTAAAAACGGTATATTTTTTAGATGGAAAGGTTGCTTTTGATTTATATGAAAATAGATAAAAAAAGACCCAAAATAGTCGGTGTGGTCGCCCTGATTATTCAAAAAAACAAAATATTATGTGTAAAGAGGTTGGGGTTAGAGGGAAAGGGTTCTTTAAGTTTACCGGGAGGAAGACTTGAGGAGGGAGAAGACTTAAAGGAGGGTTTGTTAAGGGAGATAAAAGAAGAAACTGGTTATTCTATAACTTTACTTGCTGGTAGGCCTTGTTTTTCTGGCAAAATTAGTTATGAAGGTAAACCTGCGATTTTTTATATTTACGAGGCTGATATTTCAGGAGGCGTGGAAAAAATACAGAAAGAAGAGGTTGAGAAATTAATTTGGGTAAGCGGAAAGGATTATATTGGGAGCCTAAGGGAAAACAAGTTTCTTGTAGGGGTAATAAACGATCTAGAAAAACTAATGATCGACAAAGGGCTATATGAATAATAAACGAAAGATCAAAAAGTATTATTTATTAATTATTCTTGGAATTGCAATTGTTTTAAGATTGTGGAAGTTAGGAAGCATCCCTCCAAGTTTAACTTCTGATGAGGCTTCTCTTGGTTATAATGCATACTCAATTTTGAAAACCGGAAGAGACGAATATGGGCAATTTTTGCCGATTATATTTAAATCCTTCGGTGATTATAAACCCGGCCTTTATGTATATTCTACGGTTCCGTTTGTGGCATTTTTCGGGCTTAATGAATTTTCCGTAAGACTACCAAGTGCGATAGCCGGGGTTATCGCAGTATGGCTTTTGTATAAAATAGTTTCGTCTCTTTCTGTAGTTAAGGATAGCCAATCACAGGTCACAGATCACAGATCACTGGCGACAATTGCAGCATTAATGCTGGCGATCAGTCCTTGGCACATTCATTTTTCCCGGGGTGCGTGGGAAGTTAATCTTGCGTTAACTTTGACTTTAACGGGAATTTATTTTTTCATTAAATCACTCCATAAATCCAGCTTCCTACTTCTATCTTCCACCTTCTTTTCCCTAACTTTCTTAACCTACCAGGGTGCCAAACTTTCTTCGCTAATCGTAATTTTTGTTTTGATTGTTACATTCTGGAAGGAAATAAGAGGCCGGTTAGGTTCCTCAAGGAGTATCCTTGCAGGTTCGCTTGTAGTGGGTTTGGTTATAGTTTCGCCAATCCTTTTTAGTTTTATTTACGGTAAAACCGGAAGACTGGAAGTATTTAGTGTTTTTTCCTATCCGAGAAAAGAGGTAGATATTCAAAAAGTTCTGGCGCAGGGAGGAGAAAAAGCAGGAAACCTTTCTTACTATCTTTTCCATTCAGAGAATCTCAACTTTGCAAGGGGAATAATGGGCAGATGGTTTAACCACTTTTCGGGAAGATTTTTATTTTTTGAAGGAGATTATCAAAATCCCAGGCATTCTGTACCGAATCACGGCATGCTTCTTCTTTTTGATTTGATTTTAATTCCTATGGGTTTGATCTCCATGATAAAAAGAAAAACGATATTATCAGTTTTCATTTTATTCTGGCTTGTATTAGCTCCGCTTCCTGCAGTGTTATCTCGTGACCAAGTCCACGCAGTAAGAGCGCTCAATATGGTTGTACCTTTAACATTAATTTCGGCTATTGGGTTGGAATATTTATGGTTAAAAGTGGCTCGAGTAACGGGTGTCAATAGGAATACACCCGACGGGTGGTATAGGTTTGCACCCGTTACTTTATTAATTCTTTTGGGTTCAAGTCTGATTTACTATTTGGATGTGTATTTTGTTCATCTGCCAAAACACAACTCCAAAGAATGGGAATATGGGTATAAACAAATCGTTGAGACCGTAACGCCTATTCAAGGCGACTATGTAAATATAAAGGTTCAACAGTCCTTCGCCCAACCTTATATTTATTTTCTTTTCTACCAGAAATATGATCCCGCAAAATATCAAGAGCAAGCCCTGTTGGTTGAGAGCGAATATAAGTATGACGTTGGTTATATTGAAAAACTGGACAATATTTGTTTTTGTGCAATTGACTTCCCGCAAAACAAAAAAGAGCATGGAAGCTTAGTTGTTGCCGATGATATAAGAATTCCAAAGACTGAGTTAAATAGTGATTCAGTTAATTTAATTAAAGAAATTAGTTACCTTAATGGTGAGATTGCTTTCAGGATTGTTGTGATTGAGTAATATTTTTTACTCATTCCAGGAGTGTCTATCTATTTCACTCCTGGAATGAACATGGTTATGAGATTTAAAAAACTATTATTAATTCTAATTTTGTCTTTGGCAGCGATTTTAAGGTTTTGGGAATTGGATAGTTATCCCGCGTTGAATGCTGATGAAGCAGCCATTGGTTATAACGCATATTCTTTGATTCAAACGGGGCAAGACGAACACGGAAATTCGTGGCCAATCCACTTTCAGTCCTTCAACGATTATAAGCCAGGACTCTATTTCTATTTAGTTTTACCGTTTGTCAAGATTTTTGGTCTTAATGAATGGTCGGTAAGGATTCCAGGTGCATTTCTTGGCGTTGCAACTATTTTTGTGCTTTATTTATTAATTGAAGAATTAAAAATTGGAAATTCAATAGTAATTAAAAATTTGAAATTAGGAATTAGCGAAATTGCTGCCTTGCTCTTAGCAATTTCGCCCTGGCACATCCATTTTTCCCGGGGAGGATGGGAAGTAAACGTTGCAACCTTCCTTATTGTTCTTGGTTTATGGTTTTTCTTAAAAGGATTGAATAATAAAGTCTTTCTGTTTTTAAGTTCTTTAGTTTTTTTGTTAAGTCTTTATGCTTACCATGCGACGCGGATTGTTATTCCTCTTCTTGGCATAGGAATTCTTTTCATTTATAGAGAATCTGTAGAGAAAAACTTGAAAAACTTTCTTCTGGCAGGTCTAATCGGCTTAGTAGCGATCTTGCCGCTTGTAAAGGATTTTACGAAGTCGGATGTTGCATCAAGAGCGGCAGGTGTGGGACTCTTTGCAGACCCTGGTCCTCTATCCCGAATTAATGAGCAAAGAGGAGAACATGGAGACTTCACAAGTTTTTCGGCGAAAGTTTTACATAATAAAGCGGTGAACTATACTTTGGCTTTCTTAAAGAATTGGTCCGATCACTTCCATGGTGAATTTTTATTTTTGTCAGGAGATGTAATCCAGCGGAATCGGGTACCTGAAGTGGGTCAAATGTATCTGCAAGATTTCATCTTGCTAATTGTTGGTATGGCTGCAATGGTTAAATGGTTAAAAAGAAAAGAAATACAATTAGTTTTATTGTGGCTACTGGTTGCGCCAACTGCTGCGGCATTCACTTTTCAATCTCCTCATGCCTTACGCGCACAAAATATGATTATTCCTTTAATAATAATTAGTGCCGCAGGAATGGTTAAAATTGTTGAATGGTTAAATTGTTTAAGTAAATACGATTTAAAATTATTTGGATATCTGATTATTAGTTTATTTATCATTTGGAATTTTGCGAGGTACGAGCACATGTACTGGGTTCATATGGCGAAAGAATATCCATTTTCTTCGCAGTACGGGGTAAAAGAACTGGTTAAGTATGTCGAAGAGAATCAGAATAAATACGAGAAAATCATTGTTACGGACAGGTATGATCAACCATACATTCTTTTTCTTTTTTACTTAAAATATTCGCCCGAATATTTTCAACAGGATCATGTTTTAACGCCAAGGGATAAATTTGGCTTTTCAACAGTAAGAAACTTCGACAAATATGTGTTTAAATCTATAGTGTGGGATGTTGATCAACCGGAAAATCCAAACTCATTAATAATAGGGACCGACGAAGAAATTCCCAATGAAGCAAATATTGTAAAAGAAATTTATGGGAGTAATGAATATAAGTATTTTGAGGTAGTGGCAAACTGAATTAGTGTTTGGTGGATTGTGGATAGTGTGTTGTGTACTGTTCACTATACACCATCCACT
>Ga0209210_1001320_pt1 | contig 21166 bp, 25 predicted proteins | sample RifGroA1_FD_183991 | JGI IMG/M metagenome (GOLD analysis project Ga0209210, IMG submission 183991) | Contaminated groundwater microbial communities from Rifle, Colorado, USA - Rifle Groundwater A1 (SPAdes) (version 2) | ecosystem: Environmental > Aquatic > Deep subsurface > Groundwater >...
ATTTCATGAGCGAGCAAGACTTCGCTATCCTCGAGGGCATTTGTGGAGTCGCGGAAAGTTTGCTTCTTCCGTCGGATTTGTGCAGATAGAAGTTGTAAAAAGCTATGTGAGAAATCAAGACATCCATCACGGCTTAGCTCGTGGAAACCGCACTCTGCTTCAGCAGATTTGACGCCTCAGCGTCAAATCTTTAGGGTGCGGAGGAGGTCATGTCGATCGTGCCTCCCTATGTCAAAAATCAAGGATTTTTGAGCACACTCAAAAACAGAAGTTTTTGATGAAACCGCATCCTTTAGGATGTGGTCGGCACGTCGATCATCTTTAATCTGGGAATGTAGGTTGGGGGATGGAGAGATATATAAAAAGTTAGGAGTCTTCAACATTGAGCATTGACTTGTAGACTATCAATGATAGCGTTTCTGCGCCATAAAGGATTTAAACTTGTTTTTTTGTGATTGTTGATGGATTATCTTGATTTGAGGGCGTATAAGGATCCGATTTATGTTGAGGCGATAAAAGATGGGGAGATTATTAGAGTTCCGGAGTCTGTTGCTATTGAAGAAGATTTGTTTATTTTGCGAAGGCTTGGCGCGCCGCCGCAACAGCCGACTGCTTCTGTTCAGTCGCCAGCTGTCAGGCGCGAGTCTTCACAGAAAAATGCTTCTATTATCTCAGAGTGGAAGCTTGGAAAGTTTGGGATGAAGAAAAATAATGTTCTTCAGGATTTAGTCCCTAATTTTCACTGGCAGATTTCAAGCTATAGGAAGAAGATGAATATGTCTCGGGCTAAACTGGCGCAGATGATAAATGCGAGTGAGCTTGAAGTTAAGATGATTGAACTTGGGGAATTGCCTGCTGACGATTTTGTTTTGATAAGTCGGATAGAACAGTTGTTTGGACTTAATCTTCGCAAGTATGCTCAGTCTACTGCTTCTGTGAATTTAGCGGATTTGCAGAAACGCCGAGTGGAAAGCGATAAAAAAAAGGCTTCTAATTTGTTTGACAAGAAAGATTTGAATAAAGCGGGACTTTCTGGGGCTGAAATAGATATTATTGAGGATTAAGTTGTTAATCTTTGTTGCAAGTGTTAAATACTTAATATTTTTAGAGGATTTATGGAACATAGAATTGCAAAATTAAAAACAGACTTGCCCATAATTCCGCTAATTGAAATTCCATATATTGATAGAAAATTTATAACTACTTTGGATCCTTTTGCAGTTGGTGATTACAATGCAAATGTTAGAGCTATGGGCATAACTTATGCGCATCCGGAAGATTACACTCCGATTACATTTAGGTCTGCAGCGACTGATGAGTCTGTTGCAATTGTTTGCTATATGTTTCGCGATGAAAAAACTTTTGATTTCAGGAGGAGATTTTTTGACTCATCGGCGCTTCACGCTGGAAGAATAATTCTTACTCAGGATGGTGTTTGGACAAATTTTCCGGCACAATTTGATGAAGCTACGATGAAAAGATTGCTCACAGATGATAGAAAAGTAAATGGAATTTATCTTCTTGATGGAAATACAGCATTTGTACCAAATGGCTTTAAGACAGGAGAACAAGACTGCAAAGAGTTTTTAGAAGGAGGTCTTGCACGTGCTGTTGAGCATACTTATGCAAAAAAGGCGATAAATCTTCAAGCATTTGTGAATAAGAAATCTTATCCTCGGGGAGTTTATGTGATGGGTTTTGAGCCTGTTTCAGGGTCTGTTGAAAGAGTGTTGAGTTTGGTATCTGGAGGATATTTTGACGATGAGGGTTTGATTATTGACTGTGATTGGAATGACCGGAACGGCTGTGCTTTTGGAGTGTTGAAGTGACTGCTTTTTGTGTATGTGCGCAAAATCTTTTTAAGTAACATTTAAAAACCATATTTCTTGATGTGTGTTATGGAAGTTGAAGTTGTTTCACAGAGCGCTAATGAGATTGAATTGAAAATAGACAATTTGACGGTTGCTGAAATTTTGCGCGTTTATTTGAATGAGCAGGGGATAAAGTTTGCTGCTTGGCGAAGAGAGCATCCTACGAAGCCGATTGTTTTCAGGATTGAAAGTTCAGGGAAGACTGTGAAAAAGGCTGTTAGTGAGGCTGTTTTTGCGATTTCTAAAGATTTGGATTTGATTACTAAGAGTTTGGGAAAGTAGTTAAAAAATATCTTGATTTTATGTCGATAGTGCCTCCCTAAAACCACATCCTTTAGGATGTGGTCGGCACTTCGATCATCCAAAAATCGAGCACCATTCAAACCACACCCCTCAAAAATCTTTTATGGATTTTTGATGGTCATCAAGAACAGAAGTTCTTGAGATTTTAAGGTGTGGTGGTGCATCGATTTTTTGATATGTTATTAATTAATCCTATAACTTAGGTAAATATTTTAAGACATAGGCTGTTAAAAATGAGCATGTTCCGATAAGCTAACAGTATCTTGGAATAGTTAGGTTTATTAAGGATTTTTCATTTGCTGTTTTAGGAGGTGTGTTATGTGTAAAAGTTGGTGTGAGGGGTTATTGGCTGTCATCATTCTTGTCTTTACCTACGGTATTGGCGCTGGATGGGGAAACTGGTCTATGTGGATAGTGTATGTTGCTGCAATTATATTGCTGATACATTCGTTCACTTGCAAGACTTGTTTTCACGGCGGGTCTATGAAACCTCGTGAAATGCCTATGAAACCTGCGAAGAAGAAATAATTCGCTTTTGTATTTTTGTTTTAGTTATTTTTATATACTGTTCTTTCCTGTTTTTTTGGGAGGTTGTGATGGATTGCAAGTGTAATTGGGTTGAGTCTGTTCTTGCGATAGTGATAATAGTTTTTGCTTTTACGTCGTCTGGTGCGTCTAAGTGGATTGTTGTCATTGCTGCTGTTTTGCTTTTAATACATGCTTTAGTGTGCAAGTCATGCAAGACGTGCGCTGAGTGCTCGAATGGCTCTTCTACGATGAAAAAGAAAAACTATACCAAGAAAGGCAAGAAAGGCTAAGCATATTTTTATTTTGTATTTATTTTTTTGATATTTTTTATTTCAGTGGAGATTAGGAAGGAAATACCTGACAGTATTCTATAGGGTTTTGAAATATTATTTATAATGGCATTATGGCTGATGGCAGTTAAAAATTTGGAAAGTTAGGGCTGATTTATGCCATTATTTTTTTATACTCTTATATTCTCGGGCTGTTATGGCGAAGCTGTCAGCGGGAAGCTACGATTTGAATGTCTGGTTGAAAGGAGGTTATGATTCTGATATTATAACTACTTTTTACGGCGGACCTGGAAGCGGAAAGACTAATTTTTGTTTGACTGCGGCTGTGTCGCAGGCGAAGAAAGGAAATAAAGTTATTTTTATAGACACAGAAGGAGGATTTTCTTCTGAACGTGTGAAGCAGTTAATTGCTTCGCGGACGACTAATGGGGTTGAAGGAGAGAAGAAACAACTTTCTGTTGATGAGGTGCTTGCAAATATTCTTGTTTTGAAGCCGACTAATTTTAAAGAACAGCAGGATGCGTTTAATCAGCTTTTGAAGTATATCAAAGAGCAGGTGTCTTTGATTGTTGTTGATGGCATGACTATGCTTTATCGTTTGGATTTTGCGGATGCGCGCGCTAAGGAATTGGCGGATTTGCAGGAAGTTAATTCTGCTTTGACTAGACAAATGCGTTTGCTTGTTGAAATTGCGCGCAAGCAAAATATTCCTGTTTTGGTTACTAATCAAGTTTATAATTGGGATAATGAAACTCGAATGGTTGCAGGAGATATTGTGAAATATTGGAGCAAATGCTTGATTGAAATGACTAATGAGCGCGGACGAAGGACGGTGCATTTGCGAAAGCATAGAAGCTTGCCTGAAAAATCTCTTGATTTTCAGATTTATGACGGAGGGATTAGGAAGAAGGGATGGATTTAATTGTAGAAAGATTTAAATACAAGATATATCTTACTAATCTTGTATGGCAAGAGTGATAGAAATAGGGACAATAAGCTCACGCGGGCAGATAGCAATTCCTGCCAGCATAAGAGCCGAGCTGGAGCTTGGCGAAGGTGAGAAGGTTTTGTTTATTTTAGAGGGAGACACTTTAATTGTTAAGAAAGTAATGACTGAAAAGACTTGGGCTGAAATTACTAGGTCATTAAGAGAAGCTCCTAAAAAAATAAGAGAAGAAGATGTTGTTGACATTGTTCATAAGATAAGAAAAAAGAGAAAAAATGAAGGTGACCTTAGACACTAATGTTATTATTTCAGGCACATTTTGGACAGGTGATTCTTACAGAGTTTTAGAGGCGATTAATAATTTTGGAATTGAGCTTGTGATATCGCGTGAGATTTTAGATGAATATCTTGATGTGATAGACAGAGAGGAAATTATAGATAAGGTAATTGATAAGAAATTAATCTTTTCTGAGATTATTGATAAGGTGTTAAAGAACTCTACTATTGTTGAGCCTGTGGAGAAATTGGATATTATCAAAGAAGATCCTGACGATAATATTGTGCTTGAGTGTGCTCTTGCCGGAAATGTTGATTATATTGTCAGTCAAGACAATCATCTTTTAGGTATTAAGGAATTTAGAGAAATCAAGATTTTGAAGCCTGAGGATTTTTTGAAGTTGCTTGATTTTCAGATTCACGATGGCGGAATTAGGAAGAAGGGATGAATTTAGAACTGATTTTTGTTAGATATCCTATTTTTTAATAAACGTTACTATTTTATCAACTGTTTGTGAAATATTGTTTTTTTCTGTGTCTATTTCTATTTTTGGACCATTAAAACCCAAATACCATTTATTGTACTCTATCTCTCTTTCACTAATTATTCTTGGATTTTTTGAAAGAAACGATTCGTAATAACCTCCTTTGTTTTTTAGCCTGTTTATTCTTTCGTACAATGGAAGATGGAGATAGATAATTGCATCTGGGTTTAGAGTTAGTTTTTTTGCTAGTCTTAGGATATATCTTTTCTTGTATCTTTTGTTTTTTGATAAGTATGAGGTTATTGAGATTATATTTCTATCTTGAAGAACACATTTTCCTTTTTTTATGATGGGTCTTACTCTTAATAAATAGTTAAATATTAGTTCTAAACAAAATATTGATGTGGAATGTACTTTTTTTGCGATTTTTCCCAGCAGAGAGTTAGAGCCTATTCCTTTTACATAGGCATAGTCTTCTTTTCCTAATTTTTTTATTACTCTATTTATAGCAGTTGTTTTTCCAGAACAATCTATTCCTTCAAATACGAAGTATCTATTTTTCATACTTCAAATGTCTCCCACTTTCTAAGAGGGCATATTGCTTCATACCTCTCATTAGTGCTTGGTATTTTTACACAATGTCCGTCACATCTATCAAAGATTGGTGAAATAGATGCCCAATATTCTACCCACAATCTTTCATTCTTCCAGATTTCCTTTATCGAATGAGTGTTTAAATTTGCTAATGGTCTTTCATATGCTGCTAGGATTGCACAGGGGTAAACATTTCCGTCTGGTAATATTTGTAGGTGACTTCTTTCACTATTTGCTATGCATCCCTTTTCTGATTGCTCTGCATCTCTTTCCCTTAAAGGAATCTCAACACCAATCTTCATTCCACTTTTTGAGTAATCTCTTAATTTTGTTCTTACATAACTTAGCCATTCAATTGGGTCAATCACCAACTCATCTTTGTTCTGACCTCTTCCAATAGGGGTGAAGTAATAAAATCCTTGTTCGTTCGCACCAAGGTTCAAAGCTAATTCTGTTATGTTTACAAGGTCGTCTAAGTTTAAACTAGAGGCAAGTGTATTTATTTTTGTATAGAATCCAAATTCTTTACATTTGCGGATATTGTCTAGAACTCTATAGAACGTTTCTTCAGTGCTTCTTCTTATCCTGTTGTATGCTTCAGGCGTTGAACCATCTAAGCTTATTGCAATTTGATTTAATCCTCTCTGCCTAAATTCTTTTAATCTTCCAGAATCAAGCATTATTCCGTTAGTTACTAGTTCTATTCTGTATCCGAGTCTATTTCCTGCTGTGATAATCTCCGGCACATCTTCTCTTACTAATGGCTCTCCTCCAGTTATGTCAAACCTTTTACCACCAATCTCTTTTGTTTCTTGAAGTATTGTTTCGAGCTGTTTGAGGCTCAATTCTGGCATTTTGTGTGTTCCAGAATTGAAAGCGCAGTGAGTGCATCTAAGATTGCATCTATTTGTAATGTTTAAATCTAGTTTAGGGAGTGTTCTGTTTTCCATTTTATTTCTTATTTATTGGAATGTAAAGTGTGCATAGGTAAAGTTCATGGATGTTCCATTCTTTTTTTTCTTCTCGTTTTGATTCTGATTTTTTGGTTTCTGGAGAAAGCCAGCATAGGGGATCAGGACCGTTGAAGTGCCCATACTCTAAGTATGATGCTCCAGCATCTCCACCACAGCAGTGATTGTATGCTGAACAACTAAGGCATTTTCCATTTGGAACACGATTCCTAATTTTTCTAAAAATATCTGATGACATAATTTCATCGAGAGTTTGATATCTTATGTTGCCTCCTGTTTCGCTTAGGAATACTGATGGGCTTACTTCTCCGTTGGGTTGTATTCTAAAAGCCGTATTCCCCGACGGGTCGCCCGGGATTACATAACTCCCGCCAAATGCCGCCCTGAAAATTGGTTCTGGTGTTAATATATTTCTTGGATGTTTTGTGCTTAGAAATGTGTAAGCTTCTTTTAGTTCTTCAGGAGATAGAGCTAAATCTTTTTTATTATCTTCGCCGCGACCATTTGCCCTGAATCTGTTTAACCTCCAAGAATCGACATTTAATTCTTTTGCTAAGTTGTATAATTTTTGAAGTTCCTCGTTTGAGCAATTTAGTTTTGTAAGGCATGTAACAATTTCATTATTTACTTTTAATTTTACCAGCTCTTCCAATGAATTTATTGCCTGGAAAAATGTGCCTTCTCTGCCACGGAACCAGTCATGTTTTTCTTTTTCTGCGAAATCGATGCTGACACCAACATCATGAAAAAGATGGATGTTATCTCTTATTCTGGAAAAAGTTGTTCCATTTGTTGTGTAAGAAATTGCTATTCCTTTGCTATGTATGTATTTGCATAAATCTATGAAGTCTGGTCTTAGGGCGCATTCTCCGCCTCCGAAATTTACTGCGCAGACTCTTCCGTCTTTTAATTTGTCTACTACAAAGAAACATTCTTCTAAGCTAAGTTCATCGGGATCGCGTTTTCCTGAAGTGTTATAACAATGAATGCAATTAAGATTGCAAGTCTTTGTTAAGGACCATCCTGCTACATACATGTTTCCTCCTGCAGGATTCTATTAAGTTTTTTCAGATTAGCTTGTTTGCCTGCATTTCTCAGAGCTTTAGCTGAATCAGTGTGGTAGACATGACTCTCCAGAAATGATTTTTGTCTTTCGTACCATTGTCTGTTTTTTGAAAGACCCCATTCCTGCCTTAATAATTCCCCCTTATCAAAGAAATCTTCTCTTCCAAGATTATCTAAATCTGCATCACAAATTATTTTCTGTAAAAGAGTTTTAGGTCTTTGAGGCATTTTTGTTGCAAGAATATCCTCTTGAATCTCTCTAATCTCCTGATTGTTGTATCCTATTCTTGGAAGATGCATCCCCGCAATTTCTGCAGCCTTTTCTTCGTCGAGAGATATGTCGTGCAAAATACCTGCTGTTTCTGCAAGGAATCGTTTATATTGGCCGACTCCCTCTAATTCTGCAAGTCTGTTTACTGCCCTATAGACATCTAAGGCATGCCCCAAATTATGATATGGCAGATTAGGCATTACTCTTCTAACTAGGCTTGTTACTTTTCTGATTTTTTGGCTGTACTCTCTTGCTTCCATGTTTCGCTCCTTTAGTATATGAATTAAGGAATACAAGAAGGTTATTATCTAAAATTACTTATTTACCGAAAGATTTATATAATAACTTAGTATAATCAGTAAATATGAGGTATTTGCAAACAATATCTGAAATTAAAAGGCAAAAGCTAGATGTTAAAGACAAGAAGATACTTTGCTTATTGTCTGTTAATGCGAGAGCTCCAGTTACACAAATAGCCAAAAAAGTAGGTCTTTCAAGGGATGCTGTGCAGTACAGAATAAACAAATACGAGAGTTCTGGTATTGTTCAGGGATATAGAACCTTGATAGACCTTTCTAAATTGGGCTATTGCACTTATCATTTATTCATAAAACTTAATAGCCCTTCAAAGGAAATTGAGAATAGGATAATTTCTGGACTTGTCAAACACAATTTTGTAAGGGCAGTTATTAATTTTAACGGTAATTTTGATATAGAAGTTGCTTTTGTAGCGAAGGACACTACAGATTTGGATGAGAAGTCTGGCATCATACTAGGGGATTGCCAGCATTATCTTTTAGATTATGAATTATTGATTATATCTAAAAAATTTGTAGCAAGAACTTTCTCGAAAAGTTTTATAGATTATCAAAGCGATAAAGAAGTACATTTAAATTTGAAGCATGATGTTGATAAAAAAGACATAGCTATCTTAAAGATGATTGGTGATAGTGCTAAAATCCCTCTCTATGAAATTGCAGATAATGTAAAGCTGTCAATAGATGCAGTAATTTATAGAATAAATAAAATGATTGATTCTGGATTAATATTAAAATTTATTCCTGTAATTAATTATGCTTCTTTAGGATATAGTTTGCATGCTCTTATTGTTAATATAGATGGATTAGACGAAAAAAAAGAAAAGGTTCTGAAGAACTTTCTTACGCAGGACCCTAATGTTTTATGGGCGGTTAAAACAATTGGAAAAGCAAACCTTCTGCTATATGTTTTGGTGGAAAATATTGAAGATTTGCATGAAACTTCTTTTAAAATAAAGCGACTTTTTCCAGATTGTATACGTAAATATGATTCGCTTATTGCATATGAGGAACATAAATATATTTATTTTCCTAAAGACTTGTTTTAAATTTTATTTGTTACTTTTTTGAAAGTTAAAGTTATATATGTCTATTTATCCTTATCTGTATGCTTTACTCCGAAATTGTTGCTGTTTATGAGAAAATTGCTGGGACTACTAAGAGGCTTGAGAAAACTGTAATCTTAGCTGGATTTTTGCCTTTGCTGAAGGGGCATGAAGAATGGGGATATCTTTTACGCGGACGAGTTTTTCCAGATTATGATTCTCGTGAACTTGGGGTTTCTACACAGATTGTTTTGAAAGCTATCTCTCGTGCTACTGGAACTGGTATTGATGAAGTTGTTATTTCTTTTAAGAAAATAGGAGATTTAGGAGATGTTGCTATGACTCTATTGGGAGAACACAAGCAAAAGTCTTTATTTTCAAAGTCTTTGAGCGTTGAGCATGTCTTTGATGGTTTAAGAAAAATTGCTGAAATTATAGGCGATGGAACAGTTGATAAGAAACTTGCAATTATATCTGAATTGCTGATTAGTGCTAAACCTGTAGAGGCAAGATATATTGTAAGGACTTTGCTTTCTGATTTGAGAATTGGAGTTGCAGATGCTGTTTTGCTTGAAGCGATTAATTTAAAATTCTTTTCTGGTGCGAAGGACACTCTTGAGAAAGTTCAGAAGGCTTATGATTTATTGACTGATTTTGCTGAAGTCTTTAGATTATGTGAGAAAGGAATCGATGCTATAAATCATGTTTCGCTTATTCCTGGAAGAGCATTAAATCCTATGCTTCCTGTCAAGGTTATGGATATCGATGAAGCTTTTGAGGTTTGTGGTCGGCCTTGTGCATTTGAACACAAATATGATGGGTTTAGAGTCTTAATTAGTTCTGATGGAAAAGCAGTTCATGTGTTTACTCGAAGACTTGAAGATGTGACTAAACAGTTTCCAGACATTGTTTCTTTTGTTAAAGAGCACGTCAATGCTAAAAAATTTATTATTGATGCAGAAGCAGTAGGATATGATTTTAAGACTGGGAAATATCTTCCTTTTGAATCTGTTAGTCAGAGGATAAAAAGAAAGTATGATATAGAGGAATTAGCTAAGAAATTGCCTGTTGAGTTAAATGTTTTTGATGTGCTTTATTTAGATGGAGATTCTGTTGTTGAATTGCCGTTTATTGAACGCAGAGAATTGGTTGAGAAAATTATTGAAGAGGTTCCTAAAAAAATAAGAATCTCTACACAGTTAATTACTTCTGATGAAAAAGAGGCTGAAAAATTTTACAAAGATGCTTTGAAAATTGGGGAAGAAGGTGTAATGATTAAGAATTTGAATTCTGCTTACGTTTCGGGACGATATGTTGGAACTATAGCTAAACTTAAGCCGATTGTTGCTGATTTGGATTTGGTAATTGTTGGAGCTGAATATGGGACTGGAAAACGCGCTGGGGGTTTGACGAGTTTTATTGTTGCTGTTAGAGATGGAGATAAATTTGTTGAGATTGGAAAAGTTTCTTCAGGGCTGAAGGAAAAAGAATCTGAAGGAACTTCTTATGGTGAGATAAATGATTTGCTCCAGCCGTTAATTATTTTTGAGACTGATGATGCTGTTTTTGTGAAACCGAAAATTGTTGTTTCAGTGACTTATCAGAATATTCAGCCGAGTCCATCTTATAGCTCTGGTTTTGCTTTGCGTTTTCCGAGGATTACGCATTATCGTCCTGAAAGAGGTTTGCATGATATCGCGTCGCTTGAGGATATTAAGCGCGAAGTTGCGAGAATGTCTCGGAAATTGGGAAAGAAAACCTCGTCAGAAGCTTTATAAAGCACTTTTCTGTTTAAAGATTGATGCCGGACGGAAAATCTAATTTAACGGTGCAGAACATTGTTGCGACCGCGTCTCTCGGCAAGGATGTTTCTTTGACTAAATTGGCTAAGAGCCAGAGTAATACTGAATATAATCCCGAGCAATTTCCTGGTTTGGTTTTGAGAATTAAGAAGCCTAAATCTGCTGTTTTGGTTTTCTCGTCGGGAAATTTAGTCTGCACTGGAACAAAAAGTATTGCACAAGTCAAAGAAGTTATTGCGCAGGTGATTAAACAGCTTGCTAAAATTGGTGTTAGAATTACTGCAAAGCCAAAAGTGACTGTGCAAAATATTGTTGCTTCTGGAAGTATTAATATTGATTTGAATTTGAATATTTTGGCTTTGGAATTGCAGAATACAGAATATGAACCAGAGCAGTTTCCTGGACTTGTGTATAAATTAGGAAAACCAAATGCAACTTTTCTGCTTTTTTCTAACGGTAAATTGGTGTGCACAGGAACTAAAAATAAAGAAGAGCTTGATGAGTCTATGGTTTTACTGAATAAGAATGTTCAGGAAGTTTTGAAGAGACTGAAGAAAGAAGGGAAATAATTGCTTGTTTGATAATTTAACGGTAATTAATAATGATTTGTTTGAGTGGAGTTATATGGAGTATTTTTTGGTATGAGATTTGATTTACATAAATTGAGCTAGCTTTTTTTGCGCTTTTTTTTGTTTTAAAATTACTGATTTTTCTGTGTAATTTGAAACTGGCTGTTTTATTCTTGATTTTGTTGAATACAAAACTTTATATAAGACATATGTCTAACAACAATATGCCTAAGAAATTAGATGAGACTAAGATAAATAAGATAAAAGAGATTTTAAGAAAAAATCCTCAAGGCCTTTGGGTTAGAGAGATTGCTCGCAAAAGCGGATTAGATAAGTCTACTGTTTCAATTTATCTTTCTAAACATATGAAAAGTGAAGTCAACGTAATATCTATTTCAGGTCTTGTCAAAATTTACAGACTGAAGAGGTAATTTATGAAAGATTTGGTTAATCTAAATGATTTTCTTATAGAACCATTCTATGTAGATTTATCTGATGAATGTAGGATTTCTTTAATAAATAAAAGCTTGAGTAAAATAGGCTCAAAGGAGAATCTTTCTAATAAGTTAAATTGTTCTAAAAAATCTTTAAATGAGATAATTATGGGACAAACGAGATATGGTCGGAGATTTATACCAGCTCATCTCTTAAAAAATTTGCTTTCAATTCTTTCTTTAGATGCAATAGATATTGAGAGTTATGTTTTACATTTAAAGAGGGGAAGGAACACTAGAGAAGTTGCTGTTAATTTGCCTTTAAATCCGAGTCCAGAGCTTTCTTTATTAGTTGCCAAAGCTTTAGGAGATGGATGTATTTGTTCTGATTGGAGGTTTGATTATAAAAATAACAGCATGGAGTTATTAGACGAAGTAATAATGGCTGTGGAGAAAGCAATAGGTAAGTCCAAATTTACTTTAAATGACCGAGGAAATAATTGTTACGACCTTAAATTCTCGCCAGTTATTGGATATATTTTATATCTTCTTGGAGTTCCCAAGAGTTATAAGATTAATCAAGAAGCTAAGATTCCTTATTGGATTATGAATGGCGATGTAGATATAAAACGGAATTTTTTGCGAGCAATCTATGATGATGAATCTTGTGTAGATGCAAAAGGAAAAAGAATAATTTTTGCTTTAGGAAAGACTAAAGAATTTGAAGCCTCTTTAAAGAATTTCTTGGATTCTATGAGAGATATGCTTAAGTCTTTCGGGATTGATTCAGCTCGCATCAATTTACAAAAAGAATATGGAAAAAATGTAATTCTTAGATTTGGTATATATGGAAGGAACAACTTTCAGAGATTTCAAGAAAAAATCGGATTTACAAACACGCAAAAAAGTAAATCTCTAGAAATTTTAAATGCAAGCTATTTGGACTTGCATAAAACTAAAAATCAAATATTTGAGAGTATTATTAATTCTTCAATTCCTTTGAATACACTAGATGTGGCTAAGATTAATAACCTTAATCATAAATCTGTAGCTTCTCATTTGTCTAATCTTTTTCATGAAGGAAAAATCGGCAAATCTAAAGATACAAATCCAGTTATATGGTGGCTTCCAGACGCTAAGTTACCAAACAATAATGATAGAATAATAGAATTATTGGGTAAAAAAGAATTAACTGCCAACAATATCTCAAAGAATTTATCTTTAGATTATAAGTATGTATTTAGTTTGTTAAAACATCTAGAATATAAAAAGTTAGTAAAGCACAGTAATTCACATCCAATGGTTTGGAATATCAATTAATGAATCGCCCTAAAACAGTTTGTTTCATTTCTTGCAGTAATTGGCTTTTATTTAGATAACTGCTAATTGGAGTTTTTATTCTTGTTTGTATATCATTAAGAGCTTCTTGTAATATCTTGAATCTTTTTGGTTCTTCTTTCATAGCAGACCTTGTTATTTCTCTTAATATGCCTACTCCAAGTGGAGCATAATATTGCGGACGGATTTCTCTTAGAACAAGTACAGATGCTTGTTTTCGAACGCGCTCAAGATATTCAGTAATTCCGAGTCTTGCACTGTAATATCCACCAGTAACACTTTCAGCATATTTCTTTCTTTTAAAAATAGATTCATAATCTTGCCAAATTCCTCCACTTAGTTTTGTTGATATTTCTATAACTTCGAAACTCCAGTATCTTGGAAGTAAAATAATCTCATAACGATTTCCAATGTATTCACCACTAAAAACAAGATATTCGTCGATTTGCGGAAAATATCTAATCTTTTCAATTTTCTGTTCCGATAATGTTGAATCGACGCAAGTCACTGACCATCTTGTTGGGACTAATTTTCTGTTTTTCTTTAAGCCTAAAAGTCCTGCTGATAAAATTTTAATTATTGTTGATGTTTGAGTGTTTGCTTTGTGCAGTTCTTGAATTGCTATTGCAGATTTTACTTCTGTGTCGTTTACTAAGTAGTCTATTTTTGGAATTACTGGAGCGTTTTCCTGCAATTCTGCTTTTAATATTTCTGCTGCTTTTGGGATTAATGGGCTTCTATCGTCTTGCTCTTTGTTTGCCGTGACTGGTTTTTTTAAATGGAATTCTGTTGCTATTGATTTGTGAGTCATTGCTACTTCTTTCATGACTGAAAGGAATTTTGTTTCTAATTTTTTGATATTGCTTTGCGTTCTGCCGTAAATTAATTGGTTTCTGTAGCCCATGATATCGCTTATTGCTAATTTATTTTTGTGCCATTCTTCCGGCGAAGACATGATTGTTGTGTCTCCTATCTCTTGTGGCGCTAAAATTCCGGTGTAAACGTCAGGGTAATTCCATTTTCCTACGAATATTTCTGGAGGTGTTGAGCCACTGAAATGCTCTAGTTTTACGGTTTTTCCGAGGAAGAATGTGTGTTTGTCGCAGTCTTCTTCTCCACAGGTTTTGCATAAAGAGGACATTTAAATTTCTAGATGGATAGGTTTATAGAAATTGCTGTAGTTATTTGTCTGTTGGATATGTGCCCATGGTTATGTGGGCTTTGAATGCTCTTAATTGTCCTTTTGAAAATGATGTTGGATATGCTGATGCAATTTCATCTACTGGAATTCCAGATGCTAATAGGTCAATTACTTGTTCTTTTGATATTTTCTCAATATTTGAGTCTTCTGGAGATTCTTGTATTGATTCTTCCGATATTCTTGGTTGTGAGTCATAAGTTCCCATCGTTACGTGAGCTCTCCATTGTGGAAGAGGCTTACCGTTTACTCCTCGATATTTTCTTGCAATTTCATCGTCTGTTAAACCTGCACGCATTTCTTCGATTGCTTTTGCTTTTGTTAGTACTGGCTTTGCGGATGAGCCGAGGAAGGTTCTTTTATCTATTAAATTTAGAAGATTTTCTTCTGGATCACCGCTTAACTCATTTATGGTTGCTCTCCTTAATTCATGAGATATCTCTACAAAACGTTTAATTCTTATTGCTAACTTCTCCAAACCTTTAGGATTAATGACTAAGCGGTTTGGGAAACCAATACACTCTCCCATTTTTTCTCCTGCTTCTACTATCTTTTTTGGGTAGATAAGTGAATATATATCTCCTATCATTGGTGCGCCTGATTCTGAGACATAAGAATAACCTTCTTTTAGTAAAGGAGTAAAATATTTTCCCTCTTTAAAAGCATGTTGTAATCCTCTTGTTATAATATAGAGTATTTCTGGGTTTGTTAGACCAGTTATTCTCATTCTATTGGCAAATAAACGATAGGCGCTGTCTTCCAACAATACTCCAAACATCTGATCTCCTCTTAAATTAAATGATAGCTCTTCTAGTGTTTTTTCTTTTTCTCCAACTCCCTTAAGTAAAGTCCTTTCTATCGCGCTATATTGCTCGTCCGTTGTTACAAACCTCAATAATTTTAAAGCTACTTGTGGGAAATTCTTTTCTAGTGCACCTACAACTACTCCACTGTATCCTTTACTTTTATAATCTCGAGAATTCCCACTTTCAATTCCTTCGGTTGCCTCATCCCTACTTTTTGACACATCTGTGATCATACCTTCTTCTTTGCCTGTAAGTGTATTTCTGACCGCTTCAAATTTAGCACATCTTCCTGCAAATCCGCCAACATACCAAGAAGTGCTTTGCGAGTCTCTTTTTACCAGATTTGCCTGATGTAGAATCCATGTATTTCTTTCTTGTTTTTCTCCGATTACACTTAGTGTGTTAACTGCTTGCTGATTAATTGGCCCCGTATAATCTAAACTTATTATTTCAAATGGGATTACGTGTGCTTCTTTGACGAAGTCTTCTACGGATTTGCGGACTACTCTGATACCCAAGTTCTTTTTTTCTAACTGGTCTGCTACATAGCTGTCTCTTTCTAATCCTGTGATGTTTTGTCTTGGAATTCCTAATGCATCGTAAACTTGGAATACTTCAGTTGCATCGATTCCTGGGAAGCAAAGGACTTTGAGGTCTTTTGGTTTTCTAAACGTTAATAGAGTTCTTTGGATTACGTCTCTGACTAATTCTCTTGATTTTGCTTTTGCCCAGTCATCTTCATAGCGTTTTTCTGCTTCGTAAGCCATATATTTTTGTTTGTTAGATGTCTTTTAAATGTTACTACTTTATAATAATCTTAATCTTACTGCTGATGTGCAAATGTTTATATATACGTATACGTATACGTATACATGGTTAAAATGGTATCTTTATCCAATGACATATATGCAGAATTGAAGGCTTTGAAAGGCTTGAAGTCTTTTTCAGAGCTTTTCAGAGAATTAATTGATAAAAAGAAGAAGAAAAAGAGCATTAAGGAGTTTATTGGTATTTGGAAAGATGATTCTGAATACTGGGAAAATTTCAAAAAAGAAATTAGAAAAAGCAGAAATAATGCTAAAATGCGAGAGGTTAATTTTTAATGTATTGTCTTGATACTAATATTTTAGTGGATGTAATCAGAGGAGATGAGGCTCTGGGAGATAAAATAGATAATTTGATGGACAAGGGAGTTATCTTTTACATCACACCAATAACTCTTTGTGAACTTTATCGTGAGGCGTACAGTCATGCGCAAAAGGAAGATAAATTATTGGAAATTAATTCTTATGTTTCGAATTTTGAATTATTGGAATTTGATTCTATTAGTTGCGATTATTTTGGCAAAACTTATTCTTTTTTGAAAAAATCTGGCAAGATGACTGGTGAATTTGACTTGATTATTGCTTCTATAGTTATGGCTAATAATTTAGTTCTCATCACTAGAAATAAAAAAGACTTTGAGAATATTGATGTGAAACTTGAAGTTTGGTGATGTCAAAGTGTTTCACCACTTTGAGCACAAGCAATTTGCTTGAGATTGCAAATTGCTGTGTAGAAAATTCCATTCTGGAGGAATTTTCTTGCATCCAAAAATCTAATATAAGAGACGCAAAGATTTTTTGAATTTATTCTTCGACTTCTTCGATTTCCTGCTTTATGTGTTTTCTATGGAGGTTGAATTCAATGACTCCAATTACTCCTAAAATGACTCCGCCGATTATTGTTGCGATGCCTATTCTTAGCATGGAAGTATTTGCCTTTGACAATTGGATGAGAGCGAAACCGAGAATAAGGGCTGAGAAAGTTGTTCTGATGTATGATAGGAGAGTGCGCTCGTTTGAGAGAAGAGTTCTTTCTTCCTCAAGACGCATTTCTTTAGATATCTTCTTTTTCATGGACTTTACAGTAAAAGATTGTTATTAAAGATTGCTTTTTTAATGCTTCGCAATTGGACAACAATTTCGGAGGCTGTTGTCTTATGTATATTTGCGCGTTGGAGCGCGCTTGCGAAGCATTACTTTTCAATTGATTTTTAGAGAGATTAGTTCTTGCTTAGGTAATTAATATCTATTTTGTCTACTTTTCTTCCTAATATCTTTTTATATTTTATAAGTTGTTTTTTTGGGATAACTGGTATTCTTATTCCTAGAAAGTTTTTCGTAACGGGTTTTTCGAGATTAATTTTGAAGTTAGTCCAAAGATTACTTTTTTTATCAAACATTTTTGAGGTTTTGGCTCCTCCGAATTCAATAACGGTGCCTCTATAATTTAGTTCAAGGTAATAACAATCCCATGTGTCTGATTTAGATCTCTCTGGTCCTTCAACTATGTATCTTTTAACATCTGGGACTATTTTCTTAAAGTCTTTTTCATGAATAATTATATCTATATCTCTAACTTTTCTTTTTGTTCCATAAGCTACAGAAGCAAGACCACCCACTATTTGAAATCTAACTTTATTTTTATTGAGAATATTTACAATATACCTTAATGCTCGCTCTACTTTGTTCATCTAAGATTTTATTTAATCTTCTTTATAATTATTGCTTAGTTCTTCAAATCAGAAATGCCGAGAAGAATGAAGAGCGCGCCAATCATGGCAATGAGCCAGAATACGCCTCCCTTGAAGAATTCTCCTGCAGCGTTCCAGAAATTCCATGCTCCCCAGTTCTGAGAGTAGTATGCGACTGTAATCGCACCTATCACCAAGATGAGGCCTACGAAAAGTTCGGACCATTTATTCATGCTTTGTTGTGTTTTGAATGGTATTTAAAGATTTCTTTACTATATGGTTCAATTCAATTTGAAGTGTTGAGGAGGTTTATAAATTAGTTTTATCTTAATTTGGGATGAGTAATAGCTCCATAAGTATAGATATTGATGATCCGAGGACCGGACAGGTAGCTGAAGCCCTCGCTAATAAGACGTGTGTTAAGATTTTAGGGCTATTAGCTGAAAAGGAATATACTGCGGGGGATATTGCTTTGAAATTAGGAATTCCTTTGAATACTACGGGATATAATATTGAAAAGCTAATTGCCTCTGGATTAGTTGAGAAGTCTTCTAATTTCTTTTGGAGTGTGAAGGGAAAGAAAACTCCGACGTATAAAGTTGCTAATCGTCGGATTGTGATTTCGCCTAAGAGAGTGATTAAAGGAGTTGTTCCTGCGGTTTTGCTTTCCGGAATTGGTGCTGTTATTTTGAGATACTTTACTTTATCCGGTGCTGCTCAGAAGTCTGCATTTGTTGGGACTTTGTCTGATAGTGCTGCTGGAACTGCTTCTATAGCTTCACGTTTGCCTGAGGCTACTGCTGTTGTTGCCGAGCAGAGTTCTGCTTTTGGAGCTACATGGACTTGGTTTTTTATCGGCGCTTTGTTTTCATTGATTATATTATTTTTATGGGATTGGGTAAATTATTGGAGGAAAAATGCGTGATGGTTCAATTTCATTTGCAGTTTACCGACGGTTTAAATACATGGAGGATTTTACGAGGATATGGATAGAGATTTGAGAACTGTTGCATGGCTTGGGCTGGTACTAGTGGGCTTTGTCGGAGTGCTGATTGTTTTTTCTAATGATAATATTATCGTTTCTGAAGATGTTTCTCTGGAGAAATTTAATTCTTACGAGGATTTGAAAAGTTTTCTAAAAGATAATACTCAACAGAACTCTGGAGGATTTGGATTGTTTGGTGGAGCTGAAGTTGCGCGTTCGGCTGATGCTTCTTTGCCTTCTACTTTACAAGCAGGTGCTTCAAGTGATTCTGGCGGAAGCGCTGGAACTTTTTCACAGACAAATATACAAGTTGCTGGAGTAGATGAGCCAGATGTTGTGAAAAATGATGGAAAATATATTTATCAGATTGTTCAAGGAAATAAAGTTGTGATTGTAGACGCTTTTCCTGCTTCTGAAATGAAAATTGTTTCTGAATTGGAATTTGATAATTATGTTGCTGGATTGTTTGTTAGAGATAATAAATTAGTTGTTATAGAAGTAGTTTATGGTTATTCTTATGGTTATGGGGGACCTGAATTATTTGCAGCAGATGCTGTTGTGGCTGAACGTGTTGCAAGTTCAAGCATTATTGCTAATCCTGGGTCTGCTACTCAACCTGAAGTCAGGGTTCATGTTTATGATTTAGATGATATTACTTCACCAGATTTGGAAGATACTTTTGTTTCCAAGGGTAATTACAATAATGCTCGAATGATTGATGGGTTTGTTTATGTTGTTTCATCTTATTACGCAAATGCTGAAAATCCGGTGCTGCCTGTGTTTGCTTCTGATGCTGTTGTTCGTGAGATTTCTGTTTCAGATATTTATTATCCAATAATTGGAGATACTTCATTTTTGTTTACTTCTGTTTTGGCTGTTGATGTCGATGAGCTTGAATTTTCTGGAGATGTTTTCTTGACAGGGAATAGCGGAGTCAGTTATGTTTCTAAAAATGCTATTTATTTGACTAGTCAGAAGTATTTTGATTATAATAATTTTCAGAAAGAGATGGTTCAAGAAGTATTTTTGCCAATGCTTCCCTCTGATTTGAGAGCTGATGCAGAAGAGATAATTAGCCGAGATGGGGAATATTACACAAAGACACAGGACTTGGAGCAGGTTTATGCAAGATATTTTAATGATATGAATGAAGATGAAAAACAAGAATTTCAGGAAAAATTACAGGAGTCTATGAATGATTTTGCGTCTTCATGGAGCAAGAAATATCAAACGACTGCAGTTCATAAGATTGAGCTTGATGGTTTAGATATTTCATATTCTGGAAGTGGAGAAGTTCCTGGTTATTTGTTAAATCAGTTTTCTTTAGATGAGAATGATGGATATTTGCGTGTGGCTACTACGACTAATAATAATGGTTGGGGATTTGGGTCTACAATGCTTGCTTCTACATCTGTGGGGGCTTTAGAATCTAGAAGTGCATTAATAGATTCTCCTTCTATATCAGTTGTTGCTGCACCTGTCCAAGAGCAACGAACTAGACAGCCGACTGGACCTCTAAATCATTTGTATATTTTGAATGATGATTTAGAGATTGTTGGAAGTGTTGAAGATTTGGCACCTGGTGAGAGAATTTATTCTGCGAGATTTGTCGGCGATAAAGCATATATGGTGACTTTTAGACAGGTTGATCCTCTTTATGTTATTGATGTTTCTGATCCTGAAGAACCGGAAGTTTTGGGATACTTGAAGGTTACAGGATTTTCTAATTATTTGCAACCTTATGATGAAAATCATCTGATTGGAATTGGCCATGAGGCAACTTTGGAAGGCCGTCAGCAGGGATTGAAGATTTCTTTGTTTGACGTTTCTGACTTTGAGAATCCTGTAGAAGTTGATAAGTATGTTTTTGAGGGCGGATGGTCTAGTTCAGAAGCTGAATATGAACATAAGGCTGTTTTGTTTGATAAGGAAAAGAATTTACTTGTGATTCCTGTTTCCGTTAATAATTATGATTACAGAGATTATTGGCAGGGAGCTTATGTGTTTGATATTGACACTGAAGGAATTGGTTTAAGAGGAAAGATTTCACATAACGAGAAAAAAGGAGATTCAGGAGAGTATTATAATTATGAAGCTTATGTTAAACGTTCTTTGTTTTTGGACGATGTTCTTTATACAGTTTCAGAGCAGAAGATAAAAGCTAATGATTTGATGAGTTTGAATGAAATCAAGACTTTAGATATTGTTCCAATTATATACAATTGACAACTCTTTGAGGCGTTTATAATTAGAAATAGGATGGGTTGATTTTTTGTTATTTCTTTATAGTAGTATAAACACCGAAAAGTTTAAATACCTCTATTTTGTGAGTTTTGTATGACAGTTGATCTTAACGAACCAACAGGGGTAAAGCCGTACGAAATGTACGAAGGTAGAAATACAAAGCGAATGCCGGAATTACTTGCTGACGGTCGAACTCCCGCATCTGTTGCAGACATTATGGAGCGCAGACTTAATTCTCAAAATCCTAACTGGAAATCACTCTATTTTGATACTGGCGATATGGTTGCATATCATCCTAATGGAAATATTAAA
>Ga0209210_1001322_pt1 | contig 21146 bp, 26 predicted proteins | sample RifGroA1_FD_183991 | JGI IMG/M metagenome (GOLD analysis project Ga0209210, IMG submission 183991) | Contaminated groundwater microbial communities from Rifle, Colorado, USA - Rifle Groundwater A1 (SPAdes) (version 2) | ecosystem: Environmental > Aquatic > Deep subsurface > Groundwater >...
CCCCAAGCCACAAGACTGCCAGAGGAATAGCAAAAATCGGCTGTAAGTATTTGAAAAGTGCGGCTTCGCTGACCTCAATTGTTTTCTGACCGAGGACGTATAAATAGTATGCCAGTGTTCCGGAAATGAGCGCCATATACCAGACGCCGAGGTGGTACTGCAGCTCAAGTGTGGTGATTGTGCCCCACAGTGGACCTGCTCCAATTGTAGCGATAGCAAAGGGTGTCACCACAAGCCCGCTCACTAAAAATCCCCAGTGAGTCAGAGCGGCAGGATGCACCCCATCTTTTAAAAGCTTTTTGCCGATTAATACTCCGACCACGTCGATGACCAAAAAGGTCAAAAGGGCAATGTTCCCGGAAAAATGGACGCCGTCCTCGCCCTTGTAAAGGGGAAGGAGGGTCACGGTGATGACTCCCAAAAGCGCGATTACGATCCCCATTTTCTCACGCTTGGTGATAGTGTCTCGGAAAACGAGCGCTCCTCCCACCACCGCAATTAAGGGAGAAATAATTGTAATCAGAGTTAAATCTAAAACAGTGGATTGTTTTAGTCCTACGAATAAAAAGCCCAGGGCAATAGTAAAAGCAAAAAGTCCATAAAGAATAACCAATGGTAAATTTCTGGACTTGTTTGGGATTTTAAGATTAGTGAACAATACAAATGGGAGGGAAAATAGACCGGCAACAATGAAGCGGTAAGTGAGAAATGGCAAGACGTCGATTCCCTCAAGAGTAAATTTGATCATCGGCGCCGCCACTCCCCATATGGCTGAGGAAATAAGCATATATAGATAAGCTTTATAGCGAGCTCTCGACATAGATAGTAGATTTATACTATCAAAAAAATTTCAGGAAAGCTCTTCCTTCCTGATCCAGGGATAAATTGCGGCGAAGGATGATCCGCCGCTTTTTAGCATTTTGGTTCTCAAAAGCCAAGGAGTTTCAGTTTGGAGGAGTATCCCGCCGCCAATCTCCTGGACTAATTTTCCCTGTTCTCCGTATGACCGAAACTTCTCTTTTGCCATAAGCTCAAGATCAGCCTCGGCAATATTAAATATTCCCTTGTAGGGGCCTTTAGTTGAGAATAGCTTCCTTAAGAAATCTACTTCGTTATTAAGTTCTTTGGTGGTGTAGTTTGGATTTAAATTTTCAATGAAGACACTCTTTCGCCAAGGAAAACACAACAACGTCTTCTCCCAATAAGCTTTTGGCTCTTGATTCGAAACTTTGTGCATATTGCGCCTGCCGTTCGTTTAATTTAGCTTGGTCGGCTACCACTCCGTATTTACTTAGAATTGGTAATACATATGTATTAGGATCAGAATCTCCAAGAAAGATTACGATATCAGTTTGAATTCCTAATTTACGAAGATCGTCTCTTAGTTTATTTATTCTCGGAACTCTTGGAGTGAATAGATCGGTTCCCTTAACTTCCGTCCGGATATAGTTCTCCTGTGTTTTGGAAGTTAATGCAGATGGATCATACGACGGGCACGCAAATAGCGATAAAGTAATTTTCCCCTCAGTAGATAATTGTTGACTCACAATTGATGGGAGAATGTCCCGATCAGGGTTATCTTGCACCCGGTCATAATTTTCCAACACAGATAAAGCGCAATTTGTCAGGCGCTCTATCTCTTGATTTAAATAGTTGTTATCCATTTCTGTCATTTTTACTTCAATTACAATGAAGGAGAAAAAATCTCCTTCATTGTGGGTCCAGTGGCCGTGGAACAAAATCCATCTTAGGATCGTGCGTTCCATTGTCTGCTCCTTTCACCAATTGGACTTTGGGTGGGCGAGGGGACTCGAACCCCCAATCTTTCGCTTCACAAGCGAACGCTTTATCCTTTAAGCCACGCCCACCAAATTTTTCCCACTAAAAAACCAGCCCTCCGGCTGGTGATTGTTTTAGTTCACGCAAAAAACCACCAGCCTTTAGGCCAGGGTATGATGAACCTTAGAAACAAATAATATTTTCATATTAAGAAATTGTACTTTAATTGTTTAAACCTGTCAATTATTTGTAACCAGGTGGATTTGGTTTGCGTCGATTTCTTCTTTATCAAATTCTCCGATGACGATGATGGTATCTCCCTCTTTGAGGCTTGTTAGCTTTGCCTTTTTGAACTCATCCTCAACTAGTTTGGTCACTTCCACTCCTCCTTTGGCGTCGATGGACCAGTCATTGCCGCCAATATCCTTGATGATAAATTCTTTGGTGTTATAAGTTTTTACTTCTCCCCATACTGCCCGGATGGTTGATTCGGATAGAGCCGTCGTAACTAAAATCCTTTGGGCTTCGATAATATCATTGCCATTTGATTTTCCGATAGCGACAATAAAGTCACCAAGAGCAAGATCGGTGAATTCAATTTCGCGAGAGGATTTCATGATATTTGCATAGGTGGTTTCGTCTTTGTTGACCGAAATTTGTTCAATTTCTCCGGATAAAGTTTTTATTTGAATTGTTGATTCGCTCAAATCTGTAACTGTCCCGATTAAGGAAATCCCGTGTTCGCCGTTTTTTAAGTACGTCGAATGGACTAATAAAAGGCTTTTGCTCAGCGATTTCCCGCTATTGTCAAATCCTGTGACTTCAATTTGGTTTACCCCCCCGCTAAGTTCTGCCTCTGAGCGGTACCTGCCTTCTGTATCGGAAAGAGTGAGAGATGATTCATCATTAGTTGTAATGGTGATGAGTGCATTGGGGGAAGTGTAGCCTTCCACAGAGACGCTTGTGGCGGGTATCACGGCTTGGTTTGCCGGCTCGGATATTTCAAGGAAAAACCCGGTGTTTTGTTTGGGTGGGGATTTGCGATCGCTAGGTGGGGGCTCGTTCTGATCTGGTTTTCGGTCAAAAAAATCATTCATTCTCCAGATCCCAAAAGCCAAAGCGCCGCCAAGGACACTGCCAAGAATGATTGCTAATAGGATTTCTTTCCGCATGCCTTGTGGCAGAGGTTCCCAAATATACTTAAATTAGCTGTTACTTGTCAAGGAAGGCAGTCTTTGTTAGGATGACGCGATGGATGTTTTATACCTCGGGCACTCTTCGTTTAGGCTGACTAATAGGAAAGTAAGCGTAGTCTGTGATCCGTTTGACCCAGTCGTGGTCGGGTTAAAATTCCCTAAAGTAAGCGCCACGATCGTTACAATTAGTCATGATCATAAAGACCATAATAATTTTGCGGCAGTTAATGATGTGAAAAAAGTTATTAATGGACCGGGTGAATATGAAATTGAGGGAGTTTCGGTGATCGGAATATCAAGCTTCCATGATGCCAAAAAAGGTCAAGAAAGAGGCCAAAATACGATGTATGTAATAGAAATGGACGGGGTGAGGATCGCCCACTTGGGGGATCTTGGGCACGTAATCTCCGAATCAATCGTTAATCAAATTGGCGACATCGATGTTTTGATGATCCCTGTCGGAGGAGAGTACACAATTGGCGCAAATGAAGCGGCAGAGGTGGCAAGATTAATTGAGCCCAACGTAATTGTCCCGATGCACTATCAAATGCCCGGTCTAAACTCGGAGTCTTTTTCAAAACTACAACCAGTTGAGCCGTTTATTTCCGCTCTTGGTATCAAGGTCGAATCTGCTCCGAAACTTTCGATAAAGGCAGATAGTTATACTAACGGAGATCAGATTATATGGCGAGCCCCTCTCTTCAAGTAAGGATCCCGCCCCATTCTCATGATGCCGAGGCTTCGGTAATTGGAGCATTGCTTTTGGATAAAGATGCGATTATCGCGGTGGCGGAGTTTTTGATCCCGGGGCATTTTTATGATGATCGGCACCGAAAAATTTACGATAGCATCTTGGCGCTCTACGAAGACCGGGTCCCCGTCGACGTATTAACGGTTTCTGAGAAACTTAAGAAGAATAAATCCTTGAAGGAGATCGGAGGGGCGAGCTATTTGGCGGAGCTAGCCAACAAAGTCCCCACTGCCGCCCATGTCGAGCACTACGGTCAGATCGTGAAAGACCAGGCTACAAAAAGAAGCGTTATGGCCGCGGCGGCAAAGTTGTTTGATCTGTCGCTTGATGAGGGACTGGCCGCGGGGGAGCTGTTGGACAAAGCCGAGAGCGAAGTGTTCTCGCTTACCCAAAAGCATCTGGCAAAAAGCTTTCGACCAGTAAAGGCCGCACTGGCTGATTCGTTTGATCGGCTTGATGAACTAAGTAAGCTTGATACCGGGCTTCGCGGATTGCCAACTGGATTTAGTGATCTAGATAGCATGCTTGCCGGGATGCAGCGCTCAAATTTATTGATTCTCGCGGCCAGGCCAGGAGTAGGGAAGACAACTTTGGCAATTAACATGGCTCAGCATTTGACGGTTAACGAAAAAATCCCGGTTGGGTTTTTCTCGCTTGAGATGAGCAGTGAAGAGTTGGTGGATAGGCTTCTTGTCGCGCAGGCGGATATTGACGCCTGGAAATTAAAGACAGGCAAGTTAAGTGAGGATGATTTTACTAAGTTTTCAAATGCGATGGGTGAGCTTGCTGAAGCGCCGCTATTTATTGATGATTCCCCGGGGCTTTCGATTTTGGAAATGCGGACAAAGGCAAGAAGGCTCCAAGTGGAATCAGGGGTGGAGCTCATAATTGTTGATTATTTACAGCTTGCTATTAGTCGGAACCTTGAGAACCGCGTGCAGGAAGTTTCCGAAATTTCGCAGGGATTAAAAAACTTGGCCAAAGAGCTGAAAATACCAGTCTTGGCCCTAAGCCAGCTTTCAAGGGCAGTTGAACAAAGGGGTACGAAGCGGCCGCAGTTGGCAGATCTCCGCGAGAGCGGTAGCATAGAGCAGGATGCAGACGTGGTTATGTTTTTATGGAGGGAAGATGAGGAAAAGCTTGAAAATATGTATTTGGATATTTCAAAACACAGGAATGGACCGCTTGGCCAAATTGCCTTACACTTTAGGGGTGATAGAATAAAGTTCTATGGAAGAGACGCAAAAAGAGGAGATAAAGAGTAAATCGAGAAGTATGCTAGTCTATATTGTCGCCGGGTTAGTTGTGGTAATAGCGTTGTTCGGGTTGGGCTACTATTTTTTAACGCCGACCCCTGTTGAGACCGATGCGGTGGATACGGTGGTGAGTAATGAAATTGTTATTTCTGCCTCGGAATTTAAATTTAATCCCCAAGAAATTAAGATAAAGGCAGGAGAAAAAATACAGATTACTTTTAAAAATAATGGGAAAATGAGGCATGATTTAGTGTTTGAAGGCGGGGAATTTAAGACAAATTCAATATCAGGCGGCGAGTCTCAGACCATCGAAGTTGTTTTTAGTGAGCTTGGTGAATATGTTTTTTATTGTTCTGTCCCGGGGCATCGAGAAGCCGGGATGGAAGGAGTGCTTATAGTTGAATAATGACGTCCCTTGCCCTTATTTTTACTCTTGCCGCCATCGGAGTTTCCGAGACGAGATATTTGATAGAGAAAAGGTTAAAAAGCGATAAACCGGCATGCTTCTTGGGAAGCGAGTGCCACATCGTTTTAGAAAGTAAATATAATAAGCTTCTTGGGATTCACAATGATGTTTGGGGGCTCGTATTTTATTTGTTGACTGGGTTTATCGTCTCGCTTTTGGTCCTTAGAATTGGCTCAGAAAATTTGATCCAGAATCTATCTGGGATAATGCTTTTTTCTGGTTCGCTAGTCTCGGTGTACTTTGTTTTTCTTCAGAAATTTGTAATTAAGAAATGGTGCTTTTGGTGTGTGATGAGTGCTGTGACAATTTGGCTGATGGCTCTGATATATTTATTCATATGAAAGGAAGTAGCCTTCATATCCTGAGAGTTGGTTTAGCGATTACTTTTTTGTGGGTCGGACTTTTAATTTTGAAAGACCCGGTGGGGTGGGGAGGGTATATAAATGATTCGTTTTTAACTTATTTTCCGGTTGATATAAAAATGATGATGCAGACAACGGCGATCTTTGATCTTGTTGTAGGGCTATGGCTTCTTTTGGATTATAAACTTTGGGTACCAGCTAGTTTGGCGGTAATTCACCTAGCGAGTGTTTTACTGGTTTCCGGAATTAATGCGATTACCGTACGCGACATCGGCCTATTATCCGCTTTATTGGCACTACTGATTGAGTGCCGAGGGAGGGACTCGAACCCTCACGAGCTTTAGGGCCCACAGGTTTTTGAGACCTGCGCGTCTACCAGTTCCGCCACCTCGGCAAATATGGTATATTTTACCATGATTTCGGCAACTAATCTAAAAAATTCAACCTGTTTTTTGTACGAAGGGAAGCCCTTGCAGGTAATCAAATATACCCATATAAAAATGGGCAGGGGAGGGGCGACGGTGCGGGTGAGTGCCAGGAATTTGTCAAATGGCAAGATGGAGGAAAAAACTTTTCCATCCACTGCAAAATTTGAAGAAGTTTCTACATCTAAAAAGGAACTTACATATTTATATCGTGATGGAGATAGGGCGGTCTTTGCTGACCCCACTGATTACAGCCAGTCAGAGATAGATATAGACCTTATTAAAGGGCAACTTCAATACATTAATGAGGGACAAAATGTGGATGTGCTTTTCCGTGATGACGAACCCGTTTCAATTGAGCTGGCTCCCAAAGTGGCCCTTGAGGTTACCGAGACGGATCCCGGCGTAAAGGGCAATTCATCAACTAATGTTTATAAGCCCGCAAAATGCGAGAACGGCGTTCAGGTGAGAGTTCCGCTGTTTATCAAAACGGGCGACATTGTAAATGTTGATACCAGGACCGGGGAGTATCTTGAAAGAGTTAGCCAAAAATCCACCAGAGAGCGATCGCGATCGTGATAAATTGAGTGGAAAGGCCAAGAACGACATCCGCGTCGTTTTGGATAGACTTCTGAAATGAAATCCATTTCATAACTAACCTGTTTTTATATTTAAGGAAAAAGTACGGTCCTTCGACAACGTCGGGTAAGACGGAAGCAAAAGAGGCGAAGAAAATCGTTAAGGCATGCGCTGTGTTCGGGAGCGCTTGATAGGCGATAAAGCTCCCTAGAGCCAGCGCTAAGCATGAATCAAAAATTACCACTTGCACGGATTGTTTAGTTATCTTCCCGTGTTTTTTAAGCTCGGAATTAAGGTGGGGATTCCAGTGGGGAACAGTTTCCAGCACAAAATGGCTCCCAAAAGCCAAAGGGATAGCCAAAAATGGATTGGCGACGGATACCGCAATGGCCGCTCCAACCGCTACATGAGGTGTTTCTAGCACAGTTATTCATGCTATAATCACCAAGCCCCTTATGTCAACTGTAATACCTTTAATCCTCCTTGTAATTATTGGCGCCCTGGTTTTTCTTTTTTTATATTGGAAAAAACTTCGAGATGATTATTCCAGGGACACGGTGTTCACGACAGGCTTATTTGTAGTGATCGGATCGATAGCCGGAGGAGTGGGCGGTAATTTACTTTCAAAAGTGTTAATGGAAAATCGGGTATTTGTGCCTCAGGGGACTTGGTTTTGGGGATCGGTCTTGGTCTCATTTGTGTTTTTTTTATTTGGTGTGAGGAAAAAAAAGCTTCGTTTTTTTGAGACATTTGAGGCGTATGGAATGGGGATCATTGTCTGGTTTGCGATTTTTGCAAGCATTTTGTACTGGCCATTGTCACTGGTTTTAATCATGTTTTTTATTCTTTACTTAATTCTTAATAAGTATTACAAGCGGTTTAACTGGTACCAATCGGGTAGGGTGGGCTTTTCCGGGTTAACCACACTGGGACTAGTTTTCTTACTGCGTTCTCTTGTTGCGGTATTTTTCCCAACTATGTTATCCTTCGTTGGAAGAGTAGATTCAATCGTTTCTGCGTCGGTCGCGTTTTTATTATTCTTTGCACTGTATAATCTTTCTCAAACATAAATGGCAAAACGAAAAAGTAAATTAACTAGAGGCGCTCAGATTGTAAGGTTCCCGGCGAAGGTTCTTTCCCCGGCGGGGTATTTTCTTAGTTCTCAGCTTGCACGCCTTAAAAGACGCAGGAAAGAAATTGAAGCAGATGATCCGTTTAAAAATATAAACAGGGTGACCGATAATGCCTCCCCGGATGCTGATGCTGAAGAGCAATTTGGTCATGCCAGGTCGGCGGCGATTAAAGAGCAGTTAGACCGGAAAATTATCCAGACTTGGAAAGCCTTGGCTAGGGTGAAAATTGGCAAGTATGGAATTTGTGAGCATTGCGGCGAGATGATTGATACGGATAGGTTGATGGTTTATCCCGAGGCCACCTTGTGTGTTAAATGTGAATCAAGAAAAACCAAAAATAATTCTTGAGGACAAATTTCTTCTCGTTATCGATAAGCCTTCAGGCTGGGTAGTTAATAACGCCGTATCTACAAGAGGCCAGAGGACGATCCAGGATTGGATAGCGGAAAATTTTAATTTTAGTATTTCCAATTCAGAGGTGTTTAGGAATGGGATAGTTCATCGCTTGGACAAGGAAACAAGCGGGGTGCTTTTGGTTGCCAAGGACGAAGACTCTTTTTATTATCTCCAAAAGCAGTTTAAAGATCGTTTAGTGGAAAAAACATATCTAGCGATGGTCCATGGACGGTTTGATGATAAAGAAGGGTCAATCTCTATTCCCCTTGGGAGACTTTCTTGGAATCGGGAAAAATTTGGGGTGGTCCCAGGCGGCAAGAGTGCACAAACAAATTTTGCAGTTGAAGGGGAGTATCGCGGCCCAAAGGAAATTTATACTCTTTTAAGGGTGTCGCCAAAAACAGGGAGGACCCACCAAATTAGAGTTCATATGAAGCATCTTGATCATCCAGTAATTTCAGACCAAAAGTACGCTGGCCGCAAAAGAGCGAGGGCAGACCGATCATGGTGCCCGAGATTATTTTTGCATGCTTATAAATTGGTTTTTAGGCATCCTGTGACGCACCAGAAAGCGAGCGTGACGGCGCCTCTTTCAGATGACCTGAAAAGTGTGATGACTGGCCTCGTGAAAACATGATACACTGAATGCGAGCATATGGACAAGGCAATTATCGGGGATCTTTTTTTTATTCTCTTGGCGGCTCTTTTAGGAGGAGTAGCGGCGAGGATCCTAAAGCTCCCAACTCTTTTGGGGTACATCGTGATCGGGGTGCTTCTTAATGTAGTCTTACCAATTGACCATGGGGGCGTGGAAAGTGTTGCCCAGATAGGGGTGATATTACTGTTATTCTCTGTCGGCATAGAGCTTTCTCTTTCAAAATTTGTGCGGGTTGGATATGTTGCTGTTTTAGGGGCCCTAGTGGAAATGGCTGTGGTTACTGGCGTGGTGTGGGCGATGCTTACGGCCAGCGGATTTGAAGGCATCCCGGCAATGGTGTTTGCCCTTGCTTTTTCGCTCTCATCAACGGCTTTGGTAGTCAAAATATTGGAAGACCGCGCAGAAACGGATTCTATCCATGGTGAAATAATGATAGGTTGGCTTTTAACTCAGGATTTGGCGGTTATACCAATAATGGCCATTCTTCCGACGTTAACTGACGGGATGGCAAATTGGGGAGGTACGGCAGTGAATAGCCTTTTGGTTTCAGCCTTCCTTGTCTCAGCGGTATTTTTTTTAGGGAGAATGCTTGCTCCAGCCCTCACTCATATAGTAGCTTCTACAAATTCTCGGGAGCTTATGGTCTTGGTCGGGATTTCCTTGGCCCTAGGAACTGCCTTTCTAGTATCTAATTTTGGGATTTCTCCAGCCCTTGGGGCATTTTTAGCAGGTGTAGTAATTTCCGACACTCAGGAAAACCATGCAATTTTTTCTGAAACAAGACCGTTGAGGGATGTCTTTGTGATACTTTTTTTTGTTACTTTGGGTTTTTTCATAACTCCCGCGGTGTTAATTCATAAAATTGGGTTTATTCTAAGTCTTGCAATTTTAGTGATCCTTATCAAAGCCTTGGTGATTTTGATGTTGATGTTATTTTTGGGCTATAGGGGTAAAACCGCGATGATCGTTTCTTTTGGCATGTCGCAGGTGGGGGAGTTTTCTTTTGTGATCTTTCTTGCCGCGCGAAGTTTAAATATCTTAAGTGAAGAATACGCTTCCATCGGGATTGCGACCGCCTTGGCGACACTTATCGCTACACCGTTTATCTATAAACTTATTGTTCCCTTATGGAGGAGACTAAAGCGATTGTCTGGAAGATGGCCTGTGATCGGATCAATTGTTAGTCCCGGAGTAAGGGCAAGAAAGGTGGAGAGTGGGCTTAAGGATCATGTTGTAATTTGCGGATTTGGAAGGATGGGAAGCTGGATCGGGAAGGCGCTTGACAGTGAAAAGATCCCATATGTGGTGATTGACTATAATCAAAGAGTTGTCAAGCAGGCTCAAAGAAAGGGGATAAGGATTATCTATGGCGACCCGGCTGAGCCAAATGTTTTGGATTCGGTTTCTGTCTCAGAGGCAAAAGCCGTGGTGGTTGCGATCCCGGATCTTGTTGTCCAGGAGGAGATCATTTCTTATTGTCAGAATCAAGCAAAAAAGGTCAAAGTTATTGCAAGAGCACATCTTGATGAGGACGTAGCAAAGCTTTCCCATCTTAGAGTTAAAAAGGTTGTCCAACCGGAGTTTGAAGCCGCAGTGACCGTGGTGAGGGATATTTTTACTTCGATGGGGAAGTCGCATGATGAGACAGGGAACATGCTCCGTGCCCTCAGGAGATTACATACTGTAAATTCTGCTTGATTATAATATGCCGGCCCGAAGAAGAAACCACGTAAAAAAGAAAGAGAGAAGAAGGCCATGGCCTTATGTAGTTACTTTGTTTTTTACGATGGCTTTAGCCTTTTACTTTTTCTATCCTTCAGTTTGGAGTGGGAACGGGAAGCTAACGATTGCTGCTTCTGGTAAAGAAAAGGAGGTCTATTTAGTTACTTTTGATCCCTCTGCCGAGACAGTTACGACCGTTATTTTCCCTGGAAATACTTCGGTTAATGCGGCAAATAATTTTGGGACTTGGCAATTGGGGAGCATTTGGGAATTAGGATTTTCTGAAGGGCTAGAAGGGGAGCTTCTTGTGAATACGCTAATGAAGACCTTTGGATTGCCTATCGAGGCTTGGGGGGAGAGTAATGGATCGCTTATATCAATCATCGTCACTAGAAAAACAAATTTAACTATTAAAGACAGAGCAAAGCTACTATTTGCATATCTTAGGATAGGTGAGAGCGGTAAGCGCACGATTAACGCGACTGAAACTGGGTTTCTTAAAAATGTGACTTTGCCAGGCGGAGGGAGTGGGTATGAACCGAAGGACGAGGTCCCCAAAAGCTTGTTAAGATTTTTTTCCGACATACAAGTTTCCCAAGAGAGGGCTAGAGTGAGGATTGTTAATAAGTCCGGGAATGGTTTGTTAAATGATCAAGTGGGCAAGGTGATCGAAGTGTTAGGCACGAAAATTGTTTCTGTTGATAGGGAGAGTAGTGAAAAATTCGATTGCCAAGTGGTAACTAACAGCGCAAAAATTACCCAGGCAAAACTAGCACAGCTATTTTCGTGCAAAAAGGAGAGAGCTAAAGATCTGGCAGAGGGAGAAATTGACTTTGTTTTCGGAGAAGACTTTTCTAAGCGCTTCTAAATAGAGGGAAGGAGTGAATGTGGGCTATCTTTTCCGCCCGTACCTCCTCTTTTATATAGACGGATACACACCCGATCGAAGCAGACTTGACTGTGACTTGATATTTATTCCCAAGCTTAATAAGACTAATTAGGCGTGAGGCAAGGTCATCGGGGAGCCTGCCGATGTATTTTCCAAAGGAGGTGACCACAGTGATCCTGTGATCACCAATGTTGAATAACACTGGAACTTGGGAATTAAGGACTGAGACTAGATCGGGACTGCCAATATGCAAAAGTTCAATAATTTTTGTGCGTCCTGGCTCTTCTAAAAATACCTGTTCTATACTGGTATTGTTTGCCCGCGCTTCGTGGGGGTTTGAAAATTCCCATTTTTCGAGGCACCTAATGGCGATGGAATTAAGGGGGTCGAGCTCGAGAACTTTATTTGCGTGCCGTTTGGCGGAGGCAGTCTTTCCAAGCTCAAAAAGAGCTTTGGCCAGCCTGTTTAAGGCACTGATGTTTTCAGGATCTTTTTTTAAGATCTCTTTGTTTAGTTCTGCGGCTTCTTGCCACTCACACTTGAGGGCAGCGTCGATAGCCTGGCGGGCGAGTTGATCCATGGCTCTCTTCTCAATGAGTATAAATTGGCTGGTGGGCTTGTCAAGGGTTATGAGTGATATAATTCATAATAATGAGTGGGCATTCAAAGTGGTCAACGATAAAAAGGCAAAAAGGCGTTAACGACGCCAAACGCGGTCAGCTTTTTTCAAAGATGTCAAAGATAATTTCGATAGCTGCCAGGGATGGGGGAGCCAATCTTGAATCAAACCAAAAATTAAAAGTGGCAGTGGAAGCCGCAAAGACGGCCAATATGCCAAAAATTAATATCGAGCGGGCGATCGCCAGTGCCGGCAAGGAGGGGAAAAATTACGAGGAAGTGGTCTACGAGGGCTTTGCTCCAGAGGGCCTCGGGATTTTGATAGAAGCAACAACTGATAATAGAAATCGTACAGGGCAAGAAATCAAAAATATTTTGGAACGGAGCGGGGGAGCGATGGGAGGCCCGGGATCTGCTTCGTTTAATTTTGTGCCAAAGGGACTAATATTATTGGCCCAGAAAAAATTATCTGACGATGAAATGCTCAAGGTAATTGATTTGGGGATAGATGAAGTTGAGGAAACTCCCGATGGGGTAGAAATATATACCCCACCCTCTCAGGTTTATGAAATCGAAAAGAAAATAAGAGCATTGGGGATGGGGGTAGATGAAGTTGAGTTGACACAGAAACCCAAAATAAGCACAACGGTTAGTGAACCCAAAAAGAGCGAGAAGCTTTCTAGATTACTCGAAGATCTAGACGATCATGAAGATGTTCAAAAAATTCACCCGAGCTTTAAGATTATCTAAAAGGAGAAAATTTGTAATAACCTCGCTTTTACTTGTGTTAGGCTTTATCGGCGTTACCTTCTTGGACGGACAGAATAGGTTTTTAGGGATCGGCCTACTTGCTTTTGTCACCGTTATTTTATTTTTTTGGTCTCTGGCAGAGGGATTGGGGAGAAATGCAATTCTACTTGTCTTGGTCCTTCCGATGTTTTTTACCCTTGGTGTGGGCTTATTTTGGTTTTTGTTGCCAGCAAGTATTTTTTCACTGCTCCCGGTTTTGATTTTATATGGTGCCGGGATTTATGCGCTATGCCTTACCACAAATATTTACACTGTTTCGGCGATCAGGACGATCGCCTTGGTTAGGGCGGCAAAAAGTGTTGGTTTTGTACTCGTTCTATTTACAAGTTTTCTTTTGTTTGATGCGATTTTATCGACCCGGCTAAATGTTTTTTTTAGCTCACTTCTATCTTTTGCGGTTGCCTTTCCACTTTTTCTTCATGGCCTGTGGGCAACGAGGCTTACTGTCGAGCTTGAGAAAAGCGTTTTGACATATTCTTTGATTTTTTCGTACATGGTTGCGGCCATCTCTTTGTCTTTATATTTTTGGCCAATTACGGTAATAGTTGGCTCACTGTTTTTCACCGTGGTGGTTTATGTACTATTGGGCCTAGGTCAGGCTAAGCTCGAGGGGAAACTTTTCAGGCAGACGATAAGGGAGTACTTAATTGTCGGAATTTTAGTGTTTTTGGCTCTGGTCATCTCAGCTCACTGGCGAGGCTAAACAAATTTACAAAAAAACGACACCTATTTGTCGAGGGACAGGGGAGAGGAAGACTTCAGGGACTAGTGTTTGTTTCACGATCGGTATACATATTTTCACGAAAATTATAGGACCCATAATGATCATTTTGATATAGTTATTGAACTCAAAATAATGGAGGTAAGTGTAGCAATCTCAAGCTGTTACACTTGTTGCTGTATTAGGTGCTCTCTAAGTAACCACTCCCTTGAGCGCTATTTCGTTAACTATGGTTTAAACTACATTGTCGTACAATAATACTTTTGCGACATTGTAATTTTAGTGAGAGCGGAGAGAGCTGGTCGCAAATGTGTTTATGTGTTTGTGTATTTGGCGTATTAATTTAGTTGAAATTTGAATAACCCCTTTTAAGTGTCGATAAGCAGTGTTTCTATTCCGAATAAAGCCCGAAAAATTGGAGAGCTTTTTGATAAAGACGATATAAGTATCAGCTTTTTGATGAGAGAGGCCTTAAAACGTAAATGGTAAAGCTATATTCGAGCTTAAAACCACTCATTTCATGATGGAAGTTTGAATCAAGTTGGAACCAGATCATTAATTTAGAATAATGAATTAAATTTATTAAAGTCGCACAATAATTGACATTTTTCTTTTTTTTTTGTAAATTGTAATTACTCCCCTACCCCATGAAAGAACTGACAGAAATTTCTAAAAAAATAAGTGAATTTTTGGATTATTTGGCGGTCGAGCGCGGTTGCTCCCCTCTGACAATTCGTAATTATAGGCACTACTTGAGGCGGTTTGCGCTTTGGTTTGAGGCCAAAGAGAATGAAAGTGAAGTCACAAAAATCACTCAGGAATCAATCCATAAATACAGACTTTATTTGTCAAAGTTTGCCGATGAAAAGAATCATCTGCTTTCGAAACGCACCCAGAGCTACCACATTATTGCTTTAAGGTCTTTTTTGAAGTGGCTTATTAAAAATGACCACAAAGTGATTTCTCCGGAGAAATTGGATTTGCCGAAGGTTGAGGATCGCCAGGTGAAATTCCTAACTGGCGAACAAGTTGACCGGCTTTTGAACGCTCCTACGCTTTCAAGCATTAATGGAAAGCGTGATAAAGCAATTTTAGAGGTGTTGTTTTCAACGGGACTTCGAGTTTCTGAGCTTGCCGGACTTGACCGCGATAAGCTTGATTTGGATCGCCGGGAATTTGGAGTGGTGGGAAAAGGCGGCAAGGCAAGAGTGGTTTTTTTGTCGGTGAGAGCGCGCGATTGGCTTAACCAATATTTGGCCGCAAGGAAAGACCACTATAAGCCAGTGTTTATTCGTCACAAAGGGAACCCCGACCCGTCAACTCCGAGTGAAAAAATGAGGCTCACTCCCCGATCTATCCAAAGAATGGTTAAAAAATACGCTCTGAAAGTGAGCTTGCCGGTGGATGTGACTCCGCATGTTTTGAGGCATTCGTTTGCGACAGACCTTTTGATGGCTGGAGCAGATCTAAGAAGCGTCCAGGAAATGCTTGGGCACAAAAACGTCTCCACGACGCAAATTTATACTCATGTCACCAATAAACAACTCAAAGACGTCCACGAAGGCTTTCATGGAAAGGGTGGGAAATGAAATGCTGTGTTATACTCTTCTAAATTTGAGAGTTGAAAGGGGTACGATGTGATTTTGCAAACGCCGGGAGTTGTTGCGGCACGGGAGGCGCGAGGAAAGCGCCGAATGTGGTTAGAGCGTAAGCTTAAAGAAGGAGGGCTGACCAAAGCCGAATACGATGCGGTCAAAGGAAAAATGGTCGCATATGATGTCAGTATCCGGGACTACATAAGGATTTGTTACGCCCTCGGTGTTGTCAGGTGGACGGACGACGATAGGCTTGTCTCAACCTAGAACGGATTATTTGATGCTTAATTGGCGGAGTAATACTCGATATTTTATTCCGCTGATGTCTTTTCTAGGGCGGTGAAGGCTAAATTGACTATTTGTAAATTGTTTTTCTGTCGGCGACGCGTAGAATTGTAATTTGTTTATGGTGTTTGTCGATTGTATAAATTGCTCTGAATGATCCAATTCTCAGGCGATAATTGTTTCTTCCGACGAGTTTTTTGCTGTTTGTGGGATGTGGATTTGTAGATAGAATCAATATTTTCTCTACGATTTTTTTGGCGAGTGGAGATGAAATCTTATCGAGTTCTTTTTGAGCCTTGCGAGTAATGAGAAGTTTATATCTTGGCATTACTCCCCCAGCGGCTTTTAATGTAGGCAGATAGTTCAGTAGTTTTTTCTGTTTTCGCCTTTTCCGCCTCTTTGCTGTCAGAGAGATCCAGCACGGCCTCTTCTAATGCGTTGAAATAACCGGCATCAGCAAGGACCGCTCTGGGCTTTGAGCGCTGGATAATAAATAACGGTTCGCCTTTTTTTACCACGTTGTCTATTGATTTGGCGACATTTTTTCTCAAATCAGAAATAGAAATAGTTGTACTGTTCATTGTACAGTCAATATATCAAGATTATAAAGTAGTGTCAATATTTTATTCCGCCGATGTCTTTTCCAGGGCGGTGAGGGCGGCGGCCATGTCCCCGCGCTTGGCAAAGCGCATCATAATTACTCCTTGGGTATTCCTCCCCATCTGGGGGATATTTTTAAGAGGGAGCTTAATAACTTGTCCAGACTTACTGGTAATTACCACCTGCTCGATCATGGGAGTAACTAGCCTTGCAGTTACGAGTGGACCTGTTCTCTCATTCACTACTCCAGCCTTGACCCCTTTCCCCCCTCTTTTTTGAAGCGGGAATAGTTTCACTGCCGTTCGCTTCCCGATCCCCTTCTCGCCGATAACTAAAATATCTTTAAAAAACTTTTTCCTTTTATCGGCGGGTTTATCAGTTTTTGAAGGAAATACTTCCATTGCGATCACTTGGTCGTCCATATCAATTTTAATCCCGCGAACTCCTGTAGTTGCCCTTCCCATCGAGCGGACATCCTGCTCTGAAAATCTTATTGATTTCCCTTTTTTAGTAACCAGCAAAACATGGTCGTTGCCATTTGTGGTATCAACCGATACGAGCTTGTCATCACCTGTTAATTTAATGGCGATCAGCCCATTGGATCTTAAATTATCAAATTGCCTGATGGCGGTTTTTTTAACTGCTCCCTGGGACGTTGCCATGATGATGTGTTTTGAACCGCTATTTTTGGCGACAACCGAGCGGATCTGTTCCCCTTGATCAAGATTTACGATGTTGACCAAAGCATGGCCCTTGGATTGTCTGGAAGTTTCCGGGATTTCCCAAGCATTTGTGCCAAAAACACGGCCTTTATTTGTAAAAAATAAGATCGTGTCATGGGTGTTGGTTGAGATAATGTGCTCTATCTCGTCTTCATCTTTTGTGGCCATCCCGACGACTCCTTTCCCTCCCCTTCTTTGGGATTTAAAAGTGTTTGTGGGGACCATCTTGATGTAGCCTGTCTTCGAGAGAGTGATCAAGACATTCCTTTTGGCGACCAGGTCCTCCTCGGAAAACTCTCCGATTTTTTGTTTATATATTTTTGTCTTGCGCTTATCCCCGTATTTCTCTTTAAGTTCTTCTAATTCTTTCCTGATAATCGATAGGATTTTTCGCGGATCTTTGATTGTTGCCACTAACTTTTTAATTAATTCTTGGATCTCTTTGTATTCTTTTTCAATTTTTTCCCGTTCCAGGGCGGCTAGGCGTCGCAATTGCATATCAAGGATCGCGGTTGCCTGCACCGCAGAAAGCCCGAATTTTTTGATAAGATTGCTTTTTGCGTCCTCTTGAGTGCGGCTTTTCCTGATTGTTTTGATCACTTCGTCAAGATTATCAAGGGCGATTTTTAAGCCTTCTAAGATGTGCGACCTCCTTTTGGCACTGGTCAGATCAAAAATTGTCCTTCTTAAAATTACCTTTTGGCGGTGCTTTACGTACTCATCTAATATCTGCTTAAGGTTTACAGTGTGAGGCACACCATTAACCAAGGCAACGAAATTAGCCGGGAAAGTTGTCTGTAGTTTTGTGTATTTGAAAAGGTTATTAAGGATGCTTTTGGGTTTGCCATCGCGTTTAAGCTCTATGACGATGCTCATCCCGTCTTTATCGGACTCATCTCGAAGAGCCGAGATGCCTTTAACGCGCTTATTTTTGACTAAATCTGCGATGCTCACGACTAGTTTTGCCTTGTTTACTTGGTAAGGGATCTCCGTTATTTCGATAATTGAACGGCCTCTGGGGCCATCTTTTATTTCTGCTATCCCCCGAACGGGTATCTTCCCCCGACCGGTGGAATAAACATCTTTCAGTGCGCCTGCGTCATAAATCGCGCCTCCAGTGGGAAAGTCAGGACCGGGTAAAAACTCGACAATTTCTTCTATGCTAATGTCGCTTTCAAAGGAGCACTCGGGCTTTTTGTAATCATTGTCGTCAAGATCTTCAATCTCCCCTCCTGCAACTGAGTCTATTTTTTTAATAATTTCTTGGGCGTTTTCCAGATGATCTTTTTCTTGAAAAACTGGCTGCCCTTTTTTGATCACCGCAAGGAGCGCCTCAACCACCTCTTTAAGATTATGGGGAGGTATTTTTGTGGCCATCCCGACAGCGATCCCCTCAGACCCCATGAGGAGTAGATTTGGAAGAAGAGAGGGTAGGTAAATCGGCTCCCCCAAGGTTGCATCGAAATTTTCCATAAAGTCGACCGTCCTTTTTTCAATATCCAAAAGCATATGATCGCTAATGGATGCTAATTTTGCCTCGGTATAACGCATTGCCGCCGGTGGGTCGCCATCAACAGACCCAAAATTCCCTTGCCCGTTCACTAAGGGGTACCGCATAGAAAATTCTTGGGCAAGTCTCACCATGGCGTCATAAACTGAAGTATCTCCATGGGGATGATATTTACCTAGGACTTCTCCGACCACCTTGGCGCTTTTTGAGTGTTTTGCTGATGAATGAAGGCCCATCTGGTGCATGGCGTAAAGAATCCTCCTGTGTACGGGCTTTAAGCCATCGCGTATGTCCGGAAGGGCGCGTGCCACGATCACGCTCATGGCGTAGTCAACGTAGCTTGTTGAAAGCTCGCTCGTGATGTCTACAGACTTTATTTTTCCAATGTTCATAGACTTTAAATTCTAGCTTGTTTGAGGCTAAGAAGCAAGGACAACTAGCCTCTAGTGGTCTTGTAAAATTCAAACATTACCGTCATAAAAAAAGCGACCCCAAGTGAATATGGAACGGTCATTAAATTGAATTCTGCAAAGGTGGTAAAGAGGATAAAGCTAAGGACAAAACCGATCGAGAGCTGTGCGCCATATCTTCTAAAAAGTTTTTTCCAATTCATGCTAGTTTATAAAAATGTGACCAATATTAGCCCTAAAACTAATAGCCCGAAGATCAAAATAAAAGCGATCATCCGGTAATTGTCTTCAGGTCTTTTTTGGGAGGGTGTGACGATGTTATCCATTGGCTTTTGCCTCCTTGGTCTTTACGATTATCGGTCTGACTAAATTTGTACCGATATTAGCGAGTTTATTTCCGATCCCGGCAACAAAGCCCATTAGGAAAAGATGCGCAAACAAATTTAGGCTGTCATTGAGCACGTATGAGGGGATTATTTCCGCCTTGGCATTGCCTGCGGTTGGCAGTCCTAAGCTTGCGGCGTCCAATGAGATAGCGGGAAAGCTAAATAGCTTTGCGGGCTGGGTTTTCTTCGTAAAAATTCGGTACGCGCTCAGTGCAGAGAAAACAATCACTCCGATCCCTACGAAAATGAGGATATATCCAAGGATCTTTTCGCTCATAATTCATTATATAACATAAATATCTTGGTTGTATCCACTGACGCCAACCAACTCTCCTTTGCCTTTGACAATTTCTTCAAAAGGAATGCAGTAGTTACACCCTCCATGCGGGCATTTGAGGTGTTCGATTTGTCTGGCCAACTGTATCCTTTTTGCAATTTTGAGTACCTTTCGGTGTGCAGCGCTTAGCTCAGGGAGCTTCTTCTCGACCAATTTGCCATCGCCTGCCAGGTACCAGTAGCTTGCCCGGTCAACTTTTCGGCTTTGGGTATTTGCTACAAGTAGATGATATATCGGGAGCTGGAGCGAGTCTTCGTCTTCCTCTTCTCTCCCGGTTTTAAAATCAACAATATGAACACTGTCTGTAATCGGCAAATATTCAAGCCAGTCGATTTTGCCGCAAAGGATTATATTTTCATCTTCACTGATCCAGTAGTACGGTAAGTCCCCTTTTATTTTAACGGCTTTATTGGATAGCGGGCCGGGGTTCTCGGTAACCATTTGAATCATGCTTCGCGCTTGTTCTTTGTAATTATCCTCTTCTTCTTTTGATTTAAATCCTCCTCGTTTTCCAGATACCTTGTCCCACTCGGCCTTAAATTTAGTGAGAGGTGACACTTTGAACCTTTCTTCTTGCGGGAGCGTGGAGAGCGACTCGAGAACGCTGTGAACAACCTGTCCGCGACTCAAAGGGGGGGTAACACGGTTAATTTTGTGACCGGTGATCGGGTCTTTGTACATGGCCCTCAGGTAGTAAAGCCGCGGGCACTTTAAAAAATCACCAATTGAAGAGTGAGAAACCCAAGTAGCTTTAAATTTGTCCTTTGTCATGGACTTTATTATATCAATTATGACAAATTGATTTCTTCGAAGAGTTTGGGAAGGAGGATATTTTGATAGCCAAGATCAGTTTTTATCTTTTCAGCCAGTACCATTCTTTCTTCGTCTTCTCCATGGATTAAAATTATTTGTTTAATTTTTTTCATTGCCCTTAGCCAGTCCAAAAGTTGGGGTTGATCGGCATGAGCGCTTAGTCCGCTAATTTCTGTGATTTGTGCTCTTATTTTTACTCTTTTCCCATAAATTTTGATGTCTCTTTCTCCTTCATTAATTCTTCTTCCCATGGTCCCTTTGGCTTGGAATCCGACGATCAAAAGCCTGGTCGTGTCTTGCGGCAAGAAATGGATGGCGTGGTGCAGTATCCTTCCCCCGGTCATCATCCCGCTCCCGGCGATGATAACTTTAGCACCCCTGGACTTGATGATATTTTTGCTTTCCAGGACGCTATCTGTCGTGGCTAAGCCCGGGAAGCTAAAAGGATCGTCTTTTGATGCGTGCTCCAATAGTTTCCTGTTGTACAAGTCTGGATATTTTTTAAATATTTTGGTGACTTTGCTCGCCATTGGGCTATCAAGGAACACTTTTGTCTCTGGTTTTATTTTCCCATCCTTTTTAAAGTGATCGATTAAGTGGAGAAGTATTTGTGTCCTCTCAATTGAAAAAGCAGGGATAAGAAGGGCTCCCCCGGTTATCTCAATGGTATTTATTTCTTTCCGGAGGATTTCCTCAGATGATTCATCGGGATGGATTCTCCCGCCAT
>Ga0209210_1001324_pt1 | contig 21115 bp, 22 predicted proteins | sample RifGroA1_FD_183991 | JGI IMG/M metagenome (GOLD analysis project Ga0209210, IMG submission 183991) | Contaminated groundwater microbial communities from Rifle, Colorado, USA - Rifle Groundwater A1 (SPAdes) (version 2) | ecosystem: Environmental > Aquatic > Deep subsurface > Groundwater >...
AGGCAATTTTAAAGACAATCTTGGCGCCGGCAGAATAGAAGACCGCTTAGGATTTAAAAACGGCACTTTTAAAGATAATATTGATGCCGTTGTCCAAGCCAATACGCAACTAAAATTTGAGCACGCTTTTTATATTAATAGCGGCAAATTAGCGGAGGCGCGCAACGCCGCTTCCGGTTATTGGACTGATGACAATAAAAACCAAGCCAAAATTGTAGACGCTGTTTTAAACATTCCCGCCGGCACCACTGAAAATTTTCTCACCGGAAAAATTGACTTGGGCGCTTATGTCGACAAGGTGGGTCAAAGCACTTTGAAAGAAGTTACCGCCGATAAAATGGTGGAATTATTTGATCTTGACGGCAAATACCGCACTGGTGTTGACGCCTTGGTGAGCATCTTTAATACCGATCCCTCTTTAAGCAGCCCTGTCAGCCAAGCTAAACTTTACAATGCCCTAATGGGCATGGCCGGTCTTAATTTGGATAGCAAGACTCGTTTTGATCCCGGCACATGGCAGAATATTTTCTTTACCAATCCCGCCGACCCCGAACGCACCGGCTTAAAGCACGCCGATATTATTTTCCTTGAACAAGGTAAAAAATGGCTGCCCAAATGGCTGGGCTTAGACGAAAAATATCAGCCTTATGTTGATTTAATTTACGAACAGGGGTTGAAATATGCCGGTTACGAAAATATTGAAGCTTCGATGAACGCCGATATTATGAAAGTTACCGGCATTCCCGATCCCAACGACGCCGCAAGGTTTCTTCGCGGTGATTATGTCGGAGGAATATCCGCTTGGGGAGCGGCTCAATTTGTCAAAATGTACAATCAAGAATTTACCGGCACTGACAGCCAGCTGGATTACCAAACCGTGAAAAACGCTTACTTTAACGATATCACCGGTGAAACTAAGATCGGCGATGCCGCCGTCGAAGCCTGGCAAAAAGAGATAGGTTTTGATGAGATAACCGAAGACGATGAATTTTTTATCCGCCAAGACGCCATTCGCCAGGCAAGGGAAGCCGCCCGCAAAAATGTGATGTATAAAGCGGTTGATATGCAGCTTCATAAAATTGACAAAAATATTCCGCCAAACTTCACTTTAGCCATGCGCGAAGGCACCCCGGAGCAAAGGTGGGACGCGGGCCTTGCTTATGTCGGCAATATGGTCCACTCAAAAAATCCCAATATACCCGCCGGCATGCTACCGGAGTTAGTAGAGTATTTTTCGCCCGGTTCGCCTAATTACCACAATCCCGATATCTTAAAAACCGAAACCTATAATCTTCTTGACCAACAGATGAAAAATGTTTTTGGCGATTTTGTTCAAACCGGAACGGCCAAAGCCCTCTTCAAATACGGTCAAAACGGAATTCTCGGCCAACCCGACCAGCCGAATACTTTGGTAGGCATCTATTCCACCTACGGCATCAATATTATCAGCCAATGGGCCGATAAACAAACGGGCTTGCCGGTTGGCTCAACATATAAAATTTATGAAACATATACCAAGCTTGCCGCCGCCCGCAGCGAATATATGGCCGCCAAGGCCGCGTTTGCAGCAAAAAAGATAACTGCTGATGTGATGAGAACAAAAACCGCTAATTACAATCAAGTAAAAGCGACAGCCGTCGCTTTTGTCATCAATATTATTTTCGAAAAGCAGCTTTTGGCGGTTGATCAGAAATTGGGCTTAGTTCCCGGTTCTTCCGCTATGCTGGTGGGTATGGCCGCTCAATACTTTTTTGTTCCCGGCGGCGTTGACCCGGTGACAATTGCCATTTTTGTCCTTATCAACCTCTTTGGCGTCTATAAAGTCGAGGTTAAGTGCTCGGCTTGCGGTTATTATCCGGCCATGGGAGGGGCGCCGGCCGCCATTTGTAACCAAGAACAAATGGGTTTATCGGACGCCCTGCGGCGAGTGCAAAACTGTGTCCCGTTTGAGCAAATGACGGAATCTTTCGCTAAAAACCGGCAGTGTCCTTTGGGCGAGTTTAACGGTGCCGATGAAAATGCCTTCCAGCAAAACGCGATTTTGTCGGCTCAATATAAAGTCAAGCAACTTATTGGAGATCTCTTAAATTTGCCAGTGGCTTTAAAAGACAATAATTTACTGCCGACGCAAATTATGACCTTGCGCGGCGAAGATGTTGAAAATTACACTTCCGAGCTTTATTCCGATTACGGACCGGAATCCTCGCGCGGCAATTCCGGCCTCTGGGCCAATGATTTGATGTGGGGACACATCCATATTGGATATTAAATAGTTGAACAGACCTAACACTAATTTATTCACTAATTAACCACGAATCGGATTAGTGAATTATTCGTGAGTAAATTCGTGTTGGGCATATTCAATTATTGTATCTTAAATCTTATATCTTTAACTAAGTTCTCTCCTAATTTTTGATTAATTTCGTCAATTATTTTTGGCGACTCCATTTGTAAATTTGATGCTTCGGCCGGCGAATTTACTGCTATCGTTAATAGCCCTCCGCGGAAGGAGATAGCATCAAAACGACCATCTGATTGCGCGCGGGCGATATCGCAAATTTTGGCCGCCTCCAGCGGTTTTTGATAGCCTTTGAACTTCGGGTTGTGCCTAAATAATTCATCTATTTTTTTCATTGAGCTTCTGCCACTCTTTTTCCAAATCAAGCTTTATGATCCATTTTTTCAAATATGTTTTATCGATTTTTTTTTGAATTGCTAAAACACTGCTAATATCTTCCAACTGCCTTGTCGATTGACCCATTTTGAACCATAAAAGCTTGGAAATGATGAGATCTTCAGGAGAGATAAATTTGATTTCGTAATCGATATTTTGAATTAGAGCTCTTTTGAAAACCCCTTTTTCGAAATCGTTTTCTTTGGTAATAAAAAAGTCTATTTTTAGCCCACTTTCGGGATCAATAACATTAAATTCGCTGACCTGATTTAGAGCATCGTCGATTTGATCTTCGTCAACATATCCTTTGGGAAAAATCTTGCCAATTTTCTTGGCAAAATCCTTTTTGACACCACTTGCCATTTTGATAACAATATCGATATCCGCAGTAAACCGAGGTCTTCCATAGATTGATACAGCAAAACCGCCAGTAACATAATAAGGGATTTTTAATCCGTCAAGAACTGTGGCGATTTTTACTAAATTTTCGAGTTCTGGGAATTTTTGTTGACTTGGCATTTATTTTTACGACCTGAATGACACCTCGGAGGTGTTATTTTATGGTTCAGATTATTTAAGAATTTACCTGTTCGATAAAAACTGACCGTAATTTCCAGCTTTTTTTTAGGAGTCATATTCCTGTAAATTTTATTTTGAATCGCTTGCGCATTCATAGCTTTATCATACACTGGCCGCTTTATATTGCAATTATAGAAAAGAAAAAAGCCACCGGCGAAAAGCAGGTGGCAGAATCAGTTAGAACGGTTTTGTATCCGGGACGGGATCTTCAACCTGATGGCCAAGACAGGCGATTAGTAGATGGTAAACATCTGCACCAATCTGGGATTTGATTTGGCTTAGCACTTTTGCGGCGACAGTGCTGGAAATCTGTTTTGCCATCTGGAAACAAAAATAGTCACCCTCATCGAAAAATGTCGTCGTGTGGACATGATTTGCCAGCCCATAGTCGGACTCGCCGCTAACTGTGAATTCCAACTTACGATATCGCAGTTTCAACTTGTAGGATGTAAACGGGTTAAGATGTAAGTCAAATCTTGCCTCGGCTATCCTCAGAAATCCGTCATATTCGTCTTCCAGTTTACGTAGCACAAGCTTTACATACTCTTCAGCAAGAGCTTGCTCGTCAGACATTATACCGACAACCTTCACCACTGTCTTGTCAGCCATATTCCTTCTCCTCGAGTAGGATATTCCAATAATATCAGGTTATTTCCTGATGTCAAGCTATTTTGACCCCACGACCTAATCTTTAGGTGTGGGGCTGTAGTTCTACAATCTTTGCCTTTTATAACATCTAACAAAAAAAACGGAGTCTCGTTGACACAGAACTCCGGATCAAATCTAAGATGGCGCACCAATATAGAAAGTTTTTTCGTCGGCGTAGTCGACTTTCCAACCAGCCTTCTTGAACTGCCGAGCCACTTCATCTAAAATTCTAATTTTTCTGCCATTGCCCACATCCATCGCAGGGATGGGGAGAGACAATGTATTTCCGCGGTAGTATTCCTCGCTTAGCTTGGACACAATGCCTTCAATAATCCTATCAACTTGTGCCTTGTCGTCATCATTCATCGTCATTACTTGCTCCGGAGTGAGAATTTCAATCACGATGAATACCTCCTCTGCCAATCTGAGTATATCTAACACCAAAATACTCCGTAAGTCAAGAGGATTTGCCTAAAATCACTGAGTTTTATAAATCTAAAAAACCGCCAGTTCTAGCGATTCATAAAATATCACTAATTATTTAATTACTCTTTAGCCACTCTTTCGACTTCTTCTTTAGTCGTTAATCCTTGAGCAACTTTATCCATGCCATCCTCATACATTGTCTTCATACCTAACTGTTGAGCCGTTTGCTCGAATATTCTAAGCGGCGCTTTGTCGCGAATAAGTTTTTCGATTTCAACTCCCGGCACCAAAACTTCCAAGATGGCAATTCTGCCTTTAAATCCGGTATTGCGGCAAATTTTACAGCCCTTGCCGCCGCAATCTTGATGAATCGCCCGCACCAAACGCTGAGCAATAATCAAATTGATTGAGCCAGCCAATAAATACGGCTCAATCCCCATATCAACCAGACGCGCCAAAGATGACGGCGCGTTGTTGGTATGCAATGTAGACAGCACCAGATGGCCAGTCATTGCCGCCTGTAAGGCAATATCGGCCGTTTCTTTGTCGCGAATTTCACCAACCATCAAAATATCCGGATCCTGACGCATCGTTCCTTTAAGCGCGTCCAAAAAACCGACATGATTTTCAATATCAATTTGAACCTGCTCAATACCGGCAATCCTGTATTCAATCGGATCTTCCAAAGTAATAATTTTTTTACCGACTTGATTGAGCTGCTGTAGAATCGCATACAAAGTGGTGGTTTTACCCGAACCGGTGGGACCGGTATTCAAAATCATCCCTTGCGGCTTGGCAATAGCATCTTCGATTAGTTTTATCGCTTCAGGATTAAATCCGAGATTTTCCAGCTTTAAAAACTTTTTGTCTTTGGGCAATAATCTCAATCCGACAGCCTCACCGTAAGAAGTAGGCAAGGTGGCCACGCGGATATCAACATCGGTATCTAAAACTTTAATCTCCATTCGACCGTCTTGAGGATGGGTAATATCAAGTTTGAGTTTAGACATATATTTTATTCTCGAAAGAACGCTGTGAAAAATTGCCATCGGCAGTTCGGCAATTTCACTAAGAACGCCGTCGATGCGGTAGCGGATGCGGAAATTTTTCTCCTCCGGCTCAAGATGAATGTCGGTGGCTTCAAGCTTGATGGCGCCGGCGAAAATGACATCCAAAAGCTCTGTGGTTGAAACCTTGGTAATCTTTTCTTTGAGACCTTCTAAGGTTTCGATTTCTTCTTCAAAAGTTTCTTTTTTCGTTTCCGAAACTTCAATTTTTTCTTCCTTGACTTGAGGCACCAATACGCGATAAAGTTGCAAACCGTAGCGGATGGAAGTATTTGAACAAAAAGATATCAGCATTTCACTTTTTGTCGCCGCCCCGATTTTGTTAAGCAATTCTTTTAATTGAGGATTTTTGGGATCATTGGAGGCCACCCGGACTTTTTTTTCGGCTTTAAGATAAGCAACGACGCTGTTTTGGAAGGCCTGGTCCTCGGGAATAATTGCCATCACATCAGGCGCAAAAGGATAATTAACCAAATTAATATAAGGCAAGCCCAATTTCTTGGCCGCTTCTTTGGCATGTCTTTCTTCATCCTCCCGAGCCATATGTTGTAATGTTAAATCAATGTCAGGCATAATTTTAATTCAAAAATAAAAAATCTCATTCGAGTCTGAGCCTGAGGGCTCATCCCTCAGAGTCGAAGACAAAATGCAAAATTATGGAATACTATTTTGATAATACCAATTGAGAACAAAATATGCAAAAAAGAGATTATTTTAATTTTCTTTTGCCTTGTGATTGCTTTAAGTAGTTTTCTTTGGTAGATACTTTTTGACCTGATTCTATTTCGAGTTTTTTTCTTGCGTCGCCGGCAATTTTCCCACCTTTTTGAGAAGCGACTTTATTTTCGCCAAAACCTTGGGCATCTTTATTCCTAGCGATTTCTGTCGTCGATGCTTCACCCAACATTGAAAATATCAGTTCCAAATCATCCATATGGTCACGCAAGTTTTGTCTTTTTAACCCTTTATATTTTTTATATTCGCTCGGCGTCATATCAAAAGTTGCTTTTGAAATTTCAGCAGTTAAAATAGCGTAATTCTTTTCCTCAATTACTCCTCTATTTTTCCACTCATCGGTTAAGGTTTCTCTAATTTCAATCCCACGCATCCTCTTTTCAATCCAACTATTGGAATAGCCTTTCGCATTATATAAAGCGCGGGTTCGTCTTGTTCCTAACTCCGGATCATCAATTTCTTGGACCCTTTCATAGCCGACTCTGGCCAGCCATCGTTTTAATGGCTCGACTTTCGGCGAAGGAATTGATTGGATAATACGAAAAATGGTTTCGGTGTTAGCGGCATCAGTTAGATAATTTTTTCCATCAGACGCCTTCATTTTCAGTTGTCCGATTTTTTCGGACACCTCGCTTCCTTCATCTTTTAACTTCTTTTTCAGATCGCTCCAATATTTTCTTGATCTTTCAGTTTGGATCAATGCTTCAATAACGTCAGTGATAGAAAACCACCATTCTTTTTTGTGAATGGTTTTTCTGATTTTCTTCTGCCTAAAAATGGCTATCCGGGTTTCCATAAATTCCTCTAAAACAATATTATCAATATCAGAATATCGGATTTAAGGGGAAACTTCAAATTTGACAAAATATGCAAAAAAGCTATTTGTTAACAAAAGGCTCCGAGCAGAACGCAGCCGCAAGGAGCCATATGATGCATAGACAAGATTGACTTTTAGTAGTGTCGTAGACAAAATGTGATGAAAATAGCCTGTAATCCAGCTGTTGTTGTAATCATGGCCACGACTTGTGTCTTAGAATAATCCATGTAACTTCTTTTCCCCTTAGAAAACAGCCCCCTATAGAAAAAACGCTTAACTCTGATATAAAGATGGATCTGCGCCAGAATGACAACAAAGTTTCCAAAGGCAAAGAAACCAGCGATAACTTTCACCCAGGCTGAGGAATTGAACCCTACTGCCTGAATTCCAATCATCGCTTGAATTGCATGAGCAAGAATAAAAAAGACAAGAAGCATCTGGACTTGGTCGTAGTTGTATCTCCGTTCATCCATCGTTTCGCTGAAATACAAGCTAAAGACACGCGGTTTTATGACTATCTTCCCCGCAAAGGGAATTCTGTTGATACAACCGATAATGGTTCTCGTCGCAGTTCTCCCTTCGCATACAGATTGTCAATATCTGATAATACTATTATTTATTCGAAAAGTCAAGGCAGAAAGGCATTTTCATCGAAAGATTCATTGATAAAAAAGTTGGTCTATTTTAGACAATGAAAGTTCAGAAAAATTTTGAATGATAAGATCGGCTGTTTTTAGGCTTTCTTCAGTATTAAAGGCGGTTTTAACCCCGATTGATTTCATGCCGCCATAATTTGCCGCTTTAATTCCACTTTCGGAATCTTCAAGAACAACACATTTTGCCGGAAGAATTTTCATTCCTTCAGCCGCAAGCAAAAAGATTTCCGGATCGGGCTTGTGTTTATGGGTATCATCAGCAGAAATTACAACCGGAAAATAATTTGAAACTTTTAAGATTTTAAGCATTTTTTTAGCTCGATAGCCTTGAGAGGCTGTCCCAACTGCCATAGAGATTTTATTGTTTTTTAGTTCTTTTAATAATCTGATAACACCTTTATCGGCCACTAATTCTCCTGCCATAAACTCCAATTCTAATTCGGTTGCGTCCTGAGAAAATTTTTTATGATCAATTTTTAACTTATATTTTTTATTCCACACTTCAACCGTATCCCTTAAAGATGCTCCTAAATGAGTTCTGATTTCTTTATCTGTAAATTTAATTTCCCCATATGGTTTAAGAAGTTCCATAAAGGAACGCCAAATATATTTTTGGGATTGAAAGAGAACGCCATCCATGTCAAATATGACTGCGATATCTTTGTTCATATTTTTTGTAAATTATCTTAATTTATATAAATAGATTCAAAAAAAGGGACTTGCCCCAAAGGACCCGTCCCCTTTTTTGATAAACTTATTTAAAAGTTTAGCGACCGCCGCGGTCAAAATCTCTTCGCGGACGTTCTTCCATTGGACGGGCAACATTGACTGTCAATTTTCTGCCTTCCAACTCTGTGCCGTTAAGTGTTTCGATTGCTTTGTCTGCTTCCTCATCGTTTGTCATTTCGACAAAACCGAATCCCTTGGAACGACCGCTCATCTTATCTTTGATGATAATAGCGGTTTCTACTGCGCCAAGTTTTGAGAAAGCTTCTTTAAGAACATCTTCCGATGTGTCATAAGACAAGCCACCAACAAATAGTTTTTTCATTTTCTCTTTCACTTTTTTACTTTTATAAAAGCCGACCTAATTTCTTAATCATTCGGCTTAACCAATGCTTGCCTTAAGATATAGAAAATTATCAATTTAATAATAACACAGTTTTTTTAAAAAAGCAAGTTTTTGGCGGTGGGAGAAGGATTCGAACCTTCGGTGCCCTTGCGAGCACACCTGTTTTCGAGACAGGCCCATTCAACCGCTCTGGCATCCCACCGCGATTTTTGATAAAATGCGAGAAATGCGCCTTCAACCACTCGGCCACCCTTCCTCCTATTTTCCTTTCGGCTTAATCTCAATGCACCTGTATGGTTCTTCGCCAACAGAAACTACCTCAATGCCATCAACATCAGTTAGAGCAACATGAACAATCCTTCGTTCATAGGAATTCATCGGCTGCATCTTTTGCGATTGGCCGCCGGCAATCACACTCATAGCCAATACCTCGGCTTGTTTTTTTAGTTCCTCAAATTGATTGGCGCGATAACCGCTGACATCAATCGTTATCGGCACAAATTCCTCAAGTTCTCTGATTAGAATTAAGCGCAAAACATGCTGGAGAGCTTCCAATGTTTCACCATGATAACCGATTAGCATGGCTGACAAACTGGAATCAATATTAATGCGGCAACCGTTATCTTCAATCTCAATGTCAATTTCAGCTTCAGGATCAATCAAACCAATATATTTTTTAGTTGACTTTTCAATTTTAAATTTATCCAAACTCATTTTTAACCTTACTTTTTTCGCCTGACGGTTACTTCAACACCGCCTTTTTTGGTTTTGTTTTCTTTTTTGGCTTGCGGCTCAATTTCCCCACTTTCAATTTTGGTAGGATTTTCGCGGTCAACCCACCATTGCTGGCCAATGCCAAACAGAGTAGTCACGATCCAATAAAGCGGCATGGCGGCCGGAAACTGACCGGCAATAATCACTGTAAATAAAGGCATGATATAAAGCATTTGCTTGGAAAGCATCTGCGACATATCATTTTTCTGATTCGATTTGGATGGCGGCATCATTTGCCGGCTTTGAATATATTGCAAGCCTCCGGCAAGCACCGGTAGAATCCAACGCTCGGGCTTGGCTAAATCAATGCCCAAGAATATTGTTTTAATCACATCCGGACGGGGAGTAAATGAATACAGTAGGTCAAAACGCTCAAAACCAAGGCCGTTTAAGAAAACATAATAAAGGACGATTAAAATTGGAAGCTGAATCAGCAGCGGCAGACAGGAGCCTAAGGGACTGACTTTATGAGTTTTGTAAAATTCCATCATCGCCTGAGCTTGTTTTTCTTTATTGTCTTTATATTTTTCCTGAATTTCCTGAATTTTCGGCTGGAGGTCGCGCAATTTTTTCTGCTGACGGGCGGCCTTTAAAGATGGAGGCAAAAGTATAATTCGGATCACGATAGTTAAAATAATGATCGCCCAGGCCACATTATGGCCAGGAATGAGCCAAATTAAAAAGATTAGAGCGTTAAATAGCGGTTTGTATAAAATTGTTTTTAAGATAAGTTTGATAAATGTCATAATATTTGAACTTTCATAACACTAATCCTCTCACGAATCGAACACTAATTATTCGTGATAAATTAGTGAAAAAATTCGTGTTAGGCGTTTTCCATATTATTCTACCGGGTCTTCTCCACCTTTTGTCCACGGATTGCAACGACAGATTCTTTTTAATCCCATCCAGCTGCCGCGGCAGACACCGTATTTGTCAATCGCCTCATATGTGTATTGGCTACAGGTGGGATGAAATCGGCAGAAACCCTCGCTGTAAAAAACTGCCAACGGACCGTGGTCGAAAGATAAAGTTTTTTGATACAGCTTGATTGATTTTAAAGCCAATTTTCTGCACATTTGATCTCATTAATATTCTTTTTGGCTTCTTCTTCCGATAACTGGCTAAATACGGTTAAAAGCATATCCCTGTTTACGATGAATTTGCTCTTGGCCAATTCATCGTAGATAATCCGACACAATCGATTTCTTGCGGTCGCCTTATTATACACTTTTGCGCTGACGGAAATGCCAAATCGCGTAAAGCCGACCCGGTTGCCCAAATATCTCACAGACAATTTTCCGAATGACTTTTTTTTGCCCTTTTTATAAATTAACCCGATTTGACCACGACTAAGGCGATATTTTTTTGCCAGCATTTTACACCGCTAATTTCTTACGGCCTTTTGCTCTTCTTGCTCTTATAACTTCCTGCCCGGAGGCAGAACTCATTCTTGCTCTAAAACCGTGAACCTTACTGCGTCTTCGATTGTGGGGTTGAAATGTTCTTTTCATTACTTGCTCCAAATTACTGAATAAAAATACCCTCTTTTTGAATCTCTTTTATTCTATCTTAAATCTTAAAAAAATTCAATCCCTATGATATTGCGCGGCACATTGGAGACATCCTGATAATGTTTTTAAAGCCTAAAGGATGTTCTTGAACGAAGCGCCGGTCGAACGAGCTACCTGTTTAATGAGCCGGGCGCGAAATTAAACAGGAGCGAGCGAGTAGGCTGGTTAGGGAGGCCGAAAGTGAAAGAATATCCTTTAGGTGAAGTATTAAGCCCTTATCCTCTCGCAACCACCAACCCCCAAACTTTTTTAGCCCCGGCATTTTTTACAACCTTGGCGCATTCGTTCAAAGTCGTGCCGGTGGTGCTGACATCGTCAACTAAGATAATTGTCCGATTTGAAACATCATATTTTTTATTAAAAAAGAAAGATTTTTTTAAATTTTTCCGCCGTTTTTTTCCTTCTAATGAAACCTGTGGTTTTGTTTGCCGTTTTTTAACTAATAAATAGTCATTTTTTTCTAATTTTAATTTTGCCGCCACCACCTTAGCCAAAATTTCCGCTTGATTGTAGCCGCGCTGCGATTTTCTTAAATAAAAAAGCGGCACCGGGGAAAGTAACAGATCTTTGCCAAGCTTGATATTTTCTTTCAATGCCAAAGACAGCAAATCACCCAGTGATATGCCAATTTCGCTCATATGATTATATTTGAAATTATGAATCAGCTCTTTAACCGCCCCCTCTTGATAGTAACTGGCAACAATAATGCCGGCTAAATATTTATTTTTCCTATCTTTTAAGCAATACTTCCCAAAACGAGAAATTCGCCCACAGTCGGGGCAAGTTTGAGTACTAACCGGCAATATTTCCTTTTTACAGCTATCGCACAGCCAACTGCCTTCCTTGCCGCAGTCAATACAAAATTGAGGAAAAATGAGATCTAAAAGATATTTTTTAATTATCTTTAACATCGATTAATCATAAAACGATGGCAAAGCCTCATAGACACCTTTACTGCTGGCGGCATAAACTCGATCGAAATTATCAATTGCTTTGGAAGTATTCCAAATAAGATAAACAGGCCGATGGGGTAATTTTTTAGCTAAATCAAGAGTGCTTACTTGAATTTTTTCCGACCACGAATTGGTAATGATATAACGATTGTCAATGTCAAATCGGGTAATCATTACTCCCCGATAACGATTATCAACAATTACCACCGCCCCGCTGGGAACATTTTTATTTAGCCATTTGACCACCGCCAAAGTTGATTTCATATCAAAAAGACCGACTGAATTATGAACCATTGTCCGAGGAAAATAATTATTAAGCTCGTCATTGGCCAAAGGCGGCCGAGCTTGAGCATAGGAAGCCATTAAAAATGGCTTGGCTCGAAAAGCAAAAAATCCCAATAACCCTATCCAAAAAACGACAGCTGTCGCATAAGCTAGTTTTGGCATTTTTTTTGCCCACTTTCTCGGTCTTGAAAGGATTTCCCCCAACCGATAGATACCCTCAGTCGCAAAAATTACCATCGGAAAAACCAACATAAAAAGCCATCTTTCCCAAACCAAAATGCCATTGCCATTAAAAAGCAGCGAAGAAAAAGTCCCTGCCAGCAACCAACCAGTTAGAATAATCAAAACAAGGTTTTTTCTAAAATACCAGATACCGATGATAGCAAAAGGCAAGAGAAAACCATAAAGCAGCCAAAATAATTGACCAATAATTTGCTTTAGAAGCCAGTAAGGAATCACAAGATTATAGCGGTAGAAATAGCGCCAAAAATAATTTCTTTCCGACATAAAAATAATATGCTTGTCATATAAAACTTGTCCCGACGACTCAACGACAATAGCGAAAATCGTTCCAAAAATAACCAGCGGAATAGAAATAGCGGCAAGTCCCTGCCATCTTTTTTTGAACAAAAAATAAAACCAATAAACTAAAGTGATAATCAACAGCAAAACCGTGACCAATTCATTTGAAAGCGTGACCAGACCGCCTAAAAGACAAAAATAGAATAGATTTTTTGGCCGGGTAATGTTAGCCAAATTGATCATCGCCAAAAACAAAAATATCAGGCTTAATTCATTGCGGTAAAGATCCCAACTTATCCTTAAACTTCCCAATTGAAGAAGAAGCAACAAAGCCGCCAAAAAAGACTTTTTGGTATCAAACTTGAGAAATTTTTTGACAAAAAAGTAGAACGAGACTATCAAGCCGCCGTAAAGCAACGGCCCGACGATTTTCATAATCGTATCCGGGGCAATACCCGCGGCTTTAAACGGCAGAAATATGAAATATAAAATATTAGCGGTTCTAACCCAATTGATTAAGGGTCCGTTATAACTAGCCAATTCGGCGGCATAAGTATTAAAAGTGTCGTAGCCAATCGGCCAGACACCGGCTTTTAATTCCGGGATCGTCCTGATAGCGGCGGCGCTAAGAAAAAGAAAAATGACTGCCAGCCAATCAGACTTTAAAAATTTTTTCAAATACCCCTCTTTTAGTTTTCGCTGGTAAATACTGATAAAGTTTGTTCAGCCGTTTTTTGCCAAGAAAACTTTTTAGCTTGGACTAACCCTTTTTTAATTAATTTATCTTTAACCTTTTGATCTAAAAGCAATTTTTTTGCCGCTTGCATTATTTCATCCTCGTTATTTGGGTTAATAAGAATTGCGGCATTACCGACAACTTCCGGAAGTGAAGAAACATTTGAGGTAATTACGGGTAAACCGCAAGACATTGCCTCTAATGGAGGTAAACCAAAGCCCTCATACAACGAAGGGTAAATAAAAATACTTGCCTTATTATAAATATATGCCAAATCGTCGTCGCTCGCAAATCCCGTGATAATAACTTTATCTTTTAGATTCAAGTTTTCTATTGTTTTGGTAAGCAAATTATTGTTCCAGCCGCTCGCGCCGACCAAAACTAATTTATATTTTTGCGTAAGCTTATTGGGCAGCTGGGAATAAGCCTCTATAAGCCGCGGCAGATTTTTGCGCGGTTCAAGCGTTCCTACTGAAAGGATATATTCAATTTCCGGATCAAAATATTTTGAGCTAATATTAGAAATTAATCTTTGGTCATGAATTACCTTAAATCGGCTGTCAGCCGCCTCGTAAATAACGGTTATTTTTTTACCGTCAATATCGAGCATGTCTTGAAGATCTTTTTTGGTTGCCTTTGACGGCACGATGATTTTGATGCAATTTTTAAGAGCAATTTTGTGCCGTTTTAAGTAATAATTGCTTAATTTTTTCCCGCGATGCTCGGGAAACCTCAAAAAAGCCAAATCATGAACCGTTGTTATCATTTTTTTAAAGCCGTTTTTAGGGATTCCCGTTGGATAAGAAGCGTAAAAAAGATCTAAATCATCATTAATTATTTTTTTGGCGGGAAACGGCGTTGAAAAAAGAAACTCCTGCCACCTTGCCGGAAAGTTTAAAAAACGCAATTTAACATTCTTTGGAAGAGGATTAAGTAAAAGTTTATTAACTTGAGCTATTCGTTGTTTTCTCTGCCGCAAAAAATTAAAATACAAAAAATAGTGATTTTTGCGATCAATTTTAATCAGATTATTGATAAGATTAAGCGAGTATTTCCCGACACCGGCTTTTTCGAATAAAATATTGTTGGCGTCAATTCCGATATTCATATTTATAAATCCTAGTGTTCTTACCGCAGCTTCATTTTTTACATACTAAAATACAAAAAATATTCTTTTTTGTATTTTAGCACAAAATTTATCTATAAGTGTCAACTAATATAATAAACTACCTCGCAGCAAGCTTTGAGGTATTCAACCTCTAAAAATAAGATTGTTTAAAAAATTGCCAAAATGTCATTCTAAACAAAGCGAAGAATCTCTGGCGAATGCCAGTATACCTGAAACGAGTTCAGAGATCCTTCTCCTGACGGCTCAGGATGACATCAAAAAAACATTTTCAACGGTCTCGTAATTTGAAGCAAGATTTTGAGCTCATCCCAACATGAGCCTGAAGGATGTTCTCGAACGAAGCGCCGGTCTCAATGGTGCTTCGTTTTGTCGAGACTTGGAGGCGATGACAAAACAGAAAACCATTGAGTAGGCTGGTTAGGGAGGCCGAGAGTGAAAGAATATCCTTCAGGCGAAGTATCTAATTTAATTATCTTATCAGCGCCCTTTTATCTTCGACCGTCATCGTCGATTTAGAAGGCGCTGGTTGTGTAGTGGTTGTCGGTGTTTTTGACTTGGTATTAATCTGCGATCCGGTAACATTAAATGTGTAGGTGATTTCAGGCCCTAACCAAGTTATCCCCTCCATCACCGGACGGAATTTTTCAACATAAACTCCCGTTTGTTGTGGAGCGGTAAAGTAGATTCTAAACGAACCAACCCCATTGCGTCTGACCGTCGACTGCAGCATTTCCCAACGGACATTTGCTCCATTGGTAAAAGCAGAGCCTCTGTCTTGAGGGCCATAATTTCCCAAACGCATTGGGCTGCCACCTGCTTTTGTCCAAACTGCCGTTCCCGTATTGCGCACAGAAACCAACATCATAAATCTTTGCCCCGGCCGAACGGTGTAATTTGCCCGCGGAACTTGAACAATCAGCTTAGCGTCATAAGAAGCGGGCGCGCGGTAAGTTTTATATCGGTTATAAATATCGTAAAAACTGCCATTTCCGGAGAGATGGGGAGTATAACGATATAAAGATGATGTCGCCCGATTGGCAAAACGGATGGCCGTGCCATCAATAATCATCGTTTTGCCGACATTCCAGCTTGAGCCGTTAGCCGCCCAAACCAAATAATTGTATTTCAGTTGCCAAGCGCCGTAATTTATTTGGTTGGTAAAGCCACGGTACCGAGCCACGCTGGGGTCGTCTAAAGAGCAGGAATCACACACGCCGTAACCCATCGCCCAAGTTACGCGATAATCAAAATTTGTGTTCGAATCAATCAAACTTTCTTCTTTTTGAATTGTTGCCAATATAACAAACGGGTTAATTCTGTTAGCCGTAGCCGCGCTAGAAATAATTTGCGCTGCCGTTCTGCCACCTTCGGAAAAAGTTCTTAATCGGGTGCCGCCGCGAGTATTTAAAAATGCCTGCACGCCGTTGGCGTCCAAAGTTTGATAGTCAATAAATTCGGCATCGGACATTAAATTATTAGCGTCGAATGCTTTAGCTTGATTAATTTTTCCAAAATCGGCTAATGTTAAACCTGAAACTAATAGAGCACCTATCAACAAATAATTAAGGTTTTTTTTCAAATAACCCTCCTAATATTTTTATTGTAGCTCAATCAAAATATTTGTCAACCCACATGTGCTTTTGCTTGACGATTTTCGCTCGTTGGCATATATTAGATATGATAACAATTAATATTATTAACTTACGGTTAAATGGAGGAAGTATGGCCGAAGATTCAATTTCCATCAACCCCGATTGGATGGAAGAAACCGAAGGACAATTGGCGGTTGATGTCTATCAAGACGAAAACGAAGTCATTATTAAAGCCCCGATCGCCGGGGTTAAACCGGAAGATTTGGAAATTTCCATCACCGATGAGGTCATTACCATCAAAGGCGCCCGCAAAGAACAAACAGAGATTAAAAGGGAAAATTATCTGTGTCAAGAGTGTTACTGGGGATCTTTTTCGCGCGCCTATGTTTTGCCGATAGCCGTCGTCGGTGATAAAGCCAATGCCACGCTCAAAAACGGCATTTTAACCATCGCCATTCCCAAACAAGAAAAAACCAAAACTAAAACGATTGAAATAAAAACGGAATAAAAAGTTGTCTACAAAATACTAAATAAACTACCTCGCAGCAAGTCTTCGACCGTGAGGCTCAGACCGAATCGGCTGACGAGGTATCCCTAAAGGGAAAGTTTGTTTTTAATAGGTTTTCATCCTCGTAGCAAGCTACGAGGCATTCAACCTCTAAAAATAAATACGGAAATACAAAAGTTTAAGGTTTAGTATTTTAGTATCGTTTCGTATTTAGTAGAGAGGATTTTCATTGAAGATAAGAAAAGCGGTTATTCCTGCCGCCGGATACGGCACAAGATTTTTGCCGATGACAAAGGCGTCTCCCAAAGAAATGCTGCCGATAATTGATAAGCCGGTGATTCAATATGTTGTCGAGGAAGCGGTCGCCTCCGGCATTGAAGACATTATCATCGTAACCGGCTATAATAAAAGAGCCATCGAAGATCATTTTGACCATTGTTTGGAGTTGGAAAATTATCTTGAGAAAACCGGAAAAATCGAACAATTGGAAGAAATCCGCAAAATCGCCCGCCTGGCCAATTTCATTTATATCCGCCAGAAGGGCCCCTACGGCAACGGCACGCCGATTTTGAATGCCGAACCGATCATCGGCAACGAACCGTTCGCAGTATTGTGGGGAGATGAATTTATTTATGCCACCCCGCCGCGGCTAAAACAGATGATTGATGTGTTTGACAAGTTCAAAGATCCGGTTATTTCCGGCGTCAGAATTAAGAATAAAAAAGATTTGGCAAAATATGGCATCGCCAAAATCAAACCCGTAGAAGATAAAATATTCGAAATCGAAGAGATTGTCGAAAAACCGGAACCCGACGAAGCACCCTCGGATTTAGCCACTCACGGGGCCTACATTTTAACTCCGGATATTTTTGACGCCCTAAGAAACATTAAACCGGGCAAAGGCGGAGAAATTTGGCTGGTTGATGGCATAAACCAGCTTCGGAATAATCACAAAATTTATGCCAGAGAAATAGAAAATGCTAAATATTACGATACCGGCAACAAGCTGGAATATCTGAAAGCCAATGTTGATTTTGGCCTTCAGCGCGAGGATATCAATGGCGAGTTTAGAGAATATTTAAAAGGATTGAAGCTTTAAAATAAATATCGTGTCCCCCTACGCTCTTATCTACTAATCGCAGAATGAGCTTGTAAGGGACAATCCAAGGAGCGGCTTGCCAACCGTAGCCTTGGCGAAGGTTGGAGGGGAAATGGACAAAAAATATATCATTTTAATTGGCGCCTTGATTCTGGTTGTGATTTTTGGCGTTCTTTTATTTGCCAGTAACCGTGGAAAAAATAAAACGACCGAACTCAATTGGATTACCTACGACGAAGAGGAAAAAAATTTCGCCGATATTATTCCCGCTTTTGAAGCCGCCAACAAAGTCAAAGTCAATTTTAAAAAGATAGACCCGAATAACTATGAAGTTGAATCGTTAAACTTAATCTCCACCGGCAAAATTGATGTTTGGGGCATTCCCAACACTTGGCTGCCAAAACACCATGACAAATTGGCTGCCAGCCCGACCAAGGACATCGCCTCAATTTATAAAAAAGCTTATCCCGAAGCAATCAGCACCGAAAACATTATTGACGGCAAGGTCTACGGTTTCCCATTGTCCGCTGACTCTCTGGTAATGTTCAGTAATTATAACGCCAAATCAAAAGCCATAACCGGCCGCGAATTTACTCAGGAGCAAGACGATTTTATCGCCAAGGTGCCTGCCAACTGGGACGACCTTGCCGAACTGGCTAAATTGATCACCTTAAAATCAAATGATAAAATTTCCGTTTCCGTCGCCGGCCTGGGGACCGACACGGTTCCTTCCGCTTCCGACATTTTAACTTTAATGATGCTCCAAAACGGCACTCAAATGACTTCCGACGACCATCTGCAGGCAACTTTTCACACCGCCATCAATAAGTTTGGCGGCGAAAGTTTTCCGGGAGCCAAAGCTCTGGAAACCTACACCGGTTTTGCTAATAAAAACAGTTCAGACTATACTTTTAACTCGTCTTTAGGCGATCCGTTGCGGGCTTTTGCCGAAAATAAACTTATTTACTACATCGATTATCTTTCAAAAGAAAGTGACATTAAAAGAATCAGTCCTGAGCTTTCATACAGCATTCATCCCGTGCCGCAAGTTAAAGAAACGAAAAATCCCGTCAGTTTCATCTCTTACGAAACCTTTACCGTGCCGCAAACATCCAAAAATCAGCTTATGGCCTGGAAATTGGTTGATTTTATTACCAGCAAAGAAAACGCTCAAAGTTATTATCGAGTAAGCAAAAAACAACCGGCGCTTTTAAATACCGATGCCGACCAGTCAAACGAAACTAAAATCGCCCTTGCCACCGCCGGAACTTGGTATAATCCCGATGCCCAAGAAGTTAATAAAATCTTTAAGGAAATGATTAACCAAGTCTTGGCCGGCGCCAGCGTTCAAACGGCTTTAGACAGCGCCAGCATCAAAGTAACGGAATTATTAGGAAAAATACAATGAATTTAATCTATTTATTGCTAATGAATATTCCTCCGGCGATGGCGGCAAATGAAGAAGATTTCCGCAATGCCGCCAATGTCGGCGATTATGTTACCAAGCTTTACAATTGGGGAATCGGCATCGGCAGCGCTTTGGCAATAATGATGCTTATTTACGCCGGTTACCTATACGCCAGCTCGCAAGGCAATCCCGACAGCATAAAGCAAGCTAAAGATCTGATTATCGGCGCTTTAGTCGGCTTGGCGTTAATTATTTTGGCCGGAGTTATCTTAACAAAAGTAATCGGGATAAGTTATTGATGAAAAAAATCTTTTTATATTTAATTGGATTGGTTTTTTTTGGCGGACTAATAAGTTTTGCAACGCCTGCCAAAGCCGGTCCCGGAATTACTATTACCGCCAATCCCGCCGGCGCCGGAGGAAAAGTCGGCGATAAAATAACTATAACGGTCAATATTACCGAATCACCGGCAAATGCCAACCGAGTTGTCCTTTATATTTCCGATGCAGTGGCCCCCAACGATCCCAACGCCGCAACGCCGTATATAAAAGATTGGTGGGATCCGCCGGCAGCCGGCCAAAATCAAACTCATACTTACACTTGGGACACGCAGGCGGCAGGCAGCAGCCCCGGATATCACTACATTACGGTTCACATTTTAAATACTAACACCGGCGATGTAGTTCAACCGGTTAAGATCCTTTTGGAAAATCATCTTGCATATTATCTTAACGCCGCCAGTGAGCCCACGCCCACGCCTTCGGGCGGTACAATTAGTCCGTCGCCGACCAACACAGCATCGAGCGGCTCTTTTAACCTTGGCAATTTAGGCACATTTGTTTTCAGTATTAAAAATGTCAAAGACACCAAATCCTTAATCGCCATTGTTATTAACTATATGCTAAGTTTTATGGGGCTTTTGGCCGTCGTTGCTCTGCTTTATTCGGGAGTGATGTATATTACCGCCGGCGCCGATCCCGCCAAAGCCGAGCTGGCCAAGAAAAATATTCTATGGGCGATTATCGGCATTGTGATCGTTTTGCTTTCCGTGACGATCGTCAATTTTGTTATCAATATTTTGTAGAGACCGTTGAAAAAGGTTTTTTCTTTGTCATCCTGAGCCGTCAGGCGAAGGATCTCCTGCGAATGCAGGTTGGCAGATGAACTGCCAGATTCTTCGGCTGAAGCCTCAGAATGACATTTTGATAAGTTTTTCGATAATTTGACTTTTTTAAATAAGTGTTGAATAATTAAAGAAAGAATGCATGGAAATATTATTAGGCAAACCGGCGGCAGATTTAAAGTTAGATGATATCTTGGCAATTGTTGAACGCCTGCAAAAAATCGGCTTGGCGCTGGGCGGCGGAATTGCGATTATTTTTATCCTTATCGGCGCCTTTTATTACTTCACCGCTTTCGGCAGCGAAGAAAAAGCTCAAAAAGGCAAAACGGTGATTATGTGGGCGATTGTCGGCATTATTGTCATCGCCTTAAGCGAAATTGTCATTCTCACTTTAAAAAATCTATTGTAAATTAATATAAATAAACTTTTGAGGAGGTAAAATGGTTAACTTAATTGGGAAAGCGTATGCCATATCAGCCAGTGATATCACCCCGATTATTAATCCGATTACAGGCGTGAGTGACCTAAAGTCAATGGCGGCTAATATCGTGATTAAGATTTTGTGGGTTGTGGGTTTTTTGGCAGTTATCTATCTCATCTATGGCGGTGTTTTGTACATTACCGCCGGCGGCGATGCCGAGAAAGCCACCAAAGGACGCACTGCTTTGATTAACGCTGTTATCGGAATTGTGATTGTTCTTTTGGCCCTGGTGATCGTCGGTTATGTTCAAACAATCG
>Ga0209210_1001326_pt1 | contig 21104 bp, 21 predicted proteins | sample RifGroA1_FD_183991 | JGI IMG/M metagenome (GOLD analysis project Ga0209210, IMG submission 183991) | Contaminated groundwater microbial communities from Rifle, Colorado, USA - Rifle Groundwater A1 (SPAdes) (version 2) | ecosystem: Environmental > Aquatic > Deep subsurface > Groundwater >...
ATTTTGTCCGGCTTCACTTGCTCTTAAGGATGGCGATGCTGGAGAGAAAGCGCTTGCAACTGAAGACGGATCTAAATTTTCGTTTGCGACCTCAGCATGCGCATTTGATTTCAACTGAAGCAATCCGCTCCCGTCCTCTTCCAGTTTCTCCCCTATCTCCCTCATCCACATCGGATGTGTCCAGTCTCCGGTTGCCACAAGCCCAATCCCTTTTTTCCGGGCCCACCCGGCAATCCCCTCAATAGTCATCTGAGGCGATACCGCGCGCGAAAATCTGGAGTGGAGATGAAGGTCTGCGATAATTTGCATAACTGACAAGTATTATACAATGTCAAGTCTTGTTGTATATCAACTCATAATTGTATTAAAAATAAGCGCTCTTGCTACTATGATTCGAATCATGGTAGCACACACAAACCCAATAGAAAATTCATACTATAATCTCCTTATATTCCGGAAGCACCCGAAATAGCCCTCGCATTGATCTGATGATATAATCACGCCATATGGGAGAAATAGCCCCAACAAGTCCAGTAATAGAACCTAAACCGCCATCGCCGGAAATCAAACCGGTTCCCTTAAATCCAGAACCGAAAATTTTTCGGCCCAATGTCGGTGTTACAATTACTCATCATTTACCTGATACTGACTATTCATGGCTTTCACTGGAAAAAGACGGTGGATTTGCAAAAACAACGGAAAAACTTGTCAAAGATGGCATCACAGACCAACGGTTTGACATTCGCTGGAATCGGGTGCAACCTGACAACAATCAACCTCCAGACGAACATTATCTGGAGCGGTCAAAAACTATTGTAGAAATTGGGCACGAAAAAGGACTGAAAAATATTATTGTTCTTTCTTCAGCGCCGGCTTGGGCACTGGAACTTGCCAGAACAAATCCGGCAGCATTTTCCGAAAGCTATGCAAAATATGTTGACACTGTCTTTTCTGCACTAGCAAAAAACGGCGGTATCCCTCCGGCTGAAATTCAAATCTTCAACGAACTGAATATGCGAAACTACACACCAGCTGAACTTCTTCCCAACCTTGACTCCTGCATTTCTATTCTCCGAACAAAATCTGAAAAATATTTCGGGGAAAAAATTCCGCTTGTTGCCACACTTCAGGTGTCATCCCCACTCTCTCTTACGTCAATTCCCTCTTTTATGGAAGGAGCTATTCCTTTTATTAAAAAGCATCAGGATCTTCTGGCTAAATTTGATCAGATTAATGTTGATTACTATCCCGGCGTTTGGCATCAGCCAATGAAATCAATAAAAAAACACTTAAAACATATTGACTATTATATTAAGGCTCTGCACTACCGTAACGATCCCGAGAAGGCTCAGACATTGCAAACACCGCTTGATGTCTTCCGGACATTCGGAAATATGGAGCTATTGGAACAAAGTCTGGATGCTCTCCAACCCCTTGCCCAAAAGGGTGTTAAGATCGGTATTGGAGAAGTTGGTGTCCCGTCAATCGCACTGTTTGAAACAGAGACAATGATGGCTGAACATCAAAAACTTCAAACCCTTGGTACTGCAATAGTACTTCGAAAACTTCAGCCGATTATTGAGAAATATCATCTTACCGGAGTCGGAGTGTATAGCCTTATGGATGAACCGGAACGGGAAGCGGGAGCATTTAATTGGGGATTATATGATAAAGACGGAAAAGAAAAGCATATCGTTGGAAAATTCGCAGAACTTCTTTCCCGAATTCGCCCCACACCACGTGAATCTCTGGAAGATATTGCTCAGGGCTAGAGATTTATTTATCTTCCTTCATTTCGTGCTCATCTTATCTCACGTGCTCATCTTGCGTTTTTTACTCTCGTGCTCATCGTGATGCGCTCTTACCGGCGCATCACTCAAACACTTCTTTCATGAGTTTCGAGAGTTTCGTGGAAAATTTCTTCAGAACCGAAGAGCTTATTTTTTTCTTTCTCTTCCCATAGAGATGTCCGCCCATCTCATAGCCATTGGTCAGCGCCTTGTTTGTCAAAATCCAGTAAAATGCTGCTTTTGCGCCCTGCTGGATAAATTTCAACTTTCCTTCTTTTCTCAGACGCCTCATGGACCAAATATAAAGAACTTCCCGACAAATAGAGAAAGGGTGGCCTGTTTTTTTGACTTTATTGGAAAAATCTACATCTTCTCCCCACTGTAAACCGTCCGTATACCCTCCAACGCGGTTAAAAATCTCTTTGGAAACTGCGGTAAAGGGGCCGGGAGAAAATGGCCGCTTTACCAAAATAGAACCTTCCAACACTATATTCCCGAATAATGCAAAAATTGTATCATTCAGAACATTGCTGTCCGGCCGGGTCCATGAGGTAAAAAATGCCGGTTTTTCCTCGCGGATAAACACTTCCATCCGGTCAACGGCATACGGCATCATCTCGTTGTCCGCATCCAAAAACACGAGCCATTCCCCTGTCGCTTTTTGAGCCCCGAAATTGCGCTGGTAAGGTAAATTCGCGTGGTCTGCAACTACAACAGAAAGTTTGGGGAGTTTTGTTTCAAAAGACTTTGCTTTTTCCACTGTTTTATCTTTGGACCTGCCGTCCACAACGATCACCTCAAAATTTTTACTCGTTTGCATTGAAAGGGATTTGAGAAGTGTTGGTAAAAAATGCTCTTCGTTGAGCGCCGGAATGATAATAGAGATAAACGGCTCCCCCATACTCTCGGTATTATATCAAACTTGTCGTATTCGTTGTATGAGTCTTATACGTCTTATATCTTCATCATCTCAAAAGCCACGAAGAGAAAGTAAAGAATAAAAAGCACAATCCCCTCGCGTCTGGTGATGTCCCGTTTGGAGGATGCAGCCCACCAGAAAAAAAGTGCGGTTCCGGCAAGAAGTATGAGTGTAGCACGCATCCGTAAGTGATCCGGCACGGAAAACGGTGCAAACACGCAGATAACACCTAAAATCGGCGTGTTGATGACGGCACTCCCTAAAACATCCCCAAACGCAATATCCCGTTTCTTTTTAATAATTGCTTCTACGGCAAGCGTCAATTCCGGCAGGTTGGTTCCAAATGTGATAAGGAAAAGCCCGATAACAAAAGGCGATATGGAATACTGCCGGGCTAATCCTTCTCCTATGGTGACGATAAACCGCGATGAAAATGCCAACCCGACCAGTCCTCCCATTCCCAGCATCAACGCATGGAAGGAGTGCTTGACATTTTTCGCGTGGTGTTCCACGCGGTCAATGAAATGCTGTTCCCGATTGATAAAACCTATGTGAATAATGTAGACCAGAATAAGGATAATGCCCTCAAACCGCGTCAGTCTCCCGTCCCACAATACGACTGCCGGCATGGCAACAACGAGCGTTGAAAGACCGATATCGCGGGTTGTCATGCCGTGATCAAGAATGATGCGCCGAAGAAACAACGCGCTTCCGCCCATGATAAATGAAAGAAGGAGAATGGATCCTCCCAATAAATTTCCGACGGACAACTGCGGTACGCCGTCCCGGACTGCCTGATAGGCCACAAACATTTCCGGTATGGTGGTAGCAAATCCCAAAATAAGAAATCCCAAAAGAAAACTCTGCACATGAAGACGCTTTGAAAAATACGCGGTAGATTTGACAACCCAATTCGCTGAAACCGCTAAAATTATCCCTAACCCCATGAGATAAATGATGTTTTGAAAAACCATAAAATTTTAAATTCGAATATCGAAATTCGAAACAATATCAAAATTCAAATGTTTTAATATTTAAATATTTTAATTTATTTCGGATTTCGTGCTTCGTGCTTCGAATTTATCAAGGCACTATGTCTATTTAATGCTCTTCTGATTTCTATACATTTCCTCAATTTCTTTAACGGTCGTTGCCTGCCCGGCGTATTTATCTTTTCGCACTCTCGCAAGTCTTGGAAATCTCAAGGCATATCCGGCGCCATGAATCGGAGAAACCGTAATGTCATCAGCCGCAATTTCCACAACAATTTCGGGGTCAATCCACACATCTGGTTCCAGCACTTTTTCCACATCCTCATATTCTTTCGGAATTTTCGATGAACTATGAACCATAAACGATGAACGTAATTTTTTCCACAATTCATCAGAAACTCCTGTCCCGATTTTTGTTAAGGACACAAAGCGCTCTCCTTTTTTCACGCCCACTAAAAACGCGCCGATTCCGAATCCCGCGCGCTTCCCTTCTCCTTTGTAATACCCCATGACCACTGCGTCAATCGTATCCGTCAGTTTTCCGGTCTTTCCTTCTTCTTCCTTAAATTTTACCCAGTGGAAACCCTTCCTGCCCGGTTCGTACGGGCTTTCCCACTTTTTGACTACCGCGCCCTCCAGTCCTCTTTTTAACTGTTCATCGTGATAATTCCGCAGCACATCAACATCCGTAGTAACAATGTTAGGGGAAATGATAAGGACGTCGCCTTTTCTAATCGTAGCCTCAAGAATACCCCTTCGTTTTGATAACGGCTCTCCCATGAGGTCTTTCCCGTCTTTGTAGAGAATATCAAATACAAAAAACCTCAGGGGTATGGCATTACTAACGTGCGCAACATCATGTTTTCTTTTCCGGGTCATCGTTTCCTGAAAAGGAATCAGCCTGTCTGTTTTTACGTCATAGCCGATTGCCTCGCTGTCCAAAATCACTTCTTTTCCTCGAATCTGTTTTCCGATTCGGGTTAATTCCGGATACATTGCTGTAGTATTCTCAAGGTTTCTCGAAAACGCCTGCACCCAACCTTTGTGCGTGTCATCCCGGAAGCCCGAAGGGCTATCCGGGATCCCCTTATGATCTCTCTTAAAATGAATAGCGGTACGGACTCCGTCATATTTCGGCTCGACATCCACTTCCCCCATTTTTTTAATCATTTCTACAGCGTTGGGGAGACGTGCGCAAAGCGAGGCAAGGATGGGCGCTCCGACTACTGCGGATACATGTCCAATTCCTTTTATTCCGTGCTCCTTTATGTGACGCGCAATATATGCCATGTCAGGCCGAACGTTGTACGCTTCCTCAAGTTTCCCGTGGAGCGATTTATCTCCCGAGAGCATCCACGAAAACGCGTCCAGTATGGTCATATCCGAAAAACCCAAACGGAGTTTATCCAGAGGAATTCTCACAATATACCGGACGGACAATGGATCTAATGAAGTGATAAGGTCCGATACTATCTGTATCTTCTTCTCCTGACTTCCCTCTCCTCCAGACTCTGCTAATAATTTTAATTTGTTAAAAACTTCACGTATTGTGATTTTTGATTTTTGATTTGTATTTTTGATTTTTGTCCGCCGGTTGGCGGATTGATTTTTGATTTTTTGTGCAGCTGTTCCTAAGTCTCCTTCCTTCTTGAATTCACTCATAACATCTTTTTCATCTGTATAAAGTGCCTTCCCGATCGCCCTGATCATCAATTTATCCGCTATACCGAATTCCGTAGCTTCGTAAAGAGGCGCAACCCGTCCCTGCAGGAGATAACAAATTTCCCCTATCTCATCTTTTGAGGAATGTCTGAAAAATTCCGAAAGTATCTTCGTCATCTCAATCCGGGATGAGGTATCTTCTAATTTTTTGAAGTATTGTGCAAGCTTTAAAAACTCCATGAGTTAATAATATCGCAAAGGAGCAAATGTAGCCAGTTTCAACAATATAACAATAAAACAATTGAACAATTGAACAATTGAACAATTTACTGAGTTCTCAGCACATACCGTACTCCCTTTGTCGATCCGGTTTTCTGGACAATGCCTTTATTGATAAGGTCTTTAATCTCCCGAAGAACAGTGTCTTCCGAAATCGTCGGGAACAGTTCGAAAAACGCTTTGTTCTGGAGGAAACTGTTTTCCTGAATAAATTCAACGATCTTAATCTGCCGTTCGGATAGTGCTAATTGTTGTCCGCCCATGGAGCGTTTAATTTTAAGGTCAGTTGAAAGCGATTTTACTTTTTCCTTGATCCGCGTCAGCTCAATTGCAAGCCCTTCAATAAAATATTCCAGCCAATACGTCATGTTGCCTTCCAGTTTAGCTACACTCTGCAGGGCATCATAATACTGCATCGGCTCCCGGTCATAGTATTCTTCAAGCGAGAAAAACCGCTTGATGTCATACCCGTCACGGAATAGTGAGAGCGTCGCGACGGCCCGCGCGACCCTTCCATTGCCGTCCAAAAAGGGATGAACCCGCACGACCTCATAATGCACTATCCCCGCCTTCATGGCGGGGTGCATTTCTTCAGGTTTCATTGAGTTTGCCCATACCAGAAAATCAGAGATAAGATACGGGATCTCTACAGACGGAGGAGGCCGGAATGTAATTTCTCCGGTCTGGCTGTTTTTGACAACAACCTGCGATTTCCGGTACTCACCGCACGTTTCTTCCGGCATGATCCGGTCGGTGATGAGGCTGTGCATGTGCTTGATGGTTTCTTCCGTTATTTCAGGCGCCTGGAAATTTTCTATGAACTTGAGGACATTCCGATAATTGAGAACCTCCTGAATATCCCGTTCCCGGCCGACGATTTGAGCGCCGGCCAGCACTTTCTCCGCCTCGGTAAAATTCAATTCATTGCCCTCAATATGTGTACCGTGATGGACGGTTCTCACAATTGCCTCTTCCCTGAATTTTGCTTCCCACGCAGGTACTAATGGTGCGTTCTCAATAAGCTCTTTTGCCGCTTCTATGGTTCCGGTATATTTGAGGATTTTATTGGTAATGGAAAATTGGGGAGAATACATACGATAGTCGTATATTAGTACGTCTGCGGAGAAAATGCAAGAATTACGCGGGGATAACCGAAGCTTGCGTCGTACAATAGATATTTTCAATACCGACGTCTATAAAATTTAAGTATTTCTATTTTTTACCCAACTATCATTAAGAGGCATGACTGATCAGTGTTCTGTTTTTTTCTATTCTATCCGTTAAGATTTAAGTGCTCATCACTTACCCATTCCGCTGCCACCTCATCCGGTCTTTGACCAAACAATCTAACTCTTCCTTCGTTATGCAATCCCATATGAGCTATCCGCATTCCAATTCCAACTCTATGTCCTTCTTTGGTTTTATACGGGATTGCTGTGACCCTACCAAGTTGCCCCTGCTCTCCTTCATCAATAATACAAATGTCGTTGTGATCATTTGAAAGAAACGTAGGCATATATCCTCCTTGTTTTAAACATTTTGTATTTAACCAAATGCTATTATACTACTCAGGTCAATTCTTTCATTGTCGCTGGAATCTGATTTGCAAGATCAGTCGCATTAAAAAACGGTCCAACCTTCCGGTAAAGCTCATCCCCTGCTTTTTTGTTGATAAAACTTCCTGCAAGTGTTGAAACCCACGGGTCGTTTTTACAGGCAAGTGCCGCGATGAGTCCTGCAAGTACGTCTCCTGTCCCACCTTTGGTCATCCCCGCGTTTCCGCCTACAATAATCCTCGTTTCATCACCATTGGACGCAATATCCTCTTTGCCTTTAAGAAGCATGATACAATTATGTTTTTTTGCGAATTGCATTACTTGTTCTTCGATTTTTAACTCTTGACTTGAAATTCTGAATTCTGAATTCTGAATTCTGAATTTAAGAGTTTCAAACTCTTGATGATGCGGAGTCAGTATCGCATTCTTTGGAATATTTTCCAGCTCGAGCATTTGTAATGCTCCTGCGTCTATCACCCACTGCTTGCTTTTATGTTTCCGTAACAAATAATTAGTCAACGCTGCTGTGTGTATGCCTTCATCGGTAATTTTTTCTAATTCGACTAAATTTGAAATTTGAAATTTGAAATTTGAAATTTGCGAAGCTTCGTTTCGCATCATTCCCGGTCCAATCAATATGCAGTTATCTTCCTTAACGTACTCTTCAATATCCTCTCTCGGTACCACAATTCCATTCCTAAATTCTTTTTTCAATTCATGAACAATGGCATTATTTTCCGGAACCGAAGAGTAGTGCACGAGGTCAACGATCCGCGAGGCCACAGTGAGAGACCAGAGGCTTGCTGCATGGAACAGATGCGATCCGCCGACGATAAGAAGCCGTCCATTTTGGCCTTTATGAGAATCGGGTTTGGGTAATACTAACTTCTTTATTTTACCGAGAAGTTCTTCATCCATAGGTATATTGTATATCATCTCAGTTTAAAAAATCTCAAATCGCAATTTTCAAATCACAAAGAAAAAGTAAATTACAAATCACGAATGAAAATTCAAAGTTATAATTTAAGAAATTTAGAATTTTTAAAATTTGAAATTTGTTTGAAAATTGAAAATTGGAATTTGAAAATTATCCTATGGGCAATCGGATAATCTTTACGTCTTTCATTGACTTGAATAGTTGTATTACTTCATTCTCCGCCGACGTTATAATCGTCTGCTGGTTATCAATAATCGAAAGCACAATGGTTCTGCACTCCTGGTCAAGTTCAGAAAAAATATCATCCAGTAAAAGGATTGGGCGCTCTTCTGTTTGGTCCTCAATATACGAAAATTCCGCAAGCTTCAACCAAAGAACCGCAAGTCTTTGTTCTCCCCTGCTTCCAAATCTAGACACGTCACGATATGTTCCTTGTTGGTCATTGCCTGCCCGCCATCGACTCTTGTCGAAGGCAAGTGCAGGCGGGTGATTTGTCCGCCAGCCGGCGGATTGTGATTTTGTGACGATAAAATCGTCCCGCTGCGGTCCCACAAGTGTTGATTTGGCTGCCACTTCCTCATCCCTATATTCATCCAAACGCGATTGGGAAATAATACTTTTATCATAGATAAGCCGGTAATAGAAATCGTCAAGAACATACATGTTGATATAATTTATAAACGCCTGTCTTTTGTCTGTAAGATACGAACCGGATTTTATACATAGTTGATTCCAAAACAGAAGCTGAGATCTTCCTGCTTTTCCTTCGTTGATACAATCTAATAATTTATTCCGCTGACGCAAACCCCGTTCGTAGGACAATAAATTTCTTCGATATTCGCGGTCCGTCTGAATCAATACGCTATTAAGATATTGTCTTCTCAAAGACGGACTGTCAGTCACGAGTTCCAAATCCCCGGGAGAAAACAGTACAGCGCGTACGTTTCCGACAAAGTCAATTTGCCGCCGGGGAACACCATTGACCAAATACTTTTTCATCGGCGCTTTTTCTCCATTTACTTCCCCTGTCGTAATCACCAACTCTAATCGCGTCTTGTCATCCCGCACTTGATGCGGGATCTTGTTTTGATTTAAAATTTGCGCGCTAATCCGCGCAATCTCCCCTCCCCATCTCACCATGTCGCTTTCCTTTTGTGCCCGAAAACTTTTCCCGGTTGCCAGACAATATATTCCCTCTAACATATTTGTCTTGCCGGAAGTATTCGGTCCAATGATAAGAGTCACGGTTGAAGAAAATTGAAATATTTCCTTTGCATAGGACCGGAACTGTTGCAAAACTAATGTTTCAATTTTCATCGTCACAATTGTACCATCTTTTACAAAAACGCTCTTTCCCTGTATGGTATATACCCTTCACAATCTGAATTGTTACGGGTATCCACCCCTCTAAGCCGTTTTGACAACTTTTTCCTATAGGAAAAAGTTGCAAACCGGCGTAAGATGGGTATACTTACGTTATAGGAGGTAAACTTTTATGATTGAAAATACACCTGGTAAAATCTCTATGGTGGAAACAATAAAAAGCGGGGCAAGACGCTTAGCTGAATATTTAAAACCAGACCAACCAGAAGGAGTTATACATTTGGATGCTGAGGATCAAAAAGCTATTACCCAAATAACCCAAAAAGGTATAAGTTATTTTATTGTTGTTGATAGTCAACAACCCCCGAGCTTGGATCAGGTCTAGCCGACCGTGGCGCTCATCTCCAATCATGTGCTCATTATGTTTCTAATCTCGTGCTAATCCTGTCTCTAACATAGAAAGAGGTATGAATTGTGTCTGGACAATCGAAACTAGATAACGGTATAATAAATGAATTATGGCAATGAAGCACGTCTACCAGCCAAAAAAGAAAAAAAGGATCCGCAAGCACGGATTCAGAGAGCGTATGAAAAGCGTCGGCGGCCGCAAAGTCCTCAAACGCCGAAGGTTAACCGGAAGAAAACGATTAACCATATAGTGTATGTCCTTTTCTTCTGAAGAGAAAAAACTTATTCTCATCCAAAGTTTCTACTTCTTTGCCGTCGCGCTTGCCGATATATTTGTAACGGTTTTTTTCTTCTCACACGGTACGTTTCAAACACCGGTTCTATATCAGATTATCCGCATATGGGTATTTTTGGGAATATTTATTTTATCAGGTTTGATATTTAATAAAGTACGGTCCGGTACTATCATAAAAATTGGTCTTTTTATATTTGCGGTTTTTTATTTTTTTCTGTTTCTTTTGAAAGAACGCTCCATTACATACATAATTCCGTTAAGTGTTCTCAATGGTGTTGCCATGGGCTGTTTTTGGTCCGGATACAACCTCAACCAATATATCTATTCCAATCAGAAAAAACGTATCTCTTTTTTCGGATCCTCGCTTATAGCGATCCAATTATTCCAATCCATTGCTCCGTTCTTAGGAGGAGCGATCATTACCACAACCAGTTCACGCTATTCACTTCGTGTAGGATATGGAGTCCTTTTTCTTGCCGTCAGTGTTATCATTGCATTAATTATATTTCTGGTTGGAAAACTTCCGGATCACGAACGGCTTACATTTTCTATATCTCATATTTTTTCCCACAGACGAACATTGGTATGGAAAAAAATACTTCTCCAACAATTTTTCCTTGGTATGTTTGATATGCCGGGAAATACCATAGTCGGAATCCTTATCTATCTTGTAATAAAAAAAGAATTCTTACTGGGAATCACCCAAACTGCATCCGTTCTGATATCCATTCTTGGAACCCTTCTTGCTATCCGGCTTCTCCATAAATCTTCCCGGTTCTATTGGATCGGGATCGTGGGTATAAGCCTCGGCTATTTTGTGTTTGGGTTATTCCAGTCTCCGAAAGGGGTTCTTCTCTATATTATTCTCATCGGTCTTACGTCTCCGTTTATGAATACGTGGGTCCCTACGGTGTATTACCGCGCAATGGACAGCGTCTCCGGTCATTGGAAAGAAAAATATCATTTACTGTTTGAACGGGACGTTTCTCTGGCATTTGGCCGGCTTTTCAGTTACACGCTTATTTTTCTTTTTATACATCCCTCAAATCAAATTACTCTTGCTCGGTATGCAGTTTTCTTGCTGCCAATACCACCGCTCCTGCTGGGATTTGCGCTCAGGGAAGAGAAAACTAAAAAACTTTAAGCAAAGGCAGATTTGTCCTATACTATTCTTATGTTTCCAAAACCCAACCGCCTCCCCAGCGAAGCATTCACGCGGGTTTTCCGGACCGGCAAGCGCATACATGGTGAAATTTTTGGTGTGATAGCGGCGCCAAATTCCCAACCATTAAGCCGTTTCGCAGTCTGGGTAGGAGTGAAAATTGACAAACGCGCGACGAAAAGAAACCGCATGAAACGGCTGGCACGGGAAGCTGTTCGCCACCTGCTCCCTACTATAAAACCAGGTTTTGACTGTATCATCATCGCCAAGAAAAATTTTTCTGAAAAAAAAGGGGGGGTCGAACATTCATTGCAGGAGCTATTAACACGACTTAATCTCTCCAACAATGTAACAATGTAACAATGAAACAATTTGTCTTAAGGCTTATCCGTTTTTATCAAAAATACTTATCTCCTGATACAGGTATCCTAAAAACGTTGTACCTGGTGGACTCCGCATGTAGATTCAAACCCACGTGCAGTGAGTACATGTACCATGCTATCGATCGGTATGGTATAATGAAGGGTATAATCTTGGGCTTGAGGCGAATTCTTCGTTGTCACCCATGGAGTACGGGCGGATACGATCCGGTACCATTAGGTAAATCCGAAATTCGAATATCGAAATTCGAAACAAAGTCTAAATTCAAATATCTAATATTTTAAACTTTTTGAATTTATATATTTACTATTGTTTCGTATTTCGTGCTTCGAGCTTCGAATTTTATTTTTTATGACCAATCCCAATCTCTGGAACCAACTGCTTGTTTGGCCGATAACGAATCTGCTCATCGCCTTTTACAAGCTGTGTGAGTTTCTTCACATTCCGGGCCCCATGGGATTTGCCATCATCTTGTTAACCATTTCCATTCGGCTCCTCCTCTACCCTCTCATGCACGTTCAGCTAAAAAGCGCTAAAAAAATGTCCGATCTTAAACCGCACATTGACGCACTCAACGCAAAACACAAAGACAATAAGCAGGCGCTGCAGCAGGCACAACTTGCTCTCTATAAAGAACACGGAGTAAATCCGATGGCCGGTTGTTTGCCGACCCTCGTGCAGTTTCCCATCCTCATTGCGCTCTATAACGTTTTTTATCAGCTTTTGGGAAGCACAAATATTTCTGTGTTCTTAACGGACCTCAACAAAATTCTCTATTTCCCTTTTCTTCACTTAACCAAACTCGACTTTATGTTTCTTGGAGTAAATCTTACAATTAAACCCGGAGAGTGGCAAAAATACGGCTGGTGGCTTTTATCCGTTCCTCTCATCACTGCACTTCTTCAATGGTGGCAAACAAAATTAATGATGCCCTCCTACGCCAAGGCTTCGGAGGGTAAACCTATTCTTGCCGTCAACGATACAAAAAAGAATGATGAAAAGAAAACGGATGATATGGGGGATATTCAGAAACAGATGGCTCTGATAACTCCCGTCATGTTTGGATTTTTCGCTCTCCAGTTCCCCCTAGGCCTTTCCCTTTATTGGAATGTTTTCGGACTTTTTGGTATTATCCAACAGCTGCAGATTAATAAATCATCAAAATGATTTACCAACGAATAACGAATTGGTACGAATATACGAATTAAAATGTGTTGACTATTCGTTTATTCGTAGTGTTTATTCGTAATTCGTTGATGAATATCATATGGACAATCTTGAGGTTATAAAACAAATTGCCGAAGAATTATTACATAAACTTGAAATTACCGGCGCTATCTCCGTAACCACTGATGAGTCCGGTGCGTACCGCGTGCATATTGAAACAGAGGAAACAGGACTTCTTATCGGCTTCCACGGTCGGACATTGGAAAGCCTCCAAATGATACTTGGCATGATAGTCAGCCGAAAGCTTGGTAAATGGGAACGTGTGTATGTCAATGTCGGTGATTACAGGGAAAAACGCGAAGAGGCGCTTATGTACATGGCCCAGCGTGCAGCTGAACGGGCGCTTGCCTCCGGCCGGCCCATAGAACTCACAAGACTTTCAGCAGCCGAACGACGCGTCATCCATTTAACCCTCTCCGGAGATGAACGGGTAAAAACAGAATCCGAAGGCGAAGGCCCTGACCGAAAACTCATTATCTCTCCAAAACTTGCGTAATTTTGTGAAGATCACAATTAAAGAAACGCCTGCAAAAACAATTCTTGTCAAATCCGGACTTCCGGGTACCGACTGGGTGATTAATCCGTATAACGGATGCCCGTTTGCCTGCATGTACTGCTATGCAGCTCAAATTGCCCGATGGAAACACCCCAATGACGAATGGGGCTCATATATCGATGTAAAAATAAACGCTCATAACCTGCTTTTTCAGGAATTAACGAAGTTGCAAAAGAAAACCGGTACAAAGAATTTCGGTTCCATATTTTTCAGTTCTATTACTGACCCGTACAATGGAGTTGAGGCGAAATATCAATTAACAAGAAAATGTTTGATGGTATTACGGGATTTCGGGTATGAAGGTGAAATTTCCATTTTGACAAAGTCTCCTTTGGTTACCCGCGATATTGATATACTGAAAAAACTGAAAAATATTTCAGTGGGATTGACTATTACTTCTCTTGATGATGCGGTTTCCCGATTTCTGGAAGTTCATGCTCCTCCTGTTACCAAACGCATTGAGGCCCTCTCCGAGCTTCACAAGCGAGGAATCTCAATGTATGCGTTTGTCGGTCCGATGCTTCCCTATGTTGTCCAAAAGGAAAATGAGCTGGAAAAACTTATTTATACTCTGAAACAGATTGGGGTAAAAGAAATTTGGTTTGAACACATCAATCTCAATGCAAGAATTAAAGACCGTTTATTTTCATATTTAAGAAAAACTAATCCGTCTCTCATCCCGTTATTTGAAAAAACAAAAGTATTTGCCTATCAAAAAAATCTTGATGCTTTAATTTATAAATTTGTGAGAAACCATTCTATAAAAATAGGCGGAGGATCAGTTATCCGCCACAATAAGCCTCATAATTAGATATTCTTCTCTATTCTCTTTATAATGAAGCCATGCAGCTTCATTTGCTTTTCTTCTATGCAACAATTCTTCTTCTTCCGACACAGTTGGGTAAACACTTTTTTCCGGATTGGGCGCTGGTCCTTGGGAGACGCCTCGATTATCTCTCCCCTACTCTTTTCCTCACTGACATTACAATTGTTTTTACAATTTTTTTCTGGCTCCTACAGAAAATTCATAATCCAAAATTCAGAGTTCAGAATATTAAGATAAATCCAAAAACACTCTTTGTCTCTTTATCTCTTTGTCTCTTTGTTGTTTTGAATATCTTATTTGCCGTCTCTCCTCTTATTGCCTTTTACAAATGGCTCAAGGTTCTGGAGTTTGTCCTTTTCGGCTTCTATATCGTCAAAACCAAACCATCGTGCTCACGTACGCTCTGGTGTTTGTCATTTGCCGTCCTCTATTCATCAATAATTGCTATTGCTCAATTTATTCTCCAGCATTCAGTCGGCGGTCTTTTATGGTTTCTCGGGGAACGGACTTTTGATGTCAATACTCCTGGAATTGCAACAATACAAATTCTTCCGATTTCAATTTTCCCTGCCTCGCCGGCAGGCAGGAATTTTCAATTTTCAATTTTCAATTTGCGCGAATTCCTTCGTCCTTACGCAACATTTCCCCACCCGAACGTGCTGGGGGGATTTTTAGCAGTAACCCTGCCTCTTATTATTTTCAATAATATGACTCCGTTATTCAATAAATTTTTACTGTCCCAACGTGTAAAAAGGCTTAGCTTTGTCGACCCGCTTCGACTCAGCGAGGCGAGCAAAGCTAAGCCTTGGGCTCAAAGAACTATCAGGTCTTTAAAAATATTTTGGACAATCACCATAATCCTCGGATGTCTTGCTCTCATCCTCACCTTCTCCCGCAGTTCATGGATGGCAGGCATTATTGGTTTATCCGCTGTGTTATTACTTCATTTCAAATCTGTTAAAAATTATCCATTTGCCTGCTTCGCTAAAACTTCAGTAATGCGAGTAGTATTTGTGGCATTTGTCGGATTAGTCGGATTATTCTTCGTCCTCCCTTATCTAAAAACATTAACACCAGATAGTGAGAGCATTTTTGTAAGAAATGAACTAGCTGGTGCTAGCCTCTCTATTTGGAAAACATCACCCATAATTGGCGTGGGGCTTGGCAATTTTCTTGTCGAGCTTCCGAAATACTATCCTCACCGTGATATCTTTTTCCTCCAGCCGGTACATAACATTTACCTACTTATCCTAGCAGAAACAGGAATAATCGGGGTTGCCTTTTGCCTATTTTTTCTATGGAAATTATATAAACATATAACGCGTAAGCGTCTATTTGATATTTGCCTGCCCGCCCTCAGCTCTTGCCGAAGGCAAGTGCAGGCGGGTCATTTGTCATTTGTCATTCTGCTCCTTCTGGGAGCAGCCGATCACTATCCCCTCACCCTTCAGCAGGGACAACTCTTGTTAACTATACTCATGTCCTTTAATCTTCGTAGCCGCTGACGTGTCCACCAAAATTTTAACGAAGGAGTTTATTTTTATTTTTATTTCTTATTATCCGGACGTTTGAAGGAATGATTCTATCTGTTTTTTTAAAACCGGAATATCTTTCTTTACCATACCCCATGTTTTCTTCTCATCAATGGAAAAATATTCATGGATCAATCGATTTCTCGCTCCAACGATTGACCGCCAAGGAACATCAACTGCTTTCACCTTTAATTTCTTGCTTATGTGAGTTACTGCTTCTCCAATGATCTCAAGTTTTCGAAGAACAGCGCTTTGGAAATAATCATCCGTACGAAAATGATGAAGTGTTTTCCCTTTTGTAAAAAGCTCAATGGCGCGTATCGCATCCCGAATATGAAGAAAATACGGTAAATCAATTTTTTGCTTCATAAAAAGGGATAACCTGTGAAAACACTCTATCCCGAATATAGGGAGATACGCTTTGTTTGGTTACAAGATCAACCGGTACCCCGAGCAGTTCTTCCAGTTGTATTTGAAGTTCCGCCATACCCAAGAGAGTCATTTTTGATTTCGGAAAAAAATCAACCAAAATATCATAATCGCTTTTTTTCCGATGATCTTTCCGTACGCGCGAGCCGAAAAGTCCGGCATACGACACTCCATACTTACGTAGAGCATCACATACTTTTTCATACTGGGGAATAACCGGTTGCATAGTACTTATTATACTACTGAATACGACACATAAGGTCAACAACCTAAGGGCTCGTTCGTAAATGGCTTCATGGGTATTTACGAATACGACCCCCCTATAAATTTATCCGCTTGCAATATTTGCGTACCCGCCTGATTCGATATGTGAAGCATTTCGGGCAGGGCATTGCGGGCAGGTATGTTTGTATTATCCCCGTGTATCTCTGCTACAATAACATCATGTCCAATCGTCGAGTTATCGCTTTTAATACCATTAGCCAAATCGCAGGCAAAGTTATAACCAGCGGTACGACGTTTGTTGTCAGTATTCTCATCGCCCGGACGCTTGGCGCTTCCGGATACGGCGACTTTACTAAAATTACGACGTTTGTTGCGTTTTTCTACCTATTCGCGGATTTCGGTTTAAATACAGCATATCTTGAATTATCGGAGGACAAAAAAGCCCAAACAAATTTACTCTTCCTCCGGACCCTATTTGGCTTATCTCTTATGTTTCTCTGTATATCCATTCTTTCATTCCTCCCCGGTACTGATATTCAGGGATATACGCCGCTGGTAAAACTCGGAATCATTTTTTTCTCTGTAAGCATTCTGTTTCAGTCGCTTATCACAACGGCAAATGCGTTTTTCCAAAAAAACCTGCGGTATGATTATGCATCCTATGCGCTGTCTCTTGGAGCAATTGTCACCCTCCTTTCTGTTTTTTTATTTCCCTATTTGGGTATAACAGGTGTTATTCCAAACATCTTTGCGTTCCTGTTGGGGTCTGGAGCAACAACAGTTGCTGCTCTTTTTTTTGCTAAAAAAATTATCCCTTCCTTTTCGTTTTCTTTTGATTCAACGCTTACCAAAAAAATGCTTGTAATCGCGCTTCCATTGGGATTAACGCTCTTATGTAATGTCGTATATTTCCATGCAGACAGCGTCATCCTTACGCTTTTCCGCTCTTCTTCTGAAGTGGGTATTTACGGATTTGCCTATAAGGTATTTGAATTTCCGCTTGTTGTCCCGACATTCTTTATGAATGCAGTTTTCCCTCTTCTCCTTATTTCCATAAAGGGGAATGACATGAAAGCATTTATTAGACAAATGAAGCAGTCCTCCGCTGTTTTATTTTCGCTTTCCTTGGTTCTTGTTTTGTGCGGATATATATCCGCACCTCTTTTTTCTCTTATACAAACAGACTTTCAGGCAAGCATTGTGCCGTTCCGGATTCTTCTTCTCAGTCTTCCTGTTTTTTATCTCACGAGCGTTACGATGTGGGTTTTAATAGCCCTGAAAAAAAGAGTTGCGCTTTTCCTTGTGTATTTTATCTCTATGATAGTAAATGTCGGAAGTAATATTCTCCTGGTACCGCACTATGGGTATACGGCAGCAGCGTGGATCACTGTGGTGTCGGAAACGCTTGTACTGCTTCTATCTCTTTTTGTCATTCAAAAATACTTTAACCCAAGTAAATAAAATCCGAAATTCGAATATCGAAACACGAAACCCTCCTTCGCTCTTACGAGCTTTGGATGGGCAAAGCAATTTTGAATTTGCATAGCCGGCCGTAGCATTAGCGAAGGCTGGTTTCGAATTTCGTATTTCGTGCTTCGGATTTATTGAAATCAAGGTGATTGACGACAAAACACTGATCAATGTACCATAACATTCATGACTAATGAATTAATAATCCACACTGACGGCGGAGCCAGAGGAAACCCGGGACCGGCAGCAATCGGTGTCGTTATAGAAAAAGATGGGAAAGTAATCCATACATTTGGTCAACGGATAGGGGAGTCAACAAATAATGTTGCAGAGTACACTGCGGTCATAGAAGCATTGAAATATATGCAGGCGTATCGGACAAACAAAAAAAATAGTCATTCCTGCGAAAGCAGGGATCTTACTAAAAACGATAAGGTTCCGGCTTGCGTTTCACTTGGCCGGAATGACAAAGTTATGGATTGTCAAACTATACATTTTGTTCTTGATTCGCTTTTGGTGGTAAATCAGTTGTTGGGAAAATTTAAGGTAAAAGACGCAAAACTCCGTTTCCTTCTTTTGGAGGTACGGTCATTAGAACAAGAGGTTGGGGGAGCTATAACATATTCGGTAGTACCCCGTGAGCAAAACAGAAAAGCCGACTTCCTGGTAAATCAAGCACTAGACCAATAATTAGTTTATAAAGTACTGAGTTATAAAGTTATTGAGTTATTTGTACTTTATGAACGTTATAACTTTATAAACTTTTAACTTTTCCCCGGGGCTCATGTCGTTTTCTGTGTGAAAGGGAAGGAAGAGGGGAGAGTAAGTGATTGTGTTCGGAGCTTTTCTTTGCAATAATAAAGTAAGATTTTTCCCGTCTCTCCTATGACAAAACCCTCCTCTTCATCATTAAAAAAAGAATTAGCTGCTCTTCCTATAGCGCGTATCGAAACAATGGATCAATCGTACGTACTTAATCTACGGGAATACTTATTCGCAAACGGTTGTCAGGTATTCGTGAATACCGGCCCCACGGAAAATGTCACATACTTTTTTGTGGTTGGTGACAGCAATTTCGTGAAAAAGACTCTTGCATTCCGGCACGAACTCGGGAAAAAACAACTTGTTATATGCTGGGACACCGAAGGTCACGAATCGATCGAGCAGTTCCTCGGTCTCCACTCAAAAATTGTTTTTGTCGATCCTGTTCCGATAACATCAGACGTTCTTTCTGAAATTTTTACGTTTCTTTTTACCACCAAAGGGAAAGAGCTTAATATGCAATCCTCATGGTCAAAAAAAGGTACAAAAGACGGTGATGGTAGTGAAATTCCGCATACAAAAGTACAGGCAGAGAGCCTTGACACGCACACGGAAGAATCTCTCAAACTTCCATCAACCCGCGCATACGAAGATGTTCAAAAAAGGAGAATCGCCAATCTCATAACTGATATGTTTGGAAAAAAACGTGATACAAAGACGGTTCACTCAACTGATAACGGTCAAAATAAAGAAAATTTGAAAACGGAAACACCTCGCAAACAAAAATTATGGTTGTCATATCTGGTGCCAATAGCCTTGATTACGTTCTTCCTGTGTATGTCACCCTTCCTATTATATAGTGTCAGTTTTCTTATACGCGGATGGTCTCTTATGAGTGCTGCTGCGGGGTTTACGGAGGGAAAGGGGAATGTAGTAGAGGCACAGGTCAAAAATGAACGATTTTGGAGCGGATATACGCACCTGACCATGCCTTTTGTTCATGGAACAATGCGGTTTGGGCTGGGAGACAAAACAATTCAGGCGTTTGAACGCGTAGATCGTCTTTCGGATCTGATAGCCGACGCAGAACTTGAACTTCTTGCCATGAATGATGCAGTTCTTTCCATGGGTTCATCGCTTATACTTGATCAAAAAGACAAACAGTCTCTTTCCCCTGTGGTGGCGGTGGACACCATACGGAAAAGCATTCCCTCAATCAGAAACAAACTTGATCTTGCCGCAGCCTACCTCCAGTCGTTTCGGAGCCTGCAATCTTTTCCGTTTTCTTTACCCGCTGTTCAGGTACAGATTGAAAAAGCTATAGCAAAAATTGAGAAACTCCGGCAGGTTTCAGAGGTGGGAGAAAGGATTTCCCAATTGTATCCCTTTATCGGAGGATTTCGGGACAAACAGCGCGTGGCGGTCATATTGCAAAACAGCAGTGAGTTGAGGCCTACGGGCGGATTTATCGGGTCTCTGGCTCATCTTACTGTTTCGGAGGGGTCGCTTGAAGAGATGCGCATTGAAGATGTATACGCTCTTGACGGACAATTGAAGGGGCACGTTGAACCTCCGGGGCCCATAAAAGAACTGTTGGCTCAGGAACACTGGTATCTGAGGGACAGCAATTGGAATCCGGATTTTTCTAAAACCAGCCAAACTGTTCAGTTTTTTTATGAGAAAGAGACAGGAGAACGGGTGGAAAGCGTTGTGGGAGTTACTTCCTCGTTTATCGTCCGGATTTTAAAGGTTGTGGGACCGGTAGATATTCCTTTTTACAACGATCGGATCACGGCGGACAATTTTTACCTGAAATCATTCTATTATTCGCAGGCGAACTTTTTCCCAGGATCGAATCAGAAAAAAGATTTCCTGGGCGCTCTTATGGAGGCCATCCTTTCAAAACTTCAAAAAAACGTTCAGTCCGGTGTAGCCATCATGGAGATTATCCATGACAGTCTCGCCTCCCGCGACATCCAGTTGTATACCGCGGATCCTGAGGGACAACGGGCTATAGAACAGTTTGGGTGGGGAGGAAAGGTGCCTGCCGGATCCGCATGTCTTGTGACAGAAAATCAGCCGCCGTGTGTTTTTTCCTATGTATATATCAATGAATCCAATGTCGGAGTCAATAAGGTGAATGCGTTTATCGAGCGAAGTCAAACGCGTTCAGTCCAAATTTCAGAAACAGGCACCATATCTGAAACAATCTCCCGGAAAATCCAAAACGTGTCCCGGAGAGAGTCGGGAACCGGAGACTATATGACCTATCTTCGTATATTTTTCCCGTCTGGCAGTATCCTTACATCCCTCACCTTGGACGGAAAACCTATCCCCATGAAGGATATAAAAACGAAGCGTTCGGGTCTTCCG
>Ga0209210_1001327_pt1 | contig 21100 bp, 20 predicted proteins | sample RifGroA1_FD_183991 | JGI IMG/M metagenome (GOLD analysis project Ga0209210, IMG submission 183991) | Contaminated groundwater microbial communities from Rifle, Colorado, USA - Rifle Groundwater A1 (SPAdes) (version 2) | ecosystem: Environmental > Aquatic > Deep subsurface > Groundwater >...
ATTTTTCTGACGCGTTTATCTATAGCGCTGTCGGCTATCATGAAAACAAAAAAGTCGAGAGCAACCACAATCGTTCATCTTCACTTCAACGCCAGATCAATCGGAATCGGTACGGAGCGGTGATTTACTGAAAGCATGTTATAATAAATTGCGACCAAGTATCAGTGAAGTCGTTAAACTCATCTATACTCAAATAAACACTGTTTACGGAAATAACTACCTTGTGTTCAAATCTAAACCCGGGCAACGATCACGCCTATCGACCCGGTCTCTCATTTGCACATAAGGATACAAATACAAAACGCAGGATTGTTACCTGCGTCTCATATCGCCTACTGAAACCCTCAATGCTTTGTTAAAAGCATGTAGTCACTATACTACAGTTTAACTAAGTTGTAAATGAGAGTTAGAGGCGTTGTTGCTAAAATAAAGAAAACATAATCGTTCAGACTCGGAAATGACTCAAGGGAACGACACAAAACTGTGTCGCAAATCATTTTAGAATCACACGAGCCGGTCATGATCAAAACAGAACATCCAAATACTCCTGAACAACAGGATGAGATTGCGTTTATTACAGAGAAGATGAATGTAATGTATCAGTACCAACAGCAGGCACGAGGTGAGTTCAACGAAAGAACCTTGAAACAGTACGAGGACGACAATCAGAAACGGATCAATAGCTACATTGAGCCACGTGGTGAAGACCTAGATTCATGGCAGACTAGGGGGTTTGAAGGCATTACACGAGAGAAGATGTTTGCCTTTGTTTCCAAGGTTGCGATGAATAGACCAAAGTATAAGTTCAAAGCAACACGGGACGATGGTTTCATTGATAAAAGCATTTCAGAAGCCGTAGAAGATTTTCACACCTATACTTGGAATTACGAAGACCCAACATCTGTTGAGTTCTTTTTTGATTCTTGGAGTACAGCAGGATCAGGGACATGTATTGTTTGGGAAGGTGTAGAGCAGATCGAAGAGGAAGTAGAAGAGATTGAGTCATACAATATCGTCACTGGTGAATTAAAGACTAGCAAACCAAAAACAATTAAGAGTGATATCAACTGCAAACGCCGGCGTGTTCCTCTTACCAATTTCTTTATTTGGGATTGGCATCAGACTAACATTCAACGCCAGACCTACGTTGCTGAAACACAAACTCTCACAATGAGTGATTTCAAGCGTACTTACGGCAATTACAAGAACGCCGATAAGGTGCAAAGTACGCAGGAGACCCGAGAGATGTTTGGTGATTCGTTCTTCATGCAAGCATGGGAAGGGACAAGCGAGGATAAAGTTCATGTCACACATTTTTATTCACAAGAGAACGGCAAGAAGCGATACAGAATTGTAGCCAACGGTGTGTTGATTCTTGCTACACCATTTGCTCGCAAGGATGGGAAGCTACCGTTTGCTCGCTATATTTTCAAGCCATTTGCTGATTCGTCGTTCTTTTACGGCAAAGCATTACCGGACGAGATTGCCGGCGATCAAGATTTGTACAATGCATTTAAGAACATGATGCTTGATCGTTCGATTCTTTACATTCAGCGTCCGATGGTTGGAAACGGTAGTGAAGAAGTAGACGATCTTGTGTTGCGTCCTCATGGCATTGTTAATTACAAGGGGGACTTGAAACCGCTTGATCTTGCGCCACCAACATCAAATGATATTGAGATTTTGGAATACCTACGCGGTGCGGCTAATCGTCAAACATCAGACGTCCAGCAGTCCGGTCAAACCGGTAAAGGCGTAACAGCTCGTGAGATTGTAATTGCTGATGAAAATGCTCGTAAGCTTGCTGGAGTCGCACGTTTGTTTTTGGAAGCTGGCGATTTACAAGCCACCAAACTACGTATTGGCAATATCTTTCAGTTCTATTTTGAGCCAACACGCATTGAGGAGGTGCTTGAAGGTGAAGTGGGCAAGATGATTTATAGAACGATTACGCTTGAGAACGCGCAGCTTTCCGATAAGAAACAAGGAACAAAGATTATTGAGCTAGCAGGGACTCGGGAAGAATTACCAAGCCGTGAAGAGCTGGACATTCAAGAGGAAATGGCTCATATGAGCGGGTTTGAAATGGAGAAAATAGCTTTTAATGCGTCGTATTTGAAGCGTTTTGAGGTAGATTTGTCCGTTTTAACCGAGTCTAGCTATGAACAATCACGATCTTTGGAGCTTGCAATGTACAATGAATATCAGCTTTTAGTCGCTAAACTTTATCCACAGAAGTTCCAACAGTATCAAGATGTGTTCTTCCGTGAGCTAAATGACATCTACGACAAAGACTCCTCACAGTTTGAGGGTCAACCTGAGCAGCCGCAAATGACACCCACACAACAAGCTTTACAACAGGAAGCAGGAGCTGGTGAGATCACCAATCAGATTGCTAATCCTGAAATGAATAGCCTCGCTAAACTAACGGGGGTACAGGTATGAAATGGCTCACAAGCAGGTGGCTAAACAAAGAGAGGAAAAACATGAGAGGTCAAGACGGCAAGCAACAGGAAGAATGTCAGAAGATTATGGCAACACTTCCATTGCGTGATTACTTGATTGCTCTGATGGACGAAGTTGTTAGGCAAGGCATCTATTTGACAGCAGATGAGCAAGCAGGAGCGCGACATACAATAGAAACATTAAAACGAGAAATTGAAAAAGGTGATACAATAATGAAAAGAGAAAACAAAAAACAAGTAAATTAAAGACGCGAAACACAGCAGAAGCGCTCCCTGCGTTTGTCTGAACGGTGTATTCGCGTCCACCGAACAAACAAACTCAGAAAACGCCTCTGCTATGAGAGCGTTTTTTTCTTGATCTAAAAGGTCTTTTGACCACGGAAGTAACAGCTGGGTCTTCGCCAGCATAACAATCCCGTCTGCGGGGACAATCGGCAGTTAAAATATGGAAATTGAAAAGATTGTTGGTGAGAGTTTTAACGCACACGATTTCGCACAGAAAAAAGCTCGTGAGATGGCAGAGAAACTTAAACCAAAAGAAGAGGAAGAAGTAGAGGAACCTGTGGAAGAACAGGAAGAAGCAACTGAAGAGGAGGAAGCCATCGATGAGCCTGTAGAGGAAGAAGAAAAACAGGAAGAAGTCGTCGAAGGCACAGAAAAAGAACGAGCATTACTTCGTGAGATTGCTCGCCTTAAATCTGACAGACGAGAGGAAAAGCAGAAGCTAGAACTCTCGGAAATTACGCCTACGTCTAGTGAAGAAGAATCTATTGATGTTTCAAAAGCAGAAGCTCTTGTTTACAGTGCATGGCGTAATGAAGCCTTAGAGGAATTTGTGGATAAACATCCCGAGTACACAACAAACCTAAAGGCAAAAGAACGATTTGAAACGGAATACGCCGAACGTTTACCAGAGCTAGTTTACGCCAAAAGGCACAACATTCCTGTTACAAAAAAGTTCTTCAAAGACCGTTTTGATCGAATCCATAAAGCTGTAAGTGATTCAACTATTTCCGCAAAAGAAAGTGGAAAGAAAGAATTACTCAAAGCTCAATCTGCTGCCAGCGTCATGGCTGCCGGATCAGGAAAAAGTGAAGGTCAAGATGGCAAACCAAAGCCAGTGAAGAAAAACATTCTGCTACAAAAAAGCGGGGGTTTGGATTCGTGGCTGTCTAAAAAAACTTAAATAAATTTAATTATGCCTTTTCGTCCGATTCGTTACGATTCAGGTCGCGTGACAAGACTTCCAGCTGCCAATTCTGTTGCTTTTTTGAAAGGTGCGGCAGTTGAGGACAATGGGAGTGGTCTCTTGCGACTTGCGACAAATGCTTCAACAGAAGTTCGGTATATCTGTTTGGAGACCGTTACAACCACAGTATCAGGACAACTTATTGATGTTCTTGAAACACAAGGTGTTCTTTTTGATGCAGATACTGATGCAGTTCCAGCACAAACAGATGTTGGCACATTAGCTGATCTTGCTACCAACTCAACAATCAATCCTGATGCAAGCGCCAACGATGTATTTTATATCGAAAGTATCATTGATACTGCGACAACCCGAGTTAAAGGGTATTTCGTGAATAATATCTCATAATATGCTTAGAGTATCTGATTTTCAAAGCCTTACAGACTCTCTTGAGTCTTTAATGGTTGAAACCCGAGATCTTAAAGTAGCGGAAATGGCAGCTGCCAATACACTCTTTGATATCAAGGATGAAGTTCGTCGAACACATGAAGAACGGCTTTTGCACGGTGTTGCTGGGATTGAAGTCGTTCCTGATGGTGCTGATTTTCCACATCTGACGTCTGATGAAGGTGATACATTTACGCTCACCCAAACCCAGTTCGGCGCAATCGTTCCAGTCACCCAGCTCATGCGCGAATGGGATTTGTATGAACAGATTACAGAAATAGCTACATCTGTCATGGATGAAGCAATGGATAAGCTTGACCAGTCCTTCGTAGATATTTTGCTTCGTGGTTTTGCCACTACAGCTTATACCGACGTATGGGGAGCTTCTGTTACACCAACAGGACCTAACGGTCTTGCATTGTTCTCAACTGTCCACACTAACGGTACGACTGCTACTACATTCTCAAACTTAATTAACGATGGAACGACCAATAATCCTCTTCTTTCACGAGCTGCGATTGTCAACGAACGCGCTCGTGCTCTCAAGTACACTGACCCACAAGGTCTAACACGACCTATTCATCTTGATACAGTCGTTGTGGGACCTGATAACGAGGATTTGGCAGAGCGTCTCTTGTACTCCACACAGATTCCGGGAGAAGCAAACAATGATCTAAATGCTCTTAAAGGAAAGATCAAGAAACTTATTGTTTGGGAACGTCAAGATTTGCGAACAGGTGGAACTGATACTTCCAATTATTGGTTCATGGCTGATTCTTCTAAAGTGAAGAAAACACTTAAAGCATATTTCACCATGCGTCCAACATTACTTCCTCCTGAAAATATTCACTCAAACGGAAACTGGGATTACAAATTACGTCTTGTGTACTCTCGTGGATTTGGATGGGCAAGTTATCTCAGAGGTAGTGATGGGTCTGCTGCTTGAGAATAATGCTAAAAAATAGGTAACTAAATTATGTCTCAATCTACTAATTGGGGTGCTCTCCTTACTCAAGGTCGTTGTAAAGCATTTGGTGTTCCTTGGTCTGATAAAGAAGCTTATGCTGTTTTTGTTCTGAAGATTCCAGCAGAAAATGTCCGTCAAGGATGTTTGACTCTTGAGGATTACGAATCAGCAAAGAAAAAACAGCAAGTTTTGGAGGAAAAGACAAAAAAGGTTCAACTGATTCATCTTAAACGATCTCAACTTGTCGCTTTGTGTGAAAAGCAAGGAATTCAGATAACAAATGAAGCTACACGATCTGTTCTTCTTGAATTATTACTTGATAATGGATGTCTAAAGAGTATTCCAATCAGTGAAGTACCAGAGATAATAGAGAGTGAAACTTAATTAAAATAAACTGGGGCGAAGTTGACCTGTGTACTCGCACAGAGGAAGTCGAAAGACTAATATATTCGCCCCTTTTAAGAGAATTTTATGGCAGATCCAACAAATATAACTGGATTACATGTCTCTTCGATTCAAGTCGGAGGAACAGCAGGTCAGTCTCAAAACGGTGAAACAGTCAATTTGATTTATCTCGCAGATCGTACATCTGCTCCTACAACAACTTCACAACGTCTTTATAGTGTAAATGGTGTTCTTTTCTTCGATACTGTTTCTTTGGAAGCAGGTGGCGGTGGTGCGGCAGGAACAATGGCTGACACCTATGGAAATGGACACGCAATTACGATTTCCGCAGGCCCAATCATTCTTACTGATTCAACAGATGCCGCACTTGACATGCTTCGACTTACAAAGTCAGCAGCAGGTTCAGGCGATTCATTGGAATTTCTTCACACAGCAGCCGCAACAGGACGAGCAATTTACTTGGATATGGATTCAGCGATTGCTCGTACAGGAATTTTGATTGATTCAGGAGGTACAGCACGTACAGGTGCAGACATTGTCTTTACAGACGACTCAACAGGTGCTCACTCATGTATTGACATTAACTCTAGTGGATCAGGCGCAACAATCGGGTTTGATTTTGTCGGTTCTTTTAATGGTAACGCAGGTGGACAGGTATTTTTGGTTGATTTGAATGACAACGACAATCTAACAACCGAAATCATGCAGATTGCCACAGGTGTCGGTGAGCGTGGCATTATGTTCGACTTCAATCTTGCTCATACAGACGCTGGTACAACGTCTCATGTATTTGATATTGACCAAACGGGAGTTCTTGATTCAAATGTCTTTGACTTTGCTACCGATTCTGCTTGTACAGGAAACTTCATCAACGTAAACCTCGACAATGGAGTTGCAATGACAGCTTTCCGTGTAGAAGGTGCTGGAGCACGCACACAGCCAATGTTTGAACTTACAACCACAGCAACAGGCGCGGCTAACTTAATTTCGCTTGTTGTTAATGGTGCGATTTCAGGCAATTTGATTGATGTGGCAATGAGTACGACATCCACAGGAAATGTTTTAGACATCGACATGAACGCAGCAGTAGGTGCAGAGGCAATATATATTGATGGTGGAAATGCAGCTCGTACAGCCGCTCTCATTGATGTGCTTTATGATGGTACAGGCAACGCAGACTTGTTCAACCTTGATGTGTCTAATACAGGCACATCTCCGGTGTTTGATGTAAATATCTCTGGTGCTCGCGCAGGTCAAGGATTTGACATCGACGTATCAGGTGCGGCTTCTGGCGATGTGTTTAACACGACAATCGGTGCGGTTGCCTACACAGGTGATGTGATCGCGATTGATCTTGGTGCGACAGCCACAGCAGGACAAGCAATCGTGATTACACAAGGAGCTGTGACACGAACAACCGTGCTTGTTGACATCAACGAGAATGGTGCATCTTCTGGTAATACGATTGATGTGGATATTGGTGCAGTAACGTATACAGGAAATGTCCTAGATATTAACCTCGGTGCAACAGCAACTGGTGGTCAGGCTCTCGTAGTAGCTTCAGGCGCAATGTTACGCACAGTTGCTCTTATTGAGATCGGCGACGCAGGTACGTCCTCTGGTGCTACATTTGACATTAACCATACAGGTATTACGTCTGGTATCTGGTTTGATCTTGACGCTACGGCGGCTACTACTGGCAATGTATTTGACTTCGCTACCAATTCCGCTTCAACAGGAACAATCTTTGAGATCAATTTAACCAATGCGGTTGGTGCAATTCTTGGAAACTATACGCTTGCAGGTACACGAACAGCTGATGCTTTTGTGATCACTGATTCCTCTGCTGGAGCAACGGATGTTTTCCAAGTGACAAGCACAAGTACTGCATCAGGTCATATTTTCAACATTGACATTGGTGCGTCACTCTACACAGGAAACGTACTTGACATCAATCTTGGAACGACTGCAACAGGCTCACAAGCCCTTGTAATCGCTTCTGGTGCAATGGCTCGATCAACAGCACTTATCGGTATTAGTGATGCTGGTACAAACGCAGGTGGTACGATCTTCGACATTGACTCAACAGGAGTCCGTGCAGGTCTTGTCTTCGATATCGACGATACTGCTGCCACAACTGGTACGGTATTCGCCTACGACTCGAGTGCAGCTTCCACAGGTACGATTTTTGACATCAACATGACGAACGCCGTAGGAGCCATTATTGGTAACTACACAATGGCAGGTGTTCGTACTGCAGACGATTTCGTATTTACAGATTCTGCCTCTGGTGCGACTGACATGTTCCAAGTGACATCAACATCTACTCGATCAGGACATATCTGGAACATTGACGTGGATAGTGTATACACAGGAAACGTCATCGACATTACGTTTGGAACTTCTGCTGCTACAGGTCAAGGAATTGACCTCAACATGGGTACGAACGTCGCAGGAATGGCAATCTCAATCAACTCCGCTGGTACAGGTGTTTTAGATGAAGGAAATGCAATTGATATTGTTCATTCAGGTATCTTGGTGGCAGGAGCTGATGTGGTGAGTATTGTGGCATCAGGAGCTATTAGTTCTACTTCCAATGCTCTTTATGTTGCTACAATTGGAGATGCAGGAGCTTATGCTGTAAAAATCAATGCAACAGGTAGTGCAGAAGCTCTACACGTTGATGCAGGAACTGTATTATTTGACGAAACATTGACAGTTACTGGAACAACAACACTAACAGGAGCGGCAACCGCCACTCTCGGTATTCATACAACCGCCACGGCAAGAACTGTTACAGCTGATGGCTTGACAACAGGTATTATCGCGGCTGGTACGGGGGTTGTTGCGGTTACATCTGATGACGCAAATAAGATTCTTACTCTTCCAACTGCGGTGGTGGGAAACACCATTTGGGTATTTGCAGGGGCAACAGGATTTGAGGTCCGTACTCCCGCAGCCAGCGGAGCTACAATCAATGCCGTTGATTCAGATGGTACGAACGAGGCGGCTATTCCTGCCAATACAACTTCACTGTTTGTATGTACAGGAGCCGATGAGTGGATTCTAGCCAACTGGACTACTCTTGGAGCAGTAACTACTGCCATAGTTCCAGACGCAGCTTAAAACTTAATCTTGTTCTTTCTAATAAAATTGGGTTCGACGGACGAAAGTAAGGGGTGGGTTATCTCCACCCCTTAGCCCAAAATTGATTAAGATAACTAATCAAGTATGTCATCAATGTCAATTGAATATCAAAGAATTTATCGTGAAAGAAATAAGGAAAAAATTAAAAAAAATGCAAAGATTTTTCGTCTAGAAAATCAATTGAAAGTAAAAGAGTGGGCAAAAAATTGGAAGTTAAGAAATAGAGAAAAGGTTAAAGAATCTACAAAGAAATGGAGATTAGAAAATAAGGATAAAATTCGAGAATATAGAAAACAATATAAAATTTCTCATAAAGAGCAAAATAGATTCTCTAAAAGAGAGAATTATTACAGAAATAAAAAATTGCTTGGAAGACCGAAAAGAGGATCTTGGTATGAAAAGACTCTGAAATTGTTAAAAGAACGTGATGGAAATTGTTGTAAACGTTGCAAAACAACAGAAAAATTAACAATCAATCATCTTATTTTACAATGTGTTAGCGAAAATAAAAGAGAAAAAGATTTAAAAAAATTAGAGATTTTATGTCATAACTGTAATATAAAACACTATCACGAGATCTTAAAAAAAGCGTTAATTCATTATTATAAATGTGAATTAAGTCCAGAAAAACTATCTGTCACACTCTCATGATGGAAGTTGTGGATCCAATTCAATAATAAAATATGCGACTAATAAATCTTTCAGGATTTCAGTCAATTCAAAAAAATGTAACAACATCGGGTACTCCAATTAAATTGTCTGGTTGGTATGTAGCATCAACTATTGCTTTTAATGACAATGGTGCATCGGCAGACACAATTACAAATTCAGCAAATTTGTTTCTCAAAATGGGTTTTCGGGCAGGAGACAAACTTGTTATAAGTGGATCTGCAAGTAATGACAAAACAGTTGAAATTGATACAGTTGTTGCAGGAACAATAACTCTAATTTCGACTTCAGAACTTACTACCGAAGCTGCAGGGGCAACCGTGACATTAGATACTTTACATGGAATTAAAGTTGAGGATGGAGTTGGTGTAATTATTAAAGCAAAATATACTAATACAGGAGTGATTACTATTGGTCCTACCTCTGCTAGAGCATTGAATACAAATACAGATTTTTTCTCTAATCATCGTTTGTCTGCTGGACAATCTATAACTCTTCAAGTTAGAAATCTTAATTCAATTTGGCTTGATACGACCATTTCAGGGGAAGGTATTGAAGGCTTGTGTGAGACCTAGATCTAACAATTAGATTATCAATATGGCAGAATTTAATCATGGATCTAAAACCAGTAGCGTGTATTTTCAAATTCAGGAAATTATAAAGAAATACATTAAAGAGTTAGAAGAGAAAAAGGTAAAAGGAGAAATTATAGAGTTTCAAACAGGGGGGATTTATTTGCAGATTCAGGAGATTATCACAAAATATATTTGTGAACTTGAGTATTCTAAAATTGAAGAAAGCAAAATTGCGTTTCAGAAAGCAGAGGAAGCAAAAATAACTCAAAGACAAGCAGAAAATAAAACAAAACAAGCAGAAGATGCTCTTAGTTTAGTTGAGACAAAAACTGATGAACTTTTGTCTAAAAATGAAGAATTAGAAGCTGTAAAAGAAGTGAAAAAGATTGAAGTAAGTCAATTAGATGAAGAATTAGATCAAAAAAAGAAAGAAATTGATGTAATAACGACTAATTGTCTTGAACTTCAAAAAAGTGTAACAAAAAATAAACAAGAATTACTAGATTTGACAATGAAAAAAGAAAAGGTTTTAGAAGATCAGAAAGTTTTAGACTCTAAAATAACACAAGAACAAGAACAACTAGGTTCTTTTGAATTAAAAGTCAAAGAACTTCAAAAACAAATCAATGAATCTGAACAGAAAATTCAATTAAATAACACGTCAATACAAGAATTAGAAAAAGAATACAAAAAAAAGATTAGTGATCTAACGATCTTAAAGGATCTAATTGTTAAAACTCAAACAGAAAAAGTACAAGCAAATGAAGAATTAAGTAGTGCTCTAGTAGAGATTAAAACACAGAAAAAGAATGCTCAAGAAGAGCTTGATGTTGTTCTTTTAGAAATTAAGGTTTTCAAAGATTCTCTTAAATCTGAAAAACAAGAAATTGAAAATGAGATGCTTTTTATTAAGCAAATGAATGATCTTAATGCTCAAAAGTATAAAGAATTTGCTTACATCAAATCAAAAATGAAAGAAATAATTACTAAAGTAATTCTTGAGATAGATGAAACCAAAGCAACAGAGTTTAAGAACTTTTTATCCGTTGTAGATAAATTCTAATATGGCAGATTCAAGTCCAGCAGGTAGAGATTTAACAGGGGTACGAGATGTTGTAGGAAATCAAATAAATCCAGCAACAGAGGAAACTATTGCTTCTTTAAGTACGCAATCTTCTTCTTTTGCTGGTCTTGCTATTCCAGAATCAGATGCTATTTATGCAACTTATCCTTCTTCTGAAGTTGAGGTTTATACGTATAAATTATTAGGAGTAACAGTTGCAATTGTTACAATTACTTTTTCAGATTCCTCAAAAGAAACTCTAGTTAGTGCTGTTAAGACTTAATATGTTGAAGTTTAATCCATTCACAAACAGGTTAGATTATTTTGAATCTTCTTTTTGGGATTTGGAAACTTCAACATCAATTGTTCCAAAAAATTCATACAAACCAAGATTTCCAAGTGATATTGGTTTTGGATTTGGAGGCACAGCAGGATCACCTTTGACTCAATTACTTTGGGAAACAGCAGATGCCAATGCCAACTCTTTATTATTGAGTTTACCTGAAGGAGGAGCAGTGAATGTTCCAGTGTTTGTAATTGGAGATGAAACAGCTTTGAATAAAGATTTGGGGCTGTTTAATGGGTTTACTAATCCAACCTTAGCAATACTTAATGATGATGCGACAAAAGCAATTTACTTTCAGCATGATGGAACAGATGGAACGATAGGTGTTACTTCAGGAACTCTAAATTTGCCTGCTTCTGTTGTAGTTGATGGTGTTGCACTTAAAACAACTGCGGATGTTGATTATTATATTTCCACTACTGGTTCTGATGTTACAGGAGATGGAACAATCGGTAATCCTTGGCTAACAAGACAATATGTCTATGATTTGATTCCAGATGTTGTGGCTCATAAGGTTACGATTCATCTTGCAGCAGGCACTTATTATGATGGAGCTATTTTAAGAGGTCATTTTGTATCTACGGACGGAAGTATTGTTATTCAGGGTGCTACTACGACAATTTTAGCGTCACAGACGGCAACAGGTGGAGATAATTTTAATGCTGATGGTTTAGGAGAAACAACTGTTGCCGGCGCAGGATGGGGAGTGAATGCTTATGCAGGTTATTTTATTAGATTTACAACCAGCACAAGTCCGACAGAAAAGATATATATAAAATATGCGCCAATAATTTCAAACACTGCGGACACTCTTGTTACTCCTGCATTGAGATTTTCGCCGACAGCGTCTACTACTTTTGATATTGTAAGATTAGATACAACCATTTCAGGAGCGACTGCGGCATCGCCCAACAAGGCAAGTCATGCTCCTGAAAAAGTAACTAATATGCAAGCGGCAAGTTCAGCTCTAGATGATGGATTATATGCAAGATATGCGATTACTTACGATGCGTTGACTTTTCAGAATGGCCCTTCTCCATACGATGTCTATGTTACCGAAGCGTGGGTAATGTTAGCAGGGTGTCATTTTGCTTCTACCGACCCTACGGCCTCTGCAAATTATTGGGCGGTGTATGCTTATTCTTCAAACAATTATGTCTGGATACAAGGTTGTTGGATGGACGGATATAAGCACGCTTTGTTAGTTTCACAAGAAGCCGCAATTGTAACAGCAGAATGCGTATATCTTGATTATAGAGGCTTAACTTCGACTTTTACTGCTGGGGCTTGGGATGATATTGCTTTAACCTTAACTAAAGTTGGAGCATTTGCTGGATTGTCTTTGCACGGAACTTTTCCTTTGAATATTACCAGCGGGACAAATATGGTGGTTAATGCCAGCGCGTCCCCTTATACTGCAACTTATGTTAGCGATGATGTGGTTACTTTGGTTGCGGCGGCGGGAAGCGCAAATAGTGCAGACGTAGCTTTTCAGCTTGGAAGTTCTGCCTATGATGATGTTGCTCAAACTGCTGCTGGGGGTTCTGCCTATTTGAGGTCTATGTATGTTAGGGGAGACGCGACCCATGTTCTAACTAAAGTAATGAATGCTGACGGGAACGGTTCTTATGGTGATTTGGGTGCTGGAAGAATTGAATACGCGACAAGTATAATGAGAGCTGGGAGTGGTGGATATGTAAATGCTTTTTCCAATAATTCAATAATTGGTGCTAATAATACAAATTTATACACTGTAACATCATCTGGTGCGGGAAAAATCAGATCCCAGACTGGAGCAGGATATTCTACTGCTTATAACGTAGACGATAGTGCGATATTATTTTATCAAGGAACTGCTTATCTTTCTCCTGATACTGCGGCAAATTGGTATGTAGTTAGAAATTTGATTCATCCGCAGACGGTCGTTGCGGCATCTGCTATTCCATTAGGGTATTCTATTGATTCTTTAACAGCGGCTGGTGCTATTACGTTAACTTCAACTCCTACTATTCAAGCGGGAGTTTATACTGGTCAGCCAATGACTCTTGTTGGAACAAGTGATGTTAATACAATAACTTTACAGGATGAAGCAGTTGCTGCGGGGACGACACTTGAACTTCTCAATAATGCAACTGTTACTCTTGGAGCTGGTGATGCTGTTAATTTCAAATGGAATGCATCAACTTCAAAATGGGAAGAGGCAGGAAACACCTTTATGAATATGTTGTTCAAAGGAACAACAGGTAATAAAAATATCTATCTTCAAGATAATCAAGCTGACACACTTTCATTCACAGAAGGAACAAACAAATATCTAACTTTCAAGACGACAAATACAGCCGAAGAAATACAATTCTTAAAAGATGTTGGCACAACTGGCCATATATTTGTTTCAGATGACAAATCATTAAAGTTCGGAAATACTACGATTGTTCCTGATGTTTCTTTGGGCTGGAATACAACACAGACAGTTGATGGATTATTTCTTGGACTTGCGGATGGTCAAAATACATTTATTATCGCCGAAGAAGGTGATAAGGCTTATGATTTTGGTCATGGTGTTCAGACTAATCCACATTTATTTATTCATTCATCTAATCAAACACAAAATCAATGGATCAGTTTTTTTCACAATGGAAGTAATGGTGTTATAGCTACTGGTGAGGGAAGTGTATTAGTAACTCCTTATGCTGGATATGGATTGACGGTAACTCAAACTGCTGCTGTTGCTGGTTCTGCTGTATTTTCTATTACTGGTGCTGCTAATACAGCCTTAACAGCAGCAACAGAATTTTTTGGTGCCAATCTTAATCTCTCTGCTACAAAAACATGGGCGGCAGGAGCAGGACCACTTGCTAATCAAAGAGAAGTCATTATTCAAGCTCCAACTTATAGTGGAGATGCTGGAGGAGCTTTGACAATTGCTGATGCTTATACTTTTTATGTAAATGGGGGACCAGTTCAAGGTTCAAATTTAACAATCACAAGAAGTTGGGCTGCTGGTTTTTTAGGCAATGTAGCTTTTGCAGATGGTACCGCCGCGCTTCCTAGTATTTCTTTTGGTCTTGATCCAAATACGGGTATTTATCGTGTTGGAGCAGATCAGATCGGTTTTTCAGTTAATGGTGCTGTTGAACTTACACTTAATGCTACAAATTTTAGTCCCGGAATTGATAATGGTATAGCACTTGGAGTCTCAGGTACGGCATTTTCTAGTTTATTTTTAGCTTCTGGGGCTGTTATAAACTGGAATGCAGGGGACATAACTTTAACTCATTCAACTGATGTTTTAACAATAAGTGGAGGTATATTTAGTCATAATACTGTTCAGCGTTCAACAACAACAGATGGCCCTTGGGCCAATAATGTTGAATTTGGAATGCGTACAAAGATTTCTCCAACAGCAACAACTGCTAGTACAATTATCACATCATTCTTTGCAATGAATGCTTATGTAGATTTAACTGCGCCTGCTTCACTTCAAGTTTATGCCATTGTTGCGACAACAAATTTAACAAATACTGTTGTAGGAACAATAGCTGAAATGGGAGGTTTGCTTATTCAAAATAATTGTGAAGCGAGTACGACTGTTACAGACAATCACTCTATAAGAATTCAGAATCCATCTAACGCAGGAACAATTACGAATAATTATGGAATCTACATTGATGCGCAAACATCAGGAAGTACAATCAATCGTGCAATTGAAATTGCTGGAACTGGCGGAATAATTAGTTGGAGTGCGGGAAATGCGACAATTACTCATTCCACAGGATTATTAACTTCTAATGTTGATATTGCTGTTCCAGATGAAGTATATGGTATTGGTTGGAATGCAAGTGTTGAAGTGCCAACAAAAAATGCTCTTTATGACAAGATAGAAGTATTGCAACCATTAGATACAACGCTCACTGCTTTTGCTAGTTATAATTCAAATGGTCTTTTAACACAGACTGCCGCAGATACTTTTACTGGTAGAACAATAGTTGGCACAACTGAAGAAGTGGTTGTATCAAATGGAGACGGTGTTGCTGGAAATCCAACTATTTCATTGAGTGCTAATTCTCGTCAAGGCACAATTTCTTTCTTAATAGATGGAGGTGGATCTGCGATTACTGTAGGACAAAAAGGTCATATTGAAATGAATTTCAGATGTACTATTACTGGATGGACAGTCCTTGCCGATCAATCTGGAAGTATTGTTGTCGATGTATGGAAAGATACTTATGGTAATTTTCCTCCAACTGTGGCTGATTCAATAGCTGGAACAGAAAAACCGACACTTACAGCGGCACAAAAAAATCAAGATTTAAGTTTATCTTCATGGACAACAACTGTGGCAAATGGAGATATTTTAGCTTTCAATGTTGATTCTGCTGCTACAGTTACAAGAGTTTTAGTTTCAATTCAATACATTAAAGATTAAAAATATGGCGGTTAGAGCGGCATTAGGTGGAAATTTTACAACAGCTGGTTCATGGGGTCTTGTAGATGCCACATCGTATTTGAATTCTGAAAATGGTGCTGAAACTCTTACAACTGCTTATAGTGGTACAAGAACTGCAATTTTTGCTCCAGGCGCAATTACTGTAGATGGAATAGGAGTAAAAATATCTAATCGTACGGGCACAACAGGGACAATGAGTGTGTCTTTGTATAATGATTCACTCGCTGCCGATGTTGTTGGTACAGAAGTAACAATAAATACAGCAGATTTACCAGCTATAACTCTTGCTGAAATTGACGGAGGTTGGATTTTTTTCAAGTTTGCCGCTCCAGTTTTGCTTCTTGTTGCAACAAATTATAGGGCACAAGCCAAAACTTCTTCTGGATCACAAATCAATGTTTATCGTGATGCTGTTGCGGATAATTTTAGTCGTATTTTACGAACAACTACAACTGGTGCTCCATCAGCAGGCGATGATTTGATTATCACACGAGAATTTACTGGAGCTGGAACAAGTAACACAATTTCAATAACGATGGATTCAACAGCCGCAACTGATTATGGAGCGGCTTCAACAAGTACAGTGACTCCTGCTCTTGCTATTTCGACAGGTGGAACGCTTATCTATGGAACAACAGCAGCCACAAATTATATTTTACGAATTTCTGGTCAAGCGGTTATTTATCAAGGTGGTACATTAAACATTGGAACGGTTGCTACTCCTATTCCTAGAGATGGTTCTGCTGTACTTGAATTTGATTGTCCTGCCGATGGTTCTTTTGGATTGGTTTTAAGAAACGGATCTACATGGAATTCACAAGGTTTATCTCGCACATTGGGAAAAGATATTTTCAAATGTTTTCTTAATACTGATGAAGCTGTGGCACAGACTGTTCTTGGAGTTGATGCTGATACAGGATGGTTGAACGGAGATGAAATAGGAATTGCTTCAACTACGAGAACATATACAGAGTGTGAAAAAAGGACGCTTTCAGGCAATGCTGGAGCAACGACTGTGACAGTAACAGCTGGTTTAACTAATGCTCATTCTGGTACTTCTCCTACTCAAGCAGAGGTTATTTTGCTTACACGAAATGTTAAAATAAGAGCTGTAAATTCCACTTTTCCTACTTTTGTAGATATTAAAACTACATGTACGATGGATGTTGATTGGACAGAATTTTATTACATTGGTAATGCGGTAACAGGACAACGTGGAATTGAATTTGAATCAACGACGGGCACTTGCAACATTCAATATAGTTCAATACATGATTGTGAGGATTTTGGTGTAGTAATTGGTGGTACAACAGTAAATAATATTACATTTTCAAACAATGTAATGTACAACTTAAATAGTCTTGACGCAACGGGTGGATCAGGATTTGTCGTATTAAACAATACAAGTGGTACTTCTATTACTGTAAGCAATAATACAATGATTTTGTGTGGTGGAACTACAAGTGGAGCGGGATATTCTTTGAATGATTTGGGAATTGTTTTTACAAATAATACTATTGCTGGGTCTAAAAATTACGGAATAAAGGTGAGTGAAGATGGTGCATTGGGAACATTTAGTGGAAATACAATACATTCTTGTGCTGATTATGGACTTACTGATATTACTGGGATTTCAAATTATACCTTCACAAATACTACTATTTGGAGATGTAACAATAATGGTCTAAATTTTGGAACAATCTCAAATAATCTTGTTTTTGATACTTTGACATGTTTTGGAAATCTTAATGCTAATGTGCAAGTTGCCTCTATTGTGGGAGGATACACATTTAAGAATTTCACATCAAATGGAGATACCACTTTTTCAACTACAGTAGGTTTTAATACAATTGCACAAGGAATCAAAGCAGGAATTTTATTTGAAAGCTGTGATTTTAGTACAGTGAGTGGTATTAAAACAGCACATACTACCGATATAAATCCTGTAGTGGACGTGAATGATGATTATATTCAGATTAGACTTGAAAATTGTAAATTAGGAGCTGCTACTGAAATTGGTAGTGCAGCAACTTTACCTGCTTCTACACTTATAACTTCTCAACGTCATGATCAAACAGTCGGTAATCACAAAACATGGAAGCGAGGAGGGGTTCTTGCAAATGAATTAACTATTTTTAATACAGCTACTCCTTCTGAATCAATGACACCAGTTAATGCTTCTTTCAAATTAGAAAGTGGCAGTAAACTTGTTCCTGTTTTGAATGGTCAAACTGTGACTGCTAATTGGTATGTTTATAAAAACGCTACTTATAATGGTGCTGCACCGCGTTTAATTGTTAAACGTAATGTTGCGGCAGGTATTTCCGCAGACACTGTACTTGATACTCATACTGCCGCTGTAGAAACATGGGAACAATTAACAGGTACAACAATTGCCGCAACTGATGATACAGCTCTTGAATTTGTGATTGATTGTGATGGAACAGCTGGGATTGTTTATAATGACGATTTTACTGCTAGTGTAGCTTAAAATATGGCAATTTCTAACACTGGAGATCAAAAAATTTGGTTTCATGGACAACCAGCTCAAGGTGGTTTGACTTTAGCTAGTGATACTGGAACACAAAAATTTTGGTTTCATGGCCAGCCGTTTCAATACTTAAATCCTCAACCACCTCCACCTCCTGCCTCATCTGCTCGAAGTTACTGTATAATTGTAGGATAGTCTTTCCTTTCTGCTCATAAATCATTGTGAGTAGTCTAGGCAAGATTAAAGGAGGTGAAAAATGGGCGGGATACAATCGTACTGTCCAACTTGCCAGTGTACAGTTCTTTTCAAAATTGACTGGGATACTATTCCTTACGTCGTTGGAAGTCTCTATGTTTATCTTGACATCATTTGTTCTCACAAAAGATGTGGAAAGCGTAAAATTTGGAGACTTACACTGCGTGAATGGGAACAGTTAACCAAAGAGAGGGAAGAATGGAAGTAGAAAAAATGACGACCATTCAACTGCGCAAATGCGAGCGATGTGGAAAAGAGAGAGTCCACGAAATCCATTATACTTACAATGGAAAAATGCTCATAAAGAAACGTTATCATTGTCTAGTCTGTTTCAACGATGAAGTGAGGAGAATCGTATGAATTGGTTGGGAGCAATGACAAAACGTTTATGCTCTTATTGCAAGTCAATCACTCTACATACTCAAGGTGTGAACGAAGAAGGTCAGACGACCATAATATTCGTTTGTACTATGTGTGGGCAAACTCAAATTTGGCCATTTGAACGAGAGCTTCTGCCAGAGTTTTTGAGAAGTGGCAAATTAACTAAAGGCTAGGGCGTGCCTTAAAACGCCCATAATTCAATAATATGAGTGAAATAGACATTGCTGTGGAAGGTGTAAAAAAAGATGTTGAGTATATTCGTGAACGAATAGACGAACATCTTTTGGCACATAAAACAATAGATGAAAGAGTGAGAAAACTTGAAGATTGGAAATTGATTTTTGTCGCTAAATTTACAACTTATTCAACGTTTGCGCTTGTTATTGGTTCTTTCAGTGCTCAACTTCTGATTAAACTTATAACAAAATGGCTATAAATATGTATCACCATCTTAAGCTTCACGGAAAATATGGAGTAGGAAAATATGCATTAGTTAACGTAGACGGTTTTGAGTTAGTGAAGAATTTTCGTTGGTATCTGAATAAGGAAGGGTACGTTATGAGATCTCAACACATAAGTGGAAGTGGAAAAAAAAGAAAGAAAAAGATTGTTATTCTTGCTCGACTGCTTATGGATGCCCCAAAAAATAAGGTTGTGGATCATATCAACAGGGATCCTTTAGATAATCGAAAAGAGAATCTACGTATTTGTTCACGCTCACAGAATGAAGCAAATAGCCCTAGTCGTGGAGGAACGAGTCAATTTAAAGGAGTTCATTGGGATAAAAAAACTGAGAGATGGATTTCGGGTATCAAGTTAAAATATAAAAAATTTATTCTTGGTTCTTTTGAGAGTGAAATTGAAGCCGCAAAAGTCTACGACAAAAAAGCAAGGGAATTTTTTGGTGAATTTGCTTATCTAAACAAAGTGTAATATGCCTCTACACCATTTGGCTCACTTAAAAGATTTCAAAAAAGGTCTCAAAGTAGGCTATAAGATTAGACGTGGTGATGAGATTGGATATGCTGGTAAAACTGGTACAAAGTATGTTCACGTCCATTATGAGGTTAAACGAGAGAAACCAGACCGTTGGAATCAGTACGTCTATGACGCAACAGGACGACCTCTAACGAAGGATCAGGTAGCATCTGCTTATATTGATCCAACGTCTTATATCAACCGTCATGAGGCCATTCCTGCACCTTACACGACGTTTGGCGGCTACGAATACCTTGACCCAATCAATAAACAAGGTACAGCTTTCCATGCTGGAATTGATATTAATGATAAGTATGGTGATCAAGATGAAGGTAATCTAATTAAGTCGCCTGTGGATGGGGAGATTGTTGCTTTAATCCGTTTGGATGGCGGTTGGGGAAATCATATTTGGATCAAAGAAGAAGAAAAGGTGCTTAATGGAATAAACATGGAATTTGCTCTTAAAAACGCTGGACGACTGTTTATTTCAGTACAAGAAAAAGGAGAAGTGTATTGGATTGCGCCAAGTGGAATAAAATATTATATGGGTTCAACTCCTACTGAAATGCTTGAATTTGTAAAAATTCATGCGGTCGGTATTTCTGTCGAGGATCTTAAAAAGTTCCCAATAGGAAAATAATTATGCCTAAACTTCAAATTTTGTTTACAAGTGTTATTGAAGAACCATCTGGATTTCAAGCTGTGGAAGATGAAATCAATCGAATTTTATCGCAAGTAAAAGAAGAAATTTTAAATGTTCAGGTTGAGACACTTCAAGAAGAGAAAGAATATAAATTGTACGTTTTAACTAAATGATGTGTTACTTAAAAATAAATATGCAAGGGAAACACAAAATGAAGGGTGGACACATGATGAGTGACAAGGAAATGAAGAAAATGATGGGAGGAAAAAAGAAATCTAAATCAAAGAAAAAGAAATAGTATGTCAAAGAATCAAGATCGTGGGAAGAAAGAGAAAAAGAAACCATCTAAAAAATCTTCTAAAAAGAAATAGATATGTTGAAATTTCTAAAAGGCAGACGTACTTACGTCGTATGTGTAGTGGCTATTATTTGGGCAATTGGTGGTTTAGCACTTGGATATTTGTCATCTGACGAGACAGTAAATATCGTTCTTGCGTCATTAGCGGCCGCAGGACTTCGAGCAGGAATTAAATAATTTATTCTTAATATAGAAAATTATGTCTAAGTATTTTCAGAATGTAGAAACAGATGAATTTGTTACTGTCGAAGAAGGTGGTGACAGTTCTCTTTAT
>Ga0209210_1001329_pt1 | contig 21093 bp, 15 predicted proteins | sample RifGroA1_FD_183991 | JGI IMG/M metagenome (GOLD analysis project Ga0209210, IMG submission 183991) | Contaminated groundwater microbial communities from Rifle, Colorado, USA - Rifle Groundwater A1 (SPAdes) (version 2) | ecosystem: Environmental > Aquatic > Deep subsurface > Groundwater >...
CGTGATAACAAGAAATTCTACATGGCGCTATCCGGATGTTATCGTCATGCCAACCCTGGAGACAGCCATTGAAAAAGCAAAAGAATTAGATTTCGAGGAAATCCATATCGGAGGCGGTGCGCAGGTGTATGAACAAGCACTGCCGTTTATAAACAAACTCTACCTAACACTGATAGACGCGGAAGGGGATGCGGACACTTTCTTCCCGCCGTACGAAGACTTATTCACCAAGAAAGTGTTTGAGGAGGAGCACGAATGGAGGGGAGTTATATATAAATACGTAGACCTAGAACGGGCGTAAAAAAGAGTCCCGCCGTGCATAGCGCGGCGGGACTCAGTAGTTCAAATCGATGTCAAGTAGCGATTCGATGTCAAGCGGCGATCGCGGCCTTGAAGCGCGCATGCGCTTCAAGGATGATGGGCAGTGCGTCCATCGCCTTGGGAACGCACTGCATGATGTCGAGATCATCAGGGTCGGCCAAGCCGCGGTCGACGATCCACTTCTTTTCCCACGCCTTCCGCTCCTGCCACATTCTGCCGATGCCGATTAGGGGCACCTGTAGCTGATCGAACTGGATAAGCTGATGGAATAGGGCTTTCTCGAGATCGCTACCATAGCCGGCCTTATCGGCGACCACTACGGCGCCCCAGAATCCGAGTCTGACGAATTGGTGAAGTCTCGTCAGGATCAACCGGTGATAGTACGCCTGCTTCAGGAAGGCGTTGGGCGGCTCGTCCCTGTTGATCTGCTTGATGCAGACACCGTGGCTCCATGGATTCCCTTTCCATCCCTCGACGATCCCCTCATTGAAGGCGGTCATCAGACCGGGCCCTCCACCCGTCACGCCATCGATTCGGAGCTTACCGAGTTCGATGCCCAGTTCCTTGTACTCGGCATAGGTCGGGTCAGTCTCAGGAACACGTGCGCTTGCGAAGAAGATCACACGGAAAATCCGGCGCGGTTTCTTCGACTGTTCCAGCTCCTCGAGCCCTTGCCACGCCCTCCGAAATCCAGCTTCTGGGTTCGGCACGTGCGCTTGTGCACGACACCGGAGCGGGATAGTAGCAATCCCGCCGTTCTTTTTTCTTGTCACTTCAAAGATCCTTCCTTCTTTGCTTATGAGGTTTGCACAATCGCTACGTTTATTAACCGTTGTAGCTCACGGCACTAGCTAGCATTTTGCCACTTAGAATATATTAGTCAATTTTACCCCTGCGTGGTGAGTTCTTCCTCAAATTCTTCTGCGAACATATCCCACACGGCAAGAGAGAGGGCCGCGACGACCGGTCCCACGATGATGCCTGCGACACCGAAAACGCCGAGGCCTCCGAGAATTGAAATGAGTACGAGCGCGTCCGGCATTTTTATCTCGCGCCCGACCAGCATGGGTTTCAGTATGTTGTCGATGGGACTTATAAGGACAGCGCCGCCTGCAAGTACTATAATTCCTGGTACGAGAGCGCCGGTTGCGAGAAGAATGAGTCCGGCGGGGAGCCACACGAGTGCCGGCCCTACGGCGGGAATAACCGAAAGAAATGCCATCACCGCGCCCCAGAGAACAGCATTCTCAATACCTACAAGCCAGAAAAGAACTCCGCCAGCGAATCCTTGCGCGAGTGCCGAGAGCAAGGTTCCTTTCATGATGGCGCGCGTGGTAGACGCGAACCGGTCAAACAAGGCGCGTTCTTTGCGGTCACCCAGAGGAATTCGGCGCATGATGTAGCGCCCTAGCGTTTCGCCGTCGCGCAGGAAAAAGAAGAGAACATAAAGCATAAGAAGTGTTTTTAAGACAGCGTTGAACGTAGCGGAACTCAAGGTGAGTGCTTCGGAGAATATCCATGCACTCGCACTTTGCGCCCACGATGTAACGTTCGTTTGGAGCTCTGCCATGTTGATGCCGACAATGGAGAGGGAATCTATTATTGGCGCGGGTAGAGCGATCGACGCAAGGGCGTTGTTTCCAGAAAATAGTCGATAGAGCTGGAACGCCTCTTGTGCGATTCGGGTTCCCAGCCAGGATATAGGGATAACGACGAGAAGAAATGCTCCGAGCATGATGAGCGTCGCGGCGAGCGTGTCATTCCTGACGTACGTTCGAAGTGTTTGGTAGGCGGGGTAGAGAAGGAGCGCAAACACTACCGCCCAGAAAATGGGGAATAGAAAGCCACGAACCATCCACAGGAAGAAAATCGTTACAACAGCAAGGAGGCCGAAAAAAAAGTACCGTTGTCCTCTGCTAAAAGATACATTCATAAGGTCTGGTAAGTATACATAATAGCGTCTCATGACGCAGCCAGTACGGTCCATACGACGAACGCTATATAAAGAAATGTGAGAACGCCGGCCTCGAAGTGACCAATACGACGCCTCGTCGTTGCGAAGATGAAAAATAGCGCCGCGGCGGCAAGGAGAAACATGCGACTTCCCGTGAGGAATTTGAGTCCGTCGATGTGTATTGGAGAGATTAGCGCCACTATGCCGAGAATGAGGGTAGCGGGCACGATGACAGCTCCGACAAGGTTGCCCATAATGAGCGCCGTATCACCACGTCGCGCCGAGGCGATGGAGAAATACACTTCTGGCAACGCATTTCCGAGACCTACAATCAAGAGTCCGATCAGGAGCAGAGGCAACTCGAAATACTCTGCGAAGAATGATGCGGAAGAAACGATGCCGTATGCCGCGATAACGAGAATACTCACACCAGCGACAACCTTTACCGTGTCTTTAACCGCAAGACGTGCGTGTTTGAGAAATTCTTTTTGTGAATGCACATGCAGGCCGTCGTACTTTTTGCTGAATCGTTCGTGTTGAGTAAGAAGCCATCGGACATAAAACAAGAAAAGACCGATAAGGAGAACTCCATCAACCCGCCCCAACTGTCCATCGGCGAGCAATAGAACCGGAAGGACAGCAGATACGGCCATGAATAGCATCGAAGTACGCACTGTCTTGCTGTGCACTCCTATAGAACCGCGCCGCGCAAAGAAAACACCTGCCGATACCGCAAGCGTCATCGCGATAAGATTGTTGCCGAACACATCGCCGAGCGAAAGCTCCGGGATGCCTGCCATGGCTGATGTGATTCCTACGAAGAGATTTGGGAGAGATGCGGCTCCCGCCATCACGAAGAATGCGACGACGAATTCGCGAACGTGGAGAACGCGCGAAAGCCGCATCAGTCCGTGCACGACCCACTCGCCGGATACGTAGAGTATCAATGCACAACCCAAAAACACCGCTCCATAAAATATGAGCTCCATACCCCTTACACTTTAGTGTAGCTTGTGTCACGCTCCAGTGCACCTCGGCGCATAGTATAAGTTGCCGATTGCGGAAAATGATACTTCCCAATGTGTTTAATCTTCTTTCATCACCCCCTCATTTACTGGGTGGCGAATAGGCGTTCAGTAGTGTCAGGTAAAGTTGAATAAGTTCAGAAACATTTGAGACTCCCTAAAACAGGGAGTTCATGCGGCAATTCAACATGAATCCCGAAGGTGACACCTTCGGGGTTCATAGCATGCCACCACCTCCCGAGGTTTAACCTCGGGAGGTGGGGGACTTGTACAAAAGTTTGACTACTGGGAAATATCATTGTATTTTTCTCCAATGAATCCCATTAGAAGCAGTGGACGACGTCTAAATAGATCCTCAACCTTGGTCGGCATTACAAGCCCTAATCGAGCAGGGTGCCAAGTACACTGTACTTCCGCGCCCTACTTCTAACGGGATGAAAAGGGCGAAAGTATTAAAGTTTGGGGGAACATCAATGGGTTCCGTCGAATCCTTGCGAAAAGTCATTTCGATAATCAATAATCCCCAGCAAGATGGACGAATAGTCGCAGTGGTCGTATCAGCCATGAATAGCGTCACCGACCAGATTATCGAGATCGGTAAACGTGCGGCCGCCAAGGATGATTCATATAAAAAGATCTTGCGCGCCCTTGAAGAACGACACGTGAAGACCGTACAAGCGCTTGTCGGGAGGAGGGAGCAGGAGACGGCATTTCAGCACATCGAAGTTCTTTTTGATGCGCTTGAACGCGTTGCACGCGGTGTGTTTCTCGTGCGTGAAATATCGCCAGGTGCCCTCGATTACATCATGAGTTATGGAGAACGTCTTTCTGCGCACATCCTCTGTGATGCGCTTCGCTCGCGCGGTACCAAGTGTGAATATGTGAACGCGCGTACGCTTATTACTACCGATAGCAACTTCGGACATGCCGCTGTCGATTTCAAGACGACAGACAAAATTATTCGCAAGCATTTCAAAGCACATCCAAAAATGCAGATTGTGACAGGATTCATCGCGACGAGCCCCGAGGGAAAGACGACGACTTTGGGTCGCGGAGGAAGTGATTACACTGCTTCTATCGTAGGCGCCGCCTTAGGTGCAAGGGCCGTTGAAATATGGACAGACGTACCGGGAGTCATGACGGCAGACCCGCGGAAAGTAAAAGATGCATTACCTGTCCGGAAACTTTCCTACAGTGAAGCGGCTGAAATGTCGTATTTCGGCGCGAAAGTTATACATCCTCCAACGATGCGTCCGGCCGAGCTCAGGCACATTCCTATTCTCATAAAAAATACGTTCGCTCCGGAAGAACCGGGTACGGTAATCGGAAGCAGTGGTTTGCAAAGTGAGGCGCTAGCGACCGGCATTACCTCCATCAGCGACATGGCAATTCTTGAGGTGGAGGGAGGCGGCATGGTCTCCGCGCGAGGAGCTGTTGGCCGATTGTTCAGCGCTCTAGCGCGCGAGAAAGTGAACGTGGTGCTCATTACGCAAGCATCATCTCAGAATTCCATCACCATCGCCGTTGCACCAAAAGATGCGGATTGCGCCAAGCTCGCCATAGAAGAGGAGTTTGCGCTTGAACGTGCGGCGAATCTTATAGACAAAGTTGAGGTGCGTACAGGGCTTTCAGTCATTGCGGTTGTCGGTGAACGTCTCCGCCGTCAGCCCGGTATTGCAGGAAGCATGTTCCAAATGCTTGGTAAGAACGGAATAAACGTCGTCGCGATTGCTCAAGGTTCTTCCGAGTTGAATATTTCCGTGGTCGTTGAGCAGAAAGATGAAGCGAAGGCGCTGAACGCCATACACACCGGGTTCTTTTTCCCCAACACGAAATATATCAACGTCTTTTTGATCGGAACGGGACTCATCGGCGGAACCCTTCTGTCGCAGATTGCGAAGCAGGATGAATTTTTGAAGGATGAGTATGGTTACGTTATACGCATCATTGGGCTCGCAGATCAGGACAAGATGATTTTTTCATCCGGAGACGGGATCGTCTTTGGAGGAGAGGCGGACGGTATTGATCCCGAAAATTGGCGTGCGTTGCTTACTGCTTCGAAAAGTCGCATGAAATTGCACGATTTTCTCGACAAGATGAAACGTATTGATCTGCCGGACAAAGTGTTTGTAGACTGCACGGCGAGCGAAGAGGTGGCGGCGACTTATGCGGATATATTGAAAGCGCGCATATCGATCGTGGCTCCGAACAAGAAGGCGGCCTCGGGTTCCATGAAGCGCTACCGAAAGATCGGAGAGTTCGCAAAAATGCCGGGCGTGAAGTTTTTATATGAGACGAACGTGGGCGCGGCGCTTCCTATCATAAGCACGCTGAATGATCTTTTCCTATCCGGCGACGAGGTTTTGAAGATCGAGGCCGTGCTTTCGGGTAGTTTGAGTTATGTATTTAACGAATTTACCGGTAAACGTCGGTTCAGCGAGGTTGTTCGGAAGGCGTGCATAAAAGGATACACTGAGCCCGATCCGCGCGAAGATTTGAGCGGGAAAGACGTGGCGCGGAAGATACTTATTCTTGCGCGAGAGACCGGGGAAGTGATGGAACTTTCTGATGTGAAAGTGGAGAGCTTGGTTAGCTCGCGTGCGCGCAACGCGAAGAGCGTCGGGGAGCTTTTCAAGCGGCTCGAACGTGAGGACGCTCGATTTGAGAAGAAAAAGCAATTGGCACAAGAGAAGGGCCTGCGCTTGCGTTATATAGCTACATTCGAAAAAGGGAAGGCGAACGTGTCACTGCAGGCAGTTCCACCGTCCCATCCTTTTTATAATCTTTCCGATAATGACAACATCGTCGCATTCACGACGAAGCGCTACAATTCAACGCCTCTTATCGTACAAGGCCCTGGCGCCGGAGCAGATGTTACGGCCGCCGGAGTATTCGCGGACATACTGCGCACCGCCCGCGACTTAGTATAGGGAAATCCGCTCGCAAGCACGCGCTTCATCGCTGGAAATTGACATCGTCTTTGGCCACCACGTGTTGGGGACAGTATTCCTTGTTCAAGAATTGAGGTATAAATATGGTATGGATAAGAAAATCCCTGTCGGAGTTCTTGGGGCGACGGGCATGGTCGGTCAACAGTATATCCGACTGCTTTCGGATCACCCTTGGTTCGAGGTTGCGTATGTCGCCGCTTCTCCGAGCTCGGCTGGGAAAAAATATTCCGATGCACTCAAAGGCGGATGGATCGTTGAGGGAGAGGTGCCCGCGCATGTAGGATCGCTCATTGTCGGCGACGTTGCAAACGTGAAGCGTGCCGAGGGTTCGTGCGCATTGGTTTTCTCGGCATTCGAAATGCCCGACAAAGAAGCGATTAAGGCGACCGAGAATGCATACGCCGCATCAGGGATTCCGGTTTTCTCAAATGCTTCCGCGCACCGAGGCACGCCGAATGTTCCGATGTTGATCGGAGAGATAAACCCGCATCATCTGGACGTCATCCCACATCAACAAAAAGCGAACGGTTGGAAGAAAGGATTTATCGTAGTAAAGCCCAACTGCTCTTTACAGAGCTACTTAACACCCATACACGCACTCATTGCCGCGGGCTTCGATGTCGAGAAACTCATAATAACGACCATGCAAGCGGTTTCCGGCGCCGGTTATCCCGGCGTCGCCTCTCTTGATGTTATAGACAATATAATTCCGCTTATTTCTGGTGAAGAAGAAAAAACCGAGACAGAACCATTGAAGATACTCGGCGAATTGAAGGGAGGTAAATTTGTTCCGATAAAGGGACTTTCCGTCTCGGCACACTGCAATCGCGTTCCGGTCTCCGATGGGCATCTTGCATGTGTGAATGTTCTATTCGGAAAAAAGAAGCCGAGTATGCAAAAAATACTCAACATCTGGAAAATATTTCGCGGCGAACCGCAGGAACTCGAACTTCCGTTCGCACCCAAACAACCTATCATCTATCGAGACGAACCGAATCGCCCTCAGCCAAAACGCGACCGCGATGCCGACAAGGGGATGGCCGTCACCGTTGGCCGCTTGCGCGAAGATAATGTTTTCGATTTCAAGTTCGTTGCTCTTTCGCACAACACTGTGCGCGGCGCCGCAGGCGGCGGCATTCTGAACGCGGAATTAGCGTACAAGAAGGGACTTTTAGATGTATAATAAGCGCGCTATGCCCGCACACTAACTTCGCGCTATTTAATATGTACTACGTATATGCACTCTGTAGCGCTAAGGATAAGAATTTATATATAGGTCGCACTGATAACTTGCGGCGAAGGCTTGCAGAACACAACAATGGCAAATCGTTTGCAACGGCGCCGCGCAAGCCTTTCATACTCGTATACTATGAGTCGTATATGACAGGAGAAGACGCAGAAAAGCGCGAATATAGCCTCAAGTTGCGCGGCCAAGCTCGCAAACACCTCCTGACACGCTTAACAGCAAGCCTTCGCCAAGCGCGAAGTTAGTGTGCGGGTATGACCGCGCCTCCGGATAACAACGCTCCGACAATTTTCGTAGCGTTCGGAGCAACGGGAGATTTGATGCATAGGAAAGTTATCCCTGCGCTCTACTATTTATACACGCGAGGACGACTGTCCGAGCGTTTCTGCATCATGGGTTTCTCAAGGCGTGATTGGAGCGACAAAGAGTTTAGAGAGTACGTTCGGAGCATAATTGAAAAGCGAGTTGGTTCGAAATTACCTGACGAGCACGTCGCATCTTTTATATCACTTTTTAAGTTCCAGAAAGGCGAATTTACAAACACTGAGAGCTATGAAGCGCTCGAGCGTGCTTTTGCAGAATTTGATAAGGAGTGGAATTGTTGCGCAAACAAATTGTTCTATCTTGCGGTAGCACCCGAATACTACAAGACGATAGTGGGACACCTGGCGAGCTCGGGCTTGAGTGGCCCGCGCGTTCTTAAAGAAGGGGACGGCTGGACGCATATTATCGTGGAGAAACCATTTGGTATGGATTTGGAGACGGCGAAAGAAATAGACGAACTTGTCGGGCAACTCTTCCAAGAACAGCAAATATATAGGATAGATCACTACCTCGCCAAAGAGATGCTCCAAAACATTCTCACTTTTCGCTTTTCCAACAATCTATTCGAGATACCGTGGGGACGGAAATTCATTGAGAGCATTTCAATTCGTCTTCTTGAGAGAATCGGCGTTGAGAACCGTGGGCCATTTTACGATGGCGTGGGGGCACTGCGCGACGTGGGACAGAATCATCTTCTCCAGATGCTGGCGCTCGTGACAATGGAACACCCCGAAGCTTACAGAGCGACCGCTATCCAGAAAAAGCGTTCGGATATTCTTGAGAGATTGCGCATCATACCTTCGAAAGATATGAAAAAGGCGACATTTCGCGCACAATATAAAGGATATCGTGAGATCCCCGGTGTTGCGTCCGAATCTGATACCGAGACATATTTCAAAATACGTGCGGGGCTTGATGATCCAAAGTGGGAAGGTGTGCCTATTGTCATGGAGAGCGGCAAACGCCTCGGAGAGCCGCTGAAGGAGATCGTCGTGACGTTCAAGCACCCATCGCCGTGCCTGTGTCCGGAGGGAGGAGAGCATCACAAAAATGAAGTAATATTCCGCATGGAACCGCGCGAGGAGATACTCATCGAGTTTTGGACGAAAAAGCCCGGCTTCACGTTTGAGACGGAGCGGCGGGAACTGCGCTACATGATGCGCGACCAAAGCGATCACGTACCGTATGTCGAAGAGTATGCGAAGCTTCTACTTGATTGTATCTTGAGTGACAGGACACTCTTCATCTCTACAGATGAAATTCGCGCCATGTGGCGCTTTACCGATCCCATCGTTGCGGCATGGCGCAAGGGCAGGGTTCCGCTTAGTATGTACGAGCCGGACACGCGAGAACCGAGCGAGGATTCGGAATTTATAGAAGAATTGAACATATCATGAAAAAAGAAATCGGAATTATAGGGCTGGGAAAGATGGGCGGTGGCATGGTCCTTCATCTCTTAGAACAAGGGTGGTATGTCCATGGCTTTGCGCGGCACGCGGACACTATTAGAAAATTCGCGCGCAAAGGAATGCGAGCTTCCACCTCACCGATGGAGCTCGTAGAAAATCTCCCAACGCCGCGCGTTTTAATCCTCATGGTGCCTGCTGGAAAACCAGTGGATGAACTTCTTTTTGGGAAGGAGGGAATTGCGAGACGGCTTTCGAAAGGCGATATCGTGATAGATAGCGGAAATTCGTTTTATAAGGATGCCGCCATTCGCGCTAAGAAGTTGAAAAAGCTTGGAATCACGTTCATAGATGTTGGATTTTCTGGCGGTCCCGGTGGTGCTCGCCGTGGAGGATGTCTCATGGTAGGGGGTGATAGAAAAACGTTCAAAAAGCTTGAGCCTCTTTTCAAGAGTCTGGCAAGACCGAACGGTTATCAGTTTTTTGACGGTATAGGCGCGGGGCATTTTGTAAAGATGGTGCACAATGGAATCGAGTACGGAATGATGCAAGCACTCGGTGAAGGGTTTGCCATTCTAAAGAAATCAAAATATAAGCTCGATCTCACGCGTGTTACTGACATTTACAACACCGGAAGCGTCATAGAGTCTCGCCTAGTCGGCTGGCTCAAGAATGCGTTCGAGGAATATGGGGAGGATCTCAAGAAAATTTCGGGCTCGGTTGGGCACACAGGAGAGGGGCAGTGGACTGCCAAAGTGGCGCGCGAGCTGGGGGTCCCTGCAGAGATAATCGAACAATCGTTTAAATTTCGTGTCCGCTCTGCAAAAAAACCGAGCTACACGGGAAAGGTTGTATCCGCTCTCCGTAATCAATTTGGAGGGCATAGTGTGGAGGGGTAGTACCACTCGCCTCGACATAAGCGATATCGACCTACGAGGTCGATATGCCGCGATAATGGATTTGCCCTATATCGACCTACGAGGTCGATATAGGGCAAGTCGGGGTGTTTACTGGCGACGTAGAGCGAGTGAAATGAAAATGTACTCATTTGCATTTCCGAGCCGAGGAGTCAGAAACCGGTGCACCGGTTTACACCGAGCAAGTCGAGGTGTGGACAACTCACCCCCACGGCGCTTGAGGGGGGGTCTGGCTGGTACAATGAAGGCAATATTATGAAGCGCTTTTCCGCCACGCTTTTACTCTCTCTCTCTCTCTCTCTCTCTCGTCGGCCGCGGTATTTGCGCCGGATAGAGCTTTAGCGGCATGGGAAATGCCTGCGCAGGTACAGGAATTGTCCGAGCGCATCACGCGTCCCTTCTACGACGCATGGAACGACGCAGGAAAGGTATTCAAGCGACTCTCCTCGGAGAAGCAAAGAGAAACGCAGGTAGCGACGTACACATACTTGCATGGCGCGCGATACATCGAACCGCCCGCATTCCTCGCCGCAGTCGCCGAAACCGTCCCTGATTTTCTGGTTAAGCTCCGCGGCGTCGTGCAGTCGTGGTTTTTGAGCGACGAACCGGACGATGTTTCCCAGACACTCTCCGCGCAGCATCTTTCTCTTTCTCCTCCGTTTCCCGAACAAAATCAAAATCCTGAAAGTGAAAGTGAGCCGGAACAGGGAACGCTTCCTCCGGCTAATGCGCCAAATGTCACATACATTACAGAACCCGTTATTGAGCGCATCATCGAGAACAGCGCGCAAGGCGGCGTCTCCGAGACGACCCTTTCCGCGAGACTCCAAGATCTCGCCAGCACCCTCAACGACCGGATACAGAACGCCTTTCTAGGCGCCGCGCGGAGCGCCGTCGTCCAGAACGTTTCCGACATTACCGTTGACGGTGTCACCGGCCTCGTGGACGCCGACATCCCCGATGGCATAACCGCATCGAACTATCTTCTCTTGACCGGCGGCACGCTGACCGGCTCCTTGACCGGTACGTCCCTCACCCTCTCGGGCGACCTCACGGTCTCCGGCGCGCAGACGCTCTCGGGCGCCATCACAATCCCCTACCTCTCCGCGACCTCCACGACCGCAAGCTCCTTCATCCAGGCATCAACGACCCGCTTCTCCGTCTTTGACACCGCGTACTTCGGCGGCTCCGCGACCTCGACGTTCGACAGCGCAGGCAATCTCTCGGTGGCGGGCACGCTCACCGCAACAAATGGCCTCTCCACGCTTTCAAATCTTCTCACGACCGGCTCCTCAACCCTCCAGAACTTCACGTTCGTGAACGCGACCGGCACAAGCGCGACCTCAACAAACTTCGCCATCTCCGGTATATCCTCCGGCTCACTCCTCAAGACCACGACCGGAGGAGCGGTCATTGCCGCGGTTGCCGGTACCGACTATGCAGCCGCCTCTTCCGTCTTCGCCTTCCCCTGGAGCGCCACCACCAACTACGCCGCCGCCGCCAACTCCACCTCCACCCCCATCTGGTTCCAGCAGGGGCTCCAAGCATCCTCCACCTCCCAAATCGCATACGCCTCCACGACCGCCATAACCGCAACAACAGCGAGCACCACCAACCTCATCGCATCAAACTCATTCACACTCGCAAGTCTCACCGGCTTTCTGAAGGCAACTGCCGGCGCGGTCGCCACTTCTCTCATCGATCTCACGAGTGACATCACCGGAATACTGGGAGTCACGAATGGCGGTACCGGTTGGGGAGACATCCAAGCGAACAGCATTGTTCTGGGGAACGGCGCAGGCGCGCTCGCCACGACGACCGCAGGAACAGACGGCCAAGTCCTCGCTCTTTCAAACGGTGTTCCCACATGGACCGCCACCACCACCTTCGCAGGCGGGCTCACGTATGCAAACGGTGCTGTGACGCTCGACTGGATGTTCCCCGGGAACGCCACCTCAACAAAACTCACCTTTAGTGGTGGCCTCCTTTCTACAGCATCAACCACGATCGGCGACGGCACGGCGGCAGGAGGACTCACCATTTCGGGAGGTGCCACCACGACCGGTTACCTGGTCGTGCAGGGCAACGCCACCTCCACGTTTTCGGGGGCACTCGCGACGACGTATCTCAACATCACCGGAAGCTCTGCCACATCCACCTTCGCCTCCGGCATCGACCTCTCGGGCGGCTGTTTCTCCATCCTCGGCGACTGTATCGGAGGTGCATCGAGCCAATGGACGACTTCGGGGAGCGACATCTACTACACCACCGGCAACGTCGGCATCGGAACGACGACACCCCAATGGCTGCTCAATCCATTCTCAGCTACCGCGCCCCAACTTGTTCTCTCCGCAGGCGCTGGCGTTGGTCAATGGGCATTCAGGAACGCTGGAGGGAATTTGTATTTTGCTACTACGACCGTGGAAGGAACAGCCACAACCTCAACCTCTGCTTTGACGATAATTGGAAGTACCGGCAACGTCGGCATCGGGACGACGGAACCGGCCGGATTTTTCCATGTAAAAACAACAGTACCAGCTGCTACTGGTGGGACAATCACAACGAGCGGAGACTATACCATCCATACCTTCACAAGTAGCGGAACTTTTACCCCCAATAACGCTGGAACTGTTGAATATCTGGTTGTTGCTGGAGGAGGAGGTGGTGGCAGTTACCAAGCTGGTGGTGGTGGTGCTGGAGGATTTAGAACTGGTACGGGGTTTGCTGTCATTGCGCAGGCATATACCATAACCGTCGGTGCTGGCGGTGCTACTCAAACTAATGGGTCAAACTCCGTTTTTAGTAGTATAACTTCTACAGGTGGTGGCGGAGGTGGGAGTACTGCTTCTGCGGGAAATAGTGGCGGTTCTGGTGCGGGTAGTAGCGCTAACTCAACAGCAGGCGGTGCTGGTAATACTCCACCAACTTCACCGTCACAAGGTAGTAACGGCGGTGCTGGTTCGCCTGGCGATGCAACTCTTCGACATGGCGGAGGTGGAGGTGGGAGTAGTGCTGCTGGTCAAGCAGGTACTAATAGTCAATCAGGTACTGGCGGCAATGGTACGGCATCATCTATTTCTGGGTCGTCCGTAACATACGCAGGCGGAGGCGGAGGCGGAGGCTTCACTGGAACTAATGCTGCTGGTGGATCTGGCGGTGGTGGTATTGGAACTAGTGAAGGTGGTAATGGTGGTGCAGGAACTGCTAATCTTGGTGGTGGCGGCGGCGGTTCTAAAAGTCAAGGTGGTGCTGGCGGCTCTGGCATCGTCATTATAAGATATAGTACTGATAGTCTTGTTAGTATTGATAGTCTTGTTGTAGATTCGATAACCGGCAGGGTCGGCATCGGGACGACGAGTCCAGTGTCAATATTATCTGTGAACGGCACTTCAGTGTTGGCGGGAGCGGTGAGTGTCGGTGCAGGATATGGAGGCACGGCACCGCCGTCAAATGGAATGATAATTCAAGGCAACGTCGGCATCGGCACCACTACCCCCATCTCCACACTTTCAATCCAGGGATCGCTGTGCGTGCGCGACACCGGTTCGTGCGCCACGACTGCGGGAACCATTTATGCGACGACCGCGACCATCTCCGACATCGACTTGGCAGAAAATTACACAGTGACCGACTCTACCATCGTGGCTGGCGAGATAGTCGCGCTCGATACGGGGACAACGTTGGCTATCCGCCGCGCTCGCCCCGGCGACGTGCCGCTCGGCATCATCTCTACAAAGCCGGGCCTCCTCCTTGGCCAGAGCGTCAAAGACGGCAAGCCAGTCGCGCTCACTGGTCGTGTACCGTTGCGTGTAAATATGGAAGGGGGTGCGATTGCGGTGGGTGATCGACTAGCGCTCTCGAGTGTTCCAGGCGTTGGCACCAAGGCAACGACGACTTCATACACGGTAGGCGTGGCACTGGAGCCAGCTGATGCACCGGGTACGATTGACGTGTTTGTCGAAAATCAACTGACGTTTGCAGGCGTCGAGATTAATGCGCTCGGAGAACTTATAGGATTCGCTACTTCCACCTCACTCACGGTTGCGGAAGACTCGTTCATGGGCAACTTCCTCAACAACATCTTCGTGCAGCTGACGCAGTGGTTCGCCGACGCGGCGAATGGGATTACTGATTTCTTTGCGAAGGTCGGCAATTTCGGTCGCGTCAATACCGACGAACTGTGCGTCGGCGCAACGTGCGTGAACGAATCCGAGCTACAGCAGCTTCTCGATTTGCGATCCCAACCTGCGGCTGTGAGTGGCGCGAGTACACCCGCACCAACTCCCGCGCCGGATTCGACCCCTTCGAATTCCTCAGGGCAAGCAAGCTCACCGCAAGCAGAATCGGAACCGCCGCCAGAGGAGACACCTCCGGCTACGGAACCAACGACAGAGCCGAGTCCGGATTCGACAAGCTCACCGCAGACTGAACCCGCGCCGCCGGAGACCCCGGCCGAAGAAGTGGTTGAGGAAGTCACCACTTTTAGCGGGACCCCACCAGAGGTGGCGGTAGCGCCTGCCGAGCCCGTAGAGGAAGAGGTTACAGAAGAGGAGACACCCGAAGAACCGGAAACTCCAGCTGAACCCGCGCTAAATGAAGCTTCGGCGGAGGAGTAATCCATATCACCCCGTAGCCATAAAATCATGGTGTGGGGTGATATGAAAAATGCAATATATATCGACCTCGTAGGTCGATATATACAAACGCAAACCGCTCAACGATACGCACTTCCGCGATTGTCGATAACTTCTATATATGCAGTTTGCGTCTCAAAATCAGCGGAGAATATAATCCGAAGTTTACCTACGCGGACGCGATAGTAACCTTCCCACTTACCGGACGTCTTCCGCATATCAACAGTGACCGTTTCACCCAAAAGCTTTTTGATCGCCCTCTCGACAGGGTCTCGTGCGAAATCGTCGCTCAAGTGCCGACGAGCGAGAAATTTCTCCGCTTGTCCGCTGAGCGACAGGCTCCACTCCATAGGAAGATGCTACACTCGCATGCGTACAGTGCGTACGGCTCTGCCAGAAGGTTTTTTGTACAACTTTTCTATATTCTTCTGTTCTTTGTGCGAAACGTACGGCACAAGCGAGGTGCGCAACTTCAACATTTCATGCTCAAGAGCCTCCCGCACGCTTTCGCGCGCCAGTTTTCGTATTTCAGTTTTGAGTTCGGTCGCGACAACCATAATGTGTCCAGTATAGCATCGGCACCCATAAAGTTGCAATATATATATATATATCGACCTCGTAGGTCGATATATACAAACGCAAACCGCTAGACGACTCGCCTTGCCGAAGCCGTCGGCGAATCGCAGGTACGCGCGCCTCCGGATTTAGAGCATGATGAGCTATTGAGTCAATCTGTAGCACCTAGCCGAAATCCCGTGGCAGGGTAGAATACTCTCACAATGGCACTAGCAGAGCCCATACGAGAGCTTATAGCACGCGTCGGGGCAGTGGAAGATACCGTAAGAGCCATCCCTCTTGGCGAGCAAATCCTCGAAGTCAACAAGATAATTGCGAAAGCGGCCACCTTCTACGAGAAGGTGCGTTATCTCATCGATTATCGCGAAGAGCACACTATTCGCCGGAGCGCAATAGAAAGGATAGTAAAGCGTCGCGTCTTTCTGGAACAACGTACTCAAGCGGGCAACATGCTTTTGCAAGAGCTCGTCGACGGGCAGTATCTTGAAAAAGAGCAGGCGACGGAGGAAGCCGCAAAAGATCTGGACGGCATAATCTGGAAGTTTCTTACTCTCATCAATGTAGCTGGTGCAAATGGTAGCATCGCTCGGAGCTTAGTGAGTTTAGCGGCAACCGAGATAGATGCCCGACTCTCGCCCCGCGAATATGCGATTGATGAGGCGGCAATCGAAGCGTTTTATAAGACACTAAAAGGCCGCGTCACCGTATCCGGTAAAGTCGATGAGGGAGTCAATGCGCAACTCTACTGTGCCTGCTGGCGCTCTCTTCTTTCTGCCGACAATGAGCGACTTTCTTACGCGCTATGGATTCTGTACGTGCCGGAGTGGCGTCAGCAAGCGCTCGCCGAATCACCTGATTTGAATCTTGAGAAAATCGCTCCCCGACTTTCAGGAATCGTTGCTCAGATACGCTCATCCGTCGATGATCAGCTTCAGTGGCAGATTGCGCCGAAGATGAAGAATGAGAGTATTTATTTCCATATCATTCGCGATATCGTTCAGCACCATGGCACCATGGCGGAACACATTCTCAATTCACCGGAAGAGCTCGATGAGCACACTCGGACATTTCTAGCGAAAAAGTATGAGAAAGAGAACGAGCGCATCCAATCCAGCGGTATACGTGCGGTCATTTATCTATTTCTAACGAAGATGGTTGTCGCGCTTACTGTTGAAGTGCCGTATGAATACTTCATCCTCGGCTCTCTCCACTACTTTCCACTCGCAGTCAATGCGCTCTTTCACCCGCTCCTTCTTTTTGGATTAACTCGCAGAGTGGGATCTCTCGATGATTCCAATACCGAGTCCATTCTAGGTGGTATCCACGGCATATTGTATGAGGGGAGAGCGCGTACTATTCGCATACGAAACACCTACACGCGCCTTACATTCGCTTTCGGACTCCTCTACCTCGCGCTCGTCATTTTTGTATTCGGAGCGCTCATCGGCATTCTCGAATTATTCGGATTCAATCCTATCTCCATCATACTTTTCTTGTTCTTTCTGGCGCTCGTCTCCTATTTTGCCTTTCGTATTCGTTACCAAGCACAACGGTGGAAGGTTGTTGAAAATCAGGGTACAGGGGCACTCCTTGCCAGTGTCTTGGCTATTCCCGTCGTGCGCACTGGTCGCTGGCTCTCGCGCACCTTCTCTTCCATCAACGTGTTCGTCATTATTCTGGATTTCATCATCGAGACTCCTTTCAAGCGTCTGCTGAATTTCTCCAATCAGTTTTTGTACTACTTAAAGGAAAAAGCGGAAGAGATGCGCTGATCCGAGTTAGAATTTATAAATTATGGCAGGAACTGCGTGGGAACGTGCAAAAAACCAGCTGAAAAAAGCCGCAGGACATTTGGAGCTCGAACCCCTGCTCTTCGCCGAGATGTTGCATCCCGACCGCACGGTGAACGTGTCGGTGCCTGTTGTTATGGACGATGGGCGGGTGGAGGTCTTCGAGGGCTACCGTGTCCAACACAGTAATATTCTAGGACCCTACAAGGGCGGTTTGCGATACCATCCGCGTGTAAATATGGGAGAAGTAGAGGCGCTCGCATTTTGGATGACAATGAAAACCGCGCTCGTTGATGTGCCGTTCGGCGGCGGAAAAGGAGGGATTACCGTAGATCCGAAGCAACTCTCCGAAGGAGAGCTGGAGCGGCTTACTCGTGAGTTTACGCGCAAGTTGGCGCCTGTTATCGGACCTACGCTCGACATACCGGCGCCCGATGTGAACACCAATGCGAATGTAATGCAATGGATTCGGGAGGAATACGCGCATATTGTCGGAAAAGATGAGCCGGCAGTAGTCACAGGAAAACCGGTTGAACGGGGTGGTTCGGAGGGGCGTACAGAGGCAACCGGTCTTGGAGGCAGTGTGGCAGTTTTATCATTCCTCGCGCATCTTGGTAAGAATCCGGCAGGCATGACCGTTTCTATACAAGGATTCGGCAATGTAGGAAGATACCTTGCCGAAAGTCTATCGGCCGCGGGCCTAAAAATAGTTGCACTGTCCGATTCGAAAGGAGGAATCTATATTCCGGGCGGCATAGAAGATATTTCTGCTGTGGAAGCGTGTAAAGAACGGAGTGGTAAATTAGCCGGATGCTACTGCATCGGTTCTGTATGTGATATCTATAATAAAAAGAAACTCGACGGACAGGATGTATCATCCGATGAAGTACTGACTCTTCCTGTAGACATAATCGTACCTGCGGCGCTTGAAGACGTGCTCACGGAAAAAAATGCACCGCTCATACAGGCAAAGTATGTTCTTGAGCTTGCGAACGGGCCGACAACCGCGGAGGCGGATACCATATTCGCGCATCGCGGCATAACGGTCATACCCGACATTCTTGCAAACGCGGGAGGTGTCGTTGTTTCCTACTTCGAGTGGTACCAAAACATGCACGGTGAGCGATGGGAGAAGGCGGATGTACTCGCTAAGATGAAGAAATACATGGAAGCGGCGGTTGAGAATGTATGGACTCATGCGCGCAAACACAATGTTTCTTTGCGCGAAGCGGCATACATCGCCGGACTCGAGCGGCTCCGCAAAAGCTTTCAGAATCCATCGAGGTCGCCGCGTCGTGTATTATAGGTGGGCCTTGCGAGTCTGGTGCCACAGCGTATAGTTTGCGGATATGGGAAGAAATATATCATGGGTTATAGGAAGTCTACTTCTGCTCACTATAGTCATATCTGGTATCGGTATGGCAGTACGCGACGGTGCAAAGCAGTTCAATGTGAAGATGGGGAATGAGCGACAGAGCGCCGAGTAGAAATTTGCATGGAGTTTCCAAACGATGTTTGGAATATGAATAAATTGAAAGCTGATGCATTCGCGCCGACTTTTTTACGCCTTGGGCTTGCGGTGCTTTTCTTGTGGTTCGGACTCTCGCAAGTAACAAATCCTTCGGACTGGATCGCGTGGGTACCCGAGTGGCCGACTATTATAACGGGTCTCTCCGCTTCGACCATTGTTCTGTTAAACGGAGCGTTTGAAACAGTTCTCGGAACGCTTCTCGTACTCGGTTTCCAAACGCGATGGGTTGCGCTTCTTCTATCGCTCCATCTTTTTTACATTGCGTACGAGATGGGCTACAACGATATTGGTGTGCGCGATTTCGCACTTGCAATCGCAACTCTCTCGCTCGCACTTTTCGGCCCAGACCAGTACACGCTTGACGCGAGATTCAACACACAACTTAACACACATCACACTTCAACAACCGCGTAATTACTGGCGAGCGTTGTGCGAGTGAAATGAAAATGTACTCATTTGCATTTCCGAGCCGAGCCCCCACACTTACTTTGGCATCGTTGTGCGTGAACGTAGAGATACTATCGCTCGGCGGAATAATCCACCTTACCGGAGGCGAATAGGTTCTTATGGGGCACAACGGAAAGCAATGCCAAAGTAAGTGTGGGGGCCGAGGAGTCAGAAATTGGCGGAAAGCACTCGCGCTTGTGCGCAGGGAGTGTATTCCGACCCGAAGGGTAAACGCCCTGTAAAGTCGGAATGAGCCAATTTACGAAAAGTCAGTTTATGTACATATGTACATAAACTGACTTTTTGCGCGCCCTGCAATTTCAGTATTTCTAGAATTTCATGTAAGATGGGGCATGCCGCAAGGAGCAGACCTCTTCATTCAAAAGCTCGCTAAAGAGGCGGGTGCTTTAGTCTTGAAGCGTTTTGGCAAAGACGGTGTGCACTACATGAAATCCGACAACGCATGGGATTGCGTTACGGAAGCGGATCTTAAAGCGGATAAATTCATTGTTGGACGAATTAAAAAAGCGTATCCAACTCACGGTATCATTTCTGAAGAGGGAGGTGTACACAATGAAAACGCCGAGTACGTGTGGATAGCGGACCCGATAGATGGAACGATGAATTTTTCACGAGGTGTTCCGATGTTTGGCGTTATGATAGCGCTTGTGCACAAAAAGCGCGTTATGCTCTCGGCGATACACATTCCGGCGACCAAGGAATTGTTCTTCGCGAAACGCGGCAAGGGATCCTACCTCAATGGCAAGCGAATTAATTGCTCGCGCATTCAGACCCTCGAGAATAGTGTTGGGAGTGGTTCATCGACCATGAACAAGAGAAACGCGAAATTCGTAGGGAACATCCTGCGCGCCGGGCGGCGCAAGCGGATACAACTCGGTTCATTCTTCAGTACGGCGGTTAATGCCTGTTATGTAACATGCGGGCGGAGAGATTGGATGGTGACTTTACACGGCAGGATATGGGATTTCGCGCCCGCGTATCTCATTCTAAAAGAATCAGGATGCAAGGTGACGGATACTAACGGCAGTCCGTGGAAGTTCGGGACGCTTGAAATGGTAGCGGCGAATCCAACGCTTCACAAAAAACTCCTGAAATTGACAAAAAATATATAGGGTGATAGAAATGAAATACATGAAAAAGACGCTGGCAACATACAGTCGACGAGCGGTCTCGAAGATTGAGGCCGCTTAGAGCGTTTGTATTCTCCAAATTTTCCAAAGCGGCCTCAATCCAGAGGTCGCTTGCTTCATATGAGGAGAAAATAATGGAGCAGAAGTGGATTGATCTTTCAGACACACTCATTAAGGCCGGCAAATATTACCTGCCCCGTCTTACTTCGCAACTGCTATCGTCTCGCTACGATGCGGGTTGTGCGGTTATTCGGGAAGTTCCTAAGAGAACGGGCAACCGCATCGAGGCATACGCGGCACTCTGGCAGGCGTATGAGGAGCGGCTAGAGGACTGGATGGAGATCGGCACAGTGTTTGTCAGCCCTGCAATCGCAGGCAACGGCGTATGCGGCGAGATCATGAGGGAAATCGTCGCTCTCGCGCCTGCTGACAAGAATCTGTTTCTGGTGACCGATGTCATGCCGGTCATGAGGGCGGCGGAGGAACTCAGATTTGTTCCCGTAACATTGGAGACTTTCACGATACCCATCAAGCTGGTGCGGGAGTTATTGGGTCCGGATCGGAAAATACCGGAATCGATATGTCCGCACTGCTTCTCGGGAGGTCGCCGAACGTTCGGTGTGCCTAAGAATGGGGAACGTTGGTTTTTCTACCGGCCTGCGTAGAAGGGCGCGCACGGTTAATAATACCGCGCGCGCCCGATCCTTTGTATACACTGATACGCACTACACATTCCCTATCTTTCTGATACAATTTTGCCTTCACCTATGGATAGACTCGAAGAAAAATGCGCGGTCTTCGGAGTCTACGGCAAGAAGTT
>Ga0209210_1001330_pt1 | contig 21077 bp, 27 predicted proteins | sample RifGroA1_FD_183991 | JGI IMG/M metagenome (GOLD analysis project Ga0209210, IMG submission 183991) | Contaminated groundwater microbial communities from Rifle, Colorado, USA - Rifle Groundwater A1 (SPAdes) (version 2) | ecosystem: Environmental > Aquatic > Deep subsurface > Groundwater >...
TGGTAAATGAAAGTTAAATACAGGTTAGTTCATATAAATGAAAGATTCTAGCGATAAAAAAGTGAGAAAATCTTATAAAAAACCAGAGAAGGGAGGTGAATCATTTAAATCAGATGTAGGAAATATTCCTTCCGAATTTGCTCATATTGAGCCAGTCCAAGCTAAACCATTAGAAGTAATTGTTTATAATAACAATTTTGATAAGGCTCTTAGGGCTTTTAGGGCTTTAGTACAGAAAGAAAGAATTCTTTCAACATATAAAGAAAATCAGTCATATGAAAAACCATCTGACAAAAAGCGCCGTAAGCGCAATGAAGCAAAGAGAAAGTCTTTGGAATTTGATGATGCTGATAGGAAGCCCTCATTTAGGAGAGGCAAGTCTTCAGACTCAGAATAAATGGAGTGATTATGCCGGATAGATTTGTTAAATTATATAAAAATCCATATAGAAATAATGCAGCTATTTCAGAAAATAAATCTGAAACTTATGTTCCACATTATAAAATGATGGGTATTGAGCCTGAGAAAGCTGAATCAGAAAAAAATGTTTTCGCTGCTAAATTGGCAATTCCAGAAAAAGATGAAGCTAATCCTAGGTTGCGCACCTTGTCTATCCGACATGAAGCTAACATACCAAACCACCAATCAAATGTTGGTGGTTTGGTAAATGTTGGCAATAATATGGAACATACTTGGTCTGGTGTAGATGGAGAGATTTTTGATGATGTTTCGTCATTAACATTAGACAATAATCATGAAATGATTGATAATAATGATTTTGTTGAAATAACAGAGCCCTCTAAACAAGATAATATAAAAAAATTCTTAACAGAAATAGATCTTAAAGAAGCTTTAACCGCTGAGTTTCAAGAAAAGCTTTCACCATTACCTTTAATTGGTGAAGATGAGTACATACTAATAGTAGATGGTGTTGTTATAGATATTGGACCTATTAATAAAATAGAAGGACAAGCTAATTTATTAGTTTTTGGAGACCATGAAATATGTGAAGGTAATCCAGTTCCCGCAGAAAATCTTTTAATTCTTAAAAGAGTAAAGGTTAGGGTTGGTTTATTTTTAGAATAAGGAATCTATAATGAGCAGTGAGCCAAGAAAAGCCAGCGATCTACTTCTAGATTTAGAATCAAAAGTAGATACATTACTTAGTATAGTAAGATCGCAAGATTTAAATATCAAAATACTTTCTAATAAACTAAATTCAGTTTTAGAAAAAGTTCAGCAAACAAATGCTATCGCATCTCCACAGTATAATGTTGAGGCAGTTAATACTCAAATTCCAATACATTCATTATTTAGCATTGAAGAATCTGATAATAAGCAGATTTTTGTATCTGCAGAAGATAAATTGCCTTTAGAAGAAAACCCAAAGGGATTTCGTAGAACATCAAGACCAGAAACATATTCTGGAGATCAGGCATATTTACCTGCAAAAAAAGAACCCAAGCCCGCCGAAGTTGTTGTTCATGCTAAAAAACAACTACCGCCACAACAACAAAATACAATTCAAGAAACAATTCCAAATAAGAAATTTTCCAGTGGAAGCATTCCTGTTCAACAAAGGACAGTTGATAAAAATGGCAAATCTATATTTTTAGCAGATATTGATATTGTATCGGGAGATACCGGCGAACCTATTTATAAAACTAGAACCAATGGTGCTGGCAAATGGTTCGCATCACTACCTGTAGGAAAGTATAAAATTACTTTAAGAAAAAAAGAATCACTGACTAAAGACAAGTCTAGCCTTGAAGCCGTGCAAGAGATTTTAGTTGACGGAAATTCGTCTCCATTAGAATTACCAATGATTATTGTTAAATAATACGAGAGATATATGAATAAGAAATTTCAAGTTATTTGCGCGGATCCGCCATATAGCTTCGCTGATAAACTACAACAGTCTGATGTAAAGCGTGGAGCTGCTGCGAATTATAAAACAATGACTATTGCTGATATTAAAGCGATGAAAGTAAAAGAAATAGCAGATCCGAATGGAGCTATACTTGCTTTATGGGTTCCATCTTCATTACTTCAAGAGGGCTTAGATACAATGAAAGCTTGGGGTTTTAAGCACAAGCAGACTTATATTTGGGTTAAAACAAAAAAAGAACCTTTTTCTGATTTTAGAAGTTGGATAACTAAGAGTATTTCAAAGCACCCTCAGATTTTATATGATAAATTTGCTTATTTTAGAGCTATTGACGCAATAAAAGCTTCACTTCGAAATATTGATTTACATGATATACTTGCTTTTGGAATGGGTCGTTTATTTAGACAAACTCATGAAATCTGTCTAATTGGAACTAATAATAATGGAATTTATACATTATTAAAGAATAAATCTCAACGTTCTATATCTTTTGGAGAAAATTTAAAACATTCAGCTAAGCCAGAGCATTTGCAAGATTCATTAGAGGTTATGTTTCCAAATGTGAATTATATTGAGTTATTTGCAAGACGTACCAGAGCAGGGTGGACTTGTTTGGGCAATGAAGTGTGTAATGGAGAGGATATTAACGATTCTCTTAAGAAATTATTATAATTGGAGGTTGTATTGAAGCCATGTCAAAGAAAACATTATTGTTAAATTCTTCGTATGAGGTTTTAAGCTTCATACCTGAGCGCAAAGTTTTTAAGCTTTTATTTAAAGACAAGGTAGAAGTTGTTTCAAATTGGGACGATAATATTACTTGGGGGTCAGGAAGCGTAAAGCACCCTTCTATTTTGAGATTGAAAAATCACGTCAAAAGAAATTTTTTCAACTCTAATTTTAGCAGAAAAGCTTTAGTTAAAAGAGATAGAAGTTGTTGCCAATATTGTGGTAAAAAGCTAACTGCCTCACAAATAACAATAGATCACGTTCTTCCTAGAGCACAGGGAGGCGTTACATCTTTTACAAATTGTGTTGCATGCTGTCAAATATGTAATAACAAGAAGGCAGATAGAACTCCAGAGCAGGCTAGCATGGCTTTATTAAAAAGACCAACTCACCCGTCTTTCTCTGCGGCTCATTATGTAGCTGACCCGCAAGAATTTTGGCACCATGACTGGAATGACTTTCTTGGAAATTCATAAAAGTGATATTATTTTTAATATAAGGGATATAATATTTTTATTATATCCCTTATGTCATTGAATATTATGAGATACTATATAGTATCCCTGATATATAGGAAGCACTATGACAACGGTAAATCACAACTGTATAGTATGCGCGGCAGAATTTGAAGCTGATGAAATGCATAGCATTGCCTCAGGTAAAATTAATAATACGCGTTTTAAAATTTGTCAAGATTGTATTGATAAATGTGATCCATCTGACGATTATCGTCAAGCAAGAGCTATTGTCAATAGTTATTTGAATTTTTCAGAAACCAAATCTTTATTTAAAGAAGCTCAAGATTTAGTTAATTCTATTAATAATAAATCATAATATATCTATTATAATGACTCTTTGAGAGTCATCATCTTCGCTTTGAAGTTCTCTTTCTTCATTATATACAGGAATTTCAAGCTCTAACTGTATTTGTTGTGGAATTGCTGCCTTTTCTTTTTTATAAATGAAAGGTGGAAAAGAATCCATCGTAGCCTCCACTAACATATTAAAATATTAATAATTTAGAATATTAATAATGATGTGTGTAACTTGCAGTAAATTAGCTTTTCAGGTAACTAATAAAAAATGTATTCAATGCCAAAGCGCAGTATTGAATACTATATCAATATTGTGCGATCTATGTTCTGGTAAAAATAAAAAATGTAGTGTATGCCTTAAAAAGGTCGATAATTCTGGAATAACAAAGTATTTCAAAGGATGTCGTATCTGTGGTAAATAAATTGGCGATTGATATATGGTATTAGCATGATCATTACAAATAATGAATTACTTTTGCGTGTTAAATGTGAGCCAGTTCTCCCAGAAGAAGTTGGATCTCTTGTTGAAACGCTAGAAAATGAATTAAATATTGCTGCAAAATTAGGTCGTGGGGGGATTGGTCTTGCCGCGCCACAAATTGGAATTGCAAAAGATATAGCAATAATAAGATTAGGAAAATCTTTAGATTTAAATTTAGTTAATTGTAAATTAACTGCAGGATATGATCCTCAAATTTTTAGAGACGAAGGATGTTTATCTTTTCCTGGCAGAGTTGAAGATACTACTAGATTTCAAGAGATTAAGATATCTGGCAATTTAATTTATCCTAATGATTTCGTCGCTACAGGCTTATTAGCAGTTGTTTGTCAACATGAATTAGATCATTTAAATCAAAAATTATTCATAGATTATGCTATTGAGAAAAAACCATTTATTAGTTTACAGAAACAAAAACCAAATGAAATTTGTAACTGTGGTTCAATGAAAAAATATAAAAAATGTTGTGGCAAATAAAGGTGGCATATGTCAGATAAAGAAGATTTTGATAATAAATTATTGATAACAGACTTATTAATTAGAACTACTGTTTTAGAAAATATACTAATAAATAGTGGCATTATTAAAAAAGAAGAATTGGAATCAAAAATTGGAGAATTGACTGAAAAAATAACACAGTCGATAGTTAGCAATATTAATAAGCCCAAAGCAAATTCTGGTAATTAATGCAATTTATAGTTCAAGAAAATGAAATTGAATTAAATAATGGTATTTGCTCAATTTATTTTTATTCTAATTGGATGCCATTTCATAAAAAAATGTTAGTTATATTAGATAAAATGGAAAATAAATATAAAGATATAAAACATTTTGCTATTGATATAGATCAATTAAAAACAACTATTAAAAGATTTAATATAGAATCAGTTCCGACTACTTTAATTTTTAAAGACGGTAAGGAAATTAAAAGAATTATTGGTATTGTTTTAACAAGTGCTATGAGAAGCGTTTACGCTGATATATAATTTATACATTGGAGAAGTATTATGGAAAAGAAATCAGAAGTTTCAGAAAAAAAATCAGAAGTTGTTGGGCAAAAATCTGTTAAATTAACAGTTGCTGGCGAGATTTGGGAAGAAATTAAAGATAAAAATATTGATATGTTTGCTCTTCCAAATCAAAAAGTTCACATGTATTGTGAGCCAAAAGAAATTGAGCCAACTAAATGTTATTTAAATGCAAAAGCATCTGCAGTTCTTCCGGCATTAGAAGTGTCTGTAGGTCCCAAATATAGTGTTGAAAGAAATGCTCATTTTATTGTTGTTAGTAGAAAGACATCGGAGTAATAATGTCTAAAAAGCCTTTTGGTGAAGATGATGAAGATGATGAGATTCGACATAAATCGGGCATTAAGAATATAAGTTCTGGACCATCTATGTTTGATAATGTTCCAAGAAAACCAAATCAAAAAGATTTTGATGAACAAGTTAAAGAGGTAACAAATAGAAAAAGTGGTCATAAAGAAAAAGCTGCTGATTTGGCTTCTAAATTCAAAAAAATGATGCTTGATAAAACTTTAGAACAAAATAAAAGTATTTTTGCTAAAGAAGTTGAAAGAGAAGTTTTATCTAATATGATAGGGCTTGCGGTAGAAATTAATAATGATCCTGAAGAACAAGAGGGAATGGGGTCATTAATATGGATAACATTATTATTTTCCGCTTGCTTAGCGCAAAGAGATAAAATTAATAATTGTGAATATTTAATTTCTAAGTTAGAAAAAAAAATAGATTCTTCAAGGCTTGACAAATCAAAAAATAGTGAATAAGTTAACTATGATTACTAGAGAGATTTTACTCACTCTTATTTCTGAAGAAAAAGAAAATTTTAGCAGGTATTCACAATTATGCGCCCAATATCAAATCCAACCGGATCCGATAGCGATGTCTCGTCACTTGGGGAAGCTGGAAGTTTTACAGCTTTTGTTGAGGGAGAAGATAACGTAAAAGAATTAATTTCAAAAGCAAATTCTGTACCATTAATGCGTTTATTTAGATATTATGGCATCAGGATTGATGAGGTTAATAGGTATATCGTTTGTCCCTTTAAATCGCATAAAGGAGGTAGAGAGAACTCTGCCTCCTTTAAATTTTATCCAGAGACAAATTCATTTTGGTGTTTTGGCTGTAAGACAGGAATAACGCCAGTTGCATTTGTTTCTGCGATGGAAAATATTAATTATTTACGCGCAGCATATAAAATTCTTGAATCTTTCTCAGAAGATATAGATGAAGACAATATATTTGATCATGATAATTTCTCTGAAAGACTAGAAATTATGATGGATTTTTCTAACACAGTTAGAGAATTTAGAGAAAAATTTTTAGACTCAAAATCATTCGAATATATTGAAGAAATTTGTAGTCATTATGACGCAATTAATTTAAAGCACGATCTTACAAATGAAGCTCTGCGGCATATTGTAGATCAATATAAACAAGTAATATCATTATACACAATATAATATATAGAGAGTAATAATGTCATCTGTAATAATTTTAGGAGATCCGCATCTTGGAGGTTCTTTAAATCTTGGCAAATCCGGAATTGGCTCTAATTTAAATAGTAGAATAGAAGATCAAATAAATCTATTAGATTGGACATTAGATCGTGCAATTGAAACAATGTCTGGTCATATCATAATAACAGGCGATGTTTTTGAAGAGCCTAAACCTCATCCATCTTTAATCACTTTATTTATATCTTGGCTTAAAAAATGTCAAGCACATAATGTACACGCCCATATAATTTTAGGCAACCATGATATTTTGCGAAGTGGATTTGTTTATGCATCTCCACTTGACATTGTATCTGAAGTAGATTTGGATACAGTATCTATCTATAAACAAATAGATACCATATTAATTGGATCATCATCATTTACAATGGTGCCATTTAGAGATAGAAAATCATTTGCTTGTAAAACTAATGCGGAAGCACTTGAGATTCTTAAAGATTCTTTAGTTTATGAGTTGGCAGGGGCGCCAGTTACCTATAAAAAGATATTGATTGGACATCTTGCTATAGAGGGATCTATTCCTATAGGCGATGAAATAGATGATATAACAAATGAACTTTTTTGTTCAATTGATATGTTTAAAGGGTTTGATTATGTTTGGATGGGTCATGTCCATAAACCACAAATAATGAACAAGAAAAATCCATTTATAGCTCATATTGGAAGCATGGATGTTTCTAATTTTGGAGAAACAGATCATAAAAAACATATAATTATATTAGATTGCGATACAGATCATTATGAAATAGAGTATTTGCCAACAAGAAATCTTAAAAAGATTACAGTATCTATTCCGAAAGACACTTTAGATACTACTAAGTTTGTAATTGATAAACTTGCCACAATGGATGGTTTAGATAAATCAATAATAAGAGTTGATATTTCTTTAGAAGATCCAGAATTAAAATCAGTCAATAAATCTCTTATTGATAAGATGCTAATAAAACACGGAGTATTTAATGTATCAGGGATTTCTGAATCTAAAAAATCCATAATAATTAAAAAAGACCCCAATAATACTCTTAATACTACGATGGATGCCTCCGCTTCAATTAAAATATATGCAAAAACTCAAATTGAAGAATCAAAACGAAGTGATTTTATTGAATTGGCTATGAATTTAGTTAATAAATTAAAGTTGGAAAATAAAGAATGAAGCCACTTAGATTATATATGGAAAATTTTTTATGTCATGAAAATAGCTTCATAGACATTACTCAATTTAGCTCTGCACTAATTGTGGCTAAAATTGCCAGCAATGATTTAAGATCTAATGGCGCGGGCAAAACATCTATATTTAAAGCAATAGAGTATGTTTTATTTAATCAGGCAGATGTTAATTTAGAAAAGTTAGTTAGAGATGATTCTCTTTATTGTAAAGTTACAATGGATGTAGAGATTAATAATAAAGAATATAGAATTTCTAGATCTAGGACAAGAAAAGGGAATTCTGATTTAACTCTTTTAGAGAGAACCTCTGAAATTGGAGGGTATGAAGAAGTTTATGGAATTGACGTCCCATTAATAGATAAAAAATTTTGGAAAGACATCTCGGGGCGACGAGCGGCTGACACAGAAAAAGAGCTGTTTAAACTAGTTAAATTAAATTTTAAAGCATTTAGAAGTACAATTCATTTTCTTCAAAATGATTTTACTGGATTAACTACGGCAACTCCAGAAAAAAGAAAAGGTATTCTTAAAGAAGCTCTTAATTTAGTTATTTATACTAAGCTTGAGAAGTTGGCTAAAGAAGAATCTCAGATCTTATCTAAACAAATAGATAAAGAAAAAATATTATTAGATAATATTGGAGACCCTGATAGTGATATCAATAGAATGAAAATGCGATTGCAAAACGCAAAAGATAATCTTGATAAAAAAAATATTGAATTAGATGGTATTAATATAAATATTGCTAAATTTACACAAGAGCTTAATGAGCTTAATAATATATTAAATCAATTGTCTTCTAAAAACTATGAAGCTAAAAATAAAGAAAAAGAGTTATTACAATCTAAATCAAGATTAGAATCATCTATTAAAGAATATCACTCTAAAAAAAGCAATATTAGCAAAGCCGCGCATGCGCTCGTGAGTGAGATTAAAATTTTAAAAGAAAATCAACTTAAATTAATTGCTTTAGATTTTTCTCAAATTGATGTTATAAATGAAACTATAAATTCTCATAAACATAATTTAACTATATCATATGCTTCAGTTCAAAACAATATTTCTAAATTAGAAGAATTAAATATTCCAATGCCAGATAATGCTTCATGTAAGCATTGCAGGCAATCTTTGTCAAAAGAACATAAACAGAATTGTAAAGATTACATAAATAAAGAAAAATTACAAGCTCAAAAAGAAATAAATAAATATAAGACAACTATTGATGAAATCAATTCTGAAGTAACTAAGCTTAATAGAGATATTAATAGTTTGCAATTATCTAAACAAAAGTTAGAAAATATTAACTCAGAAATATCTAGTAAAAATAAAGAGCTTCTAGATAAAAAATCTATTCATGATGAATATTGTGTTTTATTAGAGAAGTTTTCTAAAGAATTAGTTGATAAAAATTTAGAAATTGAAAAAGTTAAATTGGAAATAAATAATTCTTCAATAGAAGAAGAGAATAAAATTAAAGAAGAAATACTTTTTAAAAAAGAAAAAATAGACACATCTACTTTAGAGGCAAATAATTTAAATAAATTGATCACGCATTTTAATAGTGAAATAGCGGTCATATCTCATTCTCTTGTAGAAAGAGAGAAGGATTTAATCGTTAAGAATGCATTATTTAAATCGTCAGCAGATCTTAATAAAAAGTTTGACGTTTATCCATTAGTATTACAGGCATTTTCCTCATCTGGAATTCCAAATTTAATAATACAAAATGTATTAGATGATTTACAAATAGAAGCTAATAAGTTATTAAGCCAATTAAAACCTGATTTACAATTATCTTTTGTTATTGAAAAAACAAAAGGTGATGGCACACAAGATGATACTCTTGATATCAATTATTTTTATAACGGTAAAGACAGAGATTATGAGCAATTATCTGGCGCTATGAAATTGGCAGTTACATTTAGTTTAAAATTAGGACTTTCATTTTTATTACAAAATATGATCGGTACTAATATAAAATTTTTATTACTTGATGAGATCGATCAGTCTTTAGATAAAGCAAGTGTTGATGCATTTGCAGATATTGTTAAATTTTTTCAAAAAGATTTCATAATTTTAATTATTACACATAATGATAGGCTTAAAGATAAATTTTCACATGCTATATTGGTTGAGCAAGACATAAATAATGTTTCCAGTGCTAAGGTAGTGTCATCATGGTAAAAAAAATTATTAAAATTGCTATTGTAGGTAAGGCTGGGTCTGGAAAAGACACAGTATATAAATTAATTCATAAAAATAGATTAAATACAAATTCTACTTCAATGGTAGTTAAAAAAATAGCATTTGCAGATCCTGTTAAAGAAATTGCAAAAATTATGTTTCCATTTTTAACAAAAAATATTTTATATGGACCATCCAGATTAAGAGCTACAGAAATCCCTAATTCTTTTAAAGATGGCAAGCCACTTACAGTTCGTCAATTATTAATTGATATTGGCACAGGGTTAGGCAGATCTTATAATGAACAAATTTGGATTGATAATTTTGAACAAAGAATATTGTCCTATGTTAAAAAACATAGTAATCAATATCCAATTGATTATATGATAGTTGCCACTGATGTTAGATTTAGAAATGAATTTGATATTGTAAAAAATAAAGGATTTTATATGATTAAATTAGAAAGAAATAACCATGCTAATATTAATGATATAAGTGAAACTCAACAAGATGAAATTAAAGATAATGAGTTTCATTTTATATTAAAAAATAATGGAACTATAAAAGAATTAGAAAAAAAAATAGTTGATAAACTAATGCCCGCGGTTTGGAATTCTGTATAATTAGACATATAAATACGATGGACGATAATCTGTTTAAATCTGAGTTTTTAGCCAAATATACATCTTTGGGAGAGGAGAGGTTTTATAAATTCCTATTAATACAAGCTATTACTAAATTAGTAGCTATTGAGAATAAGTCGTATAAAGGAACATCTCCAGAGTTGGAATTTTTAAATTATAGTGATAGATTCATAATTTTGTATAGAAGAGAGGGAAGTGATAATTTTCTTAGTTTAGCTAGGATTTTTAGACGCGCCGCTCACAGAATATATAGGGTTATGTTAAAAAAATCAATGACGGTAACTAATTCTAAGTTTTTAAATGTGGTATAAAAAATGGCAGTTATAAGTGTAACAATAACAGAATCAAGTGAGCAAGTAGTATCAGGAATACCTAGAAGTGTTTCTATATCTGTTAATGTTCCATCTACTATTTTTTATACTATTGATGGATTAGATCCTACATTATTTTCAGAAATTTATACTAATGCAATAATTTTACCATATGATGTTTTGGCTGTAACATTAAAAGTACTAGCTACAAATGGAGTAGACTACTCTCCTATTATTACAGAAATTTATCAAACAAATATGTTGCAAAATGCAAGATTATCGCGTTCTGCAACAGATGCTCAAGCACAATCAAATATTCAAGGGCTATATCCATTTGGAAACCCGCCAATTCAACCAACTACTCAATATTTGAATCCTGGAGATGCTGGAGTGACCGTTGATAATCCTGCTTTATCAGAAACTGCAACCGGATATGATGGTAATCAAAATGAGACTGGTTTTACAAATTCTCCATACAATTTAGAAAATTACTCGATTGTGTACTCGACGACAGATGCCTTGGGTCAGACGAGTAGGGGAGTAGGCAATTTACCAGCTAATGTGACTGTTATATCACCGACCGCACCTCCAGAAACGTCCGATCAAAATAGTAGTATTTTCGATCCTCGCGCGCTGGTTATATTCCAGGACGCATCGACTGAAAATCCAAACGATCCACCTCATATAAATAGACAATTTTTTTCTCTTGAAAATGCCGAACGTGCTCGTGATGGAGGAAATTATTATAATGCAGGTCTAGATGCGCCCCCAGTTAGTGGTTCATTTGTTAGGTCCCATTATAATCCAAGAGATAATACAATTACATATTATTATTTAGATACAACCATTAATAAATGGATTATTTCTAAAGCACCATATAATCCATCTGGAAGTTTTGATGGAAATTTATCTGGAATTATATCTTCTAGAGAGCCTGGAAGTAAATATATATTTACTTGGCAGCCATTTGCTAGAAGAGTATTATTTTAATTAACTACTGATATATAAGACTTATACATATTACATTTGAAAGTTAAATATTATGACGGAAGAATTGCGTTTGTCTGTAAGCAAGACAAAAACGTTTATTGATTGTAAGAAAAAATTTCAATATGCTTACATTGAAAAGCTTCCAAGAAAAGAATGGGAACATCATACATTTGGAAAATTTTGCCATAAAGTTTTGGAAGATTTCCATTTGGCATACATTAATGGTTCAAGTGAACCCTTTAATAAAGAAATGTCTAAAGCTTATAAGAATGCAATTATAGAATACAAAGATGGCATGACCCCAGAAATGAAAAAAGATTGCTGGGCAATTATAGATCAATATTTGAGATTAATTACAAACGATAAGAAAAATAATTCGTTGCCTAATGTTTTGGCTTGTGAAAAAAGTTTTAATTTTCCTATCAGCGAAAAAGTTTCATTAAACGGCATGATTGACAGGGTGCAACTTGATGCTGATAATGTCTTGCATGTCTGCGACTATAAGACGGTCAAAAATAAAAAATATATTAAAAATGATTTCTTTCAGTTATTAACATATGCTTATGTAATGTTAATAGAAGACCAATCTATAACAAAAATAAGAGCATCATATATATTATTGAGACATGATTTTGAATATATTACTACGGAATTTTCAGTTCCAGAGATCTTGACAATTAAAGATAAATATCTAGAATATGCGAGACAAATGATTGAGGAAAAAGAATTTCCTCCAAACCCAACTCCACTTTGTGGGTATTGTGATTATTTAAGTTCTTGTCCATCAGGTAAGAGTAAAGTTTTTGATCAACGTATATTTGGCGAAGTAGCTTGGTAAGAGGATAAAAAAATGCAAATTGAAGTTAAAGAAAATAGAACCATGTAAATTATCTGTTCACTATGAGGCAGATACACTTGAAGTTTTAGCTAAAAAATCAGAAGTAATCAACAATTTTAAAAAAGCTCCAGTTCCGGGATTTAGACCCGGAAAAGCATCGGTTGCAGCCATTAGCATTCATTATAGAGATCAAATTGATGATGCTCTAAAGCGCGCTCTTGCTGAAGATGCATTTCACAACACTTTATTTGAAAAGAAAATAAAGCCACATGGGGCTCCATTATTTAATGGAATGTTATATACGGGCGGCAAGTTTTCATGTGATTTTGAAGTTTTTGTAAAACCAGAATTTGAATTAGGTAATTATAAAAATTTGGATATTCCAAAACCAACTGATCCAATTAGTACAATTGAGCTATCAGAAAAAATGATGCAAGAATTAAGAGTTCGTTTTGGAGAATCATCCCCTTACTCAGATGAAGACTTTGTTACTAATGGTGATAATGTCATTTTGGATTATGAAGGTTTTATTGATAACGAAAAGGTAGAAAATCTTTCTGCAGAAGGAGAAATGCTTACAGTTGGATCAAGTGCTCTTACAGAGTTTGATTCTAACCTTTTAGGAATAAAAATGGGCGAAACCAAAGAATTCAACATGGTTGTCCCTGACAATGGAATGCCATCATTAGTTGGTAAAACTGTGCATTTTAAAGTGACGGTTAATATGGGATCACGAACAATTCCATGCGCTTTAGATGATGAATTAGCAATTAAATTTGGTAAAAAAGATTATTTAGAATTAAAAGAATTTGTTAATGCTACGGCTGCAGCAAGAGTTTCAAATAATTTGAAGCTTTCAATTAATGAAGCGGTTTGTAATTTATTAGTTGATTCTAATAAAATAGACGTTCCATCATGGATGTCTATTTCTGAAGCTAAGTATTTAGCGCATCAATCCAAATTAGATTGGGAAACATTAGAGGATCAAGATAGAGGGAAGTTTTTATTTATGGCAAATAAGAATGTAACATTATCTCTTGTTTTAGATAAAATTAGAGAATTAGAACCAGAGGCTCAGCTTTCTGATCAGGAAGTTTTTGAGGTTATTAAACAAAATCTTGCAAAAACAAAAGTAGATAAACCATTAGATGATATTATAAAAGAAATGAATAGGACTGGGTATTTGCAAATTTTATTCTCAAGAATTAAAGATGAAAATACTTTAGATTTTATTGTTAAGAATGCTAGAATTATAGAATAATTGGAGAATTAAAATGAGTAAGATAGATAATCAGCCAACCGAATTTGAAGATAAATGGGCAAAAGTTTTAAAAGAAATTCCAGAGTTTAAAGAAACTGCGGATGTGGCAAGTACTGATGAACTTAAAAAGATCATAGTTACTTGTGAGGGCAATATTTACACAGTTGATAAAGAAAAATTAGAAGATGTAAAATTGAACGCAGCAAAAGAGATTGTTAAAGAAATGTCTGCTCCATATCGTGATGCAGTGAAAATTCAGACTGCAAAAATTAAATATGCCTTATTTTTGTTAGATGGTCAAGGTATTAACTTAGACAATAAAGACTAAATTATGAAAGTTGAGAGATTTACCGTACAATCTTGTTGTGGTAAAACCAGTTTAATTCTTAAAATAGATCGACCAATAGATAATCCCTTAATTAGTTTTTTGACTTCTAAGGGATTTGCTGCTCAAGACCATTTTATTAAGGCGGGAATTTTATATGCCGATAGTTCGGAATTAATAGTAACAGGTCCGCTCGGATCTGATCGGCTTCATGTAAGATGTAAAAAGGCGGATTGCGCCATAATACTTAATGATTTCGAGGTTTTACTACAACAAATGGGGTAAATATGGCTAATCATGGAGTTGGAAGTCTTTCTGATTTAAGAAAAAAAATAACCCAAACTCATGAATTTATCTCAACTTCATATCATGAAGCTGGACACACCATTTATGGACTTGTAAAAGGCTTTAAGATAGAATCTGTTAGTATTTTTGAAAATAAAAAAAATAAAAGAATTGAAGGATTTACTCATTATTTGAGTCCAAATATAATACCAAATGATGATGGTCTTCAATTTTATATTTTAAATACTGAAATTTGTTTAAGATATGCTGGTTTAGTTGCTGAAAAGTGTCATTTTAAGAAAACATCTGGTTCTGATAAATTTCCTTTATTTTTAAGAGATGGATCTTCGGATGACACTTTAACTGCTGCGGCACAAATTAATTCATATAATCTTGCGCCTCCAGGCAGAAAAAGATATGCTTATAAAAAGAAATTAATTAAAGAAACGCAGGAGTCTATAGAAAATCATTGGGACTCAGTAACTGATGTTGCACATGCTCTTTTTAAAAAGAAAAGATTAACATATGAAGATTTGCGCAAAATCTTAATAAAAAATCCAAAAACCAAAAAATATTGGAAAGAGCAATTTAAAAATATTTCGTATATTTATGAAAATGAGAGTTCGCTTGACGAAAATAATTTAAAATATATTATGTTACCATAACCCGTATTCCCTAGCAATACCCACTCAACCTACTTATTAGGATGATAGCGCTTTATTATAAGCCAGCTGAGTATTTGTTAAAATATTTTTTATAAAAAGGCACTTATGACTGATTTTGTTTCTTTACATAATCAAACAGATTTCTCTATTCTTGATTCATTAATTTCCACAAAAGAATTATTTATTCGGGCAAAAGAGCTTGAGCAGCCAGCTGTAGCTATAACAGATCATGGATCTTTAGCTTCAGCATGGGAAGCTCTTAAAGCGTCCAAAGAAACTGGTGTAAAATTAATTATTGGATGTGAATGTTATTTCGTAGATGATGCTTTACAAAAAGATAATAAACTTAGACATATAATTCTTATTGCTAAGAATGCTGTTGGTTATAAAAACTTATTAACTCTTAATAAGATTGGTTTTGATCAAAGCGGATTATTAGGGAAAAGAGTTTATTCTATTATTGATTGGAAATTATTAGAAAAATATTCTGAAGGGTTAGTTTGTTTAACTGCTTGTGGCAATGGAATATTATCTCAATTATTAATGCGCAAGCGTTTTGATGATGCTGAAAAAGCGCTTGTAAGATTAAAATCAATATTTGGAGATAATCTTGGTCTTGAAATACAACCAAACAATATGAAACGCGGATCCAATGTTTATAATGATGAAATTGATCAGACATTTTTAAATCGTCAATTGGTAAATCTTGGCAAAAAATATGATGTTAAAGTTGTTGCCGCATGTAACGCACAATATCTTCGAAAAGAAGATTATGAAACTCATGATGTTTTACTTGCAATTGGCTCTCATCAACCAATTCATTCTAATTTTAGATTAAAATATCCCGTTCCAGAATTTTATCTTAAATCAGGCGACGAGGTGAAAAATTTCTTTATTAGAAATTATGGAGAAGAATTAGCTACACAATTTGTAGATAATAGTATTTATTTTTCTAATCTTTGTGAAAATCCAAATTGGATTGATCCTAAATTTACAAATCCTTCAGGGAAGGAGCTGCCCACATTTCCAGTTAAAGATGAGATAGATTATCAAGAATTTTTAATTTGGAAATTATCTCAATCTGAAGATTTACAAAAATTAGAAGATGATAAATTATTCTTACGATACGTTTGTGATAGAAATTTACCAATTAGAGTTGCAAATGTTGAGCCGGAAAGAATAGTTGATTATAAAAAAGAAATAGCTGAAGAAATTGACGTATTTGAATATCATGGATTTTCAAGCTATATGTTAATTGTTGCTGATTATATTGATTGGGCTAGAAAAAATGGAATTGCTGTAGGTGAAGGTCGAGGATCTGTTGGAGGTTCTTTAGTTGCATTTTTGCAAGGAATTCATCAAGCAGATCCTCTTAAATATAATCTTATTTTTGCTAGATTTCATAATAAAGAAAAGTCTAGTTTTCCAGATATTGATACTGACTTTGCACCATCAGGTCGTGAAAAAGTTCAAGATTATCTTCGTAAAAAATATGGAGATGATCATGTTGCTCACGTATCAAACGTAAATACAATAACACCAAAAGTATTTGTTCGAGATATTGCTCGTGCTTGTGAACTTGGCGGTTCAAGAGAGGAAGCTATTAAAATAGGAAATGATGTTGCAGATTGTATACCTGCAGATATTCATTCAATTGATGATGCTTTAAAGAAAGTTCCATTATTTGGCGAATATTGCAAGAAATATCCAGAGTTTATCAAATATAAAGCTATTTGTGGAAAATATAGAGCTTGGTCTACCCATGCTGGCGGTATTGTTATTTCAGCCAGACCTCTTACTGGGCTAGTTCCACTTAGAAGAGATAAAGATGGCGCGTTGGCAATTGAATATAGTAAAGAAAGTGTAGAAGATAATGGTTTAGTCAAAATGGATACTTTAGGCTTATCCACTCTCGATACTATTAGTCAAGCTATCAAATTAATTAAAGAGTCGGGAAAAGATGCCCCTCCAGATAATTTAGACTATGATCAATATGATGATGCTACTTACAAATTGATTTCAAATGGTGACACATTTTGTGTATTTCAATTTGGTACTAGTGCTGGCACAATTGATTTATGTAGAAGAATTAAACCTAAAGACATAAATGATTTGGCTAACATTAATGCTTTAGCAAGACCATCGGCACGAGATATGCGTAATGATTTTATTGCTACTCGTGATGGAAAGAAACCAATAGCCTTATTACATCCAAAATTAGGAAGAGCTTTCAATAGTACTTATGGTTTTGGTTTGTATGAGGAGTGTTTAATGTATTTGGCACAAGATGTTGCCGGATGGAGCCTACATTCCGCGGACCGTCTTCGTAAATTGACCAAAGAAAAAGGCAAGAACCCTAAGAAAGCATTACAGTGGCGAACTGAATTTATTAATGATGCAGTTGCAAATAATGTTAATGAAGAAACTGCAAAAAGAATTTGGGATGAAGTTGTTGATAAATTTCAAGGCTATGGATTCAATGTAAGCCATGCTGTTTTATATTCTATGACTGGATACAAGACTGCTTATCTTAAAGCTCATTATCCAATTGAATTTTTATTGGCTAATTTAATGGCTGAGGTTAAGTCTAACACTCCAGATGCTAGAAGTAATATCGAAAAAATAAAGAAAGAATTACGATCTCATAAAGTAAAAATTATTCCTCCCGATATTAATAAATCACAATTGGCATATACTATTGTTGAAGGTAATAAATTAATAACGGGATTGGATGCGTTAAAATTTGTTGGAGAAGATGCTATTAATGATATTATTTCTAAAAGACCATTTAAGAATTTATTTGACTTTATGTCTAGAATAGATTCTAAAAAAGTTCGCGCTAATAGTATTCAAGCTCTTGCGTCCTCTGGCGCATTAGATTGTTTTGGAATTCCAAGAAAATTATTATTTTTATATATTTCTGATTATAGAAAAAAGCTTCAGGTTTGGCTTAAAAAACATGACCCTTTAACTGAAGAATTTGTTTATCCTTGGGCTAAAGAAGAAAATTGGAAGCTTAATGAATTGTATGCGCTTGAATTATTTTATCTTGGAGAAGCATTTATTTGTAAACCTGCTGAAGCATATGGGAATTTCTTTAAACAAGATGACCATAAATTCGTTTCAGATATTAAAAAATGTAAAGATAAAACAAGCATTCAATCAATGAGAGTGATTGTTAGAGATTTCTTTGAATTTAAGGTAAAGAAAGAGGCTAGCAGATATTATGGGCAATCCATGATTAAAGCAATAATTGAAGATAAATATGGAGATCAATGCACTTGTACAATTTTCCCAGATCGTTGGAAACAAGTTCAAGATAGATTAAAAGAAATTAATAGTAAGGCTAAATTTGAATCTGGTATTGCAATTCATTTTGGAGGAAATACCAATTCTTATGAAGATGATATTGGTATTATTTTTGATAATTTGTATAATGTTGCTTTGCCGCCAACTGTCCCTTCAGATTTGAAAGCTAAAAAAGTTTCTCTTAAAGAGTCTAAACTTAAAATTGCGGAAACAATTTTGGAAAAAACTACAGAAATCAAGGGATTGCTTGAACAAATTGAAGATTCATTATATGATAATGGGCTCATCGATTTGGATGAAGATTCAAATGATGACTGATATATAAGATATTAGATTATAATATAAGTCGCATTATTTTATTTTTAAATTAAAAAATGATATATTTGATATTATTTGAATATAGTTCTATGCATAAGAAGGAATATTGATATGAAACTTTCAGATTGGGCAGAAAAACAAGGCATTGCATACCTAACTGCATATAGATGGTTTAAAGCTGGCAAATTACCTGTTAAAGCCTATCAGTCAGAATCTGGTACAATAATTGTGCAAGATGAATTTGAAGTTTTGCCACAACCTTTGGTAAGTGAGAATACAATGAATAATGATGCTATGTCTTTATTTTTAAGGAAAACAGTAGAGTTCAGTAAAAATAATGCTCCTATTGAGGATTTTGCGGCTTATATTTTATCTACATTTACATTACAAGTTAATTATGGACCACAAAATCCAAAATATTCAAAAAATAAACCAAAGTCTGAAGATATTCAAAATCATTTTAAGAAATTTATTTCTAAGGTAGAAAAACCTAAAGTTAATATTTTTGTACCAAATCAAGAGTCAATGGATGATTTGGTTGCACAATCTGATTTCTTAACTAAGGCTGAATTAGTTTCTGAAATTAATAGTATTAGATCTGAAGATTCTTTTTCAGAAGAAATTAATGATTCAAGTGAAATACCAGAAATCAAAGACTTATATAAACATTTGTCAACTGTAATAGATATTAATACTCCAAGAGTATCTTCTATTCCAGTTACATCGTACAATGATTTGGACGCTGCAGGCGTGATTGTTCGTAGCAATTTAACTCCACAACACCATACTGAAACTACTCTCGCCTCCAGCGTTCAGTCTTGTGCCTCTTTACTAGATAAAACTAGTTATTCTATAAATGATTTTTCAGCAGCTACAGCAGCAAGTTCAACAATTTCTTTTGATGGAAAAGGCTCAACCGGATCCTTTATGCCAACAGAGAAAGAGCTTATTAGCATGAGATCATTAACATCTACTCCTAAAAAAAGAGGAAGAAAAGCTAAAGGAAGTAAATAATGAATTATATTAACGATTCAATAAAGTTTGTATTAAATAAGTATCCACAATTTAAAAATAAATATATAAAATGTGGCACCGCTTTAGCTTGTTTAGCAACGGTGCCGATCAAAGAGCTTATGTTACATTTAATGTATGTTCAAAATTTAGATCCTAAAACAAATTTAGCAACTAAGTTTAGTAATGAAGTTAAAAGTGCATTCAATAAAATTGATGATTTTGCTTATGAAAAAGATTTTGATTTAAAAAACGTAGCACCATATTACAATAATTTGCCTTTATTAAAAACTGAAAGTATTCCATCATTTATAAATTCTTCTTTAATTCCTAATTCATCAGAATCTCTTAAAGAAAAAATATTAGAAAGTTTTTCTATTGATTTAAATAAACCTATTGTTTTAAATGAGATTGATAATCTTAAAATTGCACTTGATTCAATCAAAAAAGAAGATGCTATTATTACTTCGGAATCTAATGTAAGTGATAAAATGGTTAAACCAACCAAACGTCCTAAAAGAAAATGTAGTAAAAAATATTAATTAGGATAAATCAATGAGAATATATTCTGATCGTGGTAAAATATCTGATTTAAATAAACCAAAAGAAGAAGTTGAAAAACTTAGTTCTTGGGAAATTAGATTGCAAAAAATAATTAATTATGCGATGACATATAGAGATCACGGGCTAATGAAGGCTCTTGGCTTTATTTATACTGATAATGACAAATCATTAGGGATGTCGGTTGCAATTTATAGATTAAAAGAGCAAATTACTATAATTAGCAATACAAAAAAAATTGAACAGAGAAAAAACGAATTAGAAAAATGTTTTAATCAGAAAGTTTTTTCTAAAGAGGCACAAGATTATATTGCAAAGCATTATCCTCTTAGAAAAATAGCAAATAATAGATCATTTGGTCGCGTCTTTTGGAGAAAGAGTTAAATATGAAGTGTATATCTTGTGAAGTTCAAATTGATCCAAAATGGAAGCATGCAATAGACATTAATATCTGTCCTTTTTGTGGTAAAGGTATTATGGAAGATGAGTTAAAAAACTTATTTTCATCATTAAGAGCCACAATGGAGAGCTTGCAAGCATATCCAGAACAATTAAATGATTGGTTATTATCAAATCATAATTATATTAAAACAGATTCTGGTAATCTTAAAGATTATTTGCCAAAAGATTATAAAGATGAGATTAAAAGAGAGCGTGATCTTGAATTAGCATCTAGAAGAAAAGATGAAGCTCTTGAAAAGCAAGAACGTAAATTTACTGTTAAAGTTGCTACTG
>Ga0209210_1001334_pt1 | contig 21015 bp, 21 predicted proteins | sample RifGroA1_FD_183991 | JGI IMG/M metagenome (GOLD analysis project Ga0209210, IMG submission 183991) | Contaminated groundwater microbial communities from Rifle, Colorado, USA - Rifle Groundwater A1 (SPAdes) (version 2) | ecosystem: Environmental > Aquatic > Deep subsurface > Groundwater >...
ATTTTCCTATTGATTCTTGGAATCATATATTCGCACTTAATTCTAGAGAAAAGGATAAACACAAGCTTACGTATTTAGTTAAGAAGGAATTTGCGCAAACGTTTAAGACCAAGATGAATCAGATTAAGGTATTGGAGAACAAAAATAATAAGATGGTTTTAATCTTGAAAGGAATAACTTAAAAGATGTCTCATTTGTCTCATTTTAGATTTAAAACCATAAAAAGTGAGACACGGGGTCCCGACCGAGATACCTCAAATCGCCGGGTAGACAAGAGTCAAATTTTCCCTTAAAATATCCCTAGATACACCGCAGTCTAATATTTGATTTGAACAATCGAAACATCTATCTATGCGGTTAACATTGTGCGACATTTCAAAGGAAACAAAAAAACCGCTAGTAAAGCGGTTTATCCTTTTAAATTTTTACCACTATGAAATTGTCGATGAATATCGCGAAGACGTTTATTTGTAACGTGAGTATAAATTTGAGTAGTCACAATATTTTGATGACCAAGCAATTCTTGAATAGACCTCAAGTCAACTCCTTGATTCAATAAATCGGTTGCGTATGAATGACGAAGAGTGTGGGGAGTGGTAAATATAGGTATTCCGGCCAGGACAGCATACTTTTTAACAAGTCTCTCCACGGATCTAGGAGTGAGTCGGCTATCAGAGCCTTCTCGGGCTCGAAAATGTGCCTTTACCAATAATTCCTATCTCTAAATCTTTTTTATCTTTTATATTAGCAAACTGGTCACGGTTCAATGCCACCATCTCAGCTATCCTCAAACCGGTAGAAAAAAGCGACTCCAAAATAGCCCTGTCGCGAAGCCCTTGGGGTGTTTTTATGTCCGGAGCAAGTAAAAGCTTGCCAATCTGGTCTAGATTGAGGAACTTTATCGTTTTTCCCCCTTTAGCGTCCTTAGGAAGGGCTATCTTATCAGGAGGAATAGATATTATGTCCTTGGCTACAAAGTAGCCCAGAAGGGCTCTTAAAGCGATAAGATAGTAGTTCTGGGTAACCTTTTTAAGGGACTGGCCATTTTTTCCTTGAAAACGACTTAAATATAGCCGATAAGCCCAAATATCGTCTGCCGTAAGCTCATGGGGTAGGAGATTATCCTTTTTAGAGTTCTTAAGCCACAAAATGAACTTCTGAAGATATCTCTTATAGTTGAGCTGGGTTTTCTCAGATAAACCTTTTTCAACTTCACAATAATCTAAAAAATTAGGAATATGTTTTATAATAGGTAAGTCAGAATTTTTCATAAAATATTTTTGTATTTATTATCGTATTTTACCATATTATGGATACCTGCCCGAGGAGACCTTTTTTAAGGGGTTCCGAGAGGGGTCCCAATACTAAGCTTAACATAGACGCTTAACCTACATTGTGCGACGTTGTATACCTCTATAATATACAGGCTCAATAGACCTGTCAATACTCCCCTTATAGCATATTGATATAAAAAGACGCGTGATAGAGGATGTTTATCTTGAACGATAAAGATCACGCGTCTGCAATTATGTAGCCGGCTAATTGTTCCGACTGAATCACTGAAAATAATATAACAAATATAAAAAATTTTACAAATAAAATTAAAAAAAACACCCATTAAGAGTGAGTTTAATTATTCGAATACGGCATAGGCCTATACTTATAGATTATAAAAAAAGGGTGGGCACGCGCAGCATTGACCTCTACTGGGAAGATGTTGCTTGAATTCGTCTGCTAAGTCGATCGATTGACATTCTGGATTGCTGTCTCAGCGTTGCGTGCCCTTAACCTGGATCCCATAAGGAATCCCCATGAAACTCTCTGGCCCTGGACTAATGACCAGCTCTATATAAATGTACTGTCAGGCCAGATTTACTGATTCCATATTATACGATTTTAATTTAATGTCAATGAAAAATTATATCTTTCAAAAAAAATAAGGAGGCGTGCTACCCAATCAAGACTAATTTCTTCATAACATCGGAGGTGATGCAATGAGTTTATGTCTTAGCTGGCTCGCACGCCCTTCTCAATTTTAGAATAGACGAACTCGAAAGTTATGTCAAATTATATATATAAGAAAGGCGCGCTCGGTTGAGATATGTCTCGCTTTTGCGAGAATAAAGGGGTAGGAATTTATATTAGGAGGTGAATCCGTACCCTAAACATCTCAACGTCATAGCGCGCCAACGAACTTTGGGGTTCCTGGGAAGAAACCCGCGACGATTCTGACTGTCAATAACCCGATCATCTATATCAAGCCGCGAACCGAAGAAGCAATGTTCTAATCTAATAATATAAAATCTAGAAAGATCTATCAAGGTTTTCTTTAAAAAAGAGGCGCATTCTTTACATACAACGCAGTCTATGTTTGATTTAGACCATGTATCGTTTGAACGCGCCCTTTTCTTGCTGGTGAGCAATGTGTCTTTAGACACATTTATGCTCTAAGCAAATGGTTCCACTGAACCTTATTGTAATGATGAGACCGTAGTCTCAACACTATATATCAAAAGTGTACTATGCTATATATTAGAAAAATCATAATTATCTGTCAAGGGTCATGTCTTGTAAAAAGAACAGCGCGTGCAATCACTTGCCCGCGCTATTAAGCACCCTACAGCTTCTCTTAAAAAAGCCATCACGAAATAATAGATCGGATTGATCGTTGGATTCAAAAATTGGTGAATCCTTCCTTTGCGTTCAAACGACAATCTAAATCTTGTGCCCCGGTGCACAATTTGCGTTGTATCTAAGTAACTAATCTTATTATCCCTATTTGTAGCTTCCTGTCAATCCCTATCCCCAACCACATTTTCTCATCGCCTCTTTTATTCTTCCCAGGGTTTTGTTTCTCCCAAGAATCGCAGCCACATCAAACGGCGAAGCTGAAGCTTTTTTTCCGGTGAGCGCAACTCTTAAAGGCCACATTATCCTTCCTTTATCCGAAGAATCTACAATAGATATCAATAAAGATTCTAAATTTTCTTTCGTCCACTCCCCTTCCCCAATCGTCTTAATATTTTTTTCTATCTTTTTAAGAGAATCTGCAATTTCATTATCCGACATATCCTTCCATCTCAGCAATTCTTTATCGTAATTTAATTTATCCTGAAAGAAAAAATCAACCAGATCTGATATTTCAGAAAGTTTTTTTAGCCTTTCTTGGTAAGCAAATATCACCTTTTCCAACCAAGAAACATCTACAACCTCATTTGTTGCTTTAATTCTGTATTTTGGTTGATCTTGTTTGAACAGTTTTAATTCTTCCGGTGTCATTTATTTTACAATTTCTCAATTAGATTTGATTTTATTAAATAAGGAACGCATAATTCTGTCAACTTCTCGATTGATCGTTGTCTAATGTAAAAACCGTTCATAAAATCTAATCTTTGGATATTAAATATGGCTCCTCCTTTTTGTACCCTTTCTAAAGAGAACTCTTTTATTAAAGATGGCAGCGAATAAATTTCTCTCTCGTCGCCTGGATTCCATCCTAAAAATGCCAGAAAATTAATTATAGCTTCCGGCAAGTATCCGTCTTCGCGAAATGTAGTAACAGAAGGAGCATTGTGTCTCTTGCTAAGCTTTGATCTGTCTGGCCCTAAAAGCAACGGTAGGTGCGCGTATTGAACCTGGGGAAAACCCAAAGCTTCTTGAATTAAGATCTGCCTTGGAAGATTCGATAGTAAATCCTCTCCCCTGATAACGTGCGAAATTTTCATTTCCGCATCATCCACAGTAACTGAAAAGTTATAAAGGGGAGATTCTAGGTCTCTAGCAATAGAGAAATCACCTATTATGTTGGTATCAAGCTCAAGCTCTCCGCGTATCAAATCTTTTACTTTGATTATTTTGTCTGTAGTTCTAAATCGAATGATAGATTTTTTACCGCGAGACAAACATTCCTGAATTTCTTTATGCTCTAATTTACCGCACTTACCAGAATATCTTGGTGACTCCCCTATTGAAGTCTGGTATTGCGATTGAGCTTCTAATTCTTCTTCTGAGCAAAAGCAATAATATGCTTTTTCTTCGGATAAAAGTTTTTCCAAATATTTTTTATATACATCTTTTCTTTCGCTCTGCCTATGAAATTCATCCCATTCAAAACCTAACCATTCTAGCGAGTTTATAATGTCTTGTTCGTACTCTTTCTTAGAAGTTTCCGGATTAGTATCTTCTATTCTTAAAATAAATTTCCCTCCGTTCTTTTTTGCAAAAAGATAATTGAAAAGAGCGGTACGAGCCGATCCAACATGAAAAAACCCGCTCGGCGATGGAGCAAATCTGGTTCTAACTGATATTGGCGATTTGTGTGTGGTGGATTTTTCCGCCATAAAACAAATTATAATTTTAAATAATCCGTGAGGTAAGCAGCTATAATTTCGGCAGCTCTTGGCTTAACAAACTTTTTAGTGCTTTCTGTCATAGAATCCATTTCGTCCTGATGTGATATCAAATAATTTAACCTATCCAGAAAAAAGTGTGGCGTAAAATTCAATTCTTCAATCACTATACAGGCACCGTTTTTAGCATAACTATATGCATTCTCCACTTGATGGTTTTGGGCCGATTCTGGCAATGGCACAATCATAGAAGGTTTGTTGACAGCCGCTATTTCAAAAATACTCCCAGACCCTGCCCTTGAAACTATTAAGGTAGCGGCTGAATAAGCTGCGGCTAGCTCTTTTTCGTCCAGAAAAGGATAAAGATGATAATATTTATTTAATTCTTTTTTAATCACCACTTCTGATTCTGCCTTAATGGTCTGGAAATTTTTGGTTCCGCATTGATGAATTAATTCATATTTTTGCAGCATGCTGGATAAAACCTGAAGTATCACATCATTAATTCTTTGAGACCCTTGAGATCCGCCCAATACCAAAATAACTGGTCGCTCACCTGTTAACTTGAAAATTTCTTTAGCTTCATTTAAAGATCCGTGAAGCACGCTAGACCTAATCGGATTACCGATAGTAATAGTGTCTAAGGCAAAATATTTAGTTTTACCGGCCGGAAAAGAAGAAAAAATACCAAGCGCGAATCGACTTAAAAATTTATTGGCGACGCCCGGCACAGCATCTGATTCGTGCAAGAATATAGGGGTGCCGAGTATCCATCCGGCGATTATTACCGGCAAAGAACCGTATCCACCCTTACTGAAAATAACATCTGGTGCAAGGAAAAATATACGAAAAAAAGACTGAAAAAAACCAAGCGGTATTTTGAAAAGAATATCTACTATATTCAGTAAAACGCTTTTAAAATCAATATATCTTCTAATTTTTCCGGCCGATATAAAACTTACATCAATATCTTCTTTGGTAAGATAAGTCAAAGACGCCTCGTCTTTTGGGCCCATGTAGTAAAATCTATGCTTCCTGTCGGTAGAGAGATTTACCATTTCGCGATAAATGGCAATGATTGGAAAAACATGCCCCCCAGTCCCCCCACCGGTAAATAAAATCTTCACCCCGTTAGAAGTCTGTCTTTATATGACTCGCAAGTAACTTCGGACAGACCATTATAATCTATATATCCCCGTTGTTCGATCAGTAGAAAAATTTTTACCAAAATTTTTCTAGCTAAGACTTCTAACGGGGTTCATATTCTAATTATTTTCGCAAGAAAACAAGCGTATTCGGTTATTTTCGCAAGAAAACAAGCGTATTCGGTTATTTTCGTAGAAAACAAGCGTATTCGATTATTTTATACTATCTTGCGATTTTTAGATATGTTCAAAAGCACGCCCAAAGCAATGAATTCAATGAGTAAATGAGAGCCGCCGTAACTAATAAACGGTAATGGTACACCCGTAGGGGGCATAACTCTTATAATAGATCCTATATTTAAAAATGCTTGAAAGACTATCCAGATAGTAATGCCTGTAGCAACTAATTGAGAGAATTTATCTGGTGATTTTTTTGCGATACCCAAACCTCGCCACAGGAAAATTAGAAAACACAGAATCAAAAATACTCCGCCAATAAAGCCCATCTCTTCACTAATAATAGAAAAAATTGTATCTGACATAGCCTCTGGTAAAAAACCAAATTTTTGTCGCGACATTCCATATCCTAAACCCCAAATCCCGCCAGAGCCTATCGCAATCATTGCCTGCTTTATTTGATATCCCTTACCCAAAGGATCAAAATTTTGATTAAGAAAAACCGTAATTCTGGCTGCAGCATAGGGCATTTTTGTGATCAAGAACCAAAAACCCCCAGCACCTAACAGAACCAGGAAAACAGAATGCCAAAAAGGAGTATTGGCGATAAAATACACAATAATGGTAGTGAAAGCAATTATAGAGAAAGTGCTAAGATCTGGCTGCTTAATCAAAAATAGTCCCACCAAGCCGAAAAGAGTTATAAATATGGCTAAGTTCGGAATAGACGATCTCCAATCCTGTTTTGAAACGGCCTTACTTTTCCTTGATAACAATATTTTTTCAGGAACTATATTGGATCGCACTTTGCTTTCCATCAACGCAGCTAGATAAAGAATAAATGTTAATTTTAAGAATTCCGATGGCTGAAACAAGAATATTTTTAAGTCAAACCATCTTACAGCGCCACCGTAACGAACCCCCAAGCCGGGAATAAGCACCATACCCACAAGTAAAAGATTGATTAAAAATAAGGCAAATGCATATTGTTTAAATATCTTGATATTAATTTTAAACGCCAAAAAACCAAAGATAAGAGCCGGAATCAGGCCTTTAAGGATTTGGTGTTTTAAAAAATAAAAAGGGTCTCCAAAACGTTCGATGGATAATGTTGACGAAACACTAGACAATACAAGAACACCAAAAACTATCAATATGGCGCTCACGCCCAAAAGGACTGGATCGGGATAGTTTTTAGTTTTTTCGGCCATACCAGGTAGAGAAAATTCAATTTAAATTATTAAAAACTTGATTTGATAAACTAAATGCGACTTTTTACCAACAAGTAGCAAAATTTAATTACTTGTCTTGTTCGCTTTCAGCGAACGGTTGAATTTCTACTACCTAGCATAAATTCTAACGTATTTTTTAAACAAATCTCCTCTTTCTTTGTAGTCACGGAAAACTCCAAAACTCGGAGCCCCAGGAGAAAGCAAGCAAATCCCTTCTTTTGAAGTATGCTTAAAACTCAATAGAATCGCCTCTTTCATATTGTCAACATGGAAATACTGAATTTTCTTTCCGTTTTTTCTATTGATAGAGTATTTTTTAACCAAGGAAGCAATATTTTTACCAATAGGTGGAAAAAGAATTAAATTTTCTATACTGTTTTTGCTAATCTTTTTAGCCAATGCTTCATAATGTAAACCGCTATCAAATCCCCCAGCTATCAATGTTTTGACCCTATCACCGAAAGCTTCGATCGACGACGCAGATGCTTCTGGCACGGTTGCCAACGAGTCATTGTAAAATTCTATACCGCGATACTTTCCCACGAACTCTAAACGATATGGCAAACCTTTAAAGGATTTAACGGCATTTATAAGATTATCCCTCGAAATATTAAAAATATCTCCAATGATTATTCCGGGCATTAAATTGGTAAGATTAAATTTGCCGGCAAGCTGGAAATCACTGATTTCCATTATTTTCTTGCCTTTGTAAAAAATATATTTTTCAGACAAATAACAATCGGAGTTTTTGTCTTGCATGGAAAAGGAGATTTTTTTAGATCTGACTACTTTTGTGGCGTTTTTTACAAGCTTATCGTCTTTATTATAGATCAGAATATTGTTCTTTTTTTGATATAAGAAAATAGGTTTTTTGGCGCTAAAATATTCTTTGAAATTCTTGTAATAATCAAGGTGAGCCGGGAATATATTTAGAAAAACAGCTATATTTGGACTTTGTTTAAGACCCAACAATTGATGGCTAGACATCTCATATATAAAAATATCTTTGGGTTTAGCCTTGATTAGAAACGCCAAAGATGGGTTTCCAATATTACCAACTAAAAATACTCTTTTTTTCTCTTTTTTTAATATCCGATAAATCAATGAGCTTGTAGTGCCTTTTCCCTTTGTTCCGGTGATTCCTATCACGGTACCCGGACAATACTTTAAAAAGATTTCAGTTTGAGAGGTAATTTTGCCCTGCTTGAAAGCATTTCTTATCTCTGGCGCTACAAATGGAATGCCAGGTGATTTAATAATCAAATCGTATTTATTGATTGATTTTAAATAATTCTTTCCTAAGTGCCAAACAATGTTTCTGTCTTTTTTTATCCGATTTGAGATTCGGCTTTTGAGTTTTAAATTTTCTAGTTTATCCCCCACCCCTATGACCTTATCTGGAAACAACTTTCGTAAAAAAATGAAGGTGTCAATCCCCTCTTCGCTAAATCCCAAGATAATTATTTTTTTAGACGATAATTCTTTTTTCAGTTTAAGAAACTTCATTTATGCAAGATTTACTACTTTTGGGTTTATTTTTATGCCTAAGGACAAACTGCTCATTATTTGAAAATTATAAGGGTTGTCGCTTACAAAGAATTGATGTTTTTTACCTTTTTTAAATAGCGAAGAAAATTTCCTATCACCCTTCAACTTTTCTTTAAATTCCAGCGATAAGTCATATGCAGGATTAACAATTGACACCTTTTTGCCTAAAACTGCGGCAATTTCGTCTTTCAGTAAAGGATAATGAGTGCAAGCGAGAACCAATGAATCAATTTTTTTATCCTTCATCGTTTCTAAATAATTCTTGATTATAGACTTAGTTTCTTTTTTATGAATCCATCCTTCCTCAACCAATGGCACAAAAAGCGGGCAAGCTTTGGTGTAAATTTTCAAATCAGGCCCAATTTTTAATAGCCCTCTTTCGTGCACCCTGCTTTTAATCGTACCCGGGGTACCAATAACTCCAATTTTCTTGTTCCGGGTAATTCGAGCTGCTTTTTTAATGCCAGGGGTAATTATTTCAAAAATCGGTACGTTCTTAAACTCCCTCTTTAAAGTATCTGCTGCCAACGCAGAGGCCGTATGACAGGCAATAACGATCGCCCTTGCGCCCTTACTTAATAAAAATCTCACAATCTGCCTTGAACAATTCTCGATAAATTTTGGGCTCTTTGTTCCGTATGGCAACCTTGCCGTATCTCCAAAATAAATAATCCGATGATCCGGCAGACATCTTAAAAACTCTTTCACAACAGTAAGCCCACCTATACCAGAATCAAATATGCCAATCATCCCGGTAGTAGAAATTCGACTAATTTTTAATTAAATAAAAATCGTCTTTTACTTCTTTTTAAGAATCTGCGACCTTGATTAGTTTTAAAGTATTATTCTTTTCTTTTAGTATCATCTTTGTCAATGCAAGGCTCATAGTATATATTTCTATGGCGCCTTGTGTCTTGTTGAAAAATTAATTTTGCGATTATGTTCTAAAAATCTTTTCTTTAAATTGCTAGCATATCCTATGAATAAGTCGTTATTCATTAAGCTCTGTAAATGCATGTGCATAGAACATAAATCGCAGTCTAATTTTCACTACCGGGCATATCACAATAACCTTATAGCAATTCCCACTATCGCCAAGACAACGCCGATTATCCAAAATCTCATAGTTATCTCGCAGGGAGTCCATCCCTTTGCCTCAAAGTGGTGATGAATAGGAGTGGCTATAAAAATTTTTTTATTTAAAAATCTTTTTGATATTAGCTGTATTATTATTGAGCCCACCTCTAAAACCAACAGGCCAGCAATAATCGGCAAAACAGCGACAGAATCAGTTAAAAACGAGACTACTGCCATTGTAGACGTAAGCCCCAAAATGCCTGTTTCTCCCATATAGAATCTGGCTGGAGGTATATTAAACCAGAGAAAAGCAAATAAAGTGCCTGCCACAACAGCGCAAAATGAAGCTAATTCTATTTTTCCTTGAGAAAACGCTATAACAGTAAAAGCACCAAATATAGACGTAAAGACTCCACCAGCCAAACCATCCAGACCGTCAATAACTCCGCCAGCCCAGGAAGCCAACATCACAATAATAAATAACGGTATATACCAAAAACCAATGAAGAGATCTATGCCTCCTGGAAAATTAAGAATCAAAGGAATATGTATGGTATCCCATCCGAGCTTTTGATAAAACCACCATCCTCCGACCAAACCAATAATTGTCACTATGAAAAACCTTCTGGCAAATGTCATTCCCCCACCAACATATTTCCCCTTACCGAAAACTTGAATAAAATCATCAAAAAAACCAACGATAGAGGCCGCGATCAGGGTAAAAAAAGGAAGCCAAGTTTCGCTGCGCGACAAAAAATTCAATCTTTCCATCCACCAATTCTTGGGCCAAAATGAAATTATCCAAAACAAAAGCACTATTATCACAACAGAAACCCAAACAGTTAATCCGCCACCGCGAGGTACAGCCATTTCTCTATCCTTATGAAGTTCATAGACGATGTTGGCATCTTCTCCTGTAATAGTTTTCTTTCTAGCTTCCTTCTTCCAAAACTTAATTCCGTGCAAAAGCTTTATTACCCATGGAGATAAAACCATCGATAGAATGGCGGAAAAGGCAAATAAAGAGAAAATTTTAATTACATTGAAAGTAAAAATGGTCATAATTCATTCTGGCAAGGATTACCACTCGTAAGCAAAGCTTGAAAATTACCACTCGTAAGAAGCCTTGAGCCAATCTACCATCTTTCGCATATCCCCAAATCTGTCCTCTGAACTCAACACTACATTTACAATGTGGCTAGATTTATCTGGCGCCCAATAAACAACAATCAAGCAACCCCCTGCTCTTGGCGTCCAGCCGGTTTTACCGGAAAGATTAGGTTCTATGCCTAAAAGCTCATTCGTATTGCTGATCTTGCGGAATAAAATACCATCTGATGAATAAACATCAAATTCTTTCTTCTGGGTAATACCCCAAATCGACGGCTCTTCTTTGAGGATACGTATTGCTAATTTCGCAATATCCTTTACGGTAGAATAATTAGTTAGCTCTGATTCTATTTCGGGATCAAGACCAGTAGGGTTCACAAAAAAAGTGTTCTCCAATCCCAGCTCGACCGCTTTTATATTCATCAGATCGATAAATTCATTTTCTCCCATAATTTCAGCCAATGTCAGGGCCGAGCCATTATTTGATTCGATCAATAGAAAATGAAGCAGATTTTTTACTGAAAACTTTTCAGAAACTTTCAGATTGCCATTACCGTATTCATTCTCCATTTCACCGGCTGCTTGTGAGATTTCTGCAATTTGTGAAAGGTCATAATTTTGAACAGAAATTAAAGCCGTCATTAGCTTTGTAACACTGGCTATTGGTAATTTTTCATCAATATTCTTTTCAAAAAGAATTTTTTCTTCTCCATCTCTCTTGATAAGCATTGATGTCGCTGATCTGGCTGTAATATTTAATTCTTCTGCATCCACAATTCTTACTGGTCTCGATTTTGCTAATTGCTGTTCATAATTGTTTACCTGGGCCAAAAGCTGCTCTGATTTGAGCGCTTCTTTGGCATAGAAAAAATCCCCTAATCTTTGCGCAAAAACATTGGCTCCCCACCAAAAAGAGCAACTGATTAAAACTATTAAAAATATTTTAAAATCCCTACTCATAGACGAACTATTTATCCAACGATTTAATATGCAACTCTTTTAGCTGATCTTTTTCTACGCTTGACGGTGCATTCATCATTAAATCTTTATTGTCTCCTGTCTTTGGAAAGGCAATAACTTCTCTAATGTTTGGTTCATGAAAAAGGATGGCTAAAAATCTATCGATACCCGGAGCAATACCTCCATGCGGCGGCACGCCATAATTAAAAGCGGTTAATAAATGGCCAAATTTTTCTTGAATCTGTTCTTTCTTGTGGCCCATTACTTCAAACACAGCCTCTAAGATTTCCGGTTTATAAGATCTTAAGCTACCACCGCCAACTTCAAAACCATTAAGCACGAAATCGTACTGGTGCGCCAACAAAGCTTTCGGTTCTTTTTTGATTACTGAAATATCTTCAACTTGAGGTCTCGTAAACGGATGATGTACGGCGTCCCATCTCTTCTCTTCTTCTTTCCATTCAAACATTGGAAAATCAACCACAAAACAAAAAGCTAGCTCGTCGTTGTCTTCTTTATTTTTCCTGATATCTGGCTTGTCAGAATTATACTTTTCCATAACGTCTTTATATTTGAGCCTTGGAAAAGGAATTTTTTGAATCTTTTTCTCTGGAAATAATTCTTTAACAATTCCCACATAAAGCCTTTCTATAAGGCTTAAAATGTCTTCTTCTTTCACAAAGGCCATTTCAAGATCTAGCTGGGTAAATTCGGCCTGTCTGTCGCCTCGCGGATCTTCATCTCGTAAGCATCTGGCTATTTGAAAATATTTCTCGAAGCCTGCCACCATTAATAATTGTTTGTACTGCTGGGGCGATTGCGGAAGAGCATAGAATTTCCCGGGTTGAAGTCTGGCTGGAACCAAAAAATCGCGAGCGCCTTCAGGCGTCGCCTTGGTTAATAATGGAGTTTCAACCTCAATAAATCCTTCTTTGATCAAAAAGTTACGCATATACTGAATAACTTTTTGTCTGTTTCTTATATTCCCCTGTAATCGAGGCCTTCTCAAATCCAAGTATCTGTACTTCAATCTTTTGTCTTCGGATATATCGTATCCATCAGTATCAATAGGAAAAGGCGGGGTTTCTGCCATGGACAAAATTTCTAATTTGGATGGTTGGAATTCGATTTTTCCTGTCGGAATTTTTGGATTTACCATGCTAGTAGGCCTTTCTTTTACCTCTCCTTCAATCGATACAACCGACTCTGGCCTTAAGGTTTTCGCTAATTCGTAAACTTCTTTTGTATCAGGAGAAAAAACAATCTGTAAAACTCCGCCGCTATCGCGAAGATCAATAAAGAGAATTTTACCATGCTCCCTTATGGTATGAACCCAGCCTGAAAGCTGGATTTTCTTGCCGATAAAATTGATAGAATCCTTAGTTAAAATACGGTTCACCCCCACACCAAACGAACTTATATCCAAAGATTAGTATCTTAAGGATTTTCGATCGCCGTTATAATCCCCCCACAATAATCAATTGGTTATGATATGGGGGCAAGTAATTTAATAATACCTGATTATATTAGATTTTAAGCTTTTTGGAAAGTTTTAACCGAGCACTAAACAATAAAAAAGAGGGCGGGGAGCTCTGCCTGGAGCTCAACCCGCCACGGTTGACCTTCGGGATCAACCAAACGCACCTAACCTAATTATAATTATATAGAACGCGCTATGTCAAATGATTAATTTGTAAATGTCTCCTGCGCCCAAAACAGCAACAACCTCTCCCCCGCTAAGATTCCTTTTCAGGTAATTTAGAATATTCTTTTTCTCCATATAAATCACCTTTGGTTCATCTATTGAAGATACCAACATCTTGGCATTTACTTTCTTGGCGATCCCCTTCTTTTCCCTGCCTACAACGTCAAATACGTCTGTTATGATAAGCCTATAACCCGGAAAAGATTTGAGCACTCTTACAAAATCTTTAAAAAGATAGAATGTTCTTTGTTGTTGATGGGGTTGAAATATGCAGATGATTTTTTTATTCTTGAATTTCTGCTGCAATGCTTTGAAAGTCGCCTCAACCTCTGTCGGATGATGAGCATAATCAGATACAAAAATCACATTCTTTCCGCCAATGCGCCTTCTTGAAACTTCGAATCTTCGCCATACTCCTCGATATTCAGAAAGAGCTTCGATAATTTTCTTCTCTGGTATTTTTAATAATTTAGCCACCTTAAAGACAGCTAGCGCATTAGTAACATTATGCTCTCCCGGTATTTTTAAAATACTTCTTAGCTTCTTGGCTTCGGACTGACTTAATGAATAGTTTTGAATTTTGAATTGTGATTTTGATTTTTGATTTTTAAATTTTGAATTTATATTTCTGATGTTCTTGTCGTCTTTATTCGCAACCAAAACTCCATCTGATGGCAGAAAAGATATGTATTTTTTGAAAGCTTTTAGAATGTTTCCTAGGTTTTTATAAAAATCAAGATGATCTTCCTCGATATTGGTTAGCACGATAATTTGCGGCCGATAGTTCAAGAACGAAGCCATGTGTTCATCGGCTTCAATAACTAAATATTTGGACTTCCCCTGCCCCTGGCGAGGCTCGCCTTTGGCGGCTATCCTGCAATTCGACCCGCCAAACTCTTTTACTTTTGTACCAACGATCACGGTTGGATCTAATCCCGCTTTTACCAAAACCAATGCCAGCATTGCAGTGGTCGTACTTTTCCCGTGAGTACCAGAAACTGCTATCGTGAAATATTGCCTTGTTAACTCCCCCAATGCTTCTGGATAACTTAAAACTCTCAACCTGGATCCTGAAGCTTGCAACCTAAAGGCTTCTTTTAATTCTAGATTATTTCGCGGAATAGCCGGACTAAAAATAACTAGATCTAAATTTTTAGGTAACTTCTTGGATTTTTTAGATATGGCAATTCTTACCCCTTTTCTCTTGAGATCATCTGTGGTCTCGGACGCAACCAAATCAGAACCGCTTATTTTGTGGCCTTTGTGTAAGAAATAAGAAGCTAAAGCTGAAGTTCCTATACCGCCAATACCTATAAAATGCACCTTGTTTTGTGTTATGTTTTTCATGTTTAATGTTCCAAGCTGTATGATTCAAGAACGATGTATTTCGGACCACCTTTTTTTAATACGCTTTCCATAATATCAACAGAATTAACCGGAAAAGATATAGCAATATCATTATCAATTATTGGAGATTCTTCCGGATCTATCCTGCGAAAATCCCATTGTCTAATCCTGGCTAAGGTTACGTGAATAGTGTTTTTTTTAGATTGATTGATCTTCGTTTCATCGCCTTCTATTGAAAATATCAGAGATTTCTCCAATTCTCTTTGAAGGTTGGATAATTCTTCGCTCTCTCCCGTTGCCCAGATCATGCGTGGTGGGTTTTTACCTTTCGGGCCATAGCAAATTTTATCTAACACAACAGAAAAAGATTCTGCCTTGGCGGCGACTTTTTCCGTTGCAACCAAGACATCTGGCAAATCTTCATCCGCCAGATAACCAAGAAAAGACAAGGTAATGTGTAAATTTTCTTTTTTGGTCCAATTGGCTGGAATTTCGTTCCACTGCGATTGATACCCTATCAACTTTTCTTTGATTTTATCTGGTAGATTTACAGCTACGAAAATTCTTTTTCGCGTTTTCATTTTATCGTCTTCCATTCAATATCTTCTTCTTTGCCGACAAACTCAAGCCAATCTCCATCTGGCGTTACAACATACCATTTTCTTTTAGTATCCGACCAAACCATATAATCTCCGTGATAATATGGCTTTTTAACTATCTCTTTCGGCTTCAATCTGTCTATTTCTAACCACTTTTTAAAAACAGTTTCTATGGCATAATCAAGATTTCTGGACTGGGCCCATTCGGCCACTTTATCAATAGCTTTTTGGGCTTTCTTGACCGATCCCGCCAACTCCAATAATTGCTTTGCGGGACGTGTAAATCTGGAATAAATAATCTTCTGTTTTTTTGCATCTCTTTTGATTTTGTTCAAAGTTAACCCCTTACTAAAAAAATAATGGTTGACGATTTGCTGGATAGCTGTTTCCTCTTTTCGTTTTTTGTCTTTCGCTGTTGTTTTATTTTTGGGTTTACTCTTTACCATATTGATCTATATTAAGATATTTAGCCGAGTTTTGAAAGTATTGACAGAATAAATGCAATATGCTAAAGTTTATCTATCGAACATTAAAAATCTCGCTGGTAATTGATAATTATCCGCGGGTTAATATAGGCTTTTTAACTGATATTTTTCAGAAAGGAGGAAGTGCTATGTTGTTTGTCGCTTGTATTATAGTTATCTGTCTCGTCGCCTATGTAATAGGTAATGCGATTTGGGGATCTTTAGGATAAGCCTAGCTCAATGCCGACACCAGGAAAATACAATATTCTTAGTGCTGTAGAAAATGGTGGCCATTGATAACCTTGCACCCCGGGAATATGGAATAGTCGTAACTAATTGATTCCCGACCAATTATCGCCAAAAAGCCCCCAACGGGCTTTTTTTCTTTTGCTTTAAGACCGCTAAACAAACGCAACTAAATATGGTATAAAATAACCTGTAAGAAATATATGAAATTAGTATTTTTAGGAACACCGGAATTCGGTGCGATTATTTTAGAAGGCTTAATAAAGAATGGATTAAAGCCATTTGTTGTTGTAACCGAAACCGACAAACCTACTGGCAGAAATAAAGTACTCGCGCCACCCCCAGTAAAAATTACCGCTCGAAAGTACGGCATTGAAGTTATACAACCAGAAAAATTAGATTCAAGTTTTGGATCTCAAATCTTAAGATATGAGCCGGATTTATTTGTCGTGGCCGCATATGGTAAAATTTTGCCCAAAAGCATACTAGATATCCCCAAGAAAGGATGTCTCAATGTTCACCCATCCTTATTGCCAAAATATAGGGGCCCCTCTCCTGTTCAAACCGCTATTCTTAATGGAGATACAGAAACCGGTACCAGTATTATGTTAATGGACAATCAAGTAGACCATGGTCCAATTTTAATTCAAAAATCCGTCCCCATACAAAAAGAAGAAAATAATCTTGAGCTCCAAGAAAAATTAGCTAAAATAGGAGCCGAACTTTTAGTAGAGACAATCCCAAAGTGGATGCAATCTCAAATTTCTATCCAACAACAAGACCACGAAAAAGCAACTTATACCCAAATGATCAAAAAAGAAGATGGCAGGATTGATTGGAAAAAACCAGCAGACACTATTTTCAGACAAATATGCGCTTTTTATCCTTGGCCATCTTCGTTTACCATGTTTTCTGGAAAAATTTTAAAAATATTTAGAGCAAAGGTCATAATGCAGCAAACCAATACAATGGAAATTGGAACAGTTTTCTTGATCAACAATCAAGTAGCTGTACAAACAGGATATAACTGCTTGCTTCTAGAAGAAGTTCAATTAGAAGGAAAGAGCGTAACGACCATAAAGGACTTTATGAATGGCAATAAAAACTTTATTGGAACGATATTGAATTGAAATTAACCGTTACGCTGTCTTTCCTTTACGGAAAGAATAAATTAAAAACATGATTAATTATCCTCAACTTAAAAAAGAAATAAAAATAATGATAGATGGACAACCCTATGAAATCCTTGAGGCAAGCCCGATGTTTAAGGGTAGGGGCAGTTCTGTTCTGCAAACTAAAATAAAAAACTTGATCAATGGAAATGTACTTGCTCGTAACTTCAGACCGGGAGAAGAATTTGAAGAAGCGGAAATAACAAAAACCAGAATAAAATTTCTATATTCTCACCGAGACAAATTTGTCTTTTGTGACGAGCAAAACCCATCTGAAAGATTTGAGTTTTCAAAAGAGATTGTTGGTGGAAACGATCAATTCCTAAAAGCTAATGAGGTGATTGAAGGTATAGAGCTAGATGGAAAAATAATTAACATCTCTTTGCCCGTTAAAGTTAGCCTTAAAGTGGTTGAATCTCCTCCAGGAACTAAAGGCGACAGATCTCAAGCTGGAAATAAGCAGGTAATTCTTGAAACGGGAGTCAAAATAAATGCCCCCTTATTCATAAAAGAGGGTGATATTGTTGAGATCAATACAGAAACCGCAGAATATGTAAGAAGAGTAGAATAAAAAAACAAATATTAAACCTAAAAAAATAACGGGGCAGATCTTACAAGATCTGCCCCTCTTCAACTTCCGCCCATGATAAGACGGATAATACATTAAGAACCGACTAGAAATGGTTGAATTACTACACCAGCCGCTTAGAATCAACCATTCCCTTAACGCGCGGCTATGCTTTTCGGGCTTAGAATTTACATGTACCGAATTAATTTTTCCAAAAACCGATCTGTTTGTCAAGAAATTTTTAGGCTAGAATTGTTTCTATCCTTTTTACTTCAACTTCAATTAGCTTCCCTTCATATTCTCCGCTATGCGCATGCGCAGCGCCCTTATATGAAGGTTTTTTATGATCCAAGTGCAGATTAAAACATAAATTTTTTGTTTTTCCATCTCTTTTCAGATAGATATGAAATCTAGGATAATATCTGCCACCCACAGGACATACTAAATTATACTCCTGCCTTTGGGTATCGAACTCCGAAATTCTATAGCCTATCTTTCTGGCTAACCTAATAATATTTTCGTTTTTGGCTTTAACAGAAAAAATCATAAAAAAATACAATAAGGCAAAATTGTTAAAGGGGACACTCCGTAGTCAGCGCTTTAATTAAAAATCTTTACTATTCCGTTGCAACGCCATCAAAATGCTCATCGTCTTTTTCTGCTTCTTCCTTTGAAGCATGAACCACTCCGTCTTTATGATGAGCTGGCGAATAGATGGTGTAAAGCTTTAGATCTTCCGAATCCGAGGTATTAACAACATTATGTTGACTACCTGCTGGAACAATAATAGCCGTACCATCCCCTATTTCATACTCATTACCATCAATAATGCATTTGCCCTGCCCCTTTTCAATCCGGAAAAACTGATCGTTGTCTTTATGAACCTCCATGCCAATTTCTTCTTTGGGTTTCAAATTCATTAAAACCAACTGACTATGTTTTCCAGTATAAAGCACCTTTCTAAAATTATTGTTTTCTACCGTTAATTTTTCTATATTATCTTTATATCCTTTCATATTTTTATTATTCCAAGTTAATAATTACGACTTAAAACTATATTCTATTTTAGCAAAATAAATGTTTTCTCACTACTCTCAAAAAGAAATGTTCTTTCGCTACGTTCAAAAATAAAAGGCCTTGTCGCAAATAGTACGCAAGGCCCCCTTCCTTCAAACCATGATTCAATGCCCCTTTCTCTGTCGGAGCAATAATATTAAAAGCCCCCTAAGGTAATCAAAATCGTAGTATACGATCTTGCCACCGCCTTTTGTGCGGAATGGTTTGCTCCTCCATTTTTTGCTAGAGCTTTCTTTCATGATCGCCTCCTTTCAGGTGCAGAATCAAGGTGTAATTAAAAATAGCATGCTATACAAATTTTGTCAACATCACGAAACGACTTATTTAATTTTCCCTACTTCTTGCGCTAAATATTTTTTCATTTTTTCGATTGTTTCCGTCATTTTTTTCAAGAAGGTTTCTGCATTCGCTTCAGCTTGAGGGACAGAAACATCTTGCGGGTTTAAAATTAAGTTTTTCAAATTAACTAAATCGTCGCTAAGTAATTTGCACAATTTATCAATATCTCTCGCGGCGATAATCTGATATGCCTCCCTTTTTCTTTGCATAAGAACATATCTCCAAGACAATATGCCGGCAAATGCCATAACCAATAAAATACCGATTAAGGCAATCTCAAACCATCCTAAGTCTATAAAGCCTACAGACAAAACGGTCTTTGCCCGAATTCTGAAAACCTCACTATCCGTCGGATAGCTAATAGCTCCCCTATCATCCCTTGCTACAACATAAAGGCTATACCTGCCAACAGGCAAAGATTCTTCTATTGTTATTTCCCAATTACCTAGAACATCGCTATCCGCTTGTTTTGCAAAAACTTCCTTTCCGTTATTGTTTAACACCCTAACATCAACAAACCCATTAGAAATGGATTTGCCAGAAAGAAATACGAAATCACCCTGGGACACAGATCTGCTCAAGAACTCTATAATTGGCGTTGGAAGGGGCAATATCTCAAAATTCAGACTGTCTTCTACGCTATTACCCGCTAAATCCAACGCTCTAATCGTTAAAGTGTGCTTACCCGGCTGCTGTATTGGCAAAATCATATTACCGGATTCGGATTCCAATGGACCCTTACCATCTATAAAAATGAGATACTTGGCCATACCCGACAACGAATCATTTGTTTCAAATTTTACTTCTGGTACCGGATTATCACTTGCTTCATTGTCAATCATTATTTCGAACGGCAATGGAGGCGTAGTGTCTAAAGAAATTTTATAGTGAGCAGTTTTACCCCAACCAATGTTATTCTTAAATCGAACATGCGCATACCAGACTCCTTCTTTCAATGGTCCAAAAGTTTTACCAGTAAAAAGCTCCTCCTCTATATTTTTAGGATTTTCATTTGGGCTATGATCTATCTGAACGGCCACTTGGCTAACATCGCTTGGAACATCCCATAAAACTATCAATTCCCCCGTATGACCATACCACTTTCCCTGATCCAAATACAAAGGAACTTTTAATATTGGTTCTTCTGGTAAGTTTCCGGATGGAATCGGTGTTCTTGTAACTTTTTCCGGAAGCTCGGTCGGCACAACAGATGTTGAAGTGGGCGTTGGCAATGCAGGCGCTGGTTTAGGAGCTATGGTCGTTACTCCAACATTTATATTCAATCCCTCTACCGAAGAAAGAACATTAGTTCCCTTTCCGTCACTAGCCGTAACAACAGAATCAACAAACGCAATCTGGGCAGGACCCGCACCTTTCGTTTTAAAACGTATTCTTAAAACTTGCAAAGCTTCTCCAGAAACACCATTTGGCGTACCACCAGTAAAAGTCAATTCCCCTTTTTCATTTGAAATGTCTGGACTCGCAAGCCAAAAATCAAAAATAGATGGTTTTTGCTCGGTACTTAAAAGCTCCAAAACACCATTTGGAAAAAGAATTTTGGTTTCAGCTGCATTAATATTTACCTTTTCGGTATTAATTTTGATATCAATATTAAATTCTTGACCTATGCCAAAATAACTTCCCTCTCCAATTAAGTAAAACTTTGCAGCATCGACATTACCTCCAAAACTAAAGAAGAACAAAAAAACAAAGAAAACCAAAATAATATTTTTATAATTCATATTTATTTTTCTATTAAAAATTAACTCTTAACTTATTAAGAAAAATGCTAAAATCAAAAATATTAATTTCGTCATCATTATTAAGGTCAAGTGTAGATCTTGAATTTATTTCTTCATTAATCCATCTGGAAAGAAAAATGCTCCAATCAGTAATATTA
>Ga0209210_1001337_pt1 | contig 21008 bp, 37 predicted proteins | sample RifGroA1_FD_183991 | JGI IMG/M metagenome (GOLD analysis project Ga0209210, IMG submission 183991) | Contaminated groundwater microbial communities from Rifle, Colorado, USA - Rifle Groundwater A1 (SPAdes) (version 2) | ecosystem: Environmental > Aquatic > Deep subsurface > Groundwater >...
GGGGCGGTGAGGACACTGAGGGCTGCTGCGAACTTGGAATCGGTCGGGGTCATCTGAGTATCTCCTCTCTTTGGGGAGCAAGCCGCCCACCACGGGTGGCTCATGCCCGTTCTACCCGATTTGGGTTTTGGCTAAGCCAAGAAACGATTCAATGAAGAACGAGAGGCCCATTTCGGGCGATCTCGGCATTGACCTGAACCTCTGCCAATTCGGCTTGAGAAACCACACCTTCTGCAACCAGATCCTGGGCGTCCCCCACGAGAATTTTCAGGGGCTTGTCGGAAGGTATACTGAAAAGATAGATCGTCCCCTGGTTCTGTTTCAAATCGACCATCATCACGGAGGGGTCACGGGTGGCTCGGCCCTTGTCCTCCCAGAGGAAGTAATCCACAAGCCGTGTCAAGTTTAGACCGGCCACTTTGATTCGACGTTGCACAGAAGCCTTGATGAAAATCTGTGTTTCGGGCAGGGTCATATGTCACAACTGCATAAGTAGCGCCAATAGGAGGTGTGCGCTATGAGAATAGATCGGGCCATCTAGGCACCCCCCAACACATCCAGAACATCGGTTGCGGGGGCCTTGGCTGCCTTTATAGCCCTCCAGACCTTAGCTGGAACTTCTTTCACAGGGATCTCAGCCCGCAACTTGAGACCTTCCAGGAGCTTTGGGGCCAGATTGAACAATCTCTGAGCCAGTGCGACGGCATCTGGTTTAGTGAGTTCATAGGCCACGGCTCTCCCAGACGGGACGTGGGTCACTGACCAGTAGGGCTTCTTGTTTGGGCTTATCTGGAGGGTTTTGTGGGCCGCCCAAACCCCGACGGCGAAGACGGCGGGTACGAACCGGTAGTCGGTTGTGCCATAAGTGACCTGTATCTGAGTGGCTGCCACTAACGACCAGTTCGTCCCAACACGGTCACCAACTGAGTCACACGCTTGAAGTTGATGATCTTGAGAAAAATCCGTATAGAATCATCCAACTGAGAGGCTTGCTTCGAGGCGAAGTCTAAAGACATCGAATCTATGAAATTGTTGAGCCTCCCGTCAGCCAGGAGTTTCGGGTCGTTTTCGGCAGCCGCCAGCAAAAAGGTGGTGGTTGCGGGGATCCCAAAGAGGGAAAGGAAATGTCCTCTCCTCTTCTGAGAGGACAGTACCTGGTCGGCCCGTTCCGCAACGGTACGCCAGATTGCATAGTTTCTTGCGACGAAATGGATCTCTTTAGGATCCGCCATCAGCCAACAGGCCACCAGGGCGGGTGTCTGCACACCTCCTGTCGTGACCCGTTTCAGCCGCAGGCAAGCCTCGGCCAGCAGATGGCTCTTGAGTATGCAGGACCAAGAGTCCACCCGACCATTGGTGGGGCTCAAGCCGTACTCGCCGAAGATGTCCGGCCAGATAGAACTCTTACTGTAGTTCTGTAAATGAGCATTGCAGCGAAACGCCTTGCCCGGTGAATTCGAGTCCGAGATGAAATTTGCAATACGGGATCCCCGAGCCTGGGTGACAACATCTGCTTCAGGCAACTCATCAGAAGATCGATAGATCAGAGCCAGAAGGGTATCCGACTTACGCAGGATCTCGGAAATGTAATAGATGCGATGTTGGCCATCCAGGATGTAGTAGAAAGACTTGTCCTCGCTGAGGAGGAGCTTGATCACCTCTTGCCTCACAATGGGCCACAGGGCACCCAGTTCCTTGGCATGTTTCGGGTCCAGAGTGCGGTTCATGGCTTTGCCAAACCCCTCGCACAAGCGAAACAGTTTACCATAGCTTTGGGCCTTGACCTCGATTTTCTCTGGCATCTTGACCAGGGCTGGGGACTTCATGACTGTTCTCCTTTCCAAAAGATTTCACGATGGCCATCACGAATGATGTAGAGCACTTTCCCGTCCTTGCTGGGGACCAAAGGCAAAATCTTGCCTTTGCGCCTCCTGGTTAGACAAAGATGTGGGGGTCGTTTGTTCATGCTTTTTCTCCCTGTTGTTCCTTGGCTTTGATGAGGGCTACTGCCTGTAACCTTTCCTCAAAGGACGGTGGTCGGTCATGTGGGAAAGGAATCCCGGCTAGAGATACGTTGAGCTTTATGGCCTGCTGGAGAATGTCCTTACTGGCGGGTAACCCTCGGGGATCTAGATAAGGTACCCCGAAACACTCGGTATATTTCTCTTTCCATTCGGGAGTGGCCGCTCGCCTGATCGCGGCCAGATACTGATCCACGTTGGTTTCTGATCTATCCAGGAGCAGAGCCAACTGCGAGGCCCGGATCGAACCCTCGGCCCATAGGTAGTAGACAGCAGCCGCTCGGGCAAGAAAGGCATCCTTTTTGGGCCTGTTGAAAGAGATGGCCAGCATGGTCACCCCCCACGCCTCTGCGGCCTTGACCAAAGCAGACTGGAAAGCCGCCTGTAGGGCATGGTGAGCCTTGTCAGCATTCAAGTCGGGGGCAGGGCGGACCGGTTTGGGTTGTGGGGCCGGGTCCGCAGAGGTAGCAGCACCCCCACCGGCCAGGCCCAAGAGGAGGGCCACTCCTTGTAGGCCCTCATCGAGTTTCTGGAGTGCTGCGGTGAGCACTCTAGCCGCATCCCGGGTTTCTTGAACAAGATCTGGCAGAGATGGCTGTTTCATGTTCCTGTTCCTTCTGTCCTATGGGGCCACAATCTGAGCAATGGCCAACTGATCCGTGTAGCCAGGCTCCGGGAACACCTCGGCATTCTGCCCGGACAACCGCAAAGACAATTGAGAAAGGGCACCCCCACGGATATAGAGGTTCCAGACCTTCACGACCAGGGCGTAGAACTCTCGCCGCGTATCTTTGCCTCCCTTGCGTTTGCCTTTTGCCTGTGCCAACCGCTCCCGAGCCAGACGCTTGTGAAGATGGCACACCGGGTCCAGATCGGGGTTGGAGCCGAAGCTCTGGTTGACGAGGGAGGCAAAAAAAGCATCGGCCTGTTGGGCATCCTGCTGAGAGAAAACCCAATGAAGGGCTGCTGCCATGGCCGGTTCCATAAGATGCCGGGTGCCGTGGATCTTGGCAACGGAATCCCGCAACGAGGGGAACTGCTTGACCGTACTCTCGACTTCACTTTGATGCAAATCTCCCGGCCACCTGAGCATCCCCGCGATAGAACCGGTGCGGCGAACTTTCCAGATGATCTTGGCCACCGCCTGAAGGGTGGACACATTCTTGTGACCCATGCTTTTCAATTTGCAGGTACTGGGTTCGGGGATGCCAGCATTGCAGTAGTGGGGCTGCTCGAATCCCCAGACGATCAGTGTCTTAAAAGGTTTCCCGGCCTTGGTACATGCGGCAGCCCGGGTCTGGCCATCATACAATTGCTTGTCCGGGTTGATTCCGAGGGGGTTATGGTTGCAATCCCACTGATCAGATTCCATGATCCTCGCAAACCGATCAACAACTTCTTCTTTCCGGGTTCGCGGGTTCAGAGCCGGGTGGGTAGTAGTCAGTAACTGTAGGCTCTGCACAGGGGTGATTGTGGTCAATGCGACCCAGATTGGTTGACCGTTGTGATACCCCAGCAGAACGGCATCCTTGTGTGGGGGTGTGACTGGCCCTGTGTTGGTCGGTGGCTTGACTGTGGTCTTACTCATACTCGTCTCCCTTCGTTGAAAATGTCTAGTGACTCCGGACTCTTACCTTCTCTCCTTGCTTCTTCGAGGAACCTCTTGCCTTGATCGAGTCGGGCTTTGCCCTCAAAGACCTGATCTAAATAGTGGCAGAGACGGGCGAGGTGAAAGTAGGTCACTCGATATTGCTCCTCTATCAGAAGCAACTTTGACCCCCTATCAGGCATCCGTACAGGTGCATTTGCCCCTGTCACCTGCCACGTCATTCGTTCTCGGTGTGATATCCTGCACCGACGGGAATCCCCTTTTTGAAGGATCTTCAAAACAGCGAGGGAATGGATTATTGTGTTGATATTGTTGAGGTTATCGTGCGGGAAATGCTGCATAACCTCGCGCACGGTGGACGGACCGAAGGCTAACACCACCCGGTATACATCGTGTCTTTTCGGACTCAATCGAGGGGCCTCTTTTTTGATCTTCTTTGGCATACCCGTCTCCGACCCCTTTCGGGGCGTCTTACCTCGTCTACCCCAAACCCCTCGCACCAACCCAATGTTTTTTGTCGAAGGGAGTCAGATGGGGGAGACCTCAATGAAATCCAACACTTAGGGCCTCATTTGGTTTCATTGGCGGCATTGTAGGGATTCGGTATCCAGCGGGTGCTGCACAGGGCCGGGAAATGAACCGCACGGGCTTGAATCCAATGGGCCTGGGCCGTTCGAGGGGTCATGGGAGCGGCGAAGAACACTTTGGTACCCTTGCGGGAAAGGTCAACCTTGCTGGGCTGTTTGGTGGGCCACAGAATGCACTATGGGCCGGAAGTGGCAATAGGGGCATCGGAAATCCCGATCCCGCAATTGCCTGCGAGCATCTTCATTTGAAGATGCCTGGATCAGCTGCCCAACCAGCCCCACGCAACGAGGATCGGGACACGTTAGAGAGTAGTCCCGAAGTGTCTGCCCTCCCCGGAGAGGCTTTGGCCCACGTTTTTTGGGTACTGGTGTGGGGTGATGCATCTGGAGGAACCGAGCGAGTAGAGAACCTGTAGCCGCCATCTATCGTCTGCCTTGCTGCCAGAGAACTAGCAAACCGCGATCTCGACCAAGTAACGGAACATCTGGGCATCCTGGCTGAACGTGACCAATTCATCGTGGGTGAACCCGCCGTTGTTCTTGGTACCGCAGGCGAAGATGAAGTCGTTGTTCGGCCACCCGGACGGGCGAGGCTGATCCCAACAAGCACTGGTATGGACATCCCCAAGACCCAAGGCCACGTCTTGAAGGTACATGAAGGCCCGGTTGGCTGAATTGCCCGAGCCGTAGTATGCCCCCGTGGCCGACGTGTAGTTCATCGACTTTAAAGCACCGTTGGTGCCGTCCGTAGGGTAGGAGCCGACCCTCCCGGTACCCGTCGCATTCCACGCCGGGGCATGGTAGATGCCCTTGCCAAACGCCTTGCCGCTGATGTGGACGCCACGGGGCAGGTTTTCGGGCAGGAGAAGCCCGCTCTTGGAGATACCCAACAGGTTCTCGGTCCGGGTACCGTGCCATGCCATGATCTTGCCTACTGCATTCGGCTTGGCCATGATCTTGGCAGCATACTTCTCGAAAGCAGTCTCGGTGCCGTTCCGTACGAACTTGAATACGTTGACCACTCTCAAAGTGGACCGGCCACCACGGAACCAGTTGGCATTACGCTGACTCTGCCCCGTACCAAAGATCTCGACCACCTTGCGGAAGTCGGCAGAAGAAGGGTCCAGATGTTCAATGGCACAGTTCAAGCCGTCGTACCAGACGCTCTCCTTGCCACCCGTGCTGGTCTGGTGAGCCGCTGCCGCGAACACGGCTTTGCTGATGAAAGCGTCCCGAAGCAACTGGAGGAACTTTCGTTGTTCTTCCAGCCGGTCAAAGCTCGACACGACCAACTTGTGCAACTTGTCACGACCACGATCTTCACGGGCAATCTCACGGGGGACGTTGCTCATGTACCGGTTGGTCAGGTCAATGATACGGGAGGAGGGCAACCCGTCCCGACCGAGTGGCAGGGTCGTGCTCTTGTTGGCCGCATCCTCATGGCCGAGGCCCTGGGTCAGTGCTGCCTCAATCTCATCAAGGATTGAACCGCCCAGGTCCAACTGTGAATCACTGAGATTGCCAATGGGGTTCTCGGCCGTTGCACCCGCCTGGGCGGAAAGACCCGCCCGAACGGTTGAGGCGGTGGATCCGTAAATGGTACCCAGGAGGCGACCCACTTCCGGATGAATGGTTCGTGCGGAGACAGCCGCACTGGTGATAACAGTCGGGGTCACCGGGGCCACAGTGATCCCCTTAGCGGTTTGCTTAGCGGCTTCCTCGGCATCATCACGAACCTGGAGCCGGGTGTATCCCTTGTTTTCCTTCTCACGCACCTTCTTGCGAAGCTGGTCAAGAGCGGCTGACTGTGACGTTCCCCTGATACTCCCCTTGTCACTACCTGCCGTGCCCGTGCTGCCCCAACGACACTCGAAACTGAAGCTGCCCCCGCAATCCTCAACCCAGCCTTTCCAGAACTTGTTGGAACCGAGGGTTGTGCAACCGGTCTGGCTACCGGTCAGGTCCGTGAAATTCAGAGTCACGCTTTCGATGATTGTTCCGGCCATGTTTTCAGTGCCTCCTGGACCCTTCTACTCGAAAGCCTAAACGACTAAGCCCGACTCTTACGGGATTCAATCCGTTTGACTGCTGCTCGAACTGAACCAGGGAACAGGCACACCCCAAATTCATGGAGTACCCATTGGGCCACTCTCGACCACGCCCAAGTAGGGTGTGCCCGGTGCCTTTGAACAACCTTGATCCATTGATCCCGAGTGAGCCGACCTCGGCGGCCAACCCCCGGTTGTGCCCGAAGTCCTTCCCACCCGGTGGCTTCCCAACGGTCCAGCCACAAATAGATCACAGCCCGGCTGATGCCATGCCGGGCCGCCACTGCGGCCACGGCTTCTCCGGCTTGAACGGCTTGAATGGCTTGCATCCGACGGGTAACAGGGTCCAGCATCCCCCTATCCCTCCGAAACCAACCTCACAACATGATCTTGGATGGCATCCCATTCGGTCTCTTCATAGCCGGGCATACACTTGGCCTTAGCCCGCAACAGGTCCAGCAAGGCCCGAGGGGACAAGGCCGGAGGGGGTGGTACCGATTCCGCTTCCGCAGGAGTGTCCCAGTCTATGACCTCTGAAACATCCGGATCTCCTACAATCCCTCTCCGTTTCCGGGTGGGCTGATCCACCAAGGGGGGTGAACCCACCAAGGCCCCGTTTTGCAGTGCCCCCCGCAAGATGGCAGGATGGGTTTTGATGTAGTGGAACCCTTTCAAGGGTTTGCCACCCTCCCTGGCCCAATCCAACAGAATCTCGCGGGCAACTCCAACCTGGGCCGAGGTCAGCCACAACCCAATCTCGGCAGGGAGATAATCTTCGGGGTTGGTGATTGTAGCCAAGAGGATCACTTCCCTCCAGCATTTCTCGGGTGACTCACCACCCTTCCGGAGCCATGATCTCACTGCTGGGATCGACCGAAACCGTGCCCACCATTTTTCCCCCAACCCGGTCACGGTATAGGCAATGGGTCGGACATCCTCGAACTGGATCAGCCCCATTCTCCTGAGCTTGTAGCTATGCCGCAACACCTCATCCCAGTGCCACTCCCTCGGAACCGACTTGAAAGCCCCGATCCATTTGGTGGCCAGATCCTTCCAGGACAAGCCCTTCCTGGGTTGCTTGGCTCCCGCCGCGAAGTGTTTGCAGATGACCGCAAAGAGGAAAGGGGTCCATTCAGTCGTCAGTTTCAGTTCCAGGCGATCAAGTTCCGATTGCGTGATCTTATCTGTCATGATGCCCTCCTATCCCCCTACCCTTTTCAGGATCCATCGGGGTACAAGTTTTCTACCGACATACCCCCACGGGAACCGTTTCACGGGCTGCTCCACGCGATCTTTCCAAAGGATGGTGTTCAATACTCGCCCCCGCAATCCCGCAGCCGGGAAACCAATGCACCAGGCATGTGCATTGTCAGGACACGGCCTTGGGAGTTGTCCTCAAGAACTTGTCGAGAGCCGCCTCCATCTGTTTGGCCACCTGCGGGGGACAACTCTGCAAGGCTCGCTTCAGATGGTAGGCCGCCCAGTCCTTATGATGCTGCCGAAGAAGTGGTTCCGTCTGGTAGGCTATCGCATGAGCCAGAGCCTCGAACAGATCCGTCTCACGAGGGGTGAGCTTGGGATCACCGAAACGGTTGCTGGCTTGGGAACGCATTTAGGGAGCCTTTCAAGGGGCATCTAGTACCCTTGACTCTTCTACGCCTTATCCGGTTCAACTAAGCCCGTGGGCTTATTGGTTCGTACCTCCCGTGTAAGGTTCAGGTTCTGTTGGATCTTTCGGAACCAGTCTGTATAGAGACTGAACTGAGGGAATAGTTCGAGATGTCGGAGCGACCGTTCAATCCGATGTCTGACCATGCCCTGACTGGTAGATAACTGTTTTGCAACTGCCGATTGGCAACCGGCCTGCCAAAACAGTATCATAATCCGAACATCCACCGGGTCAGACAGAACCCTCTCCAAGTCTTTCTCCAGCCTCTTGATGTCCACCTCTGGAACCTGGAGCAGGAACCGGAGTCGTTTCATGGCTCGTTGGATCCGATAGCAGACCGTGGGTTGACTCAACTTGAAATGGGCCGCGATGTCTATCTGTCGTTGATGCTGAAAGAAAAAACAGTCCAGGATAGCTGCCTCCAGGGGTGGCAGGGCTGGCAGAAGAGCCTGGATCCGAGGTACCTTGTCCAAAAGGTCATCGGGCAGGACAGACTTAGGGGCTTTGGGTTCTGTGATAACCGGAGCCGGAGGCAATGGAGCCAAGAAGGTCTGAATGGAACGTAACATGGCTTCTTGGAACTCAGGGAGAACCCTCCGATGCAGGTCTTGTATGAGTCGCTTGAGGATGCGCTCCCTGGAGTCTTTTGGCTGATAGGCTAAAGGGCTAGAGACCCATAGCAAACGTAACTTGGCGAGGCTTGCCCGGTCATGAACCAGGGGGTTTGTCAGTATCTCTTGGCAGACCTGGTCTTCAAGGCACAGCAGCGAGGATGAACCCTGCGACGAATTCGTCGCAGGGTTCCCTGTCATCTCTTTCTCAACAGAGGGGAGTGTCTGGGGGTTACCTGGTTGTTTCTGTATGGGGGGTTTGCCATGGTTCCGAAGCCAGGAAAGCACAGAATATGGAGGCAATCCTCGTTTGATGCGGTGGTCCCGAACCGTGCTGTTCCCGCAACCTAGTTGCTTGGCTAGCTGTCTCTCTGGCATCGTTCCGAAAGGAACCTGATCCCAGTCTATACCTGTTATTATGCAGAGGTGGAAGGCGGGTATCCCTCGTTGAGCACGCTGTAGGGCAACCGCCCTGGGGCAGCATTTCAACAGCTTGGCGAGCTGGTAATCCGAGACTTTCCCAAGGGCAACCTGATCCCAACAGATCCTTCGATAACGAGGGATCCCACGTTTGCATCGTTGCGCGCTTACCAACCATTTGGTGACACCTAGCTGTTGGGCTAGGGAGACATCTGTCTGCTTCCCCAGGGGTTGCTTATCCCAATCAATCCGGCTTCTGTTGTCCCTTTGTACTTGCAAAGCGATCTCGGTCAAGCCTGTTAGTTGTTCCTCCGCAGTCAGGGCAGCTTCCAACTCCGACCGGGCTTGGACCCGTTGCCAGCATTCCCGCCAGGCTTCCATGGCCTGTTCCGGAGTCAGCCCTGACAGAACCTTGAAACAGAAGCCATACCGATTCGAGACTTGAAGCTGCCAGGTTTCACCCTGCCAGACTCGATTCCCAGAATCCCCTCGATGATGGGGTGGTCCCAATCGGTTCTGAGTGAAGGTGTGATAGGTCTCTTTCAGGGTTTTTCGTTGTGCCTCCAGGTCAAGATATTGGTTGGAAAACTGCTCAGAGAAATCCAATGAGGACTCCCGATAGAGGATGTTCTCGATACGGGTGAGGATGGCATCACGGTCCACGGTCATACTCCCGCCAACTTGCGAGCCTCGTCTACCCCGATAACCTTTGTGCCATAGGTCCGCGCCTTCTGAGCCTTTCCCGATTGACTGGCAGGGTCCAGAGCTATCAGGTACGTCAGGCCCTTGCTCACCCCCGACTTCATGGTTGCCCCTGCCTTTTCCAGGGCATCAGCGAGGGTCTGATCCCTGAAACCGGTCATGCAGAAGGACTGTCCAACCATCGGCCCGGTTGCGTCTTGAATCAGGATGTCCGCATCCTGAAGGAGCTTCGAGATGAGTCCGAGTTTCGACATGAACCCATCCACGAAGGACTTGGCTTTCGAGTCGCCCACACCGGGAAGGGCCGCGATTTCGGCATACGTGGCCTTGAGCATCTTGGAGAGGGTGTTGAAACCCCCATCCACAATGATTTTGGCCATCGTGCGCCCGATCTGTGGAATCCCAAGAGCACCCACGAACACATGAAGGGGAAGGGTCTTCTTGGCATTCAGAGCCGTCATGGCCTTGGTAGCCGAGCCACCCGCCAAGCGTCCACCCATGTAAACCGATGCGGCCTTTTGGGCATCCAGGGTGTAGAGGTCAGCCGGGTCCGCAACGAGTCCGGCATCCATCAGGGCTTCAATGAGACCATCCCCGACATACAAGACCCCGAGCTTCTTGACCCACCGCTTGACCGATCCCGCAGCCTGAGCCGAACAATCCAGGTTGCGACAAACCAGGTACTCCCCATCCCGTTCCAAGGTGGCCTTACAAGCCGGACACTCAGTGGGGATTGTGAAAGGCTGTGTGGGATCGCCCCCACCCAACACCCGCTGAACATTTGGGATTACATCGTTCCGTCTTTCCGCAATGATCGCATCTCCCTTGAGCAACAAAGTCTGACCCGGTCGGGCATCCTCAACCAGGGCTGTGATGTTCGAGATGTTGTGCAAGTTAGCTTGCTTGACGCTGGCCCCAGCGAGATCCACCGGGTCGAACTCGGCAACCGGGGTGATGCGACCCGAGTTACCAACCTGCCATCTGACGGCATTCAGCTTGGTGGGTTTGGCATCATGGGGAAACTTGAAAGCGATTGCTCCCTTGGGCCGGTTGTTCAATTCCCCGAGGGCTTCAGCAGCCGAGGTCAGGTCGATTTCGATCACAAGTCCGTCAATGTCGTAATCCAGGGCGGCCCGCCGAGTTGCCACATATGCCTGATAGGTGGTCTGGACTTCGGCAGTATCCTTGACCGAAGCATAGAAGGGGGTCAAGAAACCCGCCGTCTTTTGGAGCCACTGAAACTCAGCCAACTTGGTGGCCAATGGGCCACTGTCAGGCAACACACGGTAGGCTATGACAGTTAGATTACGACAAGCCTCCGGACTGGATTGGCGCTTGCTTACGCCCGAAGCGGTGTTGCGGGGGTTAGCCAACCCCGCCCCAGCAAAATGGGCTTGGAAGTCACTCTTGCGACAGATAATCTCGCCCCGGACATAACCCGAAAGAGCACCAGGAACCACCTTGACGGCGCCCTGCATAAGCTCCACATTCCGGGTGATGTCCTCTCCGATGGTGCCGTCTCCACGGGTGACGGCCTGAACCAGTTTGCCCCCATCATATCTGAGCGAACAGTTATGTGCCAGCACCCCAGGCCCCACAAAGTAACAGTGGGTGCCTGGGATAGTAAGGTCATACGCCCTGCGGGGTCCTGGTACAGGTCGGATGTTGGTGACTTTCATGGCCGTCCCTCTAACCCTCTACCCGGTTTGTCTCATAGCTAAGCCGTTTGGCAACGAGAAACTCTCGAACCCTCTTGAGAACTTCCCCCGGTGCTGTTGTCCAATCACTCTCCCAGACCACCAGGGGGTCAAACCCAATCTTCCGAAAAGCCGCCAGGCGTCGTCGGTCATACTGCCATCGCTGGGCTGCCGTCATGTGTATGACCCGATTGTAAAAATTCGGGTCGGTGTAACGCCTTGGGTTGCAGTGGTAGAAGTCCCCAAAGAACTCGATGATGGCCTTCAACTCTTGGTGACCCTCATCAGCAATGAATCCCGAAATGGCCACCTCGCTTTGAAAACCTGTATAGAGTCCAGCATCAATAAGTGCTTGTCGGAATTTGTCTGAGACCCCTGACCTTGGAAGTCCCTTAACCATCCTCTTGACCCGTTGGTCTCGTTGTTCAGGTGAAAGAGAGGCCCATATTGCCTTCATGGCTACCCCGATCTTTTCGGCACGAGTTTGCTTGACCTTGGGAGTCATTGTCTCCCATTGTTTAACAACACCGATACGGCGTTCTTCAGGGGTCTTGGCTTGGGTAATCTCTTTGCGAGTTGATGCCCCCATTTGCTTCCAGACTCGGAGCTTCTCAAGTGAGGCCGTTGATTGCCAACTTGGTTGTGCTGCACGACGGGCCTTATATTCAGGAGTACCCATAGTCACCTTGGTCTTGGCGTTCTTGTACGGGAGCACACACCTGGTACAGAGGTGCTTGCCAAAAAGCTGTTCCAGCTTCAAAGCGCGTCTCACAAGATGGCGCACCCTGTCCAGCCTGTGGCCCCCAACCTTCTCTTCAATTCCCGCTTTCTCTTCAGAACCACAGGCATCACATCGGAAAAGAACTAACTGGTTCTCAAACCGAAATCGGGCAACCCAATCTCGTCCAACCTTACTGTTCCCGATCTGTTTTTGCTCCTGAAGATGTTCCAACACCCAGGATTCACCTATTAGCATAGCCTTGTTGAACCTCCATCTCTGGACGGAAACGGGTTGCCCATCTCTATCCAGTATGGGGCACGAACGTCCTCACCCAGCAAGTCTTTCGCTTCAACCCATCCTTTTCCCTTGACAAAGAAAAGGTGTTCTCGGGTCACTTTCACGATAGAACCATCCTCGAAAGTGAGTTCGATCCAGTTGTCCCGGATACCGTTGTCATGAACTTTGGCAACGGTTTCGGTCGTCACCCCCTGTTGAGGATCCCAAGTCAAGACACGAGGGGTCAAACCTTTTTCAACGATCTCCTGAATAGGAACCAACTCACCATTGGCCAAATGGATCTTGGTACCCCCATCAAAACAAGAAATGCCGTCCAATTTCTCTGTGAGCAGCCCCCCATGTTGGGTCAACCCGCACTCTCTGGCCCAGGAATTGAACTCGGCCTGGGTCTGAGCCTTGTTGAGACTTGTCATGGGCTGACCGTGCTTGACCTTGATCCAAGCTCCAGATGAAGGAGCGGGGGCACCGACCTTTGAGAAGAAGATGTTACCGGGGTCGAGTGCCCGAAGTTCATCTTCAATTTGATCGTAAGCTGCGTCTGACATGAGCGGGGTGCCGTTGTAATAGGCGGTTGCTGCCGTGGTCAGCTTGTCAACGAGGGTGTCTATCTTGGGATCTGCCATTTGGAGGGCTCCTTCTCACTCTACTACCCGACAGAAGGATTTCCTAAGCCGTTTTGATCGTGGCCAGGGGCTGCCCCATAGCTGTTTGGGACACATTGGCATCGACACTGTTAAGAACTCGTGCCTCACCTTGCTCCAACCACAGGGTGTGGCGGATCACCTGGAGCAAGTCGAAAGACACCCGAGCCGCATCCGGGATTTCCCGAGAACCTAGCCCGAAGTTGGTATAACGGGGGAGACCCGTCAACTCCTGCTGTACGCTTGAAACAGCGGCATCCAGAGCCGGCGTGTCAATCTTGTGTCCGTGACCCTGCCGCCAATGCAAGAGTGGCTCAATAGCGATACCAATCTGGCCACAATACACCCGACTCAGGGTGTCACATGCCCCGGCCAGGATTCTTGCTTGGGTTTCGTCGATTTCAAGGGTGAACTTCATGACTATCCTCCTGTATCTTCTACCCGACAGGGGACTTCCCTAAGTCGAGAGCGGTGTGGCTAAGCCTTGCGGGCACCCCGAAGAGTCACGGCGCTCCGCGACCAGGAACCAACCGTGCCCTTACGGTTCCAGCCCACCGTATCCAACGGATCGTCTTCGTTCAACCGAATCAGAGCATCCTTCCCGAAAGCACCAATCAAGGTGCCCTTGATGTTGCGAAGGCTCCCGGGCGTTCCCGGCTTTCCGCCGCCACCCCGTTTGACCCAGACTTTGGTTCCGAATTTCATAGGATCCTCCAAACAAGTTACCCGAGAACGGGGAACGTCCAAATCATAGCCGCCAGTTGGGTTTCCATCTGCTGTGCCTCGGTCAGGGCACGTTCAAGCTGTTCAAGCATCTGATGAAGTGTCATTTTGCCCTCCCTGAAGCTACTACGGGAGAGCAGGCCCAGCTAAGCCTTGTTTCGGATAACATGGGGTGCGAAACAATCTGCGAAGAAAGTGTCTGGGACCTCGATGACAGCCTCCCGGAACTCAGCACCCCACTGTTCTTTCAACTTCCCGACCTCGGTAGCGTAGGCAGGCAACGTAGGGTGTTTATCAGAGACCCCGACCACTGTTGGTCCCCTGCCTTCCGGGATGGCAACAAACAGAGTGATTTTCATTCCGACATCTTCTGTGTCAACAAGGTCTCGGCATTGTCATTCAGCCACTTCGATCTGTGGCCAACGTTTTCGATCATCCCCCCAGGGACAAATACCACAAGCCTCATCGAACGGATCCTCGCCATAGGTTTCCTTGGCAAACTCCAGGTCAAGCTGGTCCGCAACACATTGGACCTCTGCCATGACCCGAGCAATCTCCCAGGCTTCCTCCAGGGTTTCAGCCCAGTGCCGGTTTTGCTGACAGCCTCTTCCTACCCGGTAACTCATGGCTCAACACCTTCTGAAACCCACCTCATTTGGGCGGGTCTTCTTTACCTACTCACTGGACAGAGAAACTAAGCCAAAGAACAGAGTGCTTGTCCCAGTTCAGGCTGTTACAATCCCTAGATCGGTTTCGGTACCCGAGGTTTGGCCCGACGATCCTCGGCCTCCTGTTTCATTTGGGCATGGTCGGCCAGTTCCCGACGGGTTTCGGCCGTGGTCATTTTCCCTCGGGTCAAGGCCATCATCATCATGAACCGGCCACGGTACCGGGCGGGGTGAAAAGTACAGGCCAGAGCATCTCTCCAGGCTTGGCGAAGATCTGACCAAGGCCAGCAAGCCAAGACTCGGCGAGCGGTCAAGTAGGAGTACACAACCCCCCGTACTGGGTCTTGCTTGGAAATGGGATCGTAACCCAAGATGTACCAGTGCTTTGTCCGTTCGATGCAGTAGTCCCCCTCGAAAAGGATGATCTGTTGAAAACAGGGTCGTCGAATGAAAGGGAAGTCGATGGGGGTGAAAACCATGTCAGCCTCGCCTCATGACCATACTACGCAAAAAACTGTCCGGCTAAGCCGTTTCAGTTTCTACTTGGCACTCGTCGAAGACAACGCGTATCCTTTATCTGACCCGCCGCTGTGATGCTTGACAGGACGGGCTTAGGCAGAAGCCCGTCCGCGTTGTTAGACCGTGGAGGCCGAAGGCCATGCACCAACTTCTCTATCCCGAAAAGCGTTGGATGACAGACGAGCAAGTGCTTTCCTGGGCACAGGATCTGGCGACGGATGGCGACATCGAGGGTGACTTTGGGGATGACGTGTGGGAAGCCCGGTTCCAATTGGAAGACATCGGGGTAGCCACCTTCAAGGATCCCAAGTCCACAGACCTCTCTGGGTGAACAAATTGGCCAAACGGGGCAAAGGCGGACGAGAACGGCAACGGAGCAAGAACGCCCCGGTTCGAGTCCATCGGTTCCTTAGTGAAGCCTCCCGACGGTTCATGGTTCATGGGCGGCTTCTCCCGGATCAGATATCCCCAGATGATTCGGCGGTGATGCGGTATTTCCTTCAGATCCAACATGCCCTGGGTTTGCGGTTGACCCAGCTCAATGCCAAATTGTTCTTGGTAGACAAGCCCCGCGATCCGCACTTGCCCGATGGCCGTAAGGACAACACACGAATCCTCTGGCACGGCTCCCGGTGTGAGAACGGGGTTTCTATCTTGCGAGAGGGTCTCCGACTTGGGGGGCACGGCATGTTTGGGACTGGTATCTATCTCGGGAGTCGGGAGAAAGCCCTGGGCTACAGTGGCTATTCTCCCGGGGGTCTTCGTTGGAACTATGCCGGAGGAGGTTCCGCAAAGGTCGTGGAACCCACGTTTCCTGGGATGCTCCTGAAGGTTGTGGCCGTCTTGGGACGTGTGCTTATAGCAGACCAAGCCATGACCTATCTCGAAGCCGCCCCGGAGGGTTTCAACTCGGTCATGGGCAAGAAAGGGCACACAAAGACATGGGGGGACGGCCGCTTGACCCATGACGAATGGTGCATCTACAACCCCTGTCAGGTGTCGATTCAGGAGATTCACCTGCTGGGTTAGGCTTAGGTTGACGGCAAATCGGGTAGATAGGGCAGAGGGGGTAAGAAAACCCCGGAGCGAATTGATCATGAAACGACCTAATGTAGTCTATTGCGCGATGGTAAACCTCAGTGGGCTAGGTGTCTTTACGGCAACGTGGCAACCCGAGAGAAAGTGCTGGTACGACAGAACGGGTGACCTGGATGTTACTCATCTGGGTACGCATAAGCCGTATGACCAGTTGACCACGTTTGCTTCGGCTAATAAGAAAGAGCGTGACCTGTGGGTGCAGGGTGCTCGCACCGTATTGCGGGCGCTTCATACCTGGTGTACGGAATAAGGAGAAGAAAATGGCACGACCCATTCCTCCCGACACCGGGATTTGCCGAGTAGAGGAGAATGAAAATGTTGCCTGTCCCGCATCCAAATGATGCCCCTAAAGCCCTGACATTTCCTCGTATGTATCCCCTGCCCCAATCTGGAATGCAGCTTGTCTGGGACGGGGTTAATTTCCGAGTCTTGAGGTACGACCCCAAAAACAATACGGGAGTCGTACAAATAGAGTCCAGTTTTGATTTGGGATACACTGTAGGCGAAGTGGCTCTTTTCAGCCTTGAGGAAACTTCCCTATGACTCGTGACAAGAGTTCTACCATTCTACCCTTGTTGGCTCTGGCGGCTATCGTCCCACCTCCGCAATCTGAAGGGGGCCGGGTTCTGAACCCGCCATCCAAGACAAAGGCGTTGAAGAAGGCAATCCGTGTCAAGAAGGCGGCCAAGCAGGCACGCAAGAAGAACAGGAGATAGGGCACATGACTACGAACATCCTGACCCTACTTGCAGAGGGTTTCGAGACGGAACGGTTCCCCGTGGACGAATGTTCACACCCATATCCAAAGGAAGAAGGGATCTTGTATTCCAAGGACCTTTACGTCTGCGTCCTGTTGAACAAGAAGTGGCCGAAGAGTCTTCGGATCCAGATCTTGTCCCCCTACACCTGCAAGAGCGGGAAACGCCTGCTCTACGGTTGGTCAGACATTGACGGGAACGTGTATGACCACATCACGAAGTCGATCCACGGGGACGGCGAAAGAGTCGTGGCGTGGAAGAAGGTTCCGACTGGGTTCAAGGGGTTCACGGTCAAGCGGATCCCAAAGAAAGGAGACCGAAAATGCGTCGAACAAAGCCCCCCAAGGTGAGTCTTCCGACACCGGAAGAACTTAGGACGATGTGTCAACCGAAAGTTCTGCTTGCGCTCGCCCACCAAACAGAGGATCCGAAGATGTTTCTCCTTGAGTTTCGTGAGAGAGTCATAGAAGCACAGGAGATTCTCAAGTCGGAGAGACTGAAGTCAAGGAAGTGACCCCCATGCCTAGCAGCAAACTCCGTGACAAGCAACTGGTTGCTTGTATTGCCTACATGAAAAAGCATCACGAGGGACAGATCCGTAAGGCCACGGGCCTGCCATACTACATTCACCCCTTGGGGGTTCTCGAACTCATGGAAGAGGCACCGTTCTTCTTCCCCACCCGGGACAAGCTCGCTGCCTTGCTCCATGACATCCGAGAAGACTCCCCCGGCTTCAATTGGGCGGACGTGGTCCAACAGTGGGGCCACTATGTTGCGGGGGCCGTGTGTTTGCTCTCCAAGGGTAAGCTCGGGGAATCGAGTCCAGCGGTCTATTTCAACATGCTTCGACTCGCTCACCCCAACGTGATTGCGATCAAGCTTTTGGACAGGCTCCAGAACACGATGGACTACAACGCCATGTCCAACGCGGACTGGCTCTTCAAGTACGTTGAAGAAACCGTTGAATACGTTTGCCCCCTGATTCAGATCATGGTAATCAACGGAGCGAACATCAGCGGAGGCTATTTCACGCTTGGGACTTGGATCGAAGACCGACTCATGGCAAACTTGCACGGGATGCGTACCCGGGGATACGAACTCAAAGCCCTAGCTGAAGGACAAGGTGGTGAGAATGCCTAACTTTGTCTGTGTCCTCCCGCGGACACGCTGGGTAATCGAAGCGGGGCAGGATCGTTTCAACAGTCCTTTCATTGCCCTTGCCCGTCTTGCTGAACGAGCAACCCGTGAACTGCCCCTGTTAGCAGGACGGGAGTTTCGAGTCACTTGGGGCGGCTGGTGCTGTACACCGCGGATTGACAAACACAGTGCTGCTCTTGGTCGCTTGTGGCTTGAGTGGGGCTGAGATGGTTATCCTAAACTACGACATTCAGGATTTGGTAGTGAACGGAAACCATAAATTCCCGCCAGTCCTAAGAACTCCAAGGAAAGCGGGCTTTCTCCAACATAAAGTCAACAACGACATTAATTCCCTTGCGGTCAAGTCCAAGGCGAATGGACTTCCCAAGAGTCCAACCATCCTTCAACTTTCCGTTGAGGTGCTTGGTGGAATGAACGGGAAGAACCATCTTGGGTGCTCCCGATCCCGTAAGTTTGACAGCGTAATCAAAGGAACCGCTGAAGGATTCAATGGTAACGAAATGGGAATAAAGAGTTACCCGGTGGGATCGGAGGGAAGGTTTGGATTTTCCTTTGGTTGTCCTTATGGTTTCCTTGGCTTGCTTGGCCAAAGCTTGAGCCAATCGAGTGGTGATCCCAAAGCGATCCCTTCCGAGGTGGACGGTAGGAAGATCAGCCAGGGTGGACGTAAAATCCTTCCGTTGCCAAAAGAGGTCAATGAAGTATTGCGTAGCGTCATGACAAAGGTGAAGGAAATCCTTGACTTGATCTCGTTTTCCTTGATTAAGGTCGGTGAGGAAAATCCGAGAGGATCTTCTCATCGAGGGAACGGTAAAGTGGCGATGAGCCTTGATCATCGTGATCTAGTCTACCTGTTTGGGAACGGGAAGCAAGAGTTTTTGCATGTCGTTGCTTGACGTGGGTTGACGTAAATTTGGGGGGCTAATCAACATGCAAACTTGGTTCACCTCCGACACTCATCTAATGCACTCTAGGATCCTCCAGTACACCAACCGTCCCTTTCCCAACGTGACCGCCATGGACGAGGCTCTAATCGCCAACTGGAATGATCGAGTCAAGGATGACGATACGGTGTACCACTTGGGGGACTTCTGCTTTGGCCCAACACGGGTAGCAGCCGCCTACTTTGCTCGGTTACGTGGGGATATCCGCATCCTCGGAACCCCCTGGCACCATGATAAAAGCTGGTTACCCGGACCCAATTCGGTTGCAGGACTCGTAAGTGCAAGTGGAGTACCCGTCAAGATCCTTCCCCCAATGCACGTCCTGCTATTCCAGAAGTACAGTGATGACCCCAAAGGACGCCCGAAGCCTGTAGTGCTCTGTCACTATCCGATTGCCAAGTGGGATCGATCCCATTATGGCTCCTGGCACCTCTACGGGCACTGTCACGGACAGTTTCAGAATGGGGGCTTATCAATGGACGTGGGGGTTGATGCAACATGGTACAAGGGACCGGATACCATGAAGTACAAGCCCATCTCCATTGAAGAAATCGCCTGCTGTATGATAGAAAGACAACAACGAGGGACGGGCTTAGGTAATGCCCTCACAGAGTAGTAACCATCAGGAGGTCCAACATGACAGTTCTTGATAGCAACGCAGTGCCGCTTCCCTCGGGAACCGAACCTGCCCCACACGGCAAGGTTTATGTTTGCCTTGCCTGTGGGAAACGCTCTCGAACTCGCTACGGCTTTGACACGGAGAAAAACCGTGTCTGCGACCACGGTTGGGATGAATCGTGTATGCTGAATTGCGAACTGGTGACCGATGTGGGTGAAATGCTCGGGGGTGTGAATTGACACTGAAGGAAGCCATCAAACACGCTGATAATATGAGCCGCCTGACGAGTCCCTGCGGGGCACAGCACCGGCAACTAGCTAAGTGGCTTCGGGAGCTACAGGTAGCCCGAAAAGAACTTAACCGACTCCGCCAAACCTTCCTTGCGGGAGTCATGCATGTGGCAGGATCAAAGAAACGGCACCTTATCCACCCACCCCGAACCATCGGGGAAACACAGATGAGTACGGTTTTCGGACCCGCAACTGAAGGGGATCTGTAAATGAGCCGCTCAACTGAATCCGAAGCCGTGCCCTTCAAGGCAACCGTTTGGATCGGAGAAGGCTGCTGGGTAGAACGGGACAACGCTCCCGAGTTTCTCCTCAAGCAAATTGACCATGAAGAGTCCCTTACGGTTCAGCCAAGGCCGTGGACACACAACGGTTGGACTGGAACGTGGGGGCTCCAGAAGTACGGCTGCATTTACGTCACTACTTTCGAGAAGGACGACATGACAGTCTACTTCGTAAACGAGAGTGATTGTGCCAACGGTGGCAGCATAACGGCCACGTACTTCGCGGACAAGAGGAAGCACCTGGAGACTTTCTTGAAAGACAACTACCCAGAAAGACTCACCCCCACCATAGCCAACAGCACGGTTCAACAAACCCTATGAAAGGCAGCACACAACCATGCTTGAAGCCAACTCGCCCCTGAATCAAGTCCTGGATGCCGGACTGAAACACCTACTCATCGAACTTCTGGCCCGGGGCGAGGCCCAGGTCATTTTCAATCCCCAGGGGATCGGGGTGGAGATTCCTCCGGCTCTGTATGGGCAGGAGACAGTAACCTTGAACTTCTCCTACGGGTACCACACCGACTTGACTCTGGACAATACTGGGATCAGACAGGAGCTGTCTTTTCAGGGCTCCTGGTTCCCCTGCGTGATTCCCTGGGGAGCCGTTATAGCAGCCCGATGTCTGGCGGCTCCTTTGCCCCAACCCCGGAAAGGCTTGAAGGTTGTCAAGTAATGAAAGCAACCCTGAAATTCCCAATCGAATGCGGTCAATACACCTGTCAGGTTGACGGGCAAGATCGCTTCTGTCGGTACTTGCGGGTAGACGTAGAGGAGTTTGCCCTGATTTGCGGCTTGCTAGGTAGGGTATTGCAAGACAAGGCTGAAGGGAGAGGGCAACGGCTCCCCGAATGTTTGGCGGCAACATGAAGATCCATATCGTTCTGGGGGACATTACGGGCTTCAACGGTGACGCCATAGTCAATG
>Ga0209210_1001338_pt1 | contig 20976 bp, 25 predicted proteins | sample RifGroA1_FD_183991 | JGI IMG/M metagenome (GOLD analysis project Ga0209210, IMG submission 183991) | Contaminated groundwater microbial communities from Rifle, Colorado, USA - Rifle Groundwater A1 (SPAdes) (version 2) | ecosystem: Environmental > Aquatic > Deep subsurface > Groundwater >...
AAATTGCTCACCATCCCTTATTCCCTGATTTCCGCCAGAGATTTTCAGGATACTTATTTTGATGGTGCGGAAATTTTAATGCGCTCACAGGGAGTGGTGGCTTTACCGATCTGGGTGGATCCGCTGGTGATGTATTACAACAAAGATCTTTTTTCGGTGGCCAATCTGGCCACTCCGCCGGCCAATTGGTCTGCTTTTTTGCTGGCGGGGCAGGCTTTGACCAAAAAAGATGTCGTGGGTAATATCTTGCAATCCGGCGTGGCTTTGGGCGAGCCGACCAATATTAAAAATACAAAAGAAATTTTAGCGACCCTCTTTTTTCAATCGGGTGAAAAAATTATCACTCGCGATGCCAATGACAATTTGAGTGTAGTTTTCGGCACAAGTGATAACTCCTCGGCGCCAGCCTCGGCGGCTTTGCAGTTTTTCACTCAATTTACCGATCCCAACAGCGCTGTTTATAGCTGGAACCGATCTCTGCCCGAAGCGGAAGAAGCTTTTTATGCTGGTCGTCTAGGAATGTATTTTGGTTTTGGTAGTGAGATTAAAGACTTGGTCGCCAAAAATCCCCACCTCTATTTTGATCTGGCTACGGTACCACAGCGAGAAAAAGCCGGTCTCCGAGCCACTTACGGTCGTCTGGTTGTTTTAGCGGTTGTTTCCGGTAGTCAAAAGTCTAATACGGCGGTTCAAGTCGCCCAGACTTTAGCTGGTGCGGTCAATGCCAAAAAAATAGCCGATCTGGCTGGTGCTTCGCCGACCCGACGAGACTTGTTGGCCGTGGGCGATAAAGATCCTAAAAAGACGATTATTTATCGGAGTGCTTTTATTAGTCGGTCGTGGAATGATCCGGAGCCGAGACGCACCAAAACTATTTTTAATGATGCGGTTGATTCACTCAATATCGGCCGAGTGGGCGCCAGCACGGCTGTCGATTCTGTCTCGGCTGAATTACAAGCTATTTTTAGAACCAATGCCAACTAGAACCAAAATTTTTCTTTGGGCAAATCTATTAGTTTTTTCGCTGTTTATTCTAGTTCCGGTTTTAGTGTTGGCTATGCCTGAAAAATCATTGATTCCTTGTGATGGACCGAAGGGGATCGAGCAATTTACCATGTCAGATGGCAAAGCCGGTGTCGCTTGCCAACTAATTCTTTTTTGGAAATTAGTCGGTTCGATTATCAAGTTTGTGGTTTTCACTTTGATGCCGATTGTTGCCACGGTGGCGATTTTACTTGCCGGTATCAAGATTGTTTCCAACCCGGAAAAAGTCGATGCCCGGACCGAAGGCAAGAAATTGATCGGCACCGTGGTCTTGGGAATGGTGATTATTTTTTCAGCCTATCTTATTATGCAGGCGATTATCAATAGTCTGGTCGACGAGTCGACGACTATCGGTCAAACCATGCATGCTATTTTTAATCAATAACCACAATTATTTTTTATGTTGTCACTATTTAAAAAAAATCAGAAAAATCGCAATCTTTTTGTTTCGGTCTCAGTGATTGTTTCGCTATTATTTTTATTAATACCAATCGTTATTTTTGCTCAAGCTTCTACTGGCTTCGGGTCGGCTGATGTTTTTCAAATCGAAAATCCGATCAAAGCCGACAGCCTGCAAGGTTTGCTCTATGATATTCTAAGCATTATCGTCCAAATCGCTATACCGGTTTTGGTGGTAGCGACGATTTATGTCGGCTTTCTCTTTGTTTCGGCCGGTGGCAATCCCGGCAAGATCGGTAATGCCCAAAAGGCGGCCACCAATCTGCTGATCGGATCACTGATTGTCTTGGGTGCTTTTGCCATTGCCGAGGGGATTAAAAACACGGTCGAACAAATCGGTCCGGTCGAGGTGCCGATTGGTGGCAACTAGATAAAATTATCAATTTTAAATTTTAAAAAAATGTTTAGTCCTTCATCCGCTCTCGCCGCCACTTTGACTTTTGGCTCGGTCATCACTAATGTCATTTCAACCATTTTAAAACCGTTGGTGGTCTTGATTGTCGGCTGGGCAGTGATTGTTTTTATTTGGAGTTTGATCCAATACTTGCAGGGTGATGCGCCCAAGAAAAAAGATGCCATGGCGCGGATTGGTTGGGGAATTTTGGTTTTGTTTGTCATGGTGTCGTTGTGGGGTCTGGTCAATATCTTGAAGAATACTTTTTTTGGGATGAACGGTGCCAGCAATACCGCGCCAACATATAATCAACTACCTCTTTTTAAAACTGGTTCCACCGGTTCTAATGATCGCGGTGGAGGAGGTAGCCAAAGTGGATTGGGAGGATTGGGAGATATCATTGATCGTTTCTTGCCATAAGTTTATTGTGGATATCTTTATTCCAAAACCGTCCAGCCTATGCGATAATTAAAACAAGTAAATAAATAGTCGAAATCAAGTCGAATTCTAAGTTTATTATTAAAAGTTAATTATAATTTGTTTATGAAGAAGTATTTATCGTTGTCTTTATTAGCCTTGGCGATGCCGTTACTAGTCGGAGCACAAGCTATCTCGGATGTTGGTGGTGGAATTACAATTGTTAAGGGTTGGATTGACTCAGCTTTACCTCTCCTGATCGGTTTAGCTGTCATCTTTTTCATTTGGTCGCTGCTTCAATTTTTACGTGACTCTGGTTCTAAAAAAGATGAAGCTAGGGCTCAGATGATCTGGGGTATTGTTATTCTTTTTGTGATGGTCTCGGTCTGGGGTTTGGTTGGTCTATTGCAAAATGCGGTTAATACTGACCAGGCCCCAAATTCTGTCACTCCGACTAATGTTGGCGGCTTAATTCCAAACTAAATAAAAAATTTTTGTTCCTATGACCGTCTACGCCGCTGTTGGTAAAATCGCTTTAATTGATCGGATTGAGAATGTCATTCTCAATCCGATCATTACCTTGCTGTTTGCTTTGGCGGTCTTCTATTTCCTCTGGGGTTTGATGGATGTGGTCAGCTCTGGCGATGACTCCAGCAAGAGAACACAGGGTAGAAATCATATCATGTGGGGATTAGTTGGTATCTTCATTATGGTCGCGGTTTACGGTTTAATGAATGTCGCCATCAATACCATTTTCACTGTCGCTGGCTAATAAAGGGAGGTTGAACCTTCCCACTGTCAAGGTGACACCTTGACAGTGGGAAATAATTGAAACAAATGAAAACGCCACACCTTGCGGGGTGTGGCGTTGTGTTTACGGTAAGTTATCTCTAACTACCGTAACAAAATCGTGACGGGAACTTCCTTGTTCCCTATGGCCTGGAATTCGAAGTAGCCGTGGCCCAAGTCATAGACGATGTCTTTCTGACTGGGCTCGACTCGATATTTCAAAGTCCAGGTTTTGTTCTTTTTTTTGACCTGAACGTCGCCTTCCTCGACGCTCATGTTGTAGCGGATGCCGTTGGGGATTAACACCTTTTCTGACCAGCGGCCGGAAGTCTGGGGTGGGGCAACAACGTCCTCGATCACTCCGCGGACCCCTGGCTGGACCACCTTCTTGCCATCGACATCGATGATATAGAGTGGTCCGGACGAAGCCATGGCCGGAGAACCCATACTCGCTTCCTTGCGGGCTTGGTCTAATCCAGCTTTAACTTGGCTCCAGTTGACCAGAGAAGTGGCGATAAGAGCCACCATGATGAAAGCCGTGCGTTTGGAGATTGTCTCCGCTTTCACTGACACTTTCATTACCCCGAACGCAAACACTGCCAACAGTAGCAGTCCCATTCGGAGTTGCCCGTATTGTTCGTCGTGCATGAACTTTCCCCACATTTCTGGGAAAAGCACACTGAAGGCTAACACTCCGAACACTGTCGAGGCAATCCCGACCAGCAGGACATTGTCTCGGTACGACTTGTACCAAGGGGTCGACGGGGTTGGTGTTGTTGGGGTGGTTGGCGCAGGAGGAGTAGTGGTAGTTGCTCGGCGATTTCTCACAGCGATTATGACAACCGCTGTAATTGCGCCAACAAACAACACTATCACACCCCCCAACAAACCAGTTACCAAAAAAGACAGTATGCTCCACATAGCTTTATCCTTTCATTCCTTTGATTACGGCTCCGACTAGCTTGTCGAGGCCCATTGCTTTGCCAACATCACCATTGATAGTGGCTTGGGCGGCGTCCGGGTTGTTTTGGAATTGATCCATCCGCGCTTTGAGCGCGTTAGCCTCTGCTTTACCTTTGATCTCGATTTTTTTTGCTTCCGCTTTGGCTTCCGTTACGATCGCCACTGCTTTAGCATCAGCGAGATAGGCGGCCGTCGAGGCTTCAACGTATTCTTTTTTCGTTGTTCCGCTGAATTCCACTGAGGCGATATCGGCGTAAACGAACTTTACACCAAAGTTTTTGGCTAGATGTCCGCGTAGAGCCTGAATTCCGCCAGCAAAACCAGAGTTTTGCTCGTCACCTTCCTCGGCGATCAGTTGTTTGTAGCTTCTGGTGCCGATGTATTGGCGACCGCGTTGGCTGGTTAGATCGATGACCGCTTCTAACCACCGATGAACACGGAATAGCGCCTTGTACGGATTGGTTACCCGCACCGTCAGCAGATATTCCACATCTACGGGTGTGTTATCGGTAGTCTCGGCGGATTCTACCTTGCCGTAATAGACTACGTCTCTAATGTAGATACTGCCTATGGTTCTCTCGCGCATGTCGGGCGTGGTCACTATTTTGCCATCCTTCTCTTCTTGTTTAGCCACAGTCCATTTGAACTTGTAGTTATAGATAGAAAAGAATGGCCATAGTCCTACCCAACGAGCGCCAGACCAGCGCTCGAACCAGTATCTTTTTTCTGGCTGTTCATCTGGCCGAAGTGGGACAATGTCCCAACTTCTTTCCCTAAACTTCATCTCCTTGGATTGGAGCAGAAATTTGTGGAATTCCTTGCCCCGCACTACGGCCTTAGCCGTACCTTCTTCGACAAAAGTAAAACAAATGTCAAAGTTGGCGAGGATCCAAGCCCAAGCGGGCAAGCTCGCCCAGCCGATCACCACCATGCCGATCAACATTCCGAACAACAATGCGATTAATTCCAACATACTTCCTCCTTTCCGCCTGTGGCGGATTTTAGTCACGATTTTGTTGTCAAAAAGGCTAGGGGAACATACCCCACACCTGTTCACTCTGTCTATAATTATACACCTTTTAGGATAAAAAGTCAAGAGGTAAAAAATGGCCATCTTGACAGGTAAAAACAATAAATGTATGATAAAAAAGGAATTTTTGGATCTTGAACAGAAAGGAGAAATTTATGTGCGAAGCGTTTGTGTCCGTAGTTGGTGGTTCTAAACAGGGGCCGACTAGTGCCATGGATTGGCCAATTATCGGTGGTCAACCGGTGGATTTGGCTCGACTGGCCGAGATTAGCGGTCGCGAAGAAAGATATGTTTATGGTCTGGTTGATCGGATCAGGTCGGCTTCTAGGATCAAATTGCCGACACCATCGGCCAAGTTGTCAGAAGAATTGTCTGCCATTGATAATCTGGGTGTCATCTATGACAGCTATCTGTGTACTCGCAATCCGATGATTCGGGCCTCGATTATGGTTCGTTGGATTCAGTTGGCGCAAACAGAAATTGAATTTCGGAAGCCGTCCCCGTTCGTCAGTTCGGGAACCGAGCTCGAAATTTATTTTTTGTGGCATGTCGCTCGGATCTGTCCGGGCGAGTGATTCCTGAGTCTCTCCCTTTGTGTTGTTGGCCGATCTGGTTTCGGCCGACATTTTTCTACAGCGCCCGCGTTCGGTTTTCAAACCGGCGCGGGCGCAATTTTTTTACCAAAATAATTTCTTTTTTAATAAATATAACATCAAATTACGACCGTTGATAGATGTTATCAATATAGTTTTAAAATTTTGAAACTAGAGACCAAAAATTTTCTTAACTTTTTCTTCCTCTGATATTTTTAATGCTTCAAAATAAACTACTTCTGATTTCAATGATAGGTCGGTTTTGAGTAATTCTATAAAATCATCATTTTGATAAGGAGAAATCCAAACACTGTTTTGCAGTTTAATAAAACCAGCTTCCGCCAATCCGTATCTAAAATAATCCCTCTTTTTCCGTTGGTTTTCTTTGATATCAAAAATTACCACTCGCCATTTTTTATCCCACCTTGTTTTTTGAAATTTATTTTTTTCTATAGATGTTTTTTTGTTTAGAATTTTCTCGCCTAATAGTGTTAATGATAGTTCACCTTTTTTACTAACAGTTATTAATTTTTTTCCTATTAAGTCCTTTATCTTTCTGTTGACGTAAGATTTTTGTTGATTTTGACTTTTATGCCAAATTTTTTTAATTGGTTTGATAAGTTGTAAAACATTTGGCATAACCATCGCGATGGAAATAATTCCACTAATGGCAATAGTAATCAATATGGCTTGAACCAAATAATCTCTCCGGTCTTCGTTTATTATTCTTTTTAGCATTATTTATATTATAACATCTGTTTACGGTCGTATACCAATGTTATAAAGTTAAAAAACTCATTTTGTGCTGGGAAGAGGACTCGAACCTCCATGGGTTGCCCCACTAGCTCCTAAGGCTAGCGCGTCTACCAATTTCGCCATCCCAGCTTTTTAAAAATAAAACCCTTGCGCAGGGTTTTATTTTTGTGCCCCGTGAGGGATTCGAACCCCCGACCGTTTGCTTAAGAGGCAACTGCTCTACCAACTGAGCTAACGAGGCGCAGATATAATATAAACGAAAAGAAAAAACTTTACAAACAAAAATTTGGAAAGTTTGGTGTTGGTGCCTGAGGCGGGACTCGAACCCACATGAGTTTCCTCACGACATTTTAAGTGTCGCGTGTATACCATTCCACCACTCAGGCTTTTCTTATATTTTTTCCTCTATGAGTTTCTTTTAAACTGTGGCAATTGGGGCAGAGGATTCTAAGGTTGGATAGGCGGTTATCTCTCTTGTCTCCATTTATATGATCCAACTCTAATGGTAATCTACCATCAATTGATTTTTTATTCCAGCCACATTCTTCACACTTTTCATTTTTTAATTTATCTTTAAAAAGTCTTTTTTTAAGTTTATAACTTTGGAAATCAGAATCTTTTTTAAGGATATCTTCCATTTTTATCCACGGCTTACCTATACCTATTAGCCCTTTATTCCAACCCATGCCTTTAAAATGCTTAGAATCTATTTTTAAATCTTTAATTATTCTTGCCACATGAACATAATTACCTCCAGCGGGTTTCAATCCTAATTTATAAATTACTTGTCTTAGACTTAAGGAGTCTTTAACAGCAATTTCAAGTTGGCTATCGTTCCATTTTCTTAATTTCATCTTTAAATTATATCATAAAAAGGAAAACGCACACAAACGTTTATATGCGTTTTCCTTTAAAACGGGAGGCGTGGGTGGGAATCGAACCCGCGTATAAGAGTTTTGCAGACTCTTGCCTTACCACTTGGCTACCACGCCTTGCTTGTTTTTTTAAACTCTATTTTTTTTTCAGTTTTTTACCATTATCCTTAACTTTGTCTGCCAGATTCCAACCTTTCTCAATCAAGTCTAGCTCAACTTCGAAAAAAGGTAAAATCTGAAGGCGACTGTGAGTTTTGATAAACTCTCGTAATTCGGTGCGGTGACGACGTGCAAAAAAAAGCGCTTCGGCTTCAAATTTTTCCGGCAGGACGGTGATCAGGATCGTTACTTTTTTGCCATCACGCGAGGGGAGACAATTGGTGACAGTGACCAAAGATTTAGTACTGGTTTGATCACGAAAAAAACGAGCGGCCAGCTCGCGAATGAGCGATAAACTTTTTTGCTGATGGAGATTCATCCCGTTAGAAACAGATCGCGATCTCTCGATCGTTCGCTGTGTAAATTAAGTTCTGGAAATTGATTAACATATGGTTTGTTTAAATACTGTCGCGATCGCAGTTTCTAACGGGATTCATTATTTTGTCACTAATTCAAAAGCCTCGATAAAATCGCTGGTGGCGATTTCAAATTTACTTTCCACTTCGGCGCCAAACTGAACGCCTTCTTCCGCCACATTGACTTTGTTTTTTTGTTGTTGCAAACCGACGATCTTGCCTCGGCCGATTTCGGTTTCGCGACGAATAATTTTAAATTGATCGCCTCGCGAAATTTTACCTGATAAGACGGCCCCACCGATCACTTGTTTGTCTTTGTTGCGATTGAAAGTTTTGAGAATCTTTGCTCGGCCGGTCATCTCTTCGCTGGTAACTTTGGGCGCGCGCTGACCCAACTCTGCTTGAAGCCACTCGGTCAATTTATAGATGACGTCATTGGTCTCGATGGCGATGCCGAATTTTTCTGCCAGATCGTTAGCGCCCCGTTCAGCTTTGACTCGAAAGCCGATAATGACGCCGGGAATTTCCCCGCCGGACAAGATTTTAACATCATTTTCCGAAATAGCGCCGATGCCCGATTCGATAATTTTAAAAGTCGCTCGATCGTGAGCAATCTGACTAATTTCTTTTTCGACCGCTTCTTTGGTGCCGGCGGTATCGGTTTTAATCACTAGCGGAATATTTAATTTTTCCAAACCATCACAATCGGCTGAAATTCCGATCGTCATTTTACCGATGATTTTTTCTTGATGAAATTTTTCGGTCATTTCTTCGGCTTCTTTTTTATCGGTCGTGTCGATAAATTCGGCGCCAATTTCCGGCATTTTACAAAAACCGTAAATTTTGGCTGGCGAAGAAAAAGCCAAGCCCAGACTTTGTTGGCCAAGAAAATTTTCCAGACGTTTGATCTTGGCTGACACACCACCAATGACAATAAAATCTCCAGTTTTCATGATGCCGTCTTTGATGATTACTGTCGCCGTGATGCCGGTTTTCGGATCAAGACTGGTTTCCAAAACGAAACCTTCGGCCGGTTTTTCCATCTGGCCAGTCAGTTCTTCCATTTCAGCTACAAGCAAAACTAGGTCAAGCAATTCTGATACGCCGGTGCCGTTTTTAGAATCAATGCCCAGCCAAGGAATATTACCGCCATAGCCTTCCACCAAGATATTGTTTTCCGCTAAACTTTGTTTGGCACGCTCCAAATTAGCGTTGGGTTTATCGATCTTGCTAAAAGCAACAATGAAAGGCTTATTAGAATTTTTGATCGAATTATAAGCTTCGACGGTTTGAGTCTTGGCCCCTTCTTCAGCCGAGACAATCAAAATGGCAATATCACAAATAATCGCTCCGCGTTCACGCATTGTTTCAAAAGCGGCATGGCCGGGAGTGTCCAAAAAAGTAATCTTTTTATCTTCACCGTTTTGGTTTTTGTGAATGACCTCATAAGCACTGGTATGTTGAGTGATACCGCCACTTTCCGAATCGACGATATTGGTCTGGCGAATATAGTCGAGCAATTTTGATTTGCCATGATCAATATGCCCCATGATGGCGATGACGGGTGGTCGTTCTTGTTTAGCTTCGATTGGGGCTTTGGCGGTAGTCATAATAGTCAATAATTAAGCCGAAAAAAGGCCTTAGGCCTTATTTTCTCAACATTCTAAACCTTTTTAACCCTTTTGGGAAGCTTGGGCTTTGGCGATCGATTCCCGCTCTTCATCGGACAATTCAAAATCGCTTTGACCATTGACGATCGGCTTGGCATAGACACTGACTTTGTCACGAGAATAAAGACTGGAAATCACCACCCCGTCGCTCATTTCGTCGAGAAGGGCAGTGGCAAAACTTTGATTACCGCCATGGTCACGGAAGGGATTAAAGCGCAGAGTGTAGACTTTTTGAATGGCGGTTTTGAGACGACTATCGATATTGTCGGTAAAATTTTTTAAGTGACTATGCTTGGTGGAAAGCTCGTCGATGCTTCGGCCCATATCGACCAAGACATCTTCCAAATCGCCGGCTTTTTTACCGCGGAAAATTTTTTCTAAGCGTCGCTCGAGATAGACGATCCACAAAACGAGCAAGACCAAAATTGTGGCTAAGCCGTAAATGATGGTTTGGTCTGTAGTTAAATTCATCCCGTTAGAGGCAGATCACGATCAATAGATCGCTTACTACTTTTATTTTATTGATTGATAATTTTGTAAACATTACATTTTAAATTTTATAGTGATCGTGGCCTCTGACGGGATTCATTATGGCTAGATTATAAACTAAAGCCATAAAAATACAAAATTGAATTTCAAAAATAGTCGAAATATTTTCTCTTGACTAATCATGTATTTTATGCTAAACTTAAAAACAGAACGGCGTGTTTGTAGGAAGAGCCAAAGGCTAGTCTGGCACGTCGAAATTTTTGAAAAAAAAGAAAGGAAGAGCTCATGTTAACCAAGCCAAAGGTTAAACCCGAGAGAGTCCTGCCGACACTTGAACAGTTGGCGGAGTTGTTGGGGATAGTCATCGCGATCGTGGTGAAAATCTTCAAGCAGATGAATCGACCACAGGTTCAGTATTGGATCGGTCACGAGAGGGAATTGGCTTCGGCCTTGAAAACGGCTTTGGGGCGAGGTTCCAAAGCCATCGATCCCCAACTCACCGACTGGCTCCAGTTTTACCGTGAGGTTTTCAACCTCGAGCTGGATCCGACTGACATCAAGCTACCAGCGGAGCGTTTTGGTTTTGGCTGGCTGGTCGTGGTCGCCAAAGGTCTAACCCGCAATGCGGTGTTTGACCGGTGTTGTCAGCGATTTGGTGGCAAAGCTTGGCGTTACTACAAAAATCTGGACGAAGCCGTCACTCACAACGATCGCGAGCCAATCGAGACCTATGTCATCCGCGTCCGCGACAGTGTCGAAGCCGATGAATGTCACCAGAACAAATCGGCCAACGATGTGATCAAGGCCGGTATCAAAGGGATAACCACTCTCGAGCAAATGTTGCTCGAGCTCTGGTATCACTGGAAAACCAATAACCATCTCGGCCAGAAAAGTCTGACGATTCACTCAGGTTCGCGCTCTGCCGATGGCAGCGTGCCGAACGCCCGCTGGGGCGACGGCAGGTTCCGCGTGGGCAACGTCGTTCCTGGTGATGCCTTCGACCATTGGCGCGTTCGTGAGGTAGTTTCCTTGCCCGTCGAAGCTTTGGCGGAGACGGGCTGACCCTTGTTACTTTTTCTCTTGGACCCTAATGCCCCGATGAAGACATCTGTCTTCATCGGGGTTTTGCTTTAATTAAGTCTTAAACTTTCGAGATTGGATGTCGAAAAATTCAAAAAAATGGAAATTATGTTAGGATGAAATTGATGCTTAATTTAGTCAAAAAATTATTTAAGTCTGGGCGGATTTATTTGGATACGGCCAGTGCCACTCCACTTGACCACCGAGTTTGGAAAAAAATGGCGCCCTATCTTGGGATCAGTATTTTTGGCTTGCCCCGTGGTGAGCGAAGCGATCTTTACTGGGGTAATCCGGCCAGTTTGCATAGTTGGGGAGTGGAGGCGGACAAAGCGGTCAAAGGAGCGCGGGCGAAAGTGGCCAAGTTTTTATTGTCTCAACCAGATGAAATTTATTTTACTAGTGGCGGGACGGAAAGTTTAAACTGGGCGATCTTTGGCGTGGCTAGTCTTTTTGCCGAGCCGAAACATTTGGTGGTAAGTGCGATTGAACACGAGGCAGTAATCGAGCCATGTTTGGAGTTGGAAAGGCAAGGCTGGAAGTTGACTTTTGTCTCACCGACCAAAGCCGGTCTGATTTCGCCGGAAGCAATCAAAAAAGCGTTAACCACTGAGACAGTTCTAGTGATCGTCATGATGGCCAATAATGAAATCGGGACGATTCAACCGATTCGTGATATTGCCAAAGTGTTGCGTCATCACCGTAAACAGACTGGCAAGGAGTGGCCGTATTTTTTAACTGACGCCTGCCAAGCGCCGAGATCGTTGGAATTGAATGTTTTGCCACTTGGCGTGGATTTACTAGCACTTAATGGTTCGAAAATTTACGGTCCAAAGGGGATTGGGGCTTTGTATGTGCGACGGGGATTGAAAATTAAGCCCCTGCTTTTCGGTGGCGGACAAGAATTTGGTCAACGCTCGGGAACCAGTAATGTTGCCGGAATAGTCGGTTTGGCTCACGCTTTGGAAATTTGCGCTAATGAACGAGAATCAGAAATGGCGAGACTGACTAAATTACGCTACCGACTGGCTGAAGAGTTAAAAAAACTTTTGCCGGACGTTATTATTAATGGTGATTTGTCACTACGTCTACCATCAAATTTACATATTTCAATTCCCGGTTTGATTGGTGAACAATTGGTGATTGAGTTATCGGCACGAGGTGTGGCTTGTTCGGCCGGGAGCGCTTGTTCAGCCCTTGGCAATCAGGGCTCGCGCACTCTCCGCGCTATCGGCTTGTCACCCATCGTTGCGGAAAGTTCCTTGCGTTTTTCTTTGGACCGGCGCACGACGGCTAAAGACTTGGCTTACACCACTAAAACTTTAGCCGAAATTGTCAAAAAATTGCGTGCCAACAAATTTTAATTTTTAGAATTACCAAACTTGTTGAGGCAGAAACTTTTTAGGGGGTTTTGAGCGCGACGGCGCGAAAACTTCAGGATTTTTCAAGCTTCGAAAAATCCGTACCCTAAAAAGTTTGCTGGCGATAAAGAGTTTGGTAATTCTAAATTCACAGAAATTACCATTTTTTCTTTTTTCCTAAAAATGCTATAATTGAGGTACTTGTCCCGTTAGAAACCGCGATCGCTTTAATGGTTTAAAACCAATAATATGAAAACAAATTATCAAATTTAAATTTACACAGTGAATGATCGAGAGATCGTGATCTGTTTCTAATGGGATGTTTCAGTTACCAGCATTAAAATATGGTTTTGATGAATTAGAGCCGTATTTTGACGGTGAGACGATGCGTTTGCATTCTGGCAAACATCACCAAACTTATGCCGACAAATTAAATTCCGCTTTGACTGCTTGGCCGGATTTAGCGCAAAAATCGATCGAGGAATTGCTGGCCGACGTAGGATCATTACCAGAAGCGATCCAAAAACCGGTGCGCAATTTTGGCGGGGGTTATGCCAATCATAATTTCTTTTTTGATATCATTGGTCCGCACCGCGATGATCTATTGCCGGCTGGAAAATTAGCAGAAGCGATTGTTCGCGATTTTGGCTCTTTTGAGAATTTCAAAAAAGAATTTTCCGACAAGACTATCAGTATTTTTGGTTCCGGTTGGGGTTGGTTGGTCGCCGATACCGCCGATCATTTATCGGTCACGACCACCGCCAATCAAGATTCGCCCTTAACGCTGGGTCTGAAACCACTACTGGCTTGCGATGTTTGGGAACATGCTTATTATTTAAAATATCAAAATCGGCGCGCTGATTTTGTGGAAGCGTTTTTTCAAGTTATTGATTGGGGAAGAGTCGAAGAAATTTTTACTAAGATTAACAATTAAAAAATAAAACCATGCGTCTTGAAGATCTAACTCATAGTCAAATGATTTTGCTCACTGTTTTGGTGAGCTTTATTACCTCTATTGCTACGGGGATTTTGACCAATTCTCTGATTAATAGCAATGATCCCCAAGACGTTTCTCGATCGATCAATCAAGTGGTAGAACGGACTATTGAAAAAGTTGTTCCCCAAACAATTATTCAAACAATTACCAAAGAAGTGGCCGTTCCGACCAATGAAGGCGAGAAAATTGTCACCGCGATCAACAAAGTTTCGCCGGCTATTTTCAAATTATTTACCGACAAAAACGATGGCACAGAATTGGCGTTGGAATCCGGAATCGTTTTAGCTGATCGTGGTCTGTTTATTACCACCACTAAAAATATCTCTCGCGATAGCGTTTATTGGTTGAAATTCGATAAAGATACTAAATTAAAAATGTCTCTAGCTTTATTGGATCCGGAAAAAGGCTTGGCCGTCTTTAAGTTAACTGGTCTTGATGCTCAACTAAAGACAATTCCCAATTTAGGTATCGCTAAAGCGGTCGTGGTCGGTCAAACAGTTGTTAGTCTGGGTGCCAATGATGGCGCGGACAATCGGCCATTGTCGGTTGGCATTCTTTTGAGCGCCGGTGGCAACAACGCCACCTCGACCAATCCTAGTTTCTTCCGGACTAATGCTGCCAACGCCGATACTTTGGGTGGCCCGGTCTTGAACATCGACGGTGAGTTGGTGGGTCTGGTTGTCGGTCCGGGTATCATTCTCTCCGTCAATAGCGTCTCTACTTTGATTGACAGTCTTAAGTAAGCCTTTTAGTATTACAATCTATGCCTCCATTTCAAAACTTTACAACTAAGGCCCGCGAAGCTATTCGTCGAGCTCACGAATTGGCTTTGGAGCGTGGCCAAAATCAGGTCAATCCGATTCATCTTTTGACGGCTTTATTGTTGCAAGAAGAAGGCACAGTACCTTCGATTATTGAACGTCTAGAAATCGATTCTATGATGCTGACCGATTATCTGTTGGAAATGATCGAAAACGCCGGTGGTAGTCAGACCATGACCCCTTCCTATCAAATTTATTTAACACCGGAATTAGTCAAAGTTTTTGATAGTTCAGCTAAAGTGGCCCAAGGTTTGAGCGATGAATTTGTTTCTACCGAGCATCTATTGCTAGCCTTGATTGATACTCCCAGCCCAGCCAAAGAAGTCTTAGTTCGCTTTAAAGTGTCGGCCGAAAATATTATGCGGATTGTCGAGGAATTGCGCGAGACTGATCAGATTGGAAATGATTCGCCAAAGAAAAATCGTTCGATTGAAAAATACACCAAAAATCTGACTGATCTAGCGCGTCAAGATAAATTGGATCCGGTTATTGGTCGCGATAGTGAAATTCGCCGAATTATGGAAATTTTATCGCGCCGAACTAAAAATAATCCGGTCTTGATTGGTGAAGCGGGGACCGGAAAGACTGCCATTGCCGAAGGTTTGGCCAATCGGATTGCTAAAGGTGATGTGCCGGAATCTTTACGCGACAAAGAATTGGTTTCGCTGGATTTGGGGATGCTTTTGGCTGGTACTAAATTTCGCGGAGAATTTGAAGAGCGTCTGAAAAACATTATGAAAGAGATCGAAAAAGCTGACGGTCAGATTATTTTATTTATCGATGAGATTCATACTATTGTCGGTGCTGGCGCGGCCGAGGGCTCGATCGATGCTTCCAATATGTTAAAACCGGCGCTGGCTCGAGGCGAATTACGGGCGATTGGCGCTACCACCATTAAAGAGTATCAAAAATATATTGAAAGAGATCAAGCCTTAACCAGACGTTTTCAACCGGTGTTGGTCGAAGAGCCGACCATCGAAGATGCGGTCACAATTTTACGGGGCTTGAAAGATCGCTATGAAGTTCATCATGGGGTCCATATCACCGACGATGCTATTGTGTCGGCGGTCAATTTGTCTAGTCGGTATATTGCCGATCGATTTTTGCCGGACAAGGCGATCGATTTGATCGACGAAGCGGCCTCGGCTCTGCGTTTGCAGTTGGAAAATAAACCGACCGCTTTGGAAGACGGTGAGCGAAAAATTATGCGTCTAGAAGTGGAACGAGAGGCTTTGCGTAAAGAAGTCGAGGCGGGGAGCGACAGTCGCGAGACTAAAAATCGTCTCAAAGATATAGAAAAGATGATTGGCGAATTGCGTGAAGAGACTGGCGAACTGGAGCTCAAATGGAAAAACGAAAAACAGATTATTAATGAAATTCGCGAAGCTAAAAAACAATTGGAAATCTTGCGTCTCGCCGCCAATCAAGCCGAATTACATGCCGAGCTGGCTAAAGCGGCCGAAATTCGTTACGGCAAGATTCCAGAAGCGCAAAAAGTTTTGCAGGTCAGAGAACAAAAACTGAAACGTCTGCAGACTGGCCGAAAAATTTTGAAAGAAGAGGTCAATGAATCGGATATTGCTCGAGTGGTCTCGCGTTGGACCGGCATTCCGGTAGAAAAGATGTTGGAAGAAGAAGCCGATAAATTACAAAAAATGCCGTGGCTGATCGGTCAACGAGTCCGAGGTCAAGCTGATGCCATTTTACGCATTGCCGAAGCGGTCAAACGCTCGCGCGCCGGTATCGCCGATCCCGATCGGCCGATTGGTTCTTTTATGTTCCTCGGTCCTTCTGGTGTCGGCAAGACCGAGTTGGCGCGCTCGCTGGCTTCTTTTCTTTTTAATGACGAAAAGGCTTTGGTGCGAATCGATATGTCCGAATATATGGAAAAATATTCAGTGTCGAAATTGATCGGCTCGCCACCGGGTTATGTTGGCCATGAAGAGGGTGGCTCTTTGACGGAAACAGTCCGTCACCGACCATATTCAGTTTTGTTGTTTGACGAAATTGAAAAGGCTCATCCCGAAGTCTTTAATATCTTGTTGCAAGTGTTGGATAACGGCCGACTGACTGACTCCAAAGGGCGAGTGGTTAATTTCAAAAATACGATTATTATTTTGACTTCCAATCTCGGTAGCAATTTTATCAATAGTTTTCAGAAGATCGGTTTTCAGGGTGCTAATCAAAAAGAAAGTTTTGAAGATACCAAAACCAAAATTATGGAAACACTCAAGAACCATTTCCGACCAGAATTTCTCAATCGTCTGGACGAGATTTTGGTGTTTGAGCCTCTGAGTGAGGAAACAATTAAAGAAATTGTTGATCTGCAACTGGCTATCGTCCGCACTCGTTTGACGACCAAGGGCATTATTTTACAAGCCGAACCGGAAGTTTTGACTTATTTAGCCAAGGAGGGTTACAGTCCGGAATATGGCGCGCGTCCACTCAAACGTTTGATTCAAAGCAAGATTTTAAATCCAGTGGCGGAGTTTATTATCGCCCGTAAGGTAGAAAAGGGGGGTGTGGTGGCAGTGTCAATGAAAGATGGTCTACCGGTGATCGAGTTGAAAAAAAGTAACGGCAGTCGACGATTGCTGACCAGAAGTAGAACGAAAGCTTAAACTAAAAAAATCGCTTAATAGCGATTTTTTTGATACTAAATTTCGCCAGTATACCAGAGTGGTCAATTGCAAAATAATATCTGATGAATTATAATATCTATATGGCTAGAAAATGGAATAAATTTGAAGAAGAAAAATATCGGCAGGAACTTTATGATTTATATATCATTCAAAACAAAACCATTAACGAAGTGGCTGAAATCTTAAAAATTAAACCGCAAACCGTTTACGATCGTTTGTTAAGGTTAGATATAAAAACTTGTCCAGAACAGAAGAAAAAATATCAAAATAGGCGCAGTGATATAGTTATCCCGAAGACTTATTTTCCAGATCTGGCTGAATTTTTTGGCATCATGCTTGGTGATGGTAGTTTGTCTCATTTTCAAACTATGGTGACCTTGGGTATAAAAGAAATGTCCTATGCTGAATATGTAGCAAGGTTGATGGAAAAAATATTTGGTGTTTCGGCTAGAATTGCTATTCGTGGTAGTGGTTATAAAGATGTCTATATTGGTTCGGTGGAGCTAACAAATTGGCTTAAAAAAGAAGGTTTAGTTTTTAATAAAGTTAAAAATCAAGTTGATGTCCCAAAATGGATTTTTAGCAAAAAAGTTTATATGCGAAGATTTTTAAAAGGTTTTTTTGATACTGATGGTTCAGTTTACCGCCTTCGTTTTGGCATCCAGATTGCCTTTATAAATTTTTCTCTGCCGATTTTAAACTCTTTACAGACAATGTTAAAAAAGCTATTATATAAGCCATCGGAGATTAGTTCCCATAAAATTTATGTGACTAAAAGACCGGAAGTCATAAGATTTTTTAAAGAAATTAATCCGGCCAATAAAAAACATTGGCAGAGGTTTGAAAAGTTTATCAATGCGTAGGTACTCAAGTGGCAACGAGGGCAGACTGTAAATCTGCTGACCTTTGGTCTTCGGGGGTTCGAGTCCCTCCCTACGCACAAAATCAGCTACTTCTTGCTTTTTTAGCCTAAATAGGTTATATTTGCAGGGCTAAAAAATAAATAATATGTCCCAAGATTTTCTCATTAAACTGGCTTGCAAGGATTGTAAGCGCATCAACTACTGGAGTAGTAAAAACAAGAAAAAAGTTGAGCGCAAGATTGAGCTCAAAAAGTATTGTAAATGGTGCAAAAAACAAACCAAACACACTGAAATCAAGAAATAGTCCTCTGGGCGGGCCCCGTGGCGAGCGAAACGAGCTTTACGGGGCTTTTCTTTTGGTGTTTTTTTGTGGTAGAATATAAGTTACATAACCGTATGTTCTGGTATGAAATTAGAAGAAAAAAATAAAGCAATTAAGTTAAGGGAAAAAGGTTTTTCTATGGGTGAAATTAGTCAGGCTGTAGGAGTATCCAAGAGTACTGTTTCTTTATGGGTGAAAGATTTAAAACTTTCAAACAAGGCAAAAAAAATAATTGCATCAAAACTGACAAAAGGACAGGAAATGTCGATTAAAACGCATCATGAAATTACTAGACAGAAAGAAAAAATAGCCAAAGACTATGCTTTGGATTTAGTAAAAAAAATTAAAATTGATAAAAATATGGCTAAATTGGTCTGCTCTTTACTTTATGCTTGCGAGGGGAGTAAGGGGCCAAGAAGCGTTTTAAGTTTTACTAATTCTGATCCTAATATGATCGTATTGTTTTTAAAGATGTTGAGGGATGGCTTCGACATAGACGAAAAAAAGTTTAGCATTTGCGTTCATCTGCACGATTATCATAATGAGGAAAAGCAGTTGAATTTTTGGTCAAAAACAGCTAGAATTTCCAGAGATCACTTTATGAGGCCATATAGAAAACCTCATACTGGTGTCAATAAAAAAGAAGGCTACGAAGGTTGTGTTCGTATTAATTATTACGATATATCATTAAGGAGAAAAATCATAGCCATTGCAGATCAATTTATTAAAAACACGGGCCTATAGTTTCAATGGTAAAACATCGGACTCCAAATCCGCCGTTCCCCGTTCGAGTCGGGGTGGGCCCGCCTATTCACTCAAGATTTCTTTTTAAATTTTAGCTAATTGTTATATAATTAAAATTATGAAAAAACAAGAATATTTTCCCGAGGCTGGTCAGGATCATTTAATGCCCGAAAATTCTCCTGAAATGGTGGTCCAAGATACTATCCATTTTAATGATCTGCCAAAAATTTGGCAGGAACATATTTTAAAAAGACAAGCAGGTGGTTTTTTGGCAAAAAATAAAATGATTTTTACCAAAGATGAAATCCTCGAAGCCACAGCTGATAAAAGTAGTTTCTCTTCTCCACTGGCTGTCAATAATGTTTTTGAACGGATCAAAAAAGAAAAAATTCCTCCGTCTTCTAACCAATAGCTTCGCATCACTTTGAAATAAATTGACTTGGTGTCTTTAAATTCAGACCTAAATGCAGGCGGTGACAATTGTAGTATGGCAAATATGTTTTTAAGGCGCAATTAAGAGCATCAACTGTTCTCTCGGTTTTGTCTAAACATTCTTCTTGCAAGGTGCGATTCACCCTTTCAATATGGGCATTGTCATTGGGTTTACCAATTCTAGTGTAGCGATGAGGCTTTTTAATTCTCGTCACAAATCGCTGACTAAATTCTGACCCATGATCAGATTGGATCATAGACAATCGAAAGGGTGCTTGTTTTTCCGCTTTAGACACAAACTGAACAGCGATCAACGCCCCTAATCTCTCATAGGCTTCAGCAAAAACCCAGCGGGAAAAGACATCGATCAGGACCAAGACATAAATTCTTGATTTCTTGCCGGTCATAATGTGAATGGCATCAATTTGGACTAGATCACCTGGCTTTAAAGGGTAGGGACGGTCAACTGGTGGATGATACCGCTTCCAGGGACTGCGTTTTTTCATCAACCCATGACGATCAATGGTTCGCCTGACTGAATTAAGAGAAACTTCAATACCCTCATTTAACAGATGCTGATGGACCACTTCGCTGGTTCGGTTGAGAGTTAAACGTAGATTGATGATTTTTCTTACCAGCTCTTCTTTTAATTGTTGGGGATGGTGGTGAGGTTTTGATGATTTTGTCGGAATGTCATGGTAACCATAGATCTTGGATTTTTTAGACCAGCGAACAATTGTGCTTTGGTTGAAACCAAAATGACGAGCGACCTTACGAGTTGACCATTTCTTTCTGACGAGAAGCTGGGCAGCTTCTCGTCTAATCTTCGGCATGTTTTTATTTATTGTGTATGGCATATCCTTGATGATATTTCATCAAGTGATGCGAAGCTATTGGGATATTACGATAAACTTGACATTTTGAGTGTATATGATATAATAGACAATGGATGACCTGAAATGTAAGTACGGTCAAATTGTCAAAAGCTGGCTCGGGGTCATGCCTCGATTGCCCGGTCCTGCCGGGGTCAAGTCAGCCAAAGCACCTCATGGGTGCTAGAAGGATGGTGTGCTATGCAAGAATATTTCTTCGGGTTTTGTGTCACAGCGATAATGATCTTTCTCCTCAGCGTGAAAATCTATTCGAAGATCAAGGAGCGTCAGCAAGAAAAGCGCGAGCGCGAAAAAGCAGAGCGAGAGGAGATGCTTCGGATTCTACCCCAGCTTGAGCTCTTGGAATTCAAAAGGATTGTCGAAGAGAAACTAGGCTGGGTGAAGAAGGACACTTATTGCAAAAATGTCTGGAACTTGCATTTGCCGACAAGAGATTTCGCTAGCGTTGATTTGCTCGGGTTGACCTTTGGGTCAATCTTCCAGAACTGGACAAACTTCTGGCAGGGAGACGACAGCAAAGCTCACTTGGAAATCTTCGTTAGGCAATTGTTAGGCACTTTCACCGGCGAAGAAATCTCGCAATTCGTGTCTGGCGTAGCCAAATCCAGTGATGACGTTTCTCTTGTTCTGGAAAACGAAATCACAATATTGCGGTCCGAACGCGAAAAGGGGTTCGACAGACAAGAACGATGTGAGATTGTCGAGAGGGGGCTGAAAGCGTCGGGGATAAAGGAGTAGCACATCGAGCACAAACCAGGGCGTTGCGACATCAGTCGCAACGCCCTTTAACTTTTTATAATTAAACTGCTGTGGTTAAAGTTTGGCCCGCC
>Ga0209210_1001344_pt1 | contig 20896 bp, 21 predicted proteins | sample RifGroA1_FD_183991 | JGI IMG/M metagenome (GOLD analysis project Ga0209210, IMG submission 183991) | Contaminated groundwater microbial communities from Rifle, Colorado, USA - Rifle Groundwater A1 (SPAdes) (version 2) | ecosystem: Environmental > Aquatic > Deep subsurface > Groundwater >...
TTGATGGGGAAGATTGTTTTGAAGCCCAGACCTGATAAGTGGGATAGCTTAAAAATAGGCATTGGTCCGGTTCCAATTGAAACCAAAAGTGGGTGGATATTGATTTATCACGGCCTTTCTAATTTTGACAACAAATATAGGCTTGGTGCGGCATTACTTTCGTTAGACGATCCAACAAGAATTATTTCAAGACTTGAATATCCAATCCTTGAGCCTGTGGAGAATTATGAGAATATTGGTCTTCGGAAAGGGACAGTTTTTTCCTGCGGGGCAGTAGTTCTATTCGATAAAATTTTCTTATATTATGGTGGAGCTGATCAGTTTATTTCGGTTGCTTCTATTGAGGTTGAAAAATTGTTGAATGAACTTAAAAAATAAAATACAACGTACTCTAAGGTAGAAATACCATAAACTCAAACGGAATTGCTGGTAAGCTGTCCCTACCTTTGTAAAGGATGGGAGACCTTGGGCGGCAATATCAACTTCGACAGTAATCGGGATTGCGTCCAGACCGACGACTGCGGCGGAGGTTACTTTGGCTAACATAGGACTACTATAATTAACAAGGAGACGTGAGTAAAGTCAGAAATCCAATAATCTAATTAGGAGCTTTTCCTGTTCTTAGTGATTGATATGCTTCTCCAGCCTTGTCTAAAAATGTTTGATTGATGGTTTTTCCTTCTTGAAAGTACGATATTAGATGCGGGCGGAGAAGTTTAGTAAAAAGTAAAATGGAGATATTAACCATACAAAGTAAGGACCAAATCCAATTTCTAAAAAAATATCTGGAACAAGAAGTATGGGTGATTTATCCCAAACGATATGCCTGATAAGAGCTGACATCAGCTCATCATCCGTATTCCAATATTGGTATCCAGTAAAGTTGAAAAATCGGAAAAATATGGCAATAGCTATTATAAGAAGCAATAACAGATCGATTTTTCTTACAATTCTAAAATTTGGCATTCCAGACAGGCAGCTATTTAAAAAGTTATAATGTTACACTGGTAATGTGGTTTTTACTTTAATTTTCCTTTATTGAACCCTAAAGCTTTAATAAATATACTGACAGAATTATTATGACGAAAAATAGTATGTATAAAATCTGGAGTCGGGTTCCTGTCAACTATTACCAAATAGGTGTAAAAAATAACTTTTTACAAAGAACTTGGCATGGTGAAAAGATTCAAAATGCAAAAAAAATGATTGAACAATTAGATTTTTCCAATTGTTTGGATGTCGGTTGTGCTTCAGGTTATATGATTTCTATGCTTGCTAAAGATTTTCCTGACAAGAAATTTTATGGTATAGATGCCTACGATAGAGCCATTGCCTTTGCTAAAAAAAAGTATAGGAATATAAGCTTTAAAGTTGCCAGTGCAGAAAGTTTACCCTTTAAAAATAATTTCTTTGATTTAGTAATTTGTTACGAGACCATTGAGCATGCAAATAAACCAGAAATGCTACTTATGGAAATAAAAAGGGTTCTTAGGAGGAATGGCATTTTAATCTTGGCTATGGATAGCGGTAATTTTCTCTTTAGAATTGTTTGGAATATTTGGGAAAAGACAAAGGGCAGAGTGTGGAGTGGGGCACATTTACATCCTTTTCATCATGATGAACTGGAAAAACTTATAATCAAAAGCGGCTTGAAGATTCAAAAAAAAGTTTTTACACACTTTCGGATGGAAGTTGTGTTTATACTTCAAAAGTAAACTGATCAGTTTTGAACATTGCGCACATTTATTTTTTACAAAAAAAGAGCTTTGTTGATTTCTTTTAAATTGCTTTTGATTTTAATCTGAAATTATAATGTTTTAGAGGCTTATTTTTTAAGGTTCGAATGGCTCATAGATTTTATCTATTTATTATTTTAATTTCTTTTGTTGTAGTAGGGCTTGCTTTATTTACACTCACACGGCAGGGATTCTTTTTAAGGACCGGGCAACACAATATAGCAAAGACGGACATGGACGGGAATTATCAATACGATAGCAAGTATGCACTTTACGAGAGACAACAGATTCTTGTTCCAGAATACCAAAAATCATTTGCTCAGGATATAGTACTAGGAGAAACTTCAAATGAAAACAAAAGAATAGAAATCAATCTTTCTGGGCAAAAACTTTATGCATATGATGGTGATAATTTAGCATATGAGTTTACTGTTTCAACCGGTAAACCATGGTGGGCTACACCGACAGGAGAATTTAGAACATGGATTAAATTAAGATATCAAAGAATGGTTGGAGGCTCAAGGGCGCTAGGCACTTATTACGATCTTCCAAATGTTCCACACATTATGTATTTTTATAACGAAAACACACCAAAATGGAAAGGCTATGGAATTCATGGTGCATATTGGCACAATAATTTTGGTCATCCAAAGAGTCATGGTTGTGTTAATTTGCAGCTTGGAGATGCTGAACTATTATTCAATTGGGCAGAGGTTGGTACAAGAGTTATTATTTACGGACAAACTCCATCAAGTTGAGATTTTTATAAATTGCATGCAAAAAAATAGGCTCTTGTCTTAAAGACTTTTAGTATTTTTTTGTATGGTGATGCGCTGCCTTTTTGCGTGGATTTTTTGCTAGAATTGTTTTGTGGCAAAAACGCTTTATATAATTTTACTTTTAGTTATTGTCGGAACCAGTTCGTTCTTTATCTATGACAAAAGAGAATCTTATGCCTCCTTGTACACCGCTCTTGATCCGTGCAAAAGGCCGATAAGCTTTAGAGTCGACAATGTAGATAAGCGATTTGGGTTAAATCGTGAAGAGGTTATTGGTTTTGCACAGGAAGCTGCAGATATTTGGAACAAGGGAATGGGTCGTGATTTGTTTGCTTATAGCGAATCGGGTACTATCTCGGTGAATATGGTATTTGACTCCAGACAGCAAGCGAGCGAAAAAATTAGTGAACTTGATAGAAGCGTTGATACAGAAAAAAGTAAGTTAGATTCCATGATCCGCAGTCACCAAACAAGGGTTGCCGATTTTAAAAAAAGGCTTGCGGAGCATAATGTAGTTGTTAATTCCTGGAACAGTCGAGGGGGAGCACCACCGGAAGAATTTGAAAAGTTGATTGCCGAACAGAATGCATTGGAGACTGAAGCCTCTAATTTAAACAGGGAAGCAAGAAGTTTGAACATTGCAACAGAGGACTATAACTTGCAGGTTGGACAGCTTAATGAGACGATCGCTGATTTTAACCAAGATCTAAGTGTAAAACCCGAGGAAGGCTTATTCATTGGTGAGGAAAACAAAATAGAAATTTATTTTAATATCGATCAAGACGAACTTGTTCATACAATTACCCATGAATTCGGCCATGCAAGAGGAGTTGATCATAACAATAACCCGAAATCGATAATGTACCCGTTTTCGACAACAGTAACAACACTTTCTGCGCAAGACCTTGCTGCAGCTGTTGAAGTTTGTAGGGAAAGGTCACTGGTTGAAGTTGTAAAAACAAGGCTAAACTTTTGATTTTCTAAAACCAGCTTTTTGTGCTTCTTCCTCTGTGCAGAAGTATTTTTCTCCTCTTGTTTCATCTATTACTGTTTTAGACCAATATTTTTGACCAAGAAGATGGTAAATTTTATCACCACTTGACGAGATATTCCCTTTTATATTGCAACCCTCTTGGGTTATTTCAGATGTGTCTATCCCCTGTTTGCTGCAACTTCCCCACATTCCACGGCTGCCTTGTTGGGCTTCTTCTTGTGCTTGATTCAATTGATTTTGATATTTGGTGTCTGGAGGATAACTTAAGGCATGAGCATAGCCTTCACGCACTAAAAGTTCGTTAACGAGTTGATCCCCTAAGTAAACATACCTAAGTAAACGGCCGTATTTATCTGTTTCGGACACATCTTTTTCTAAACTTACTCTTTTTCCTTCTACTAACTCTTTGTTTTTACCTGCTGCCGCAGTCCCAAAACACTGTGTTTTAATGTTTGGGTTAACAGTTTCCGGGCTGTCTATGCCAATGTAACGGATTCTTTGGCTACCTTCAATTTCTATAGTATCCCCGTCTATTACTCTTGTAACTAAAACTTCGTAAGTTTGGTTTTGTGATAAAAAGTCGCTTTCGTCTGTAGCAACATATGTTTCTCCTTTGATATTTTCAGAATTTGGTGCATTTATAGTCTGGATACTTTTTAAACTGTTTTTACCAGAAACAAAATAAGAAAGTGTTACACCTAAGATTATTACAACTATTTGTGCAATTAAAAATAATAGAGGCTTTTTCCACATAAATTTGCTATTATCAAGTCAGACACCAATTTGAGTAGCAGGAATTTATTACTGTCCTTGGCTGCAGCAGCTCTAACTGCCTTCTTTTTGCCACCCACATTGCAGGAGAAAGGCATTAATCTTCTTTCTGCATACCCTACCTATTATATATATATTGCCTATCCTACGATTGCGTTAATTGGAATGATTGTAATGTATTACATCGGTAGGAAGGTTGCCATTTTGTGGCAACTTGCTAAATTTGGTTTGGTTGGAGTTTTAAACACTGCGATAGACTTTGGAATTCTCAATTATTTATCCAGTTACATGGGAATAACCGAAGGAATCCAGCTAATACCCATAAAGACTCTTTCATTTATAGTGGCATTGGTCAACAGTTATTTGTGGAATAAAAACTGGGTTTTTGAAGGAAAAAAGAAAGCAAGTCTAATAACGTTTGTTGTAATTTCTACTATTGGAATCTCAATAAATGTTGGCACTGTTTATATTTTGACAACACTTGTAAGTGCGCCAGGTAATTTTACGGCTCAAGTTTGGTTGAATGTGGCGAACGTTGCTGCTACATTTTTATCTTTAACTTGGAACTTTTTAGGGTATCGTCTAGTAGTTTTCAAAAAATAAATTATTCTTCTAAAAATTTTCTTAACTTGGATAGTGCTTTTGCACGATGGGAAATCCGATTCTTGAGCTGAGATGGTATTTCGGCGTAAGTTTTACTATATCCTTTAGGAATAAAAACTTTGTCAAAACCAAACCCGCCTGCCCCCTTATTTTTTTTAGATAAAGTGCCCCAAACGACGCCCTTGAAAATTTTTAGATTCAGCCCATTATAAAGCGCAACAGCTGCGGTGACTTTAGTTTCAGTTGATTTTTTGCCGATCAACCTTACAGTGCCTTCTGTGCCAAGCGTTGCTAAGAAAAATTTAACAAACGGACCGGGCAGGCCGTTTAGAGCTTTTATTTCCAAGCTTATGTCCTCAACAAGAACAGGTTTTTTAATTATTTTAAAAGCTGATTTAGCTTTTGCGGTTATGACTTGGTCTATGTCCAGTGATTGAACTTCGGGAATGTCGACTTCTGATACCCCATGATCTGTTCCGAGAATTTCATTGATTTCGGCAAGTTTGTCTTTGTTTGATGTGACAATGACAAAGTCTTTCAGTTTCAAGTTGTGCTTAAATCGTTTTGCCGAAATGCTTGGCTTACTCATATTCTATTGTCGCCGGAGGTTTTTGGGTGATGTCGTAGACAACGCGGTTGACACCACGCACTTCATTAACAATGCGTGATGATATTTTTTCCAGAACGTCAAATGGTATTTTTGACCAGTCGGCAGTCATAAAATCTTGAGTGTCGACAGATCTTAAACTAATGATATACGAATAAGTCCTGGCATCACCCATTACTCCAACGGATTTGACAGGAAGGAGGGCGGCGAATGCTTGACCTACCTTATTATATAAGCCGTTTGATTTAAGCTCCTGGATAAAAATATAGTCGACTTCGCGAAGAATAGATAATCTTTCTTCTGTTACTTCACCCAAAATTCTGATTGCAAGGCCGGGCCCAGGGAATGGATGACGCATTAAGAATTCGTCAGGAATTTTTAAAATCTTGCCGATTTTTCGAACCTCGTCTTTATAAAATTCGGCCAAGGGTTCAATGATTTCCAGCTTTAGCCCTTTTGGCAATGTTAGATTGTGGTGGCTTTTAATTTTGTCGGCGTGCTTTGTAGGCTGGGCTGATTCGATACGATCTGGATAAATCGTACCCTGGCCTAAATATTTAACCCGTCTTTCGGAAGATGGGGTGCCATTTATTTTTTTGGCTTCTTCCTCGAAAACGGCAAAGTAATGATTAGCTATAATTTTGCGTTTTTCTTCGGGATTGGTAACTCCTTTAAGCGCTTTTATAAATTTCTTCTGGGACGTGGCAATTTTGAAATTTGCAAAGCAACCATTTTTGACGATTGATTCGACTTCTTTGATCTCATTTTTTCTCATAAATCCTGTGTCTATGAAAACTAAATATAAGTTTTCTGCGACAGCTTCTTTTAAGAGTGTTGCGGCGACAAGCGAATCGACACCACCGGAAATTGCCATAATGGCTTTTTGTTTACCAATTTTTTGGCGAAGGTTTTTTATGATATGATCTTTTTCCTCTTTAAGATCCCAATCTTTTTTTACGCTTGCGATTTTAAATAAAAAGTTTTTAAGGACTTGCATGCCGGATGGTGTATGAGTAACTTCCGGATGGAATTGGATTCCAAAAAGTTTTTTGTCGAGATTTTGCATACCGGCAATTTTTGCACCTCTAGTGGATGCAATAATTTCAAAATTTGGCGGAGCCGATTCAACCTGGTCTCCATGAGAAAACCATACTATCTCTTCGTTTTTAAGATTTACAAACAGTGGTGATTTGCCAACCCTTAATTTTTCTTTGCCAAACTGCTTCTGCTTATGAGAAGTTACTTTTCCGGAAAGCTGATAAGCCATTAGCTGCTGGCCATAACAAATTCCAAGGATTGGCAATCCCAGATCATAAATTTTTACGTCGATATGCGGTGCATTATTTTCGTAAACAGAAAATGGACTTCCGGAAAGTATTAAGGCCTGGGGATTTAATTTTGTAAGGTTCTCTACGGAAATATCGGGGTTTACTAACTCGCTTTTGATTTCTAGTTGGCGGATTCGCCTTGCGATAAGATGCGCATACTGTCCACCGAAGTTTATTACTGCAACCATAGGTTATTGTATCAAAAAAGCCTGCTTAGAGTAATTTTGTTAAACTTTCGTTGATACGCTCAATTGGAGATTTTGATAAATCGATAGTAAATTTTTCTCCAGTAAGCTTTTCATATACCTCCTGATACTTTAGCGAAATTTTTACAATAAGATCATCCGTCATTTGTGGAGCCTTGCCCTTTCCGGCATACCCTTGTTTTGTAAACCAAAGTCTCATGATTTCCTTATCTGCATTATCCACCTCTTCGTCATTTCTGAATTTTTCCCTGTAGGTTTTCTTGAGCCAATACCTGCTACTGTCTGGAGTATGGATTTCGTCTATAAGAATAAGTTTGCCTCTTTTATCAAGCCCAAATTCGTACTTAGTATCTGCAAGAATAAGACCAGCTCTATCTGCAATTTTTGTGCCTCTTTCATAGAGTTTAAAAACTGTTTTTTCTATCTGACGCCAAATCGCAGATGATACAAGTTTGTGTTGAATAATTTCTTTCTTTGTAATTGGCTCGTCATGGCCACCTTTGCCGGTTGCACGGGTTGTTGGGGTAATAACTGCAGTTTTAAGTTTTTGGTTTTTTTTGAGGCCTTCGGGAAATTTTATCCCGTAGATTGTTCTTTGGCCTCTTTCGTAATGTTTCCACAAAGAAGTATCTGTTACTCCTGTTATATAACCTCTAACTACTACTTCTATGTCTAACGGATCGCATTCTGCAACTAGCATTATATTGGGGTCTACTACCCCAATCATATGATTTTGAATAATGTCACGTGTTTGCTCAAACCAGAAATGGGAAAGCAGATTTAAAACCGCCCCACGAAATGGAATCGTTCCTAGCACTTTATCGAAAGCGGATATTCTGTCTGTGGCTATCAATATTCTTAAATGATTTATAGAATACCAATCACGAACCTTGCCGCTTTGTCTTTTACCAAGACCCTTAAAATCTATTTTTGCAATAGTGTTGGGTATGTTTTTTTTAATTATTTTTTTATCAATCATTTTGTCTTCTCTGGTGCAGAAATAACCAATTCATCATAGCCACTTGCCTTTCCACTTCTTGTGGCAGACAGCCCGTGAGGTAAATTTAAACGGGCCAAGTATTTTTTAAAACTAGTTGACTCAAGTTCTATGGCTTTGGACTCTACTGAGATCTCTTGGTCTTTTTGAAATTTTTCTAGCTGTTTATACAATATCGGAGAGCTTATTGCAAGAATCTTAATTGCTAATAATGCCGCATTTTTTGAACCATTTATGGCAACTGTTGCAACCGGTATACCTGGAGGCATTTGGGCAATAGACAGAAAGGAATCTAGACCATCCATAGTTTTTGTCTTTATTGGTACACCGATAACGGGAATATTTGTTAAGGCTGCAGTCATACCAGGTAAATGTGCCGCTCCGCCCGCTGCGGCAATTATAATTTTAATTCCATTATTTTTGGCATTTTTTGCAAAATCGTACATCCTTTTCGGCGTTCTATGAGCAGAGACGATAGTTAATTTGTAAGGAACATTAAACTTATCTAAGATTTTTGCGGTATCTGACATTACTTCCAAGTCACTATCCGAACCCATGATTATTGCTACTTGCGCATTTTTCATATTGTAATTGCCTTTCTTGCGCTTAGGGCTTTTTTTAGTGTGCTTTCAACGTCATTGCCTGTAACAGTTATATGACCCATTTTTCTTTCTATCCTTGTTTCGAATTTACCATATATATGTAAATAAGTGCTATCCATTTTCTGAATATACTTCATACACTTTAAATTTGCCTTTCCATTTCTCTGGCCTAAAATGTTTATCATTACGGCAGCTTTCTTTTTTGGTTTTACTGACACAAGCGGCATTGAGCATACTGCTCTTACATGATTTTCGAATTGTGAAACATTACATCCTTCGATTGTCCAATGACCACTATTATGGACTCGCGGAGCAATCTCGTTTATTAATATTTTTCCATTTTTAGTTAAAAACATTTCCACTGCAAAAATTCCTGCTCCAAAAAGTTTGGATACTATTTTTTGGGCAATTTCAATTGCCGATTTTTCAATATTTTTTGTAATATCTGCCGGATATATTACGGTATGACATATACTGTTTTTTTGGATTGTCTCAACAACAGGATAAATTACCTGATTTCCTTTCGTGTCTCTGGCAATTTGTATTGCAAGTTCTTTTTCAAAAGAAATGAATTCTTCTAAATATAGGTCTGCCCCTCTTAGTTTTTTTAGGGCAGCTTGGATGTCTTTTTTAGAATGAATTACGACATTACCACGGCCGTCGTATGCATGGAATCTGGATTTTAAAACAAGTGGAAACCTAAGGTATTCTGCAACCTTATTAATGTCTTTTTCACTTTTAACTTTTGTGAAGGCTGGAAGTGGAATTTTGTACTCCTTTAAAAAATTTTTTTGGCGTAATTTATCTTGAATTACTTCTAAGCTTCGCGGATTGGGATTTACAATAGCTCCTTTAGCTTGTAATGCTTTAAGTGCTTTTGACTTCGCACTTTCAATCTCCCAGGTTAGAAATTTTGACAAGCCAGCTATTTTCTTTATTTGGATTGGATCTTTAAAATCCCCAATAATTTGTTCTGTAATTTGACCTGCAGGGCTATTGGATGTTGGATCAAGAACAATGGTTGAAATTGTTAACTTTTGGGCAGCCTCCACTAACATTCTGCCCAGTTGCCCACCGCCAATAATTCCGAGTGTTTTCATTTTGTGATAACTCTTATTTTGCGGGTAGTTTGTTGTGATTTTGCGACTGCAAGTCCTACATATTTTTTATAATTTGCTGCATCCTTTATTTCTTCTATTGTGAGGAATTTCAAAATTTTTTTATCTCCTTCGATATGCTTCTTGAGATTATTTTTCCCAGTTTTTTGCATTTCATCATAAACCTGAATTGAATGATTTCTAAGAATTTCGTGCATCTCCTGACGATTAGCACCTTTTTTAGTGCTTTTTAAAAGTATCGCCTCAAGCGCAGAAAATGGGCCATATAAGTTTAAATTTTTCTCAATATTTTTTTTGTTGATCGCAAGGTCTTTCACAATAAATACTGCAACTTTAAGGATTTCGTCCGTTGCTAAAAAACCATCCGGGATAATCAGCCTGCGAGATGCTGAATCATCTAGTGTTCTTTCAAGAAGTGAATTTGCAGCGTTATCCCAAGCAACTTTAGTAAGACTAGCTATGTATCGCGCAAGCGAACAAATTCGTTCTGCATTTTGCGGATTTCTTTTAAAAGGCATAGCACTAGAACCTACTTGTTTATGGCCAAAAGGTTCGGCTAGTTCACCAAATGGGGAAGATTGCATAATTCTAAGGTCAAAAGCGAATTTGGTGAGGCTTTGCGCAATTGAAGCAAGTAAAGTTAATACGAAGTAGTCTATTTTTCTTGGATAAACTTGGGTCGTGACATTGAATGCTTCTAATCCAAGATCTTTCATAATATCTTCCTCCAGCCTGTTTGCTTTGCCGCTTAAGATTGACACATAACTTGCGCTGTTGCCAACCGCGCCTTTGATTCCTTTTCCCTTGATCTGACCTTTGACAAATTTTAAAAGTTCCAAGTCAATCATGAGATCCTGAGCGTAGGAAGAAAATCTGTAACCTAAGGTCGTTGGTTCTGCAGGTTGTAGATGGGTATAAGCCATGCAAACAAGACTTTTATTTTCTTCAATTTTCTTTGCCCAAATTTTAAGAAGTTTCTTTATTTTTTGTTCGATTATATTTACAGCTGAGAGAAAAATTAAAGCATCTGTGTTATCTTCTATATCCTGGCTCGTTGCTCCAAAATGGATTTTACCGCCACCTATTTTCGCTTGGCTTGCGAACGTGCGAACTTCCGCCATCAAATCATGTTTTAAATCTTTTTCGATTTTTTGGGCGCTTTCTATATCGATCTTGTTTTTATATTTTTCTATGTCTTCTAACTCTTTTTTGCTAATTAGCCCTTGTTTTACTTGTGCTTTTGCTAGGGCAATCCATACTTTTCTCCATGTTTTGCGTTTATGTACTTCCGAAAAAATGGTACGCATTTCATTCGATGCATATCTCCAAGAAAATGGCGATTGATATATGGTGAAATCGGTTTTCATGTTAATAATGTTTCCAGTTGTTGCTTTTCAATAGCATTTCTTATTTCCATTGCAACCCTTTCACCCATGCTTAAATTTTTGCCGAACAAATATTTCGTATATGGTGTTGCAGCTATACCAGGCGAACCAGGCATTCTTGGTGAAACGTCAAAAACCACAATTTCTTTTTTTGGCGGTCCTGCAGTAACTACCGCCTGCAGCGAAAAAGGCCCTATAACTCCTGGAGAGAATAATTTTTTGCAGGCTTTTGTAAAACGTTCACCTGCTTCGTAAGCTGGTTCCAGTAGTGACTCTAGCGATGTCACAGCTATATGGCCTGCCTCCTCATATTTTAAGTGGATTTTATCCATAATTTGGTTTTGGAATATAGACGGGAGACGAAGTAAGCCATCAAGGTTTGTCTGGCGTCTAGTATCGGTTCCTATCAACTCAAGACGGTCATAAATAGGGGAGTAAAAAAAGTTAAAATTTACTTGTACACCCAGTACAAACTCCTCTATAACCGCGGTGTCTAAAGCTTCTTTTGTTATTTTCCCCTCAACTAGTAGTATGTCTGAGGTGATCTTAAAATCTTTTTCACTTGATGCCAAAAAGAAAGCTCTCTCGAATCCCCTTTCTTTTTCTGCAACTTTTACAATTACCATCCTGTCGATTTTATCAGGTGATTTAAATGCTTGTGGATATTTGATTCCAGCTTGGTCCAAAATATCATATTGATTTGGCTTTGCTGTTCGCTCTTCTGCTCTTAATAATTTTCGATTACCAAACATGGGTACCTTAAATTTATTTTCTATAGCGTCATAATCGTTTATATAAACTTCAAATGATCTGTGGGGGATAAATATTGAGTTTTTGCCGTTTAAAATTTTTTGGTTTTTCTTGTTAAGTAGATCTTTAAATTTTGGTAATTCTAATACTTCATCTACACAACCGTATATATCATTTGTTTTATAATATTGGGAATAAGTTTTATCACGTCCTGGTTCTGTTAATACTAATGTTTTGAATCCTTCATCTTTTGCCCCTCTACATATATCGAGTGCACTGTGTGAACCGAGGGTGGCAATAGTATGTATATTATTATTCATATATAACTTCACCTCTTTTTGGTCCAACCCCAATAAATTTTACCGGTATACCTACTATATCTTCGATTATTTTAATATAAGCCTTAGCATTTTTTGGTAGGTCTGTACGATTTCTGCAAGCAGAAATATCCTCCGCCCACCCCGGACATTCTTGATAAATTGGTGTAACTCTTGAAAGATGATCTGCATTATGTGGTTTATAGTTTTGGGGTTGATTCTTTAATTTATAGCCAATACAAAATTTAAGTGTTTTTATACCAGAGAGCACGTCTAATTTTGTGACCGCAATGGCTGTAATTCTATTTATTGTTACCGCTTCTTTTATCAATACCAGATCTAACCAGCCCGGGCTTCTAATTCGTCCTGTTGTTGTTCCCACCTCATGACCGTTTTTTACAATGATATCTGCTATTTTACCTTCAATTCTTGTTGGCATTGGCCCTTCTCCAACTCTGGTGGTATAAGCTTTGGTAATTCCTATCACTTCATCAAAATCTGCGGGATGAACGTCGAACGATCTTAGGATGCCAGCCATGCCTGGGTTAGATGATGTAACGAAAGGATACGTACCTGCATCTATATCTAGAAAATATCCTTGCGCACCTTCAAATAAAATATTTTTAGAGTTTTTGATTGCTTTCCTAACGACATCTGCAGTGTCACCAATATAGTTGTTAATTGTTTTTTTATAAGAAATGTATTGATCTAATATTTGACGAGCATTTAACCTAAGACTAAAAAGTTTGTTTTGAATTTCCACTTCTGATGTTAACTTATCCTTAAAATCGGAAGAAAATAAATCGGCGACTAAAAGACCAACCCTTTCAGTTCTGTCTGCATACGTTGGGCCTGTGCCTTTACCTGTGGTACCTACTTTTTTTGTGCCCCTCATTTTCTCTCTGATACCATCACGAAGTTTATGCCAAGGCATAGTAAGTGACGCTTGCGAATCAATGACGAGATTGTTGTATGTAACACCTGCTTTCCTCAGGAGATTTATTTCATCTACTAGAGAATCTAAATCTACAGCAACGTTCCTTCCAACTAAGCACTTAGCGTTTTTGTGAAAGATTCCGGAAGGGATTATATGAAGAGCAAATTTCCCAAATTTGTTCTCTACCGTATGACCGGTATTAGAACCACCGTTGTAACGGGCTACTATTTGTGCATTCCCTGCTAAATCATCTACTAAACGACCTTTGCCAGAATCACCCCAATCTATACCTAAAACTGCTGCTAATCCCTTCCAATTTTTAATAGATTTTTTTGACATTGTTAATTAAGTATTTTTTTTAGTTGATTGTTTTTGATTGCTTCCCTGATTTCCATTGAGATCCTTCTACCAGTTGAAACATTCTTATCCCAATATAAAGAGGCATAGGGTGAACCGTTTATAAATAAATTAGTACCTGCAACTATACGACATGAGACTTCTATAATCGAAAATTTTTGTTCTGGTGTAATAATGGTTTCTAGGCAAAACGGACCCCATAAACCTCTGCCGATTAGCTCTTTTGATGTTGCAACTACTCTTTCACCCATGCTAAAAGCCTCCGACAAAAGTGATTCTCGAAGAGTCAATGGGGAATTGCCAACCACTACAAACGACGGTTCAATCCCTAGACCTGTCTGGTTTTGCACAGGAATTCTGCCAAGAGAGTCTACATTTGATTCATATCGCCTATCGATTGAAAGAATCTGTAAATCGTTTGTGATTGGGGAGTAAAAGTAATGAATATATAATGGTACTCCGATGACATATTCTTGGACTATAAAGTTTTTTGGTTTAAAATTTTTAATTCTTTTATTAAACTCTTTCTGGTTTTTTGCAAAAAAGTAACCATGTCCTCCAGCTGCACCAAATGATTTTACAATTACAGGTCTGTCGATTTTTTCTCCTTTTTTAAATCGTCTTGGGACCGGAATATTTGCCTTTATAAGCCACTCTCTTTGCATTTTTCGATCGCTTTCCCAGTCAAGCACTGACTTGTTTCCAAAATATGGAATTTTCATATTTTTGTTTAAGTCAACGCCCAGGTAAGCCACAAATGATCCGTGAGGAACAATTATTGCGTTTTCCTTTTTTAGTTTATCTTCTATTTTTGCAAAATCTGACCATTTCTCTATTTGGATAATTTGGTCAATGAATTTGAATCTGTTATAAAGAGATACGCGATCTGGGATAGAGATTAATATTGTTTTGAAGTTTTCGTCTTTTGCACCCTTCAAAATTTGCAGCGCGGAATGTGAGCAGAGAGTGGCGATTTTATATGGATTTGGTGCCGCCATCTGTGAATTATAAGCTATGTTTTGCAAAAATGCAAAAAGTTGGATGCGTTTCAATAAGCTGACATTTAAGATTGTTCTGATCCGCAGTTGGGGCAATGTTTCATGATAGTATATCTTTGCTTGGGACATTTGGAGCATTTTTCCATCAATTGCTTCCCACAGCTTGGGCAAAAATCCTTTGTAAAGCCAAACGGGAACTCACAATATGGACATTTTTTTGATCGAAGTCTTCTGAGCTGTACCCTTGTCGGGTCAAATATTTTCTTTTGCAGGTGATATACTGCCCCACCAAATATGACGATGATGCACAACATCGCAAAATAGTAGAAAACTGTCCTAAAGAGAGGAAGGTCTGCAATTAATGTAAATATCTCTTTCAGAATATCCTGTAAAAATGTGCTCCATAAATATGAAATAGTTATTCCCAAAACAAATAGTCCAGAAACGCCTACAAGTGTCGTTGCAATTACAGTATGTGGACTGTCATTCGACTTAAATCTCATGTAAATTTTTAAAAATATAAAGAAGAGCGGAAATACAAAAATAGATTGGATTAGAAAAACTTTAAAGTTGTAAATTGCCTTATCGTGATTGTAATCACTTCTTGCTTTTTTGACAGCAGCTTCTAATTCTTTGTTGGCCGTAATAGTGATTGGTTCAAGCTTATTCAACTCGGCGTTAATTGGAGTAATACTTGCCTGCAAAGTTTGTTTTTGATTTTGAAGCGATTGTACTCTTTGCCTTAACTGCTCAGGTGTTTGACCTATCCTTGTATCTTCGTTTGCGATATTTTCCTGAAGGCTTAGGTCATATTCCCTTTGGACTGTAGAAATTTGGCTATCCAGTTGGTAAATCTGAGAATTTAGATTGCTTTTTTGTTTATTTAAGTTGGAAATTTCTATTATGGTCGATTCATACTTTTTATATATTTCAGGGATTTTGTATTTAACTTCGTATTTTGAGAATTGGCAATTATTAGTTGATAAGTTGGAAAAGGTAGTATTAAGCCCGGAATCTGCACAATATGATAAAGGTGTAGGCTTAGTCGGGATATTCTCTATGTCCCTTAAGCCTTGCACACCTAGGAAAATTAGAAGGACGGCCATTATGAAAAGGAGTAATTTCCCAGCTGTTGGCGTAGGTTTATCCTCGGGTTCAAATCCGATAACCTTTTGGGATAAACTTGTATTAGAATCCTGTGGCTTTTTAGTAAATATCACTATAAGTTTATCTTACTGAATACATATGTATTGAGTCAATAAACCCATTATTAGATTCCCCTATTGATTTTACTTTTACAATAGGTTAGTCTATGCAGAAGTTTATGGCTCCTAAAAAAACAGTTAATCGTATAAAAGCTGTAGGATTAAAAATTACTGGTGTAAATGTTGTAAGACTTAAAGATGTTATCGGGAAGTTTTTAGTGCTACAGAAAATTGTTTCTATTCTTTCGATAATTTTTTATCTAATTTGGATTATGATTGGTTCATTTTTGGTTTGGTTTATAATTGCAAACTTCAGATTGGGTGCTTTTGATCAGCTTATGCGACAAGGACCAAGTTCGCCATCTCAACAAATGCCGCAAGCTCAACAAACACCAGAGGAAACAACGGTCCCAGGTGTTGGATCAGTTAATGTTAATTGTGTTCAGAAAAACCTAAGCGAAGATTTGATTATAAAAATGGTACAGGATAAAGGAACTCAAAACTTCACAGAAGATGAAAAAAGTAAACTCGCACCCTGCATAATTAAAGCTGAGTCACCGACGGATGCCTCTTCTTCCACCAGCCAATAATTATTGCATTTAAAATTTCGAATCACGATAATTAAATTGTGAGGCAAAGTCTCGTTGTTTCGTATTTGTTAAGTCTATTGATTTTCGGTACTCTCCTTTCAATGTCAATTCTTGCGGGTCCGTCTAGAAACACGATTTTTTATCGAGGTAGTTTAGACCCAAATAACTTTACTCAAGCATTTTCTAAAAATGTGAATGGTTCTTATTTGCTTAATTTATTTGGATCTCCAAAGATTGTGATGATACTGTTAAACGGTTCTGGACTTCTATTACATTCAATTTTTCTCTATAGAATAACGAGTAGTAAAAAAACTTTTAAGAAGACTGCTTATCCATATTTAGTTTATTGGGGAGTTTTGTTGCTGCCTTATGTTCTATTGTTGATTATTACTATTTAGCAATTTGTTTTGTCCACCAGTTTTTAAGAATTACGAGTGTTGCAGTGGAAATTAAATAAGCAGCTGCGGGAATTATTGCAGAAAGTAACGGTTTTTCAACTTTGATTATAATTAAAAAAATTGTGATTAAGATATAAGTTGAAACAGCGATTGATATTCTTCTTACCCAACTTGTCTCCCAAGCTTTGTCTTTTTCGACGCGTTCATTGCGGGCTTTTATCTTTTCAATTTCAGATTGGATATCCGCTAAATTGGCCACTTGAGACTATCTTTCTTTGATAGAGTGGGGTTTAGTCCCAAATACAAAATCTTCCCGTTGATTGCTCCGGGAAGGTCTATGTAAATCATAAGTTTCAGGATCAGGGTGAGTCATATCTCCACCAATAGCTGCGATTGAATCACGATCCAAAGTTGTAAGCTCACGTGTACCCATGTCCAACCAATGGTTTACTCTGCCCGGTCTATTTGGGTGACTTGCATCGTATTTGATCATATATATACTATTATGATATATTCCTCAAAGTCATACAGTCAAGTTTTACCTTAGATCTAAACTTCCAGATTTGAAGGTGAGATTTTTGGGTTTGATGATTACCTGGCGCGGGCTTTTTTCGATGTAACCGGCATTTATTGATTCGAATTTGTTTTTTTTGATGATGTCTTGCGCTTTTTTGATATCTTTCGGATTCAGGAAAATTGCATAATCTTGACCCATGTTTAGCGTTTGGTATATTTCGTCATCGGTTAGATTTGCGTGTTTTTGGATGAATAGAAAAACTTCTTGCGGCTCGAATAATTTTTCAACTACATAAGTAAAATCGCCACGGGCGCGCATTATTTTGCGCAAACCATGGCCAGTAATGTTTGAAATATAGTGGATATCGACACCAACTGATAATAGATCCTGAACTAGTTTTGCATAAATATTGGTTTTTGTGAGAATTGCTTCACCATATAACTTGCCATCTGAGAGTTTTTCCGAGTAACCTTTCTTTAATTTTTTAGCAACGGCGCGGGCCAGGGAGAGACCGTTACAGTTGATACCGTTTGACTTTATTAGGATAATCCTGTCCCCTGCTTTTAGTTTATTGTCGGTGATGAGATTTTTTTTATTTTTAATGACGCCGATTGCCGATCCGCCCAAATCGACTGTCCCTTTTTCAACAATACCTTTGAGAGTTGGCGTTTCGCCACCGCCCCAAGTAGCCATTGAAAGTTTGCAAGCATCACGCCATCCGTCTATGAAATCGGTCATCCTTTTCTTGTCTTGAAGCCAACTGTTGTCTTCTACGGCCCAATAGGCATGAACTACTCGAGGCTTAGCGCCCACAGTTATTAAGTCATTGATTATGGTTGCAACGGTATCGTGACCGATGATATCGTAATAAGTTTTGCCGGTAATTTTTCTCATTTCATCTGCCACCAAATTTTTTGTGCCCAAACCTTCCACTACCGATGCTAAAAGGGTCGGACCTTGTCGCCAGACAAAAGCGGATTCGCCGCGGGTATCTGTAACTTCTTGGAACCCTAATTCGTTTTTAATGACTGTTTGGCGCGCGGCAGCTTGCGCTAATTTTTTAACTGGATCTTTAGTATCGTAATTGTCCCCGACTTGGGAATATGTGATTTTCTTCATGATTGTTTTGAGTAGTTTATCATTCCCTCGAAAATAAATCCGCACTTTGCATTTACGTTACCACGTCGCCAATTAGGATGCTGGGTAATTTCTACAAATTTTTCCGGATGGGGCATCATTCCGAGGATTCTACCGGTTGGATCACAGACTCCGGCTATCGCATTTATTGATCCGTTTGGGTTTTGCGGGTATTTTTGTGTCGGTTTGCCGTTTTGGTCAACATATCTAAAGATCACAAGATTTTCATCCTCAATCCTGCTGATGACTTTTGGTTCTGCAAAAAATCTTCCTTCGCCATGATTAACTGCAATATCGATTACTTTGTCTTTTTGATTTAGAAAAACACACTTACTTTTTTGGCTTTTTATTTTGACCCAGCGGCATTCAAAATGGCCACTTTCGTTTTGGGCCAGAGTAACATCCATTTTGCCAAGATTATTAAAGGGCAAAAGACCAGTCCGAACGAGTGTTTGGAATCCGTTGCATATCCCCAAAACCAGTCCTTTTTTGGCAACGAAATTGGAAAGTTCATCCTTTAGAAAATTAACGAGCTCTATTGCCAAAACTTTGCCAGATGCCAGATCGTCGCCATAAGAAAAACCGCCGGGGAGGGCAAGGATCTGAAAGTCTTTTAGCTTTTTGGATTTGTTCCTTAGCTCGTTGACATGGACCATGACGGGAGATGCTCCGAATTTTTCAAAAGCATAGAAAAGCTCCTCGTCGCAATTTGCTCCATCCGATCTCAAAACGCAAATTCTGAGTTTAGCCATGGAATATCTCCTTCATCGGCTCTTGCCAGAATTTTTTTAGTTTATTTATGTCAACCTTTATTATTTTTGATCCGTTTATCGCTATTTGATTTGACTGAGTCGTTTTCCCCAAAATCGTGTGTGGGACTTTGGCAAAAAGTTTTTCAGCTATCTTCGCGTTTTTGACTTCTACTAAAAAAGTTCCGGGCGTTTCGGAAAACAAAATAAGGTCATCTCGAGTTTTAAATGGTTCAATTGAGATCTGTGCACCAAAATCTGCCCCAAAGCACATTTCGGCAAGGGCTGCCGCCATGCCACCTTCTGAAATGTCATGACAGGAAAGGATGTGGCTGGACCTGATGCCCGATGTTATGGATGAGAGAACTTTGGTAATTAATTTTAGGTCGGGCTTGGGAACACCAGATCCTTGTGAATTTGTAACGTCAAAATATGTTGATCCGCCAAGGTTTGCAAAATCCGGCTTGCCGACTAAAACTATTGTTGATCCAACCTTTTTGAAATCTGAACTTGCGGTTTTTGCAACATCGGCAATTTTCCCAAAGACTGATATTAAAAGGACAGGCGGGATTTTGAGAGTTTTACCGTTTGGGAAACGATATGTTGAGGAGAGTGAATCTTTTCCTGACACAAACGGCATTGCCAGAAGATTGGCCATATCCAAACATGCATCGACAGATCTATCAAGGTCTGCCAAAGATTCCTCGTCTGGAAAGGGCCAAATAAAATTGTCGATAAGGGCTGCATCTTTTAAATCTCCGCCAATTGCAACATAGTTAGAAACTGCCTCTAAAATTGCCCAAACACTTCCCCAGTAAGGGTCAATTTTATTTAGAGCAGGGTTGAGCCCGTGAGTGACAGCCAGTCCATAAGGTTTTGATAAAATCGGACGGATTATCGCCCCATCATTTGGTGCATCCAGGTTAGTCCCGCCAAACGGGTGAAGGGCTGCTGTTCCTTGAACGTTATGGTCGTACATTCTTATAATCGGCTCTTTGGAGCAAACATTACCGTGGGCCATAATTTTTTGCCAAATTGCTGATAAATCTTTCGGTCTGTTTGGTAATTTTTCTTCAATTTTAATTTTCGATGTCTTTCCAACCATGTGTCTTTGCGGTAGGCCGTTGTGGAGAAAGTCCATTGAAAGGTCACAAACTAGCTGTTTGTGATAGTAAACTTTTAGTTTTTTAGAATTTGTGAATTTACCGATAACTGACGATTCAACGTTGAGAATTTTTGCTTCTTTTTCTACCTTTTTGATATTTTGAGGACTGATTGCAATAACCATTCTCTCTTGAGATTCGGAAAGGAAGATCTCCCATGGTGCTAAGTTTGTGTACTTTAGGGGCACTTGCTCTAGATTGACCTTTGCTCCACAATTTCTGCCCATTTCACCTATCGCAGAAGAATAGCCGCCAGCACCGCAATCAGTCACCGCGCGAATTAGCCCTTTTCGCGAAAGGGCAAGAACTAAATCAATAATCCGCTTTTCCTCAATTGCATTGCCAATTTGGACTGCTGAACCAGATGTTGAGATTGTTTTTGAAGTCATTTCACCCGATGAAAAAGTCGCTCCATGAATTCCATCCCGGCCGGTTTTACCACCAAGAGTGATTATCAAGTCACCCGGTTTTGGATTACCTTTTTGGGCTTTTGATTTTTTAATCAAGCCAAATGAGCCGACGGCAACAGTTGGTTTTGCACGAAAGTCGTGGTGGAAATGAACTGAACCGTTGTTTGTTGGGATACCAACTCTATTTCCATAATCGCGGACACCGGCAACTACTTTTCTCAGTAAATATTCGGGAGGCAAAC
>Ga0209210_1001349_pt1 | contig 20822 bp, 21 predicted proteins | sample RifGroA1_FD_183991 | JGI IMG/M metagenome (GOLD analysis project Ga0209210, IMG submission 183991) | Contaminated groundwater microbial communities from Rifle, Colorado, USA - Rifle Groundwater A1 (SPAdes) (version 2) | ecosystem: Environmental > Aquatic > Deep subsurface > Groundwater >...
CCTCATTTTTCAAATAATCCACCATCGCTTGCCTGTCAGTCTGGACAACCAAAGCCGCCCACCCCTCTATTGTCCGATCATATTTTTCATCTATGCCAAATATTTGATTCAAAATATCTGAACTTTCCCAAGTACCGGTTGGTACATCAAGCACGTAACTCCCCAGACCCGCAATAACCTGTGATTCCAGCAATAAACTCTGAGTTTCTTGTAATGATTTCAAAGTGGCATTAGTTTGCTTAGCCAAACTTGAAATCTCATCTTCACCGCCCAAATTTTTTATTTGCCCACCCTGCCCCACCTGGCCTAGTTCAGATACCAAAAGCCGAATTCTTGCAATTAAAAATTTGTCAATAAATATTCCTAAAATCACCATCAAGACCACCTCAATCAGCACAAAACTCCCTAAGAAAAATTCCACACTTTTCTCACCTTGCCTGGTTATGTCCCGTGGGTATTTAATTTCAAACATAAACGCTGGCTGGTCAAAAAAGTCGTTGACTGTTGTATAGCCATAAATATCACCATCTCCCAAGTTCTTGGTAGCACTTACTGGTAATACTTTTACCGGCAGATGCATCACTTCCGACAATTTTTCTACTTCCCCAACATCTAAATACTTGGCAAATATCAGAGTTCCCCGGCTCGGCTTATCTTTGTTAGATGTAGTTATGGGCCGGGCTGCAAACATCAAAAGCCCGCTGTCCAAAACCACCAAGCCGCTTTTTTCATCATCCACACTCTCAAACTTTAACGCAGCCCCCGATTCGACCAATATTTTCTTCACATCCGTAGGCACCGCCGTTTCTTTTTGGTTTTCATGGTTTATCCCCATTTCCGTCACCACTTCACCCCCACTGTTCACAAACACCATGAAATTTATTTCCAAATTAGCCAGCGATCCATACACCAAATTGGAATCCTTGTAAGCCTGACTTTTATTATCAATAAATTCATACGTATCGTCCCAAGCAGCCCAGTCGGAAACCACTCTCGACAAGTTATCTAGGTCATATTTATACGTGTCTACTACTCTGGCCAAATTATCATTTACTTTCTGTTGCTCAATTACCGCAAATTCTCTAAGAATGATTGCCTGGGCCGCTATCACGGACACCACAAGCAAGACAAAAGTGCATACCACCATCACCAAAATTGTCTTGAATCCTATTGATTTCCAAAATTTCATATGGGCAGTACATCTACTATACAATAAAACTTAAGTAGTTTTTTTTGTTTATGACTTCAAATTTGGCTTCTGGATACGTTACTCGCCAAATTTGAGGTGTAGAGATTTTTTTTTCAGACCATTTGAATTCATAACCATACAATACTCCCCCTCTGTCTTCTACTAAGTCTATCTCCTGCCGATCGTGAGTGCGCCAAAAATAGCTATCTCCAAAAATTTGCTTGTAAAGACGTTTTTTTTGCCTTTCAATAAACAAATAATTCTCCCAAAGCATTCCTACGTCATCTCTTATATTCAGAGAGTTGAAATTATTGATCAACGCATTTCTTATTCCATTATCCCAAAAATAGTACCTGCAAGTTTTGGTGATTTCTTTACGTAAATTACGGCTAAACCCATAAACCCTAGATATTACAAAGGTTTTTTCCAACAGGTCTAAATATCTTTCTACAGTCGCCAAATTTATATCCAACGCGTTCGACAACTCTGTAAGAGAAACTTGTTTGCCAATTTGTAAAGCAAGTAAACGTACAAGTGCGACAATTTTTTGAGGTTTTTTAACTCCTTCTAAAGCAAAAACATCCTTAAATAAAACCCCATCTACTATCGATTCCAAAATTGCGGATTTCTTCTTGCGGTCAGTCGCATACACTACTTCTGGATAACTACCGAAAATCAATCGCTCTTCTAATAATTGATCTGATTCAAATACCGTCTGGTTTCTACCGATTTCCAATTGGGACAAGGGATACAAATAATACTGCCATTTGCGGCCCACAAGCGGCTCTCCTACTTGCTTTGAGAGTTCAAAAGAAGAAGAACCAGAAACTACTAACCTAATCCCTGGCACCTGATCAACCAAGATCTTCAAATTGAGACCTATGTTCTCCACCTGTTGGGCTTCGTCAATAAAAATTAATCTATTTTCTCCTATTAAATCCATCAAGCTCTCCAATCTCTGAGAAGACAATTTTTCTTTCATTGATAAATTCTCTCCTTCTAGCCACAAACTTGGCTCATTCAATTTATTCTGAATATGCCGCATCAAAGTAGTTTTCCCTACCCTCCTTGGTCCATGAATAACCACTACTTTATTGGGCTCAAGCCGTGAAAGTATGTCTTTTTCAATGTATCTAACTGTGTAATTTGTATCTATTTTGGATACTTGCATATGTTATATTATATCCAATATGTCTACATTGTCAAGACAATTGGGCTGCTAAAAACCTGGAAACAACATAAGCTGGTCCAACAGCCAATACAATTAGTATAGCAGTTGTTAGAAATGTCAACTCGATAGATTTAGACGCCGCCGCCAGCACCGTCACCTGCGGCCGGCCCACAAATAGCATCCCCACCGTAGCTTCGTCCACGTCTTTAAGCGGCATATAACTTACAAAGTACGGAGTATTGAGCACATTTTGTGACCCGTTATAATTCTCCCCCTTATCCAATACTTGATTCTTAATACTTAATTCTTGATTCTTGGTGCCCACCCATCTGGATTTGCCGTCGGTAGACACTTGAGTCGTAGCCGCCAAGATATCATCCCCATATACAGCCGCTTCCAACCCCGTCGCCGATTTAATTCCGTCCACAAATGCGTTGTCCAACACCGTCCCCGCTAAAACCACTCCTATCACTTCCTTGTCCTGTTTTACCGGCACTACTGCCCGCACCGACACTTCCGGAGCCAACACCCCGTCTTTTACCGCCACCGACGCCACGTCCTGTCCATTTAACGCCCGTCTCACCAATGCATCATTAGACAGTGCGTCTCCAATCCGCTCCCGGTCCTCTCCCCGGGCCAGCACCCGCCCGTCGCTATCGGTCACCACCAGAAAACTTAATGATTTCCCCAATAAAAATTTCTGCGCGGCGGAGGCCAACCCCACCCGGTCTCCCTCACTCACCATCTGCCCAAACCCCGGTTGTTGCACTAAGACCGCCGCGTCGGACAACACGCCCTGTTTTTTACTTTCCAATCCATAGTTCAGCACTTTCACATCCGTTTCCAAACGGGCTATAGTCTCATCCTGCATATTTTTCAGAAGCAACGCCGTAAACACCGTCGTCGTGAGTAAGAATATCCCCAAGATCATCGACGTAAAAATCATAAATAATTGAGGTTGTAACCGTTGGGTCAAATAATTCCACACCCACTTACCCAACATTCCCACTCCAAGAAGCATCACCAAGTGCTCGGTAATCCACAACCAACCAAACGGCGTCACTAGTTGATATACTCCCACATTCGTCGATTTCACAAATAGACTGGAAAGGGACAATAATTCTGACAAACTTAACACAAAAAACGACACCGTCACCACTTTTAAATGCCGCTCCAGCCCCACCGTGGCCCGTCTTAAATACAACCATGCCACTATACCGCCTAATATCGGGAACAATACCTGATATATCATTTCTTAAATCCTTCCATTTTGGGAGCCGGCTGCAGCGGGTCCAAGATTACCCCCACTATTAATAGTATGTACCCGGCTATCCGGGTCACCAAAAACGCCCCTTCTTGCCAGCCGGAATTAAGAAATGAAGTAGCAATAATCCCCGTCTCCATTTGTGTGGCATGAATCACAAACGAGAGGGACAACAGGAGCACTCCCAAAAGTTTTGGCACTTCATCCCAAACTTTCCGCTCCAACCAGGCGTCAAAATACAGCCAAAACATGGCAAAAAACACCAACGCCGCCAGGAAATTTCCTGCAAAATGCGCATTTTCCCAAAAAAACGGTCCCCACATATACTAAGTATTAAGTATTATGAATTAAGTATCAAGGGATCTAACCCCCTTGATCAATCCATTGATTAACTTACTCACGACTACCGTCTGCGCAGCTGCCTCACTAAACCTCGTCTGGTCAACATATCCCAAACCCCTGGCAAGCAATAGCTGATTCTGAACTTCTGTTAATGATCCCAAAGCTATGTGGTAAAACTGGATTTTCTCTTTGCCATATCTACGAGAAAATCCTTCTGCAATATTACTTGTTATCGAAACCGCAGCCCTTTGGACTTGGTTAATCAAACCAAACTTCTCGTCGGCTGGCCATGTTCGTGTAGCCTTATAAATCATCAACACCAACTTGTGCCCCTCTTTCCAAGTATTCAGATCTGTGAATGATTTAATTGTCCCCTGCATAATACATAATACGTAATACTTAATACATTTATTTACTTAATTCATTTAACAATTCCTGTTCACTTAATACTCCCTTAACTACTCCCACAATCTTTCCCTTTCTATCCAAGAAAATGTGGGTGGGTACGCTGCCAATTCCCAAAGGCTCCAGCAGTTCCCCATCCGCATCCGCAATCATTGTTAAGGAATATCCTCCCCGTTTCTTAAATATTTCCACCAACGACTGGGGTTGCTGGACAAACACCACCACCGCTTTGTAATTTTTGTTACTACTAATCTTTTGCAGTTCCGTCACCTGTTCAGACACTGTTGGAACCCAAGACGACAGAAATGTCACCACTGTAGGCACTCCCCGCAAGGAGCTGCTATATACCAGCTCGCCGCTATCACCCGGCAGTGCAAAAAACGGCAAACTTATATCATCAGACTTCGTCTCCCCGGCTTCTCCCTTAATACTTGATACATAATTCATGCTGCTTATCTGTCCCCAGGGCCACCAGGTTTTTTTCTGCAATTCAAAATTCATGTTTACCGGCGTTGTTTTGTCCAGTGTAAATATTTCCGTCCTGGCTTTTTTAAATCCTGCTGCACTCGCCTCCAAATAATACTTTCCTTGTGGCAGTAATAACTGATACTTACCAGAAGTGTCTGCTTGTTGCGGGTTTACCTGATCAAATGGCCGTCCGTCCCACACTCTAAATATCCCCGCAGTTGGTTCAAAATAATAAACCGTCACCTTACCTTCAGCAGGTAACACTCCTGCCGGCAACACCCGCACCGTACCCAAATTATTCGTCGTTTTGTTATCTGCCCCATCTACCGAAGACGCCGTTATTTTATACTCTCCCGCCTTGTCAAACTTTATCTCCCCGCTCCACAACCCCGTCTCCTCGTCCTTGCTTAACTTGGTGCTTAATTCATAATTCATAATTCTTAATTCAATCTTAGTGGGCCCCCCCACTGCCGATAAACTCAATCTTAATTTCATACCCTCCAGAATAACGGGGTCTATTACCAACGGCCCCACCGACCACATGGCCAGCCCCACCCGCGGCGGCAATCTATCAATTACTAATGTATAAGCAGGCGAGAAACCCACATTTCCCGCCGCGTCCGTCACTCGGACTTTTACCGGATAATTGCCATCCAGAAGTCCTCCCGGCAAAAAACTGAAACTCACGCTTTTTCCAAACTGTTTATCAATTACATCCACCGGCAGCCAATTCTTGCCGTCCAAAGTATATTCCACTCTGGCCACCCCGCTAGCATCGCTGGCCTTGCCAGCAATCTCCGGCGCCTGGGCGTACACTTTCTTAAAACTCGTCGTTAAAGAAGTAGCAGGTAGTGTAGTATCCTTGACAATTTTTTCCACAGTCTTTGTGGTTGTAGTTGTAGTAGTCGTAGTTGTAGTGGTATTTACCGTCACCGTTGTCGCTACCCCTGCATCAGCCGCCGCCGTCGTAAATGTCGCCTCGTCTGTCACTGCTGTATTTCCAGCTGCATCAGCACTAGTCAAGGTAATATAGTAAGTGGTGTTAGCAGTTAAACTTGACAGAACCAAGTTATGAGAGGTTACTAAACTTCCATCGATCTTCTGTAAGTTATATTCTCCGCTCGTTGTTCCATAATCCACTCTCGAAGTAGCACTTTCGTTGGTGGTCCAAGTAACGGTCGCTTGAGTAGCATAAATACCAGATATTACCGCATCTGAAATCTCCGGAGCCGTTACGTCGGCAACTCCGGAAATGGCTGTTCCTAAAGAACCTGCACAATCAGCAAGCCCTGTTCCATCGTTAGTTCTAATCTGCCAATTTGCTGTTGCTGCTTCGCTTCCTCCCGCCGTCACATTATATGAAAATTCATATATCGCCCCAGACGCCAGACTTCCACCAGAAAGTTCTTTGAGCGAGCTGCTCCCACTCACTGTCCAACCCGACGCGCTACCAGTCCCAAAGGTAAAATTACCAGACGGCGTTTGTACCTCAATATAATTTACGGTTCCTGATCCGGTGTTAGTCACAGAAAAAGTAAAGCTCGAAGTCGCATTAGCCTGCACAGAAGAAGGGCTGACATTCGCTGTACACGAACCAACCGCCAAAACATTTCCAGGCATAACTAACGCCATTAATGCCGCAAGTATCACCGACCGGGCAGTAGTCATCACTAAAATATTATACAATCAATCCATGGCATTAACTGTCACGACCGATTTGACTCAGATTACTGCCGCTGACTCCCTCACCGGCTGGACCCAAGAGCGTACTAGCGACACCGCCGAGACAGACTATTTCGTACAAGGAACGGGCTGCGTCAGTTTGGTTTACAACTCGGTTGGATTGAGCGGATCACACTACGACATCGGCGCCGGTAACGTCCTCAACTTTAGTACTACTCACGCTGGCAAACTTGTCTATATCTGGCTCCGCTCCTTCGCTACTAACTCAATTGACACCCGCGCCAATGGTGGTATGCGCATTGTCTTAGGTTCCGGCGCTACCGCCCCTGCCGCCGCCGCTGGTGTCTGGAGTGCTTGGTATGTAGACGGGAGCGACACTTATGGTGCAACCGACGGTTGGAAATGTTATGTCATTGATCCCCGTAAAACTCCTTCTACCACTTTTGGTGGGGGTGTCGACTTGACTGCCGTCCGCTGGTTTGGCGGGACAATGAAAACCATTGCCGCTGTTAAAGGACAACCGTTTGGCATCGATCAGATCATGTACGGGTTTGGAGAACTTCGAGCCCGGGGTACTAACACCGTCGAAGGTGCCGGATTTAAAGAAATGGCAGACGCCGACTTTGGCACCATTAACAACCGTTACGGCATCATGATCGAAAAAGAAGGCGTATTCTACATTCAGGGCCGCTTAGTACTGGGAGATTCTGTCTCGACTAACCCCACCACATTTACCTCCCAAAACGAGACCTTAGTCTGGAATTATCCTGTCTACTGGGATGGAACACGCGAATCTCCATGTATGAATGACACCAGAGATGATGGCTCTCCATATTTTGGCATTTACGTTGTCGGTAACGCCACCACTCCAGCAGGTGACACCAGTGTAACTTTCGGGGCGAAAGTAGGCACAGGCGATACCGCCTCCGGACGCAACGGTCCTACCCTAATTGGCTCGCGCCTTAAAACCAATCTAGACGGCGATGATACAGCAGTAGAAACCCTAAAAATCTATGGCTCTACTTTTAATAACTTCCGTGGCGGTATTGATCTAAACGCCAATGCTTCTACAGATGAATTCATCGGAAATTCTGTCGTCAGCTCCGGTTCAATTCAAGCTGGTCCTGTCAAGTTGCGTGGCAACACTTTTGTCGATAATCTGGGAGGTACTTATACTAAATTTGAAGATTTCATTAACTCCCGCGCTACTGGTGCTGAAGCCCTGACTACTGCCGACCCGAGGTATGACTGGTTAGTGGTTCTAAATGGTTCAAACTTATCGATTCCCAGCGCCTCTGCCGGCTACGTTGAGCTTCTTGACCCTGGTGCCTCTGACCGTCGGGAAGTTGTCCAAATTTCTGGCGATGTAGTAAGTTCAGATGATCATTATACCGAAGCCGTCGTTCGCTGGCCAAACACACCATCCGCAGCAGCAAACCAAGGAGCCCTTGGTGTTACCATTCGCGGTGCTGCAGCCACTACGGAAAACTACTGGTATCTCAAAGCCGACCTACTAAACAGCCTTCTTTCCCTCATTCGTTGTGACTCAGGCACGGATACAACTGTTACATCCTCCGCAGTTACTTTCGCAGAAGACACAGATTATCTGCTCCATCTTTATGGTTCTGGAACCACAATTGAAGGCTTTTGCTCTGGAAATGGCGCCACCACCAAACTCTCAACCACATCATCTACTTATCAAACCAACCGCCGTGTTGGTATCCGGGGCGATGCAGAAGCCGACCAAACAGGAACAACCCCCCGCTTGTCCCGTTTTGGTGCGGGTCCTATTACCAACCCACTTGGTACAGTCGTTCTCGCTTCAACTGACGATGATGCCAGCTACAATACCTACATCAATAACGCCCGCGCTTATGCCCTAACCACTACCGGCAACTACGATTTCGTTAGTGATTCCCTTTCCGGCAACATGGTTGCTCTGCGTAATCGATCCGGTCTGTCAACCACTGTCGACGTATCCAATGGAGACAGCCCTGCCACAATTGAAAACGAAGGTTCAGGAACAACTACCATCATTTCTTCCATTACCATCAGCGTTCATGTCCAGGATGAAAGTACCAACGACATCCAAAACGCGCAAGTATATATCCAGAAGTCAGCCACAGGCAAATCCTGGAACTATGTAACCGAAACGGCTGGTGGTACCGTAAGCCAAGCTGGTCAGACCGCCCTAGTTGTAACTGGATCAGTAGATGCGGATCTACCGCAGTCAGGATGGGTTCATATCTGGGACGCTTCAGCCAACGCAAAACAAAACTATCGCTACCAAAGCTGGTCAACCTCTACCAATACTACATTCACCCTAAATACTGAAGTCACCGGTACCGCCAATACAGGCGGTTCCAGTACAACGCTTAAACGAAAAACTGGTACCAGTTTCCTTACCGCCGATATCGAAGAAGGTGACACTGTCAGAAATACCACCGATGGTAGTTGGGCTGTAGTTGATGAGATAGTCGATGCCGACACCATAACCACCACAACCTTAAGCAGTGGGTCGTGGGATGATAATGATGCTTACAGCTTCCACAAACTGGCAATAAGTTACGAAGATGGCGTAGATCTCGTCGATGTCCCCATTTTTAATGGACAGACCGATGCTAGTGGAGATATTTCGACTTCATACAATTATGGAGCGTTGGGTACACCCCTTGCGGTTACAATAAGAGTCCGGTTAAATCAGGGCACTCCAAAATATATTCCTCTTACCACCTCGGCTACAATCGGCCCAGGCAATTTTTCTAGCACCATTGTACTCACCGAAGACACAGTGGCGGCTTGACAAACCTCCTATTTTGTTCCACAATTACTAATGTATGATTAGTATTTCTGGAATAGAACACCAGAAAGAGCTCGAGTCCCTTCCTTATTTCACCAAGTCTCAAGCAGGTCTTCTCATCGGCAAATCAGGGCGTAATCTCGATGGAAAACTAGCCCAACTTAGCCGTCTTGGATACCTTGTTTCGCTCAAAAAAAACCTCTACGTTACCGATACATATCTGGGCACAACTGACCGTTCCCATTATACCGAATTGCTAGCCAACACCCTGCGCTCGCCATCTTACCTTTCGCTTGAATATGTTTTGGCCAAATCCGGTCTCATTCCTGAAGGGATTTTTGGCCTCGAATCCATTACTCTCAAATCTCCGCGCACTTTTTCCAATCCCCTTGGTACTTTTTCCTATCATAATCTCAAACCAGTCCTGTTTGCAGGTTTCAACCAAATTGAATGGCAAGACAAAATTATTTTCGAGGCCACTCCAGCCAAAGCCTTGTTTGATTTTCTCTATCTTAAAAAAATGCCCGATAGCCGCGCGGAGTTGACACACGACCTGCGTCTCAATTGGGATCTTTTTTCCCACAAAGATTATCAAGAATTTACCCAGTATGTTGATCTGGCTCACTCCCCCAAGATGTATAAAATTAGCCGCATTATTCAAAAACTCTATGCTCGTTAACGACCTCAAATCGATCTATCAAGCTAATAAATTGGCTCATCCCGCATACTTACGGAATTTATTCAAAGAACGCTTGCAATTCTACGTTCTCCAATTTGTAAGCATTTCTCCGTGGTCAAAATCCCTGATTTTCAAAGGGGGAACCTGCCTGCGTTTTTTCTTCGATCTCCCCCGACTCTCCGAGGACTTGAATTTTGATTTCCAAGAAAACTCTCATTTTGATATATCTTATTTCACCCAGGAAATTAGTAAACATTTTGCCACCACACTTCAATTTGCCAAATTTTCTACCAAAATTGCAGGCAATAATCGCACCCTTTATCTAAAGTTTCCCATTTTAGATCAAATAGGATCAACCCTCTCACCAATTGAAAGCAACATCTTATTCATCCGGACCGATTTTACACCTGTAATTGGACACTCTTTTACCACCGAATTGTCCACCAAATCTACCCTGAATTTTTCTTTCATTACAAAACGTTATTCATTGCCGGATCTTATGGCGGGAAAAATTGCGGCAATCATTAAACGCGAAACCATCGAGGGCGCCGTTGAACAACCGCGGAACAAAGACCGTGATTATTATGATTTGATTTGGTATCTCGAGAAAAACATTTGCCCCAATTGGACATATCTTACAGAATTAACTGGTCTTACCCAACCTATGACCATCAACCAACTCAAGGAGAAAATCACTCAAGTTGATCCTAAAATTTTACAAGACGATCTTACCCCTCTTTTTTCCGACTCTCAATTTGTGAATTCTTTTAGTCAAGATATTAATAAAATTTTTACCAGTCATCTTCGGACTCTCACCGAAGACACCGTGGCGGCTTGACAATATTGGGAACTATGTGTTACAAATAATGTAACATGCAGTTCTTATCACACCTTTATAGTCTACCTCAGACCGTGTTCACTCTTAACGAGCTGAAGCTATTGTTTCCTAAAATTCCTTCACATCTATTGCGTAAACGCGCCCACTATTTTGTCAAAACTCACAAACTCCTTCGTCTGCGTGTTGGAGTTTATACCAAACCAGAGTTTGATTGGCGGGAACTAAGTAACAAGATTTATTTTCCTTCATATATTAGCTTTCAAACAGTTCTCCAGGAAGCCGGAATGATATTTCAGCCTTATGAGACTATTTATTTGGCTTCTTATTTATCTCGTGGTCTGACTGCCTCTGGCCAAGTTTTTCAATACCGAAAGCTCAAAAACAATATCCTTTTAAATCAAACAGGCATCGTCCATCAAAAAAACTATGCTATTGCTACCAAAGAACGGGCTTTTCTAGATACTATATTGTTTTATAAAGATTATCACATTGATAATCTAAGCCCCCTTAATTGGGAATTGGTAAATGAAATTAGCAAGATTTATTCAAATAAAGCCTTGGAAAAAAGGGTAAGTGAATATTATAAAATATACAAAGCCAATGCTTAATCCTACCTTACATAGAACCATTTTAATTCAGATTCTAAAAAGAGTGTATTCTCATCCCCTTTTTGGGCCAAACTTGGGCTTCAAGGGAGGCACCGCTGCTATGTTATTTTATGGTCTCCCGCGGTTTTCGGTTGACCTGGATTTTGATCTGCTAAATCCAGATTTAGAAGACAAGATTTTATCCGATCTGCCCAAGATTCTCCAAAAACATGGAGAGGTTCAAGAAGCCACCAAAAAGACCCACACTTTGTTGTTTATTGTCAGTTACGAAAAGGGCCAAAGACTAGTAAAAATAGAGATATCTCGACGACCGATTGACACCGGTCCATATGAAGTAAAAAATTTCTTAGGTATACCCATGCTAGTAGTCAAACAGGCTAAAATGGTTACATCCAAATTGGCGGCACTACTAACCCGCAAAAAATTTGCCTCCAGGGATGTTTTTGATGTCTGGTATTTTTTGGATAAAAATTGGGATATTAATGAAGACATTCTCCTTAAGGAAACGGGTCTGTCGAAAAGAGCCGCTCTAACCAAGACCATAGAGATGCTGGAAAAAATTAATCCGGATTCATTTATGCCAGGACTGGGTGAATTGGTCGACAACAAAACTAAATATTGGATCAAAAATCATCTCAAAGAGGAGACCCTTTTTCTTCTACAGGCTTCCCAAGACACAGTGGCAGCTTAACTATTGACACGGGAGTGTAATTAATTTACACTTACAGGTGAAATGAGCTTCATTAAAAACCTATATAAGTTTGCAAATAGTGGTCAAACTGTATTTAGCCTAACAGAGCTTGCAAGTGTAAATCCAGAGTACACCGGCCCAAAATTAAACTCGGCTATTAAATATTTAGTCAAAAATGGTGATTTGATTAGGCTTTCAAAAGGCTTCTATGCCCTAAATAGCAACTACTCTGTTCAAGAATTTGCCAATAAATACAGGTCTCCTTCTTATGTCAGTCTGTATACCGTCTTGTTTGAATCGGGAATTGTTTTTCAGCCATACACATCAATATATTTATTGTCAAAAAGATCGGAGACAAAAATTATCAATGAGACAAATTTCATATACAAAAACGTTAAAAATGACATTTTATTGAATTCTCTGGGAATTGTTTCGGGTAACAACATCTCCAAAGCCACCCCCGAACGCGCCATTTGCGATACTATATATCTATTTGGTGGCCAATATTTTGATAATATAAGAAATATAGACTGGGAATTTATTAAAAAAATAAACCAAGACGTGTACGATAACAACAGAGTAATTACAAAATGGATACAAGAAAACACAAAACAAATTTAACCAATATCTTAATCGATATTTACAGAGATGCCACCCTCTCATCCAATCTTGGCTTCAAGGGTGGCACTTGTGCCATGCTGTTTTATAAACTTCCCCGTTTTAGTGTCGACCTGGACTTTGATTTTACTGGTGATAAAAACAATGTTGATATGGTTATTAAGAAGATGACCGGTTTATTATCGGCAAAATTCACAATCAAAGACCAAAGCACCAAACACAATACCCTGTTCTGGCTAGTTAGTTATGAAAAAGGCGAGCATAATATAAAAGTCGAAGTTTCAACCCGTGACAATCCCTATAATCACTATACTAACCAGGCTTTTTATGGAGTGACTATTAAAACCCTCGACCTCGAAGATATGATTGCTCACAAAATGGTGGCATTCACAGAAAGACCGTCTCTTGCCAACAGAGATCTTTTTGACATTCATTTTCTGCTGGGCACTGAATATGCAGCCAGCATCAATTATGAAATAATCCGATTAAGAACTGGCAAGAATCCATTGGAATTTTATGATTTTTTGCTTAGTCTGATAGAAAATGTCAATCCTAAGAATATATTGGAGGGTTTAGGAGAAGTTTTGACAGATTCACAAAAAGATTGGGCTAAAGCCAAGTTACTGGCCGAACTTAAAGGACTGATTCAAAGACAGCTAGACATAGTGACGGCTTAATTTTCAATAACAAGATTTTTTATCTTTTCCAAGCTCTGCTGGTAATCACTTCCATTTGAATGAAATGCGATAAATTCTTCCCGGGTACTAAATTTATCCATAATTTCATCTATATCGCAATCCAAAAAGCTTTCTTTACCAATATATTTTCCATAACTTGACCATTCATAGTCTTTGACTCCGAGTTCCCTGTGTATATGGCGTACCATCTTGACAGAAGGCATCCACCCCACATAATATAAACATGATGCCAAAAATAGTCCTTACTAACTATCCTTATGATAAATACTCCGTCGGGGACATCGTCGACCTGGGAGAAATCAAAAATACTTCCCTGGTTGGCATGGGCCGTGCCGTCTGGTACGAAGGCCCCACCAAAACCAAAACGAAATCCAAATCCAAAATAGCAGTAACAGAAGAAAATAGTTCTACCCCACTTCCCCCTGCCTCAGCAAAGAAAAAACTTCTGCAAAACGAACTCCAAGAACAAGTCGCGGAAGAAAAGAAAGCATCTTCCCCTAAAACCAGTTTTTGGGACAAGCTCAAATAAGCGGTTGAACCCGAACAAAATTTATGCTACTGTCCGGTTATGCCTTCCAAATATATCGTTCGGGACTTTTCGGAAAACTCCTATTACCACATTTATAACACCAGTTTTTCTTCTAACTCACTATTCATAGATGACAAAGATTACAATTTTTTCAAGGTCTATCTTTTTATTTACACTCGACCACTGGCTGAAGTTTTAGCCACACATCCTGATATCCCTTCCCGATTACATTCAAAGAATTTGTCTAAAGATATAGAATTATTAGGCTACTCTCTCATGCCAAACCACTTTCATCTCCTCCTTAAACAAATCTCTCCGATCGGAGTTTCTAAACTTATGAAACAAATGGCCAACGCCTACACTCTCTATTTCAATCAGAAGCATCACAAATCTGGACCACTTTTTGCCAGTCGGTTTAAAGCCGTCAAAATCCCCCCGGATCTTAAATTGCTAACAGCACTTATCAAATTTCTGCACACCGAACCCACTAATCACACTTCCTTCAACGACTATCTTGGTCAGCAAACTGACTTACCCTGCTCAAAAGCAGAAAAGGACAAGATTTTAAGCCAATTTTCCACCCTGACTAAGTTTAACGATTATCACAGAAATATAATCGACGCCATGCGCACGGCAGAAAAAATCCAGCCCTTCATGATAGAAATTAGTAGGTCGCACCCCTAAAATATTACCCCTTTACAAGGTAAAAAAATAAATGCTATTGTTATCGGGTATACCAACATCCACCTGCCAATGAAAATTTTCAACCTCCATTCAGACAGTGTTAAAGACGCCCAGGACTTTCAGGTCATCACTAATGATGAGTACGATAGTAACGGCAAGTTAGTAACCAGGAAATATGTCCAGTTTACGATCATCGGCAACAATCACACTTGGCCCGACTTTATGTCCATTAAAGACTTTAAAAAGCTAAACCCTAAAGTTAAAGTAAAAGGAGTAAACTAAAACTATGGCTATTGCATTAGATTTTACAATTTATCCCAAGACCAAGGTCATCAGACATACTTCTGGAACATCTGTCTATACCGCGGTCCAATTCTATTCCTGGCTGATGAACACTTTTGATGAACCTGGGTATTTGACCTACCAAACTCCAATTAAATTTAACACTCCCACTTCTTTCACCATGATCAATGGCTGGTTTTTAGACAATGGTGAGGGTTCATATCTTCTTAAATATTTATATGGCGGAGGTATCGATACCTCAGGCTATGCAACCGTGTCCGATCCAATCTACATGCTGGATCTGGACATTGGTGATGGCACCCCGGGTTACACCAGTTTTGTCTCGGGCGACAGAGACCTAAATGTTCAGGATGACGGAGTCACAGTTGGTCCACTCTTGGCCTACATAAATACCTATCCTTCTGCTAGTAAAGGCCGAATATGGATCCGTGATACCCGAACAACTCCAGCGTCGGTAGCAGATAATTCTGAAATGACCGTGGTGACCGGTACAGGTACTGGGACTGCTGATGGAGCGTCTGCCAGTGGAGAAGAAGTCTATCTAAACCTCTTTACCATTAACTCTTTTGCCGGAACCCCTAATCCCCAAGTTTATATCTATCAACGACATCCGGTGACAGCTAGTGGTTACAACACCCGCGTCCGTATCGTTGAGTGGAGCCATTTAGCCAACTGGGACAGAAGCTTGTCTACCGGTAGCACTACCGCTGTTTTGGACGTTTTGTTCCCTATCAGACTGGGCGGGGCATTAATTGATAACGGAAACTTCACCACCCTGGTTCGGCAAACAGGAGACACCTTTACATTCGTTGAATCAACCGTTACTGAAGCTGGCCGTAACCCAATCGCTATGGAAACTGCCGCCGATACGGTGAACATCACCAAGGGTGAGCATTATATGCTTTATGACGGTGCAACACCAACGCCCACTTTTAGCGCAGGAGATGTAATTCAGGATGTGGCTACAGGTGGCGCTGCCCCTCCCACCTGGTATGCTGAAGTGGTAGCTCACACATCTTTTGCTGGAGGAGCTACTGGTGTCCTAACCCTTAGAGCACTTCGTGGAGCACCTGCCGATAATAATAGTATTTTTGTTGGAGCTTCAGACACTACAGCTAATGTAAACGGCACAGTGGGAGATACCTTACTAACATATACAGGTACCGACCCTACTACCCTTGGACAAACAATGACCGGTGGCACATCTGGAGCTATAAGACTGCTTCGTGCTTTCGATGCCACAGCAAACTATTTGGCTCTTCAAGATAACCCGGCTGTCACTGGTACGGGCAGAAACCCTTACTACAAGGACTTTTCAAGCGGTGAAGTATTAACTGGGGGTACCGATGGTACACTGGGTACAACTGCGGCTGTTTCCACTACTCTGATTTCTGGTTACAACGACATCACAGTCGCCCATATGAACGGAACAGTTGTGGTTAATACTTTTGGAGGTGGCAATGGTGGAGTATTTATTAAAGGCGAACGCGTTACCTGGACTGGTGGTGGACCGGCAATTGTTATTGACTCTACAGCAACCTCGTTGTCGTTGGCTAATGTAGCAGATGAAACAGCATTAACCACTAGCGCATTAACTATTACTGGGGATATCTCTGGGGCTACCTGTCTAACTAATGGCACCGGTGGCCTGACCGATGACAACACCGAAGATTATAATTTCAACCTGAAAGCTGCAGCACAATATTCAGTCTTTATTGAAGGCGGATCGATATACAATACCGGCCGCTCGCTATCTGATATTTATGCCTACTTGCAATTTTATTTGCGAGACGGACAAAGCTCCTCTTCCCGTGTCATTTATGCATCGGATAATACCGCTATTACCCAAATTGCTGCGGAAGAATACATTAAATGTAAATGGAATGACACTGCGTTTCCTGCTACGAAAACTGCCCCATATGGAACCCTAGCCGGTTCTACTTTCTTCGGTGCTCGAGGTATCTGGCTACAGGGTATGCGCACCGCCGACAACAACAATGTCAAGTTCACTGATTACGGTGGCACTTTGCAGGAACCGGACCCATCCATTGACCTGACTATTTCCAATACTAGGCAGTATGACCGTGTGGCAGTCTACTTAAAACATGCCACTTTGACCCTACCCAAAAAAGACCAATATAACAGCCACGCCACTGCTAATGTTCAAAGTGATTCTACTTTCGAAAGAGATGCTACCAGTTTCCCCAACGACACTCCCGCCTCTGGATCCTTTATTGTCGTCGATACAAGTGCCGGTGAAGAGCACCGCTACCGCTACCTATCTTGGGCAACTACCGTTTTAACCCTACCGACAGAAAAGTCTGGATCGGTCACTACTGATACTGACAGTCAGGTTTTGATTTCAACCAACACAGCCCCCTCTAATTTCACCACTGGTGGCACATCTGCCGTTCAAGTTGGTGATATTGTTCGCCGTACTAACAACGAAGGTGGTTGGGCGTATGTGGTTTCAGTCGATTCTGCCACCCAGTTGACCACTACATTACTCTCCACCCCTGCCCAACCCAATTGGGACGGCACAGCCACGGCCGACGCTTATGAAATTAATTCCCTGGTAGTAACATATACTGACACACCTACCCAAGATACTTTCTTTATTCCTTATATGGACTTTATTGAAGACACTGGGACAGATGGTTCGCCAGGATCTCAGGCGGTTACAGTCAATTATGTCGCCAACCGCACTGTGATTATCGAAGCCAGAAATGTGCAAAATACCACCCAAATTATTCCTTTTGAAACCACCGGTACCATTACCTCCACAGGTCTGTCTCAGTCTATCATTAGAAACGAAGATACTGTTTACGTCTAAGACTTAGCTCTCAATTTCTCCAAAACTATCCTTGTTTCCAAAGCTTTATCTTTCTCTCCGGTGAAATAATATACCTGCCCTAGATTGTAATACGCTTCTTTATATTTCGGATAAATCTTGATAGCTCTTAAATAAAGTAGTTTGGCTTCCTGTAACCGATTGGTACACATATAAACATTACCCAAATTATTAAAGATCACCCCACTATGTGGCTTTAATTTGAGAGCTTTCTCGAATGTCTCCTCTGCCTGCTTAAACAAGCCAGCATTTTTGTAAGTTACACCTAAATTACAATACGCTTTAAAATATCCAGGATAATAAAAAATGGCATCTCTATAAGATTTGATGGCTTTAATATAATTCCTTTTCTTTAAAAAGTCGTTGCCCGCTTGGTAATAAACTCTGGCTTGTTGCTGTTTTGTATCCCCCATTGTAACGTTTATAATAATCTATATGGCCATTAGAGTCTATCCATATCTTTCTCCCCGGGTAATTGAAGTTCTGGCTCCCCTAACCGAAATTTCAATACAAACTCTAACCGATCAAATCAAAGATTGGGAGGATGAGCCATCCAGTCTGACCTATCCTATCTTAGTCAAAACCTTCGGCAAACAGGTGCTTGGGGGAGGAATATTTGTGGGAATTACAGCCGAGCTGCAAAACGCCAAGGTCTCGTTTCAAGCCCGCTCCGCGCCGGATGAAATTTTGTGCACCATCTCCGGCGGCAACCTGGTGGCCGCCGGAGATGGCGGCCTGCCCATGAATCCCATCTTCCCCACCGCTTATACTCAAGTAATTATTGCCCAATCCTCGTCTGCCACCATCGCCACCCCCCCTTCCGACGACCACCTCATCTATCTCATCAATTCCCTCCGGGGCAAACAACGCCAAGTGGGTAGTTTCTGGTATTGGAATCCCAACCCCGGTAGCGGCAGCGACACCAATGATGGCACCACTCCCGGCAAAGCAGTCGCCACTTTCTCCAAAGCCCACACCCTGGCTTCGGCTGGCACTGGCGACACCATTTTTTGCTTGGCTTCCAATACATCAGGAACTACCACCGTTACTGAAAGACTGAACATTACTAAAGCCAACCTCAAAGTCATGGGTCCAGGCCAAGCATTTAGACTAATTCCCACCCTCACCACAGCCCCCACTGTTACCATAGCCGCCGCCGGCGTCGAAGTTTCCGGACTTTATATAGGGACAGCGACAACCGGCTCTCAAGACGCTATCAGCGTAACTGCCAACAACGCTTTTATTCAAGATTGCTGGATTGCTAACGTCCGTGGAGACGGCATCAGTGTGACCACATCTTCCCGCACCCAGGTCCAAAGTTGTGTCATTGAGCACTGTGGCGGTTCTGGTGCCGGCGACGGCGTCAAACTGGGAGACACTACCACCGAGGCTTTCGTCTCCCGCTGCATCATTTTTGACAACATTAATGGCGTCTCCCTAGCTGGAACCGGGTTGGCAGACAATGTCTTTGAAAACAATCTTATCTACCAGCACTCCGGCTACGGCATTACTATCGGAGCCGACGTTCTACGCACCCACGTCCGCTCCGGCCATTCCTTCAACAAGAATACTGCCGGCAACACATACGATGAACCCCCAACAGCGGGCAAAGATACCTATATCGAGACCGGTGGTGCAGTCACAGCCGAAGACAGAGCCCTCATCGCCGACGCTGTCTGGGACGAAGTTATATCTGGCCATCTAACCTCTGGTACCACCGGCAAGACCCTCAAAGACGCCAAGACCAAAGCCACTCTTGCATCTCTCAAATAATGGGTGTATTCTCTATCTGTGTTAAGTCTTCTTAAGAATATTGGGCCTTCAGAACTGATCATTATTGGCTTGGTTTTAGTAGTTCTTTTTGGCGGTTCCCGCATCAAAAACCTGGCCAAGGGTCTGGGTGAATCCTCCAAAGAGCTTAAAAACGTCAAAAAAGAGATCGACAAAACTGTTTCTGGCACCGACGACGAAGAAGTCACCTCCAAAGTCTGATTCTTCCCCTTGTAATTACCTCGACTTCTGGCTAATATAAATCCAAGAAAGCAGGTGATTATTGATGCTACAAAACTTAGGTACAACTGAACTCATCATTATTGCCCTGATCCTTTTAGTATTATTCGGCGGCAAAAAACTGCCTGAATTTATCAAAGGTCTAGGCGAAGCCGTCAAGGAATTTAGAAAAGCTTCCAAAGATAAGTAACCGTGGACACTGATCAACTGATCAACAAATATCTTCCATATTTGATGGAAGTCAGAAACCGCATTTTGTGGATTGTTTCTGCTTCCCTGGTAGGAGGTATACTTGGTTTTTTTCTCTATGACCGTATTATTGGTCTGGCCATCAGCTTCTTAAACATTGAAGGCGTCAATATCGCCTTTACCTCACCTTTTCAATACATTGAGTTGGCTATAAATTCCGCCGTTGTTTTTGGCATTATCACCGCCTTTCCCTTTATCCTGGCCCAACTTGTCTCTTTCCTGCGTCCTGCCCTCAAACCTCCGGAATTTAGGCTGCTGGTTTCTCTTCTTCCCCTAGCCATCATTCTTTTTGTGGGCGGATTTATTTTTGGCGCCGTCATGATGCGCTACGTCATTGTCATTTTTCAACAAAGTTCTGCCCGCCTGGGCATCGGCAACATTCTCGACGTCGGCTCGCTCCTGTCTGCCATTCTCTCCACATCTGCTCTGATGGGAATAGCTTTCCAGTTTCCCTTAATTCTTACCACCCTGATTTACTTTAAGGTCGTCAAATATGCCACTGTGGCCAAGCAGAGGCCTTTTGCCTATTTGGCCGTATTCATTTTTGCCATGATGTTGCCGCCCACCGATATCCTCACTGACTTTATTTTAGCTGTACCCCTTGTATTTCTCTTCGAATTAACGTTATTATTGAACAAGATTATTAAAGGGAGGTGATTATTTGTGTTTAAAGGAATCGGGACTACTGAACTTATCATCATCGCTGTCATTCTTTTGATCCTTTTTGGTGGCAAAAAACTGC